>Ga0208519_100139_pt1 | contig 46887 bp, 41 predicted proteins | sample LakWasM130_HOW14_2_FD_183940 | JGI IMG/M metagenome (GOLD analysis project Ga0208519, IMG submission 183940) | Freshwater sediment methanotrophic microbial communities from Lake Washington under simulated oxygen tension - Sediment Metagenome... | ecosystem: Environmental > Aquatic > Freshwater >... | reverse complement strand
CAAGTTGGTACCACTCCTTCCCATCCCGAACAGGACAGTGAAACGACTTTGCGCCGATGATAGTGCGGGTTCCCGTGTGAAAGTAGGTCATCGTCAGGCTCTTACAGCCCAGTAACGCCCCGCTCAAATTTTGAGTGGGGCGTTTCTGCTTGCGGGCAGCAAACATATGCGTGTCTTATGGAGGCGGGAAACTGTCCGCACACGGTAATGCAACTTCAAGATATTTTGTATTCACAAGGGTTTGGTACCCGTCGTGTTTGTGCGGGCCTGGTTCAGCATGGCTGGGTGGAGACGGCACGCCTGGATCAAGGCGCTTCTTTTAGCCCCTGTACGGATGCGTCGCTGGATTTCGATACCGCTGATCTGCGTTTGCGGATTCAAGGTGTGGAGTGGCAGTACCACGCCAAAGCGTATGTGATGCTGCACAAGCCTGCAGGCACCGAATGCTCGCAGAAACCGTCCACTTACCCCAGTATCTACACCTTGCTACCAGCGCCACTGCGGCAGAGACCTTGCAAGAGTGCTATCCAAGGTGTGCAGGCAGTCGGTCGTCTTGACCAAGACACGACGGGTCTGCTGTTGCTCAGTGACGATGGGCAATTCATTCATCGCATGAGTTCGCCAAAAAAGCATGTCCCGAAGGTATACCGGGTAACGGCCAAGCATCCGGTGGACGAATTGCAAATTGCAAAATTGCTGGAAGGCGTGGTGCTCGACGATGATCCCAAACCCGTGCGGGCCGCCGCGTGCACCGTCGTGGACAGCCATAGCCTTGATCTCACCCTGACGGAAGGCAAGTACCACCAGGTCAAGCGCATGCTGGCTGCTGTGGGCAATCGGGTGGAGCAATTGCATCGCTCGCGCATTGGAGCGCTGGATCTACCCTCTGATCTTGCACCCGGTCAGTGGAAATGGTTGTCGGATGAGGATTTGTTGAGGTTGACCTCCTTGCCTTGAACTCGTGTCTGCAGGACAACGTCAGGTGAGACGGTCATTTCGTTTGCTGGTTTTCTGCCGAGGTTGCCCAATTCATGCGTGGCCAGTACGCGCATTTTTTACGCCTTGGGTTGAATACATGGGGTTGCGCAGCGCTAAACTTCCTCGCAGCTTTGAAAGTGGGTTCCTGTGAAGATTTTTTCTTATGTGTGCGGTTGCGCCACGTTGGCATGGTTCACCTTGTCTTTCGCCCATGCTGCAACGCCTGCCCCTCCCCCTGTTTTTGTCCTGAATTCGCTGGAGGCCAATGTCAGCGTGATCGATCCTGTGACCTGGACTGAAACCGTGCGGATTCCCACAGGAAAGGAGCCGCACCATCTGTACCTGACCCCGGACGAAAAATCGCTGATTGTTGCCAATGCCCTGGGCGACACCCTGACCTTTGTGGATCCGAGAACGGCGCAGGTGCAGCGCACGGTCCGGGGCATCGTCGATCCCTACCATCTGCGCTTCACGCCCGACATGAAGTGGCTCATCACGGCGGCCAACCGGCTCAATCATGTGGACTTTTACCGTTGGGACGGAAGCGAGCCTGTGCTGGTGAAACGCGTGGCCACGTCTCGCACACCCAGCCATATGTGGATAGACAGCCGCAGCGCCACGGTTTATGTGTCGATGCAGGACAGCGATGAGCTCGTAGCGATGGACATCGCAACGCAAACGATCAAATGGCGTACGAAAACGGGTGCCATGCCCGCAGATGTGTATGGCAGCGGTGACGATCGGCGTCTTTTTGTCGGGCTGACGGGCAGCGACGGCGTCGAGGTGTTCGATATTTCCGGGCGCGAGCCGCGCAGCATCAAAAAAATCACCACCGGCAATGGCGCCCATGCGTTCCGTGCTGCGGGAGATGGCCGCCACCTCTATGTCAGCAACCGCGTGGCCAATTCCATCAGCAAGATCGACATGGGCACGCAGGAAGTGGTGGCAACCTATCCCGTGCCAGGAGGGCCCGACTGCATGGATGTGTCGGCCGACGGCCGCTGGATTTATGTGAGCTCGCGCTGGGCGCGCAAGCTTTCGGTGGTGGATACCCAGGCCGGCAAGGTGGTGCGGCAAGTGGCCGTGGGGAAATCGCCCCATGGCGTATGGACCTTGCAGCACGCACCGCGGTGACGTGATGTGCGGCGTGGTCATGCGGTGGTTGGGAAGGGCGTTGAATGCCTCTATTTTGATAGCTTTTAGCGCTTTACCTATAAACGCCAACGCTCAAAATGACTGCAAAAAACCGCTCTATCTCACCTTCGACACGGGCCACATGGAGGTGGCTCCATTGATTGCGGATGTGCTGCAACGCCAGCAGGTAAAGGTGACCTTTTTTGCCGCGCAGGAACCCACCAAGCAGGGCGATGGCAGTCTCGGATCGCACTGGGCTGCATGGTGGCGCGCCCGGGGGGGCGAAGGCCACGCCTTTGCCTCCCACACCTGGAACCACGTTTACTGGCGTGCCGACCTGGGCGATGCGGCCGCGCCTGCGTTTCGCGTGCGACCCTCGGCCGGTCCGCGCCAGGGACAGGAGTTCACCATGGGGGCGCCAGAGTATTGCGAAGAGCTGGCCCGTGCCGCGGATCGGCTGCAGGCCCTCACGGGCCAGAAGCCATTGCCCCTGTTTCGGGCACCGGGTGGCAAGACATCGCCCCAGCTGCTCGCCAGTGCCAAGGCGTGCGGCTACACCCATGTGGGCTGGGCGCCGGCGGGGTTTCTGGGGGATGAGTTGCCCAGCGAAAAATTCAGCAATGACGCACTGCTGCGCAAGGCCCTGCAAGGCATACGCAGTGGAGACATCCTGATGGCGCATCTGGGCATCTGGTCACGCAAGGACGCTTGGGCCCCTGCTGTGCTGGAGCCCTTGATCGTGGGCCTGAAGGCGAAGGGTTTTTGTTTTCGCACCTTGCGGGAGCACCCGGATTACGCGCTCGGGCAGGTGCGCTGACCTGGGCGCTGTCGCAGCATTTGCTCAGAACCATGCGCAGAACAACTACTGAGGGGTGAAATGATGGAGTGGTGGGCCGATGCCTTCGATGGGGTGCAGCAGGGCTTGTTCGAGTCCACGCTGCAGCCTTTGCTCTTTGCGTTGGGACTGGGCAATCTGCTGGAAAACGGGTACGAGGCCACGGGCTGGCTGCTGGTGGGCCTGCTTCAGCTCGTGGTCATTGTGGCGGTATTCGGTCCCTTGCAGCGCTGGCGTCCCGTGGAGCCCATCACCGACCGGGCGACCATTCGTACCGACATGCTCTACACCTTGCTGCACCGGCTGGGGCTGTTTCGGGTGCTTCTGTTCTTTGCCATTGCCCCATTGATGGACATGCTGTTTGGCGCGCTCCGGGTGGTCGGTATCAGCACGCTGCAGCTCGATGGCCTGTGGCCCGGGGTGACGGACATGCCATGGGTCAGCCTGCTGCTTTATCTGGTGGTTTTCGACTTCGTGGACTACTGGTTGCACCGGGGTCAGCACCATTTCGAGTGGTGGTGGCGGCTGCACTCCCTGCACCATGCGCAGCGCCAGATGACCATGTGGAGCGACAACCGCAACCACCTGCTCGACGACGTGCTCCGAGACACGCTTCTCGTGATCGTTGCACAGGCCATCGGTGTCGCACCGGGGCAATTCATTGCCATCGTGGCGATCACGCAGCTCAGCGAGAGTTTCCAGCACGCCAACCTGCGCATCTGGTTTGGCCGCTGGGGTGAACGGCTGTGGATCAGTCCCCGGTTTCATCGTCGGCACCACGCCATTGGTTTTGGTCACGAAACCATGCCTGCGTTGCCGCCATCCACCCCGCGGGCCGACACGGCCCAAGGTCAGCTGCCGCCCGCGGTGCGCAAGGAGGTGTTGGGCGGGCATAACTTCGGCGTGCTGTTGCCGTGGTGGGACATGTTGTTTGGCACCGCTGATTTCGATCTCCGATACGATCCCACGGGTGTCAGGGACCAGGTGGAGCCCGATCCGCAGGGCCGCCTGCGCGACTACGGCAGGGGTTTCTGGTCACAGCAATGGCGCGGCCTGCTGCGGCTGGTCGGAAAGGCCTGAATCCGCGTTCAGACCACCGGTTGAACCGATTTTTGGGCAGTCAAGGTATGCTTGCCAACATGGGACTCCTGGTCGATTCTTTCTGGCGCGCGGCGGTGTATTGCCTGCGCCCCCGTGTGATCCTGCTGTCGATGGTGCCATTGCTGCTGATCGGGGTTTTGGGTGGCGCCTTGGGCTATTTCTATTGGGATGGCGCTGTACGGGGCATGCGTACATTGCTGGAGTCTTCGGCGCTGCTGGCAACCCTCTGGGGCTGGCTGCATGCCTGGGGCATCGGCGACGCGACTGCGGTGATGGCGCCGCTCCTGGTGATTCTGGCCGCCACGCCGGTGCTGGTCATGATCTCTCTGCTGGCGGTCGCCCTGCTGACGACGCCCGCCCTGGTCACCCTGGTCGCACAGCGTCGGTTTCCCCATCTTGAGCGCAAGCAGGGCGGCTCTTTCTGGGCCAGCGCCATGTGGTCATTGGGCTCCACCTTGTTGGCGCTGATTGCCCTGGTGGTGTCGGTGCCGCTGTGGCTGGTGCCACCCTTGGTGCTCGTGCTGCCGCCGCTGATCTGGGGTTGGCTGAGCTACCGCGTCATGGCGTTCGATGCCTTGGCCGAGCATGCCAGCAAGGAAGAGCGGCGGGAGATTCTGCGCAGCCACCGAGCCCGCCTGCTGGGAATCGGTGTGTTGACCGGCTATCTGGGCGCAGCGCCCAGCCTCGTATGGGCGTCCGGAGTGGTTTTTGCTGCTGCATTTTTCATACTGGTGCCGCTGGCGATCTGGATCTACACACTCGTTTTTGCCTTCTCGTCCCTGTGGTTTGCCCACTATTGCCTTGCCGCTTTGGAGCGCCTGCGATCCGAGGGCCGTGCGCCGTCGCCTCCGGCGGCGTCTGGCGGAGGTCAGGCTGCCCTGGCCATTGCCGCCACGCCGGATGCGCCCCCCGGCACCTTCATTTCGGAGCACAAATTGCCATGAGTTCGCATATCGGTCTGATCATCGTGGGTGACGAAATTCTTTCCGGCAAGCGTGCCGACAAGCACATGCCCAAGGTGATCGAGTTGCTGTCTGCGCGCGGGCTGGCCTTGTCCTATGCCGACTATGTGGGCGACAGCCCCGAGCGCATCACCAGCACCTTGCGGCGTGCATTCTCTACGGCCGATATCGTTTTCTCGTGCGGCGGCATCGGCGCCACGCCCGATGACCACACGCGCCAGTGCGCGGCGCGGGCGCTGGGTGTTGGGCTGATGCTGCACCCGCGGGCCGAGATCCTGATCCGGGAACGCATGCAAGACACCGCACGCGAGCAGGGCGTGCCCTACGAGGCAGACCGGCCAGACAACGTTCAGCGGCTCAACATGGGCGTGTTTCCAGAAGGTGCGCGCATCGTGCCCAACCCCTACAACAAGATCCCAGGCTTCAGCTGCCATGGAACCGGCGGCGGGGCCGTGCATTTTGTGCCAGGCTTTCCGGTGATGGCGTGGCCCATGATCGAATGGGTCCTGGACCACGAATACCCGCATCTTTTCAATCGGTCCCCCCAGACAGAGCAGTCCGTCATTGTCTTTGGCGCCATGGAGGCGGCGTTGACGCCGCTGATGGAGCGCATCGAGCTGAAGCACCCCGGAATCCGGGTCTTCAGCCTGCCCAGCGTCGATCATCCACAATATGGGCGCCACATAGAATTGGGCGTGAAGGGGCCTGTTGCAGCGGTTCCCGCCGCTTGGGCGGACTTGCAAGCAGAATTGCACAATGTTGGTGCAAATTGTGGCCCCGAATTGGTGCGAAATTTGCGTTGAGCGTATTGCGAATGCTGATGCGCACATTTTTGGTGATGCTGCGTGCCGAGGATTCTTGGGTTTTGCCCTGAATGCTCCGTCCGAGTGCAGGCATTGCACTTGCCTGGCACGCAAACTGCTTTTCGTTTGGCAGATTTTTTAACAAGCGCTTTACCCAGGAGAACCTGATGGCCAAGACCGTTGCAGACGTGATGAAGCTGGTGAAGGAAAACGAAGTCAAATTCGTGGATTTCCGCTTTACCGATACCCGTGGCAAGCAGCACCACACCACGGTGCCCGTCTCGCATTTTGACGAAGACAAGTTCGTTTCGGGCCATGCCTTTGATGGCTCTTCGATTGCCGGATGGAAGGGCATCGAAGCCTCCGACATGCAGCTGATTCCTGATCCGAATTCGGCCAATATCGATCCGTTTTTCGAAGAAACGACGCTGATCCTGACCTGCGACGTGATCGAGCCCAGCGATGGCAAGTCGTATGACCGCGACCCCCGTTCGGTTGCCAAGCGCGCCGAAGCCTATCTCAAGGCCTCTGGCCTGGGCGATACCGCATTCTTTGGTCCCGAGCCCGAATTCTTCATTTTCGATGGCGTGCGTTGGAGCACCGAACCCAACCATACCTTCTACGAAATCGAAGAGTACGAAGCACCCTGGAACACCGGCTCCAAGCTCGAAGGCGGCAACCGCGGCCACCGTCCCACCCTCAAGGGCGGCTACTTCCCCGTGCCGCCCGTCGACAGCACGCAGGACATGCGCGCCGAGATGTCGCTGATTCTCGAATCCCTGGGCATTCCGGTCGAAGTGTTCCACCACGAAGTGGCGGGTGCCGGCCAGAACGAAATCGGCACGCGTTTCAGCACCCTGGTCGAGCGCGCCGACTGGACCATGCTGCAAAAGTATGTGATCCACAACGTGGCCAACGCCTACGGCAAGACCGCCACCTTCATGCCCAAGCCCTACCATGGTGACAACGGTTCCGGCATGCACGTTCACCAGTCGGTCTGGAAGGATGGCAAGAACCTGTTTGCGGGCGACGGCTACGCCGGTCTGTCGGACTTCGCGCTGTACTACATCGGCGGCATCATCAAGCACGCCCGTGCACTGAACGCCATCACCAACCCCGGCACCAACAGCTACAAGCGCCTGGTGCCGCACTTCGAAGCGCCGGTGAAGCTGGCCTACTCGGCCAAGAACCGTTCCGCCTCGATCCGCATTCCTTACGTGGCCAACCCCAAGGGCCGCCGCGTGGAAGCCCGCTTCCCCGATCCACTGATGAACCCCTACCTGGGCTTTGCTGCCCTGCTGATGGCGGGTCTGGACGGCGTGGAAAACAAGATCCATCCCGGCGAAGCTGCCACCAAGGATCTGTACCATCTGCCTCCCGAAGAGGACAAGCTGGTGCCCACCGTGTGCCACAGCCTCGACCAGGCGCTGGAAGCGCTGGACAAGGATCGCGGCTTCCTGACCAAGGGCGGCGTGTTTTCTGACAGCATGATCGACGCCTACATTGACCTGAAGATGGGTGAAGTCACGCGTTTTCGCATGGCGGTTCATCCGGTCGAGTACGACATGTACTACTCGCTGTAATCGCCTGCCCGCAGGCCATTGCATCCCAAGGCGGCGCGAGCCGCCTTTTTTCTTGGAGCGGGTGATGCCAGAGGGCATGAGCGGGAGCTCCGCCTTCATCGGTGGCATCCTTCCACAATAGCCCGTGGGTCAGCGGGTGGTGAATTGGCGATGTATTGTGATTAGGGGATACTCAACAGCACACCCCTGCATTGCATGTGCGAGAGACCTCATGAATAAATCGCTCACTATCCTCCTGGTTTTTACCGTCATGGCGCCCGCGGCCTGGGCTCAAGACCGCATCTACCGTTGCGGCAATGAATACACCAATAACGCCGCCCAGGCCAAGGAGCGCGGCTGCAAGCTGGTCGAAGGCGGCAATGTGACGGTGGTGCAGGGCAGCCGCCCCAAGACTTCGGGCGCTGTCACGCCGACCACCACCACGGCCTCACCGGCCGGAGCACCACGCGTGGACAACAACGATCAGCGCGCCCGCGATGCCGATGCCCGTGCCATTCTGGAGTCCGAGCTGCGCAAGGCCGAGGCACGCCACGCCGAGCTGCTGAAGGAATACAACGACGGCGCGCCCGTGCGCAGTGCGCTGGAGCTGCGCAATCCCCAGGTTTACATGGAGCGCACGGCCGAACTCAAGGCGAGTGTTGCGCGCAGCGAGAGCGACCTGGCCGGAATTCGGCGCGAACTGGCCCGCCTCGCCCCCGCCACCAGTGCGAAGTAAACAGGGTGGAGCACTCGGTGCGTGATTCACGGGTGGCAGAAACGGAGCGCTTTCACTCGCTGGACCTCATGTCCACCCTGGTGGCGGTGCTGCGCTCGGACGGTGCCGTGCAGTTTGCCAATGCGGCCCTGGAAAACACGCTGGGCCTGTCGCGGCGCACGCTGGAAGGCGTGGATTTTTCGACCTTTTTTACCGACCCCACCCTGCTGCAGATGGCATTGTCCGGTGCGCGTGGCAAGGATTTTGCCGCGCTGCGTTACGAGGCCAGCTTGAAGCGCCTGCACCAGGACCCTGTGCCCGTGCATGTCAATGTGGCCGATGCCGAACAGGTGGGTGAAATCCTGGTGGAGCTGTGGCCGCTGGAGCAACACGCCCGCCAGGACCGTGAAGAGCGATTGCTGGACCAGGCCCAGGCCAACAAGGAGCTGATCCGCAATCTGGCCCACGAGATCAAGAATCCCCTGGGTGGTATTCGGGGCGCTGCGCAATTGCTGGAGATGGAGCTCGAAAGCCGCGAGCTCCACGAATACACCCAGGTCATCATCCATGAGGCCGATCGCCTGCAAAGCCTGGTGGACCGGCTGCTGGCGCCGCACCGGCACCCGCATCTGGTGGGTGACGTGAACATCCACGAGGTGTGCGAGCGCGTGCGTTCGCTGGTGCTGGTGGAGCATCCGCAAGGCCTCAAGGTGCTGCGCGATTACGACACCTCGATCCCCGAGTTCCGCGGCGACCGTGCCCAGCTCATCCAGGCCTTGCTGAACATCGTGCAGAACGCCGCGCAGGCACTGGCAGAACGCATTGCGGCGGGCGATGCCGTGATCACGTTGCGCACCCGCGTGGCCCGCCAGGTCACGTTTGGCCGCCAGCGCTATCGGCTGGCACTGGAATTGCATGTCATCGACAACGGACCGGGCGTACCCGATACCATCAAAGAGCGGATTTTTTACCCGCTGGTGTCGGGACGGGACGGGGGATCAGGGCTGGGGCTCACGCTGGCGCAAACCTTCGTGCAGCGCCACCACGGGTTGATCGAATGCGACAGCGTACCGGGTCGCACCGACTTCCGCATCCTGATTCCCTTGCCCTGAGGTCCCCTGACACGCAACCACAGTGAAGGTATAAAAACACATGAAGCCGATCTGGATAGTAGATGACGACCCCTCGATCCGCTTCGTCCTGGAAAAGGCGCTGGCCCGCGAGAACCTGCCCACGCGCAGTTTCACGCACCCCCGCGAGGTGCTGGATGCCCTGGCAGATGTCACCGTTGGTGACTCCGCACGCCAGAGCCCCCAGGTCCTGGTGAGCGACATCCGCATGCCCGGGGGGTCGGGCCTGCAACTGCTGGAAAAAGTGCGCGAACTGCAGCCCGGCCTGCCCGTCATCATCATGACGGCGTACTCCGACCTGGACAGCGCCGTGTCGGCCTTCCAGCGTGGAGCGTTCGAATACCTGCCCAAGCCGTTCGACCTGCCCAAGGCGGTCGAGCTGATCCGCCGCGCGGTCGAAGAGAGCCAGCGCGAGGAAGTGACGGAAGAGCGCCAGGCCGAAACACCCGAAATGCTGGGCCAGGCACCCGCGATGCAGGATGTGTTCCGTGCCATCGGCCGGCTCAGCCAGAGCCAGGTCACGGTCCTGATCACGGGCGAATCCGGCTCGGGCAAGGAACTGGTGGCGCGTGCGCTGCACAAGCACTCGCCGGTCGCAGACGGCCCCTTTGTCGCCATCAACACAGCCGCCATCCCCAAGGATCTGCTGGAGTCCGAACTCTTCGGCCACGAACGCGGCGCCTTCACCGGCGCACAGACGCAGCGGCGCGGCCGCTTCGAGCAGGCCGAAGGTGGCACGCTGTTTCTCGACGAAATCGGCGACATGCCGTTTGATCTGCAGACGCGCCTGCTGCGCGTGCTGTCGGATGGTCAGTTCTACCGCGTGGGCGGCCATGCGGCCGTGAAGGCCCATGTGCGTGTGATTGCCGCCACCCACCAGAACCTGGAGCAGCGCGTCAAGGAAGGCGGCTTCCGCGAAGACCTGTTCCACCGCCTCAACGTGATTCGCCTGCGCCTGCCCGCGCTGCGCGAGCGGCACGAAGACGTGCCCATGCTCACGCGCCACTTCCTGCAGCAAAGCGCGCGCCAGTTGGGCGTGGAGCCCAAGCGCATTGCCGATTCGGCGCTGGCGCGGCTGGAGCAGTTTGCGTTTCCGGGCAATGTGCGGCAACTGGAGAACATCTGCCATTGGCTCACGGTGATGGCACCTGCCCAGGTGATCTCGCTGCAGGACCTGCCGCCCGAAGTGCTGGAGGTCCCCGTGTACCAGCCACCCGTGCGTGCAACGGTAGGCGCTGAGCCCGCTGCGGCCACGGTGACATCGATGCCGGTAGCGCCGCTGGCCCCTGTGGCACCCGTGGTGCAGGCGCCCTTGGCACCGCAGCTCCCGGCTGAAATGGTGGGTGGGCTGCACCCTGCCGCGGCAGTGCCTGCCGCAGTGCCGTCCTGGTCGGCTGACGCTGCTGCCAGCGCCCACAGCTGGGAGCAAGCGCTGGAAACCGAAGCGCAAAAGTTGCTCGCTGGGGGGCAGCCCGAGGTGTGGGATGCACTGACACGGCGTTTCGAGTCGCGCCTGATCCGCACCGCCCTTCTGGCCACCCATGGCCGTCGCATGGAGGCCGCGCAGCGCCTGGGCATTGGGCGCAACACCATCACCCGCAAGATCCAGGAACTGGGGTTGGATGCCCCGGATGAAGCATGAATGTGGCCGCTAGCGCTTGATGCAATTGCGCTGGAAGCTATTTGATTGATCGCTAATCTGGTGAGGCTGGCGGCGTGGCTTTTGCCGAAACATCGGCCCTGATGCGCCAAGGCTCCATGCCGGGTGCTGGCCGATGTCCTACATGCAGGTCCTCCATGGGCTGACCTGCAGCTCCGGTGGTTGCTTCAACAATGAAGTCACTGTCAACCAACCGGAGATTTCCTATGTCGGATTTCAACGATGCCAACCGTGACCCTTTGACCCATGAGCCCGGTGCCCACCCCATCGGAACCGGTGTAGGGGCTGCCATGGGTGGCACCGCAGCAGGCGCTGCCGCAGGTGCATTCGGGGGCCCCGTCGGGGCTGCCATTGGGGGGGTGGCGAGTGCGGTGGCGGGCGGCTTGGCAGGCAAAGCCGCTGCCGAAGCCGTGAACCCCTCGGCCGAAGACGCCTACTGGCGCGCGGCCTATGACCGTGAGCCCTACTACGTGGGCGGGCGCACATATGACCAATACCGGCCCGCGTACGAGCTGGGCTGGTCGTCGGTGGGGCGGTACGACGGTGACTTTGATGTCATCGAACCGCGCCTGGCGGATGACTGGCGCGCCCGCCACGCCGCCGATGGACTGGCATGGACCGATGTGCGTCCCGCCACGCGTGCCGCCTGGGAGCGGGCCTCGGTCAACCGCCAGGTCCACGGTGACCGCTCCCCGGATGTGATCGGCAACGAAGACGTGGTCGATGTGCTCAATGACCTGCTGGAATCGGCGCACGATGGCGAATATGGCTTTCATGCCTGTGCGGAGCATGCCGAGTCGGGTGCGCTCAAAAGTATCTTTGAGCGCCACTCGCGCGAATGCGCCGCGGCCGCCATGGAACTGGAGCATGAGATCCGGCGCCTCAACGGCGAGCCAGCTTCGGGTGGCACGGTGGCCGGAGCGTTGCACCGCGGCTGGGTGTCGGTCAAAGCGGCGCTGTCCTCACGGGATGACAAGGCGGTGCTCGAAGAGTGCGAGCGTGGCGAAGATGCCGCCGTGGCCCGCTATCGCAAGGCGTTGAAGACCACGTTGCCCGTTGATATCCACGCCCTGGTGGAGCGCCAGGCGCAGGGGGCGCAGCGCAACCATGACGAGGTGCGCACGCTGCGCGACAGCTTTTCGCCACAGCGCTGATCCCGCCATCTGCCGTTGAATGGGTACAGCAAAAAGGCTGCAAGGTTTTCACCTGGCAGTCTTTTTCATGGTTGTCCCGGCACCCACCGACGGGCGGTGGCCCGTTTTACCCGGCATCGGGCTTGGCAGATCGCTCAGGCCAGCGTGACCACCACCGGCGCGTGGTCGCTGGGCTGCGGGTTCTTGCGCGGGGCACGGTCCACCACGCAGGCGGTCACGGTGGGCTTGAGGGCATCGCTGACCAGAATGTGGTCGATGCGCAGGCCCCGGTTCTTCTGGAAGCCCAGCATGCGGTAATCCCACCATGAGTAGCTTTTTTCGGGCTGCTCGAACAGGCGAAACGCGTCGGTCAGGCCCAGGGCCAGCAGGGCCTGGAAGTGGTTGCGCTCTTCGGTGGTGTGGTGAATGGTCTCGCGCAGGCCCACGGGGTCGTAGGAGTCGCGGTCTTCCGGCGCCACGTTGAAGTCGCCCACCAGCATCAGGCGGGGGTGGGCCGCCATCTCGGCACGCACCATGTCCTGCAGGGCCTGCAGCCAGCGCATCTTGTAGGCGAACTTTTCCGAACCTGGCTCCTGGCCGTTCACGAAATAGCCGTTGAGCAGGCGCAGGGGGCCCGTCGGTGTATCCAGCGTGGCCGCGATAACGCGGGCCTGCTCATCCCCGAACCCGGGGATGTTGCGCACCACATCGCGCAGCGGGTGGCGGCTCAGGATCGCAACGCCGTTGTAGGTCTTTTGCCCGAATGCCACGGTTTCATAGCCAGCCTCTTTCAGCGCATCGTGCGGAAACTTGTCGTCGGTGAGCTTGAGCTCCTGCAGGCATAGCGCATCGACCGGATGGGCGGCCAGCCAGGCCAGCACCTGGGGCAGGCGCACGCTGAGGGAGTTGATGTTCCAGGTGGCGATCTGCATCGTTGATTCTCTATGGGAAGCAGTGAAGGTGCGCCATTGTCGTCTGGCCGCACTCAGCTCGGGCAGTGCCGTGCCAGCTGGGATGGTTGCGGATTTCTCCGGTTGCCAGCACTCTGCGCGGCGGCGGCTCGGTGGGGGCCATCGTCACCCACGGCAGTTGCATGGAGCTGGGGCTGGCCGTGGGCGGCACGGCTACGGCGATCTTCAAGGCGTCCAGCGTGATCGTCGGTGCTCCGGCGTAGGCGTTCAGCCCCGGCGCTCGTAGCGCACAAAGGCGAACGGCAGGCCGCTGGCGCTGGTGTGTTCTTTGCGCGTGGTTTCCAGCCATTCGGGGCCGAGTTCGGGGGCGTAGGCGTCGCCGTCGAAGCGCTGCGCGATTGCGGTCACTTCCACGCGGTGGGCCAGGGGCAGGGCCTGGGCGTAGATCTGCGCGCCGCCGATCACCCACACGGTGGTGGGATTGGATTGCTCTGCTATTTGCAGCGCCTCGTGCAGGTTGGACGCACGCTGAGCGCCGACTTCACTCCAGTCCGGTTGGCGCGTGACGACGATGTTGCTGCGCCCCGGCAGTGGGCGGAACCGCGGCGGGAGCGAGTCCCAGGTCTTTCGCCCCATGATGACGGGGCTGCCCTGCGTGAGCTGCTTGAAATGCGCCAGGTCTTCGGGCAGGTGCCAGGGCATGGTGCCGCCCTTGCCGATGACACCGTTGGTGGCGCAGGCGTAGATGAGGGCGATTTCCATCACACCGCCACCGGTGCCTTGATGGCGGGGTGGCACTGGTAGTCCAGCACTTCAAAATCTTCGTACTGGTAGTCGAAGATGCTGTCGGGCCGGCGTTGGATGCGCAGCGTGGGGTAGGGGTAGGGCGCGCGCGCCAGTTGCGTCTGCACCTGCTCGGTGTGGTTGCTGTAGATGTGGCAGTCGCCGCCGGTCCAGATGAAGTCACCCACCTCCAGATCGCATTGCTGCGCCACCATGTGCGTGAGCAGGGCGTATGACGCAATGTTGAAAGGCACGCCGAGGAAGATGTCGGCGCTGCGCTGGTAGAGCTGGCAGCTCAAGGTGCCTTTGCCGCCGGGCGTGGTGGCCGGTGCCACGTAGAACTGGAAGAAGGCATGGCAGGGCATGAGGGCCATCTTGGAAAGCTCGGCCACGTTCCAGCTGCTCACGATGATGCGGCGCGAATCGGGGTTGGTCCTGAGGGTGTCTATCACCTGGCTGATCTGGTCGATGTGGCCGCCATCGGGGGTGGGCCAGCTGCGCCACTGCACGCCATACACCGGGCCGAGGTCGCCATCGGCGCGCGCCCATTCGTCCCAGATCGTGACACCGCGCTCTTTGAGCCACAGGTTGCTGCTGGAGCCGGTGAGAAACCACAGCAGTTCCACGATGATGGATTTGAGGTGCACCTTCTTGGTGGTGACCAGCGGAAAACCCTCGCGCAGGTCAAAGCGCATCTGGTGGCCAAACACGCTCTTGGTGCCCGTGCCCGTGCGGTCGCCTTTGTCCACGCCGTGCGTGAACACATGGCGCATGAAATCTTCGTATTGCGAGCGGATGGGGCGCAGGTGAGGGGTAGAAGTCATGGAGTAAAAACTGGCGTTTGACAAGCGGCGGCCCGCGGTGGCGCCGAGCCCGGTAGTGTGCCACCGATGGCCGGGCGGCCCCTGGGTCTAGGCGTCAAACCCTGTGGTGGCCACCTCTGTGCCATCTTCGAACAGCAGCGTGCGCTCGGGCCAGCGCAGTGCGGCCAGCCGGTATTGCGGGTCGTGGGGCGTGCCGGCCTGTCGGGCACGCCAGCGTCCGCCGACCGAGTAGTCCACGCAAAACACGTTGCGGCGCTGGCCGTGCCAGGCAAAGGGCGGGATATGGCCGAACAGGCCGGCTTCTTCGGGCGTCAAGCTGCCCAGGGTTTCGGGCGCGGCCACGACGGGGCGCCGCCAGTAGTGGCCCACCACCACGGGGGTGGCGTCGGTGTAGCTGTCCCACCAGGCCATGCGTTCGACAAAGCGCCATTTGCCGCCGGCAACAAAGGGATCGGTGCCCTGGCGCTCGACCCCCGAGGTCAGCACCTTCAGGGGGTTGAGCATGGCCTTGAGCAGCTCGTTGTCGGCATGGGCCTGCAGAAAGGGCGGCTTGTGCTGCGGGTCTTCGAGATCGTGCGGCCATTGCTGGCGTTCGGCCGCCATGCGCCGGGCGAGCGTGCCGTCCTGGGCCTGGCGGCGTACCTCGGCTTCCCAGTGGTCGTATTCGCTGCGGACGCTGCCGGGCGGCAACTGGCGTGCGGCGGCGATCTGGCCTGGCAGCCATGCGGCGTGCACGATGCGCAGGTCTGGCCGTTCCAGCGCCACTGGCAGGGTGCTTAAAAAGGCGACGATGGCCGCGCGCTCGCCGGCCGTGGGGCGCGCAAAGGGCGCGTATTTGTCGTGGTCGGAGGCCAGGCGCGCATCAAAGTACCAGCCGGCGCCGTCCTTGGCGTCGTTGCGCAGCAGGTTGATCTCGTGGTTGCCGATCACGGCCACCGCGCGGCCGCTGGCCATCAGCTGCGCCACACGCATCAGCACGGCGGGGCTGTCGGGGCCCCGGTCGCAGAAGTCGCCCACAAAGACCAGTGTGCGGCCACCCGGGTGCCGGCCCTGGGCGTCGTAGCCCAGGTGGGACAACAACTGTTCCAGCGCATCGATTTCGCCGTGGATGTCGCCGACGATGTCGAGTGCCCCCGAGGGCAGTGCCTGGATGAGACTCATGCGGCACCCAGTACACGCCCCGGGTTCATGATGCCCTGCGGATCCAGCGCCGCCTTGATGGCGCGCATCATCGCCAGCGCCGTGGGCGACTGGTATTTCTCCAGCTTCTCCACCTTGAGCGCGCCAATGCCGTGTTCGGCCGAGAACGAGCCACCGAACTGCGCCACGGCCTCGTAGACGAGGTGGTTCACCCGGTCTTCCTGCTCGCGCAGGAAAGCCTTGGCGTCGCCGCCCTCGGGGGCCTGTACGTTGTAGTGCAGGTTGCCGTCACCGAGGTGGCCGAAGTTGACCAGGCGCACGCCCGGGATCTCGCGCACCATCAGCGCGTCGGCGTATTCGACAAATGCCGGAATGCGCGAAATGGGCACCGAAATGTCGTGCTTGATGTTCAGCCCCTCTTCGGCTTGCGCCAGCGGAATGCTTTCGCGGATATGCCACAGGTTGTGCGCCTGCGCGAGGTTTTCGGCCACCACGGCGTCGGTCACACAGCCGGCCTCGAAAGCCGTTTCGAGCAGCGCCTCGAAGCGCGCGCGGGCGTGGTCCTCGGATTCGCTGTCCGAGTTTTCCAGCAGCACGCCGTAGGGCACGTCTTCCTGGTCGATGAAGGGCACGCGCAGCTGCGGCATGTGCTTGTCCACCAGGCCCAGGGCGAAGCGCCCCATCACCTCGAAGCCCGTGAGCCCTGCACCGAGGTACTGGTGCGCCAGGCCCAGCAGCGCCACGGCATGTTCCATCGAGGGCACGGCGGCCCAGGCGGTGAGCTGCGCTGCGGGCTTGGGATACAGCTTGAGCGTCGCGGCGGTGATGACGCCCAGCGTGCCTTCGCTGCCGACAAACAGGTTGCGCAGGTCGTAGCCCGTGTTGTCCTTGCGCAAGCCCTTGAGGCCGTTCCACACCTCGCCCTGGGGTGTGACCACTTCCAGGCCCAGGCACAGGTCGCGGGCGTTGCCGTAGCGCACCACCTGCGTGCCGCCGGCATTGGTGCCCAGGTTGCCGCCAATGGTGCAACTGCCCTCGGCCGCCAGCGACAGGGGGAATAAAAGTCCCGCCTTGTCGGCCGCGTCCTGCACGTTCTGCAGGATGCAGCCGGCCTCCACCGTGAGGGTTAGATTGTCCTTGTCGAGGTCGCGCACGGCGTTCATGCGGGTGAGGCTCAGCACCACCTGGGTGCCCGACAGATCAGGCGTCGAGCCCACGGCCAGGCCGGTGTTGCCGCCCTGCGGCACGATGGCGGTGCCCGCGGCGGCGCAGGCGCGCACCACGGCCGCCACCTCATCGGTGCTGCCCGGGCGCACCACGGCCAGCGCCTTGCCGCGCTCGCGGCGGCGCCAGTCTTGTTCCCAGGCGCTCAGGTCGCCGTCGGTCAGAACATGGGCGGCACCCACAATGCGCCGCAAGGTGTCGAGCAGGGTGGACATGGAGATGGCTCTTTCAATGGAACAGTGAGGGGTGCAGTGAGGGAGTTATCAAGGCGCGAGGGCTGCCGGGTCGGCGTTGGCCTGGGCCCGGGCGTTGCGCTGGCGCAGCCGTATATGCAGCGTGCAGGCCGTGAACAGCACCACGCACAGCACGATCTCGCCCATCGCCAGCCAGGAGCCGGGGCGGGCGTCGCCCCAGGCGCGTACCACGCCTTCGATGAAATACAGCCAGATCACCAGGCTGACCCAGCGGTAGGTGTACATGCGGTTCTTGAGGATGCCGGCCAGCGGAATGCACAGCGGCAGCGCCTTGAGCGCCAGCCACGAGCCGCCGGGACGCAGCGGGGCCAGTACCAGCTCCCAGGCCAGGCACAGGGCGATCAGCGCCAGCAGGCTGCCCGCGGCGAGCCAGCGGGTGGCGGCAACGGCGTTGTCAGGAGAGGGGCGGGATGAATTCATGGAATAGGTGGTCGGGATGGGGCGGCGCGGATTGCGCTCAAGCCAGACGGTTGGGGCCACAATGCACGCTCGATCCCAGCACAAATCGGCAGCGTCCATGCAGCGTTTTCTCATCCACCTGGCGGCCCCAGGATCATATCGGCCATGTCCTTGACCCCACAGACCGTGGTCCAGCGCCTGCAGGCGCTGCTGACCGAGCTGTCGCACTTTCCCTGGAAAACCACCGCCCAGACGCTGCGCGAGCGCTTTCGTGAAGACCGCCTGGGCCTGACCGCCAGCAGCCTTACGTTCACCACCGTGCTGGCCCTGGTGCCGTTTGTGACGGTGGCGCTGGCCGTGTTCACGGCGTTTCCCATCTTCGGCAAGCTGCAGGAGGTGCTGCAGCGCTGGCTGGTGGACAGCCTGGTGCCCGACAGCATCTCGCGCCAGGTGCTGGGCTACCTCACGCAGTTCGCGGCCCAGGCCAGCCGGCTGGGGGTGGCGGGCTTCAGCATTTTGCTGGTGACGGCGCTGGCGTTGATCCTGACCATCGACCGCACCCTCAACAACATCTGGCGCGTGCGGCGCCTGCGGCCGCTGGGCCAGCGGGTGTTGATCTATTGGGCCGCGATCACGCTGGGGCCGGTGGCGCTGGGCGCCAGCCTGGCGCTCACCTCGTATGTGATGTCGGCCTCGGGCGGGCTGGTGCGGGCCGTACCCGACGGCGTGCGCCTGCTGTTCGACTCCATAGAGTTCTTCGTGCTGGCAGCCGGCATGGCGGCGCTTTACCACTATGTTCCCAACACGCCCGTGAAGTGGCGCCACGCCTGGGCTGGCGGCCTGTTCGTGGCCGTGTGCATCGAGCTGGCCAAGAAGGTACTGGCCATCTACCTGGGCAAGGTTCCGACCTATTCGGTGGTGTATGGCACTTTTGCCACGCTGCCCATTTTGCTGGTCTGGATCTATGTGGCCTGGGTCATCGTGCTGCTGGGGGCGGTGGTGGTGGCCTATCTGCCCAGCCTGCTGGCCGGTGTGGCGCGGCGCGGCAAGGTGCCGGGCTGGACCTTTCAGCTGGCGGTGGAGGTGCTGCAGGAGCTGCAGCGCGCGCGCCGCCACATCGGCAAAGGCCTGCGTGCCAGCCAGCTGGCGCAACTGCTGCGCGTGGATGTGCTGCAGCTTGCGCCGGTGCTCGACGCCCTGACGGCGCTCGACTGGGTGGGGCGCACCAGCGACCCGGCGCAAAGCGCTGCCGACGACCCCGAGCCGCGCTATGTGCTGCTGGCCGACCCCGGCACCACCCTGCTGGAGCCCCTGCTGCAACGCCTGCTGCTCGACCGCACCGACCGCCTGGAGCCACTGTGGGGCAGCGCCGGGCTGGCGCAGTTGCATCTGTCGGATGTGCTTCCAAAAGAATAGCTGCTAGCGTTTATGGAAAAAGCGCCGGATGGCGATGGAGCCGTGTATTCCGCTGCGAAGTGCGCGGCTGTCCGGTAAAGGTGTTCTGCGTCGTTGCGCCGGCCTGGCCAGCCCATCGTGGCACTGCCGGGTGCATCCAGCTGCCGTTTCACGGGTTTCTGCAGGCCTTGCTGGCGGCGCTTGAACAATGGGTGCTGGCTCGCAGATTGCATTTTTGAAAAATGACCAATGAACCTGTTGAGCAGGAACTGGTAAATCAAGTAAGTCTTTATTCCAGATGGCGGATTGCCTTGCAAGGACTGCGGCGTAGTGCTAAACCGCACCAGCGGTAAATTTCTCACGCAACTGATCAGGAGCGACCGGTCGGTCTTTCTCCATCCTTTGTGCAAGGGGCGAATTCAGCCGCAGCGAAGGAGAAGGTCATGAAAAATTTGCAAACCCAGCAGGTGCGGACGTTGAAAGAGGGGCTTCAGGGTCCGGTGATTCTTCCGGATGACTATGCCTACGAAGCCGCGCGCAAGGTCTGGAACGCGATGATCGACAAGCACCCTGCAGCCATTGTCTGCTGCACGACCACCGCGGATGTGGTGCATGCGGTGAATTTTGCGCGCGACCAGGGCTTGCCGCTGGCCGTGCGCGGCGGTGGTCACAACATTGCCGGTAGCGCGCTGTGCAACGACGGCATCGTCATCGATCTGTCGGAGATGCGGGCGGCGCAGGTGGATGCCGACGCGCGCCGCATCACCATCGAAGGCGGTGCCACACTGGCGGATTTTGATGCCGCCACACAGGTCCACGGTTTGGCGACGCCGCTGGGCATCAACTCCACTACCGGCGTCGCCGGTCTCACGCTGGGCGGCGGCTTCGGCTGGCTCAGCCGCAAATACGGCATGACTATCGACAACCTGGAATCGGCCGAAGTGGTGACGGCGGCGGGCGAGGTGCTGCACGCCAGCGCCACCGAGCATCCAGACCTGTTCTGGGCGCTGCGCGGCGGCAGCGGCAATTTCGGTGTGGTGACGCGCTTCGAGTTCCGCTTGCATCCCCTCGGCCCGGATCTCTTGGCTGGGCTGATCGTGTTTCCGATTGCCGAGGCAAAACGGGTGCTGCAGCAGTACCGCGAATTCATGGACAAGGCGCCTGACGAATTGTCGGTCTGGGTTGTTCTGCGCAAGGCGCCGCCGCTGCCGTTCCTGCCCGAAAGCATCCACGGCAAAGAGGTGGTCGTGCTGGCGCTGCTGTACGCCGGCGACCCGGTGCAGGGAAAAGCGCTGGTCGAGCCGCTGTACCGCTTTGGCACACCGGCTGGCTCCCATGTCGACGTGATGCCCTATGCGGCCTGGCAAAAAGCCTTTGATCCGCTGCTCACGCCCGGTGCACGCAACTACTGGAAGTCACACAATTTCTCGGAACTCAAGGACGGACTCTTCGATACCGTCATCGACTACATCGCCAGCTTGCCGTCCTCCCAGTGCGAGATATTTTTCGGTGCCATTGGCGGCGCCACCACCGAGCCTGCGCCCGATGCCACCGCCTATGCCCACCGGGATGCCCGCTTCGTCATGAATGTTCACGGCCGCTGGGACGACTCGGCCGATGACGCGCACGGCATGGGCTGGGCGCGCGACTTCTTCAAGGCCTCGGCGCCCTATGCCAGCGGCGGTGTCTATGTCAATTTTCTGACCGACGATGAGAGCGACCGGGTGAAGGCGGCCTATGGCCAGAACTACGAGCGGCTGGCGCAGATCAAGCGCCAGTACGACCCCGCCAACCTGTTCAGCACCAACCAGAATATCCGACCCGCCTGAACGCGATCCCCGCTGGGGCAGGGCGGAAAAAACTGTTCTGGAATCAGACAGGCGGCATGCTCATGCGTTCAAAAAATCCCGGATGGTCGTGAGCGTGCCGTCGGGGGCCTCCGTCATCTGGTTGTGCCCCACGGGCAGGCTGACCACCTGCACGGTCTTGCCGGCGGTGCGGGCCATGGCGATCAGGCCTTGTGCGGCTTTGGGAGCGGTCATCTGGTCTTGCGCACCCAGTGCAAACAGCACCGGGCACTGCACCTGCGCCATGGCCTGCTCGCCGTGGGCATAGCTGTCGCAGGCCACGAAGCCCCGGTGGAACAGGTTGACCTCGCGGTTGCTGTGCAGCACCTTGCGGCCCAGCGCCATGCCGGCGCCAAACACCCAGAAGCCCGCACCAGAGGGCGGTGCCAGCGTGCTGCGCGAGAACACATTGACCATGCGCAGCGCCTTCTCGGGCGCATTCAACGCCGATTCGATGAGCGCGGGTGACACCTTCATGGGGTAGGCCGTGCCCACCAGCACCAGGTGGCTCACGCGCGGGCCCAGTTGGGCCGCCGCTTCCAGCGCGATCAGCGAGCCCCAGCTGTGGCCCACCAGCGCGGCGCGTTCAATGCCCAGGGCGTCGAGCAGCGCCGCCACAAAGGCAGCGCCTTGCTCCACGCTGGCCGGGGCATCGCCACCGCTGCGGCAATGGCCGGGCAGGTCCACGGCCAGCACGTTCCAGCCGTGATGGGCCATGTAGCGGCTTTGCAGGGCCCACACGCTGTGGTCGTTGAGCACGCCGTGGATGAAGACCACCGTGGGCTTGGCCGCATCGAAGGCTTTGCCGCCGGTGTAGCAATAAATCGGGGCGCCGTTGATTGGGATATGCATGGTCAGGCCCCCGCTTTCTCGGCGGCCTTGAGGGCGCGCTTGAGATCGTCAATCAGGTCGTCGGCGTCTTCCAGGCCAATCGACAGGCGGATGGTGCCCTGGCTGATGCCTGCATTGGACAGGGCCTCGTCGCTCATGCGGAAATGCGTGGTGCTGGCCGGGTGGATCACCAGGCTGCGGCAGTCGCCCACATTGGCCAGGTGGCTGAAGACCTTGAGGGTTTCGATGAACTTCTTGCCCTGCTCGCGGTTGCCCTGGAGGTCGAAGCTGAACACCGAGCCGGCGCCGCGCGGGAGCAGCTTTTGCGCCAGCGCGTGGCTGGGGTGCGACTCCAGCATGGGGTGGCCCACACGGGCCACAAAGGGCTGTGCCGCCAGAAATTCCACCACCTTTTCGGTGTTGCGCATGTGGCGCTCCATGCGCAGCGGCAGCGTCTCGATGCCCTGCAGGATGAGCCAGGCCGTGTGCGGGCTCATGCAGGCGCCAAAGTCGCGCAGGCCTTCGCGCCGCGCGCGCAGCAAGAAGGCGCCCACGGTGCTTTCCTCGGTGAACACCATGTTGTGAAAGCCGTCGTAGGGCTGGGTCAGTTCGGCAAACTTGCCCTGCGACCTGGGGCCGTCCCAGTCAAAGCTGCCGCCGTCCACCACGATGCCGCCGATGACGGTGCCGTGGCCCGAGAGGAACTTGGTGGCCGAGTGGTAGACCAGATCGGCGCCATGCTCGAATGGCTGGATGAGCCAGGGCGAGGTGAGAGTGGAGTCCACCAGCAGCGGCACGCCGGCCTCGTGGGCTATTGAAGACACGGTGGGGATGTCCAGCACTTCCAGGCCCGGGTTGCCCACGGTCTCGCCAAAAAACAACTTGGTATTGGGCCGCACGGCGGCGCGCCAGGCGTCGATGTCGCCAGGCTTCACAAAGGTGGTCTCGATGCCGAAGCGCGCCAGCGTGTAGTGCAGCAGGTTCTGCGAGCCGCCATACAGCGCGGTGCTGGCCACGATGTGGCTGCCCGCGCCCATCAGCGTGGCAACGGCCAGGTGCAGCGCGGCCTGGCCGCTGGCCACGGCGATCGAGCCCACGCCGCCTTCCAGCGCCGCCACGCGCTGCTCCAGCACGGCGTTGGTGGGGTTGCTGATGCGGCTGTACACATGGCCCGGGCGTTCGAGGTTGAACAGCGAGGCGGCCTGGTCGCTCGATTCAAAGACAAACGAGGTGGTCAGGTGGATAGGCACGGCACGCGCGCCGGTGGCGGGGTCGGGTGCTGCGCCTGCATGCAGCGCCAGCGTGTCAAAGCCGGGGTCGGAGTAACCGGGCATCTTGTGTCTCCAGGGTTGTCGGGTCAGCCGGGCATTGTGGGCTATATTTGCCGAGAACCAGCCTGTTGCGCCCAGCGCGCCCTCGGAGAGCACACCATGAAAGTCAGCGACATCCTTCGCGTCAAGGGAAACACCCTCTACACCGTGACACCGGACGAAACCATTGCCGTCGCCTTGAGCGTGATGGCGGAAAAAGACATAGGTTCGCTGGTGGTGATGGAGCTGGGCGACCTGGTGGGCATGCTCACCTTTCGCGAAGTGATCCAGGCCATGGTGCGCAACGGCGGCAGCATCGGCAGCATGCTGGTGCGTTCGGCCATGGACGACCACCCCCTGACCTGCACGCTCGAAACCGACATGGATGAGGTGCGCCGCATGATGCTCGACCGCCACGCGCGCTACATGCCGGTGATGGACCGCAGGATGCTCATGGGCGTGATCAGTTTTTATGACGTGGCCAAGGCCGTGGTGGACGCCCAGAACTTCGAGAACAAAATGCTCAAGGCCTACATCCGCGACTGGCCGGATGAAGACACGCGTCCGGCGGCCTGAGTCATTTCTTTGGTCGAAAAGGGCTGCAGCGCTTGATGGTAAAGCGGCTGCAGCTTTTTTTTGGGATCGATGGTTTTGCCGCCTGCATTGCGGGGCAAGTGCCGGGCTCTGGGATAATCCAGCGCCATGAGCGGCAACACCTTCGGCACCCTATTCGCAGTCACCAATTTTGGTGAATCCCACGGCCCGGCCATTGGCTGCGTGATCGACGGCTGCCCGCCCGGCATGTCGCTCTCCGAAGCCGACATCCAGGCCGATCTGGACCGGCGCCGCCCCGGCACCAGCCGCCACGTCACGCAGCGCAACGAGCCCGATGCGGTCGAAATCCTCTCGGGCGTGTACGAGGGCAAGACCACCGGCACGCCCATTGCTCTGCTGATCCGCAACACCGACCAGCGCAGCAAGGACTACAGCAACATCGCCGAGAGCTTTCGCCCCGGCCATGCCGACTACACCTACTGGCACAAATACGGCATCCGTGATCCGCGTGGTGGTGGCCGCTCGTCAGCCCGCCTCACGGCGCCCACGGTGGCGGCCGGCGCGGTGGCCAAGAAGTGGCTGGCCCAGCAATATGGTGTGCAGTTTCGCGCCTGCATGACGCAGCTCGGTGAGCTGCCCATCCCGTTCGAAAGCTGGGACCATGTGCCTGGCAACCCCTTCTTTGCACCGGTGGCCGAGGTGGCGCAGCTGGAGGACTACATGGACGCCTTGCGCAAGGCGGGCGATTCCTGCGGTGCCCGCATCCGCGTGCAGGCCACGGGCGTGCCGGTGGGCCTGGGCGAGCCCCTGTTCGACAAGCTCGACGCTGACATCGCCTACGCCATGATGGGGCTCAACGCAGTCAAGGGCGTGGAGATCGGTGCCGGCTTTGCCAGCGTGGCCCAGCGCGGCACCACGCATGGCGATTCCATGAGTCCAGAGGGCTTTCGCAGCAACAACGCCGGCGGCGTGCTCGGGGGCATCAGCACCGGGCAGGACCTGGAAGTGAGCATCGCCATTAAGCCCACCAGCTCCATCATCAGCCCGCGTGAGTCGATCGACATCCACGGCCACAGCGCCGAAGTCATCACCAAGGGCCGCCACGACCCCTGCGTGGGCATCCGCGCCGCGCCCATTGCCGAGGCGCTGCTGGCCCTGGTGGTGATGGACCACGCCCTGCGCCATCGCGCCCAGTGCGCCGATGTGGTGGCCAGCGTGCCGCCCATCCGGGCGGCGTTGCTCTAAACCCGCATGCCCGCGATGCGGCGATGGCTACACCGCTTCCGCGCGGTGATGGCCATGGCGGCGGGCCTGCTGGCGGGCTGTGCCGCACTGGCGCCGGTTTTGCCTATACCTATGATCTCTCGCAGCCGGCCGGTGCGCGCATCAGCCGCATGTTGCTGCATGGCCAGCCCCTGGCCGATGCGGCCACCGTGCGCGTCGCCCTCAGCAACTATCTGGCCGGTGGCGGTGACAATTTCACGGTGTTCGCGCAGGCGCCAGCCCTGTGGAGTGGTGGCCAGGATCTGGGCGCGCTGGAGGCCTATTTTCGCACCCATGGCCCCGTGGTGGTGCCATCGATCCACGGCTTGCTATTTAAGTGATGGCTGGTGGCGCCTGGTACAGAAGCGCTTTGGGCCCAAACGCTCTCAATCTGGCGCAATTTACTTGCGCACCTCATCGACCATCGCGCGGAAGTCGTCGATGTCCTCGAAGCTGCGGTACACGCTGGCAAAACGGATGTAGGCCACCTTGTCGAGCTTCTTCAATTCGCGCATGACCAGTTCGCCGATGCGGCTGGAAAGCACTTCGCGCTGCCCCAGGTTGAGCAGCTTTTCCTCGATGCGCTCGATGGCGCTGTCGATCTGGGTGGTGCTCACGGGCCGCTTGCGCAGGGCCAGGTTGAACGAGGCGAGCAGCTTGCCGCGCTCGTACTCGATGCGGCGGCCATCCTTCTTGACGATGGCCGGGAAGTTCACTTCCGGCCGCTCGTAGGTGGTGAAGCGCTTGTCGCAGGCGCCGCACTGCCGCCTGCGGCGAATGAAGTCCCCGTCTTCCGACACCCGGGTCTCGACGACCTGGGTTTCCTGGTGGCTGCAGAAGGGGCACTTCATCGGAGCAGCGCGCCGGACTTAACCGTAGACCGGGAAGCGGGCCGTCAGCGCGTTGACCTTGGCGCGCACGGCGGCGATGTTGGCTTCGTCGCGCGGGTTGTCCAGCACGTCGGCAATCAGGTTGGCTGTGATGCGGGCTTCTTCTTCCTTGAAACCGCGCGTGGTCATGGCGGGGGTGCCAATGCGCACGCCGCTGGTCACCATCGGCTTTTCAGGGTCGTTGGGGATGGCGTTCTTGTTGATGGTCATGTGGGCGGCGCCCAGCACGGCCTCGGCTTCCTTGCCGGTGATGCCTTTGGCGCGCAGGTCCACCAGCATCACATGGCTCTGCGTGCCGCCGGAGACGATGCGCAGGCCGCGTGCGGTCAGCGTCTCGGCTACCACCTTGGCGTTCTTGGCGACCTGTTCCTGGTAGGCCTTGAATTCGGGCTGCAGTGCTTCCTTGAAAGCCACGGCCTTGGCCGCGATCACATGCATCAGCGGGCCGCCTTGCAGGCCAGGGAAGATGGCGCTGTTGATGGCCTTCTCGTGCTGGGCCTTCATCAGGATGATGCCGCCACGCGGGCCGCGCAGGCTCTTGTGCGTAGTGGAGGTGACCACGTCGGCGTGCGGCACGGGGTTGGGGTACACGCCGGCGGCGATCAGGCCGGCATAGTGGGCCATGTCCACCATGAAGATCGCGCCCACGTCCTTGGCCACCTTGGCAAAGCGCGCGAAGTCGATGTGCAGGCTGTAGGCCGAGGCACCGGCGATGATGAGCTTGGGCTTGGTTTCGTGGGCCTTCTTCTCCATCGCGTCGTAGTCGATGGCTTCGTTGGCATCCAGGCCGTAGGAGACCACGTTGAACCACTTGCCCGACATGTTCAGCGGCATGCCGTGCGTCAGGTGGCCGCCTTCGGCCAGGCTCATGCCCATGATGGTGTCGCCGGGCTTGAGGAAGGCCAGGAACACGGCTTCGTTGGCCGAGGCGCCGCAGTGCGGCTGCACGTTGGCGGCCTCGGCGCCGAAGATCTGCTTGACGCGGTCAATGGCCAATTGCTCGGCCACGTCCACATGCTCGCAGCCACCGTAGTAGCGCTTGCCGGGGTAGCCTTCGGCGTATTTATTGGTCAGCTGCGTGCCCTGTGCCCACATGACGGCGGGTGAGGCATAGTTTTCACTGGCGATCAGCTCGATGTGCTCTTCCTGGCGCTTGTTTTCGGCCTGGATGGCGGCAAAGAGTTCGGGATCGGTTTGCTCGACAAGAGTTTTGCGGTCGTACATGGTATTGGCAGTCCTATGAACTTGTGTCCCTTGAAACAGGGGCTGCCCAGGCGAACGGCGGAACGCAGAAGGTTCTGAGCCTTTGCGGCACGCTCCCTAGTGGTTCGCAAGGGGCATGTCCTTGCCGGTTTCCACGTCAGCGGCGGCCTCCTGTGGGAAGCCGCGCCTATCGCCAGTCGCGTACGTCGCTAGTGTAGCCGACCAGCACCTGGCGCCTGCTCTGGTCGCCCGGGGTTCCAGGGCCTTACAGCAGTGCGAGCTTGTCGCCGGCGGTTTCGGGCGCAGCGGCGGGCGCAGTGACGGGAACGGTACGGGTCGGGGCCTGGGTTGACAGGGTGGCGGGTGGATTCATGGGGGCAGAACGTCCACCAGCGACCTGGCGCAAGCGGAAATGCTCGGCCAGCACCTTGGCGGCGTAGCCACCGTCATCCGGCAGATTGGCCGCGCCCACGTAGTAGCGCAGTCCGCCTTCCACCGATCCGGCCCGCGCTATGCATTCCTGCAGCACCTTCACACCCACGCGCAGGTTGGTGACCGGATCGAACGCCGCGAAATGGCCACCGAAGTTCTCGTACTTGTCGGTGTGGACCCGCGTCATGACCTGCATCAGGCCCTGGGCGCCCACAGCGCTCTGGGCAAACGGGTTGAAGCTCGACTCGATGGCCATGATGGCCAGGATCAGGGTCGGATCGATCTTGGTGCGGGCGCCGGTTTCATAGGCTTCGGCCACCAGCGCGCTCAGGGGTTCTGGCGCGACGCGGTACTTCTTGCTCAGCCAGTAAGCCACCGCGGCCTGCTCTTTGGGCAGATCCTTGGGATTGGTGGCGGTGGCGCGCTCGCTGGCATCCAGCTCGACCGGCATGTCCAGCAGGGCCACCTGACGGGACTGCAGCCAGTCTCTCAGCTGCTCCTCGCCTGCCTGGCGCAAGTCCGGGCGGGCGGTAAGGGTAAGGACGACAAAGGCAACGGCCAGCCCGATGAGGGCAAAACTGTTGTGGGTGATCTCAAGGAAACCTTCGGTCACATCGGTCACGAAGGTTCGCACACCGGAGACAATTTTTCCTGACGCTGTCATAGCTCTTCCTTTCTGAGGCGAGCTCTGCAGACGATGCCGCAGTCAACGACAGCATCGGTTCAGTCACTCACCTGGATTGGTACGCCATCAATTTCGTGCTTCGTTCATAAGGCGAAGCGAGGAACTGACTTAGCCGGGTTCGGCAGCGGGTTGGGGTTTTTACCAGCCTTTTTGGGGGCTGGCGGATTCTAGAAGTTCACTAAATGCCAAGTCAATACTAACAAATTTGTTTTAAATACTAATTTGTTATAAAAAAACTGTAAAAAATCACAGTAATAGGTTGATTTTTGCCCATTTCAAGGAAATGTTGAGACGCATTCTGTGACGACCGTGTGTCAGATTCAATCGTGTTCGCACGACCCATTGAGAATGCGATTTGAGTCGGTCCCGCGAATTTGGTAAGGTGGCGCTGCCTGTGGATTTCAGGCATCGCCAGACAAGGCAAAGTCTCCCGCCGAAGGCATGCAGTGCCCAGGTGCAGCAGATGCTGCTTTTATGGCAAACCTTGGAGGCAATCCCTTGCCTCCTCGCAATGTGGATCTTCATCTCCAGATTGCGAAACGATGGCAAAGACCGTTGCGTCAGCCGTCAAGCCCGGTGGGCAGGCCATGCGGCCTGTTTTCCGGGCTTTCTTGTTGGTGCATCGTTCAGCGTGCGGCCCTGAAGGCCGCGGGCGGCTGACGGGGCACGCTGGCCTGTTCGTTGGTTGCACATATATATAGATAATGGGGCAGTTTTCCTGGGTGCATTCCGTTGTACCGGGAGATGAAGTCCATCAACCGACCTGTCTGCGTCCGCTGGCCTGACCGGCTTGCGTCAGATCATTGCTTGATGCGTGGTCCAGGACCGTGGTGTGGTCTTTTGCTGGAACCCGGTGAAAATAGTCTTCTCACCTGCAGGCACGCATTGCACAGGGCCCCAGCGGCCAGCTTTCCACCGCAGCCTGTCCGGTTTTCGTTATCCATTGGATCCATGTTTCCTTTTTTTTCTCGCAGCAAAATGTCCGACGCACCTGAAGTGAACCCGGCCCCGGCCAAAACCCAAGAGTCGCATCCACTGGATGCACTGACTGGCGGCGCTTTTTCGGCCGCCACGTCCAGTGAGCGGGCTTCCCGCATCCGTGACTGGCTCGCTTCCCAGCCGGCGCCCGAGCAACTGCAGGAGGTCTTCAAGGAGCTGAGCGGGCGTGACAAGGGCGCCGCCCGCGCGGTGCGTGAACGGCTGGATGAAATCCGCCGCGCCAAGGGTCAGGAGGTCATTGCGGCTGAATGGGCCGAGAAGGCCCAGGCATTGCTGGCCGCTCCCAAGCTCAATATTGCCGACGCCCTGGCGTGGCAGCGCGATGCGGCCAAGGCCGGTGCACCTTTGTCGCGCGAACCTCTGTCGCTGCTCAAGGTGCAGGTGGCCGAGCGGGTGAAAGTGATCGAAGACCTGCAGCACCGCGTTCAGGTGCAGCGGGAAGCCGCCGTGTTGCTCGCCCAGCGCATCGAAGTGTTATCCACCAAATCCTGGAAAGATGCCCAGGCTGCGCTCGAATTGCTGCGTGCCGACGTTGTGCGCTGGCAGGAGCAGGCCCAGGAACTGACCGGAGACGCCAGCTGGGTCAGCGTGGAGGCGCGCTTTCCGCCCCTGCTGGAGGCCTCGCGCACGCAGCTGCTGGTCGTGTGGGATGCCTTCCAGCCGGCCGTGGCGCAAGCCGCTGCGGCTGCTGCAGACGCAGCTGCCCCGTTGCCTCCCGTTCCCTTGTGGGCCGACGAGTTGCGTGCTGCCCGTGGCTTGCCCGTGGAGGCGGCCGCTGCCGCAGCGGCCAAGCCGGCCCGCGCGGCGCGCCCCAAGGTGGACCCGCAGGTGCAGGAGCAGGCCATGCAGGCGGTGCGCGAAGCGCTGGCCACCCTGGAGAAGGAAACCGCCGAAGGACATGGCAAAGCCAGTGCGGGCGCCGCTGCTGCGCTGCGTGCGGTGCTGAAAGTGCATGGCAAGCACATCGACACCCCGTTGGAGCACCAGGTGCATGCCGCGCTGGTGGCTGCCGGTGAGCTCGAAGGCTGGCAGCGATGGAGCGCAGACCAGGTGCGCGAAGAGCTGGTGGCCAAGGCGCAGGCGCTGCTCCAGCGTCCCGAGGGCCAGGCCTTGGGTGGCCGCAAGATGCAGGAAACATTGCGCCAGTTGCGCGAGCAGTGGAAGCAGTCGGACCAGGGCGGAGCGCCCAACCACGGCCTGTGGAAGAAGTTTGACGAGGCGTGCAATGCCGCGCACAAGGTGGTCGAGGCATGGCTGGACAAGATTCGCACCGAGGCGGCCGAACACAAGGCCCAGCGCCTGGCTCTCATCGAAGAGGTCAAGGCGTGGGCGCAGGAGCATGCCGCCTCCGGTGACTGGAAGGCCATCAACCGCGCGCTGCACCAGTTTGGCGACCGTTGGCGCGAGGGCGGGCATGTGGGGGAAAAGCTGTTTGCCGAACTGCAGCCGCTGTGGAAGCAGGCCATCAGTGCGGCTGCCGCGCCGCTGGAAAACGCGCAAAAAGACAGCCTGGCCCGGCGCCACGCGATGATTGATGAAGCGGTGGCGCTGGGCGCTGCGCCCACGCTGCGCATCGATGCCGTGAAGGCCTTGCAGCAGCGCTGGCAGGTCGAGGCCCAGGCCGTGCCGCTGGACCGCAAGCATGAGCAAAAGCTGTGGGATGCCTTCCGCAAGCCCATTGATGAAGCCTTCAACCGCAAGTCGGCAGACCGGGAGAAGGCGGTCACCGAACTGAGCGCCCGCGACCGGGTGGTGCTGGAGGCCTCCAAGGCGCTGGAAACCGCCAATGCCACGGGCGATGCGCAGCAGATTCGCACCGCCATGCAGGCGCTGGAGGCCGCGCTGCACGGACAGGCCCAGGCGGCACAGGTGGTGGCTTCGGCGCAGAAAGATGCACAGAACCAGCTTGAAGCATCCCCCCCATCTGCGCAAGCAGCGACTGAAAATGCAGCCGCAGAGGGCGCGGCAGAAGGTGCTGAAGAAGTGCCTGCGCCTGCGGCTGCCCCTGTCGTTCCCAAGCCGGCCGCACGCCCGGTGGTGGCGGTGCGTGGCGATGACCGCCCTGGCATGAAGAAGGATGCGCCCGCAGCGCCAGGCCGGGGCGGGCGTCCGGGTGATCGCCGTGAGGGCCGCGCTGATCGCGATGGCGGCCGCGGTCCGCGTGCCGACAGCCATTTTGGCGATCGCAATGACCGTGGCGGCCGCTTTGGTGATCGTCCTGCATATGAAGAGCGCGGGCCGCGCCTGGGTGACACGGCTTTCCGCGCCCAGCGTGAAGCGATGGAGCACGCCCAGCTGGCACTCAAGAAGCTGGCTGCACAGGCCCATGGTGAAGCGCTGACGCAGCTGCTGACGGCCTGGGAAAAGCGCGATGCGGCGCTGTTGCCGAGCACGCAGGAGTTGGGTGGCCGGGTCACGGCCGGCGTGCGTGCTGCCTGGTCGCAGGCGTTGTCCGCCCCTGCGGCCGGCGATGCTGCCGAGGCCTTGCTCCGGCTGGAGATGGCGGCCGAGGCGCCAACGCCGGCGGAACATATCGGTGCGCGCCGGATGCTGCAATTGCAGCTGCTCACGCGTCGCAACGATCCGGCGCCGGCCCAGACCTGGGGGCAAGATGCTGCGCGTGTCCTGGCCAGCGCCAACGATGCTGCCAGTGCGCGTCGCCTGCAGAACGTGCTGAAAATCCTGCTGCGCAAGTGACCCCGTGACCACTGCCTTCCAGATACGTCCTTTTGAAATGGAGGACGAAGCGGCAGCGGTGGCGCTCTGGCACGACTGCGGTTTGCTGCGCCCCTGGAATGATCCCCACAAGGACATTGCGCGCAAGCAGACCGTGCAACCCGGGCTTTTTCTGGTGGCGATGGCACGGGGGCTGGATGGTGAGAATGTGCTCGTCGCAACCGCCATGGCGGGGTATGACGGCCATCGCGGTTCGGTGTATTACCTGGCGGTGGCGCCGGGGCGCCAGCGGCTGGCCATTGGCCGCAGCCTCATGGAGCGGGTCGAGCAGCAATTGCTGGCCATGGGTTGCCCCAAGGTCCATGTGCTGGTGCGTACCGCCAATGTGCAGGTCATGGCGTTCTATGAAAAGCTGGGCTATGCCCGGGATGATGCCCTCAGCCTGGGCAAGCGGCTGATTCCCGACCTTTAGCTTCCAGTGCGGATGGAATGCACCACCGGGTTTTCATTCGGGCACAGGACCGGAAAACAAAAAGGCCGTTGCAGTTGCAACGGCCTTTGAATGTATTGGTGCCCAGGAGAGGACTCGAACCTCCACGATGTTACTCGCTAGTACCTGAAACTAGTGCGTCTACCAATTCCGCCACCTGGGCTTTCAGATCAGCTTCGAATTATAGAACAAGTTTTTCGGGCTTTCGGCGAATCGCTGGCAAATTTTGTGGAGAGCGAGCAATCACGCGCCAACAGGAAGTGATGGGGAAGCTCTTGGCAAATAAAAAAGCCGCTGTAGATACAGCGGCTTCAATATTCTGAAAACCGTAACCGGTTCTCGTTAAACTTGGTGCCCAGGAGAGGACTCGAACCTCCACGATGTTACTCGCTAGTACCTGAAACTAGTGCGTCTACCAATTCCGCCACCTGGGCATTTCAGGAAAGTCTAAGATTGTATATCAAAAAAATCACCCCCGACGCATCCGCTGCACATCTGTCGGACGAGATTGAAGGCAGCGTGCAGGGGCACCGTGATGGCCATGGTTTCGTCATTCGCGATGATGGCGAAGGCGACATCTACATCCCCCCCAATGAAATGCGCGCCGTCCTGCACAAGGACCGGGTGCGCGTGCGCATCGTGCGCCAGGACCGCCGGGGCCGCCCCGAGGGGCGCGTGGTGGAGATCATCGAGCGTCCGCCGCAGCCCCTGATCGGCCGCTTGCTCCAGGAAAGCGGTGTCTGGCTGGTGGCCCCGGAAGACAAGCGCTACGGGCAGGACGTGCTGATTCCCAAGGGGGCCACCGGCGCGGCCAAGCCGGGGCAGGTGGTGGTGGTCGAGTTGACCGAACCCCCGGCGCTGTTTGGCCAGCCCGTGGGGCGCATCACCGAAGTGCTGGGCGAGGTGGACGACCCGGGCATGGAGATTGAAATCGCGGTGCGCAAATATGGCGTGCCGCACGAGTTCTCGGCCGAATGCCTGGCGCAGGCCAAAGAGCTGCCCGACAAGGTGCGTGCGCAGGACAAGAAGCAGCGGGTCGATCTGACCGACGTGCCCCTGGTCACCATCGACGGCGAAGATGCGCGCGACTTCGACGATGCCGTCTATTGCGAGCCCGCCAAGGTGGGGCGCGGCAAGGGCTGGCGTCTGCTGGTGGCCATTGCCGACGTGAGCCACTATGTGGAGACTGGCAGCGCCATCGACATCGACGCCTACGACCGCGCCACCAGCGTGTACTTTCCGCGCCGCGTGATCCCCATGCTGCCTGAAAAACTCAGCAATGGCCTGTGCTCGCTCAACCCCGAGGTGGAGCGCCTGTGCATGGTGTGCGACATGCTGGTCACCGCCAAGGGCGAGGTGCATGCCTACCAGTTCTACCCGGCCGTGATGTACAGCCACGCGCGCTTCACTTACACCGAAGTCGCTGCCATTCTGGCGAACACCCGTGGGCCGGAAGCGGGCAAACGCAAGGACCGGGTGAAAGACCTGATCAACCTGCACGACGTGTACCGGGCGCTGCTGCTGGCACGCCGTGAGCGCGGCGCGGTGGACTTTGAAACCACCGAGACGCAGATCATCTGTGATGAGAACGGCCGCATCGAAAAGATCGTGCCGCGCACCCGCAACGATGCCCACAAGCTGATCGAAGAAGCCATGCTGGCCGCCAATGTGTGCAGTGCCGACTTCATTGCGCAGGGCGGCCAACCCGGCCTGTTCCGGGTGCACGAAGGGCCTACGCCCGAGAAGCAGGAAATCCTGCGGGGCTACCTCAAGGCGATGGCGGTGGGCATGACGATCGGTGACAACCCCCATCCGTCGGAGTTCCAGGCGATTGCCGAGGCCACCAAGGACCGGCCCGACGCGCAGCAGATCCACACCATGCTGCTGCGGTCGATGCAGCAGGCCATCTACACCCCCATCAACAGCGGGCACTTCGGTCTGGCCTTCGAGGCCTACACGCACTTCACCAGCCCCATTCGGCGCTACCCCGACCTGCTGGTGCACCGTGTCATCAAGGCCATTCTGGGCAAGAGCAAATACAAGCTACCCGCGCTGCCCACACCCGGCGAGGCGCACGCCAAGCTGGCCAAGCGCCTGGCGGCCCGCGTGGCAGCGCCCGGTACCAAGCCGCGTAAAGAGCTGGCGCCCCCCAGCCGTGAAACGCAGGCCTGGGAGGCCGCCGGCCTGCATTGCAGCGCCAACGAGCGCCGCGCCGACGAGGCCAGCCGCGATGTCGAGGCCTGGCTCAAGTGCAAATACATGCGCGAGCACCTGGGCGAGGAATACAGCGGTGTGGTCAGTGCGGCCACGAGCTTCGGCATCTTCGTGACGCTGGATGCGATGTATGTGGAAGGTCTCGTGCACATCACCGAACTGGGGGGCGAGTACTTCAAGTTCGACGAAGCGCGCCAGGAACTGCGCGGTGAACGAACGGGCATCCGCTATTCCATTGGCACGCGGGTGCGGGTGCAGGTCAGCCGTGTGGACCTCGATGGGCGCAAGATCGACTTCCGCCTGATCCGAGAGGGCGAGGAACTGATCGGCCGTGCGCTCAAGGACAAGGGCGTGGCCCCAGAATCCGCAGCCCGCAAGGTGGGGCGTTCGGGCGGGCGCAAGCGCGTCCAGGCGCCGGACCCCTCGGTCACTGAGCGCGCCGGTCTGACGCGTGAGCAGGCGGCGCGCTCGCCTGCCGGTGTAGCCAAGGCATCGGTCAAGAAGGCGGCCGCGAATGGCAAGGCGGGCAAAAGCAAGAGCCGCAAGCCGCGCCGCAGTTGAGCCGCCTGCAGCGCGCGCTGCAGGGAATGATTCGCTCTTGTATTGATAGCTGCTTGCGCTTGTGAATCAGGCGCAAGCAGCTATTTTGTTAATAATTTCCGATGTGACGCGCCAGTGCGCCGGCCGTCAATGTGCCTTCGGCAGGCCAGCGGTCGGCGGCAAGGCCGTGCAGGTACACCGCCTCCGTGGCGGCATGCAGGGCATCGGCCCCCGTGGCCCTGCCGCCTGCCAGACCGGCGCCCACCATGCCCGCCAGCACATCGCCGGTGCCAGCGGTGGCAAGCCGGGCGTTGCCAGTGGGGTTGATGGCTGGGGCTTGCCCCGGTGCCGCGATCACCGTGCCGGACCCCTTGAGGACCACGATGCAGTGCAACTGCTGCGCCAGTTGCTGCGCTGCGCGCAGCCGGTCTGCCTGCACCTCAGCAGCAGACAGGCCCAGCAGGCGTGCCGCTTCGAGGGGGTGGGGCGTGAGCACTGTGGGCAGCCCGCGCACGCTGCGGTTGACCACCAGGGAGCGCAGCGCGGCATCAGCGGCCAGGGCGTTGAGCGCGTCGGCGTCCAGCACCAGCCGGGCGGCCTGTGCCAGCACGGTGGGCAGTACCGTGCGCACGGCCTCGCCGCCGCCGCAACCACATACCACCGTGAGCTCTTCCAGTGCCAATGCGTCAAAGCGGCGAAACATCAGTTCGGGCTGCACCCCATCCAGCGCCATCCGGCCATCGTCGAGCAGGGCCACCAGCACCCGGCCCGCGCCGGCATGCAATGCGGCCGATGCTGCCAGCAGCGCCGCGCCCGTCATGCCCAGGCCGCGCGCCGCCAGGCCCTCGCCGCCCACCACGGCCACATCGCCGTAGCTGCCCTTGTGGCTGGCGTGGCTGCGCGGCGCGGGCAGGGCGGGGCCAGCCAGCCACGCGCTGGGGGCCTCTTGGGCATGTGATATGCCCAGATCGTCCAGCCACACGCTGTCGGCAGCATCGCGCCCCAAGGCCGTGAACAGACCGGGCTTGAGCGTCATCAGGCTGAGCGTGTGGCGTGCCTGTCGGTGCGAAAGGGCTTCTGAAGCCGGGGCACTGAAACCCGCAGCAAACTGGCCGGTGTCGGCATCGAGGCCCGAGGGCAGATCGACGGCGAGCACGGGCGCCGGGCTGTGGTGCAGGGCGGTCAGCGTGGCCAGCATCCGGCTGTCGGGCTTCCGCGAAGTGGTGGATGTGACGCCAATCCCCAGCAGGGCATCGATGCACAGGTCCGACGCAGTCATGTCGGTGGGTGCTTCGTCGGCCCATGCAACGCCTGCCGCCTGCGCACGCTGCCACGACTGGCGGGCGTCGGCGGGCGCGTGTTCCGGGCTGCCCAGCCAGGTCACCACCACCCGCCGCCCGTCGCGCTGCAAATGCATGGCTGCCTCCAGCCCGTCGCCGCCGTTGTTGCCGGGGCCGCAGGCAATCCACACCGTGCGGGCATGGGGTGCCAGCGCGCGTGCCAGCCGTGCCACGGCCAGGCCGGCGCGCTGCATGAGGGTGTGGGGCGGCAGGCTCGCGGCGGCCTGCAGTTCCATGCGCCGGGTGGCTGCGGTGTTGAACAGGGGGTGCGGCTGCTGCGGCGTGATGGGGTGCATGGAGATGTGGGCGTGGTGGGCTGCGCGGGGTCAGGCTTTCGCTGTGGGCTGGTGGTCGTAGGCCAGTTCCATCCGGTAGGCCAGCCCCAGGAACAGCGATTGGGCGAGGCTGAGCGTGCTGGTCAGCGACCGGAAACCAAAGGTGGCACCGTCCTGCGCAATCAAAGTGGTGCAGGCGAGGGAGGCGAGGGGGCTGAGTTGGCTGTCGGTGATTGCAAGCAGGCGTGCGCCGCGCGCCACGGCTTCCTGCGCCAGTTCGAGGGTTTCCTGCGCATAGGGCTCGAATGACACGGCGACGAGCACATCACCGGGCGTCAGCGCACGCAGCTCACCCTGGTGCATGAACCCCAGCCCGTGCAGCCAGTGCACGGGTTTGGCGGTGTGCTGCAGGGCGTACGCCAGGTAGGCCCCTACCGGAAACGCGCGGCGTGACGCGGCCAGCCACAACGCAGGGGCCTGCAGCATCAGCTCCACCGCCGCATCGAACTGCGCATCCGGCAGATTGCGCTGCAGCGCCTGCAGGCTGTCGATGTTGCCGTCGATCACCTCATGCGCCAGCTGGGCCGCCGAGCGCGCGCTCCCACCGGGCACGATCAGTTCGCGGATGCGTTCCTGGTAGTTGCGGTTGGGCGCCAGCTGGCGCACGGCGCCGGCGCGGAACAGGGCCTGCATCTCCGTGTAGCCCGAAAAGCCGAAATGCTTGGCAAACCGCACCAGGGCCGAGGGCTGCACTCCGCATTGCGCCGCCGTGGCCTGCACGCCATCCAGTGCCAGCTGGTCGCGGTGCTTTTCCACGTAGCGTGCGATGGTCTTGAGCTGGCGGCTCAGCGGCTCGAAGCCGGCATGCACCGCGGCCAGAAATGCGTCGGCGTGCGGGTAGGGCGTGGCGAGCGTGCCGGTGGAGGTGGCGTCAGGCAGTGCGTTTCTATTTTTCATTAAATTGGAAAATATTTTCTATTTTGGATTATCATAGATGCAACGAACCATTATCCGGCGCACCGGTTTCCGTCCGGAGCGCATATGAGGAGACCTGTGCATGCTGTCCTTTCCCGCCGATCGGCCCTTCGACGTGGCCTGCCTGGGCCGACTGGCCGTGGACCTCTATGCCCAGCAGATCGGCTGCAGTCTGGAGGCTGCCAGCAGTTTTGCCAAATACCTGGGGGGCTCGTCGGCCAACATCGCGTTTGGCACTGCGCGGCTGGGGCTGCGCTCGGCCATGGTGTCGCGGGTGGGCAATGAGCAGAATGGCCGCTTTCTGCTCGACACGCTGCGGCGCGAAGGCTGCGATGTCAGCCAGGTGCAGGTGGACGACCAGCGCCTGACCGGCATGGTGCTGCTGGGCATCAAGGACCAGGACACTTTTCCCCTGCTTTTTGCCCGCGAGAACTGCGCCGACATGGCGTTGGACGCGGACGCGATCAGCGAGGATTTTCTGGCGCGCTGCCGCAGCCTGGTGATCACCGGCACGCACCTGAGCACCCCCACCGTGCTGGCCGCCAGCCGCCGCGCGCTGGACATCGCGCAACGCCATGGGCTGGTGCGGGTGCTGGACATCGACTACCGCCCCGTGCTGTGGGGCCTGGCAGCCAAGGGCGATGGTGAAACACGCTACGTGGGCAGCGATGCGGTCAGTCGCCACCTGCAGGCGCAGCTCGGGTCGTTCGATCTCATCATCGGCACCGAAGAGGAGTGGCTCATTGCGGGTGGCGTGCCGGGCGACCTGATGGCCAGCCTGCGCTGCGTGCGCGAACACACGCAGGCGGTGCTGGTGGTGAAGCGCGGTCCGTTGGGCTGCAGCATCGTTGAAGGGGATGTGCCCGCCGCGCTGGACGACGCGCCCACGGTGCTGGGCGAGCGCATCGAGGTACTCAACGTGCTGGGCGCGGGCGATGCCTTTGCCTCGGGCCTGCTGTCGGGCTTGCTGCGCGGCAGGACTTTGGTTGAGTCGGCTGCCATTGCCAACGCCTGCGGAGCCATCGTGGTGTCGCGCCATGGCTGCGCGCCCGCCATGCCCACACCGGCCGAGCTGGCGCACTGGTTTTCAGGCCACCGCCATCCCCGTCCCGACCAGGACCCGCAGCTGGCCCACCTGCACCGGGTGACGGCGGCGCGGCCGCAGTGGCCCGAGCTGTTCGTGCTGGCCTACGACCACCGTGCCCAGTTCGAAGACCTGGCGCGCCAGGCCGGGGCGGAGGGCGCACGCCTGCCCGTACTCAAGCAATTGCTCAACGCCGTGGTGGCCGATGTCGAGCGCGACCCCGGATGCCGGGGGCGCATGGGTGTGCTGATCGACGGGCGCATCGGCGAGGCGGCGCTGCATGGCGCCACGGGGCGGGGCTGGTGGCTGGGGCGCCCGATCGAGCGGCCCGGCTCGCGTCCGCTGCGTTTTGACGGGACGCATTCGCTGGCGTCGCAACTGCTGCACTGGCCGCGCGAGCAGGTCGTGAAATGCCTGGTGTTCTACCACCCGGATGACGCGGCCGTGCTGCGCGCCGAGCAGGACGAGTGGCTGCAGCAGGTGTGGGAGGCCACGCGCGCCAGCGGACACGAACTGCTGCTGGAGGTGATCCCGCCCAAGGACATGCTCGCCCCGGGCGATACCGGCGAGGCGGTGCTGCGCACCATTCGCCACTTCTACGGTATCGGCCTCAAGCCCGAGTGGTGGAAGGTGGGCACCATGGCCGCCCGCCACTGGGAGTCGCTGGATGCCCTGGTGCGCGAGCGCGACCCGTACTGCCGTGGCGCGGTGATCCTGGGGCTGTCGCAGCCGGTGGAGCAGCTCATTGCCGGCTTTGCCGAGGCGCGCGCGCCCATCGTCAAAGGCTTCATGATCGGCCGCACCGCCTGGGCCGCGCCCAGCCTGGCGTGGCTCAAGGGCGAGATCGACGATGCCGGACTGCAGGCGCAGGTGGCTGCCAATTTCCGCCGCCTCATCGCGGGTTGGCGCAACAGCCGCCCGGCGCAGGCCGCAACCGCCCCCGAAGCCGTAGGAGCCCTCGCATGACATTGCTGGTCAAAGCCCATCCCACGGGCCGCGTGGTGGTGGATGTGACGCCGGCCTCGGCCGGGTGGACCCACGTGGGGTTCAAGGCGCTGCGGCTGGCGGCGGGCGATGAGGAATCGCTGGCCACGGGTGTGCGCGAGCTGTGCATCACGGTGCTCCGCGGGCAGGTGGACGTGCACGTGGGGGCACAGGCCTACCGTGCGCTGGGCAGCCGCGCCTCGGTGTTTGAAGAGGCGTCGCCCACGGCCGTGTATGTGCCGCCTGACCGGGCGGTGCGCATCGTGGCGCGCGGCGCGGCCGAGGTGGCGTTGAGCAGCGCCCCGGCGCGCGGCCTGTATCCCGAGCGGGTGATCGAGCCTGCGCAAATGCAGCGCAGCGTGCGCGGGCAGGGCAGCAACACGCGCCATGTCTGCGACATCCTGCCCGAGTCGCAGCCCGCCGAAGGCCTGCTGGTGGTGGAGGTGATCACCCCCGCCGGCCACTCGTCCAGCTACCCGCCGCACAAGCACGACAGCGCCGACGCCAGCCAGCCTCTGGCCGAAACCGTGCTGGAGGAAACCTACTACCACCAGCTCGATCCCGCGCAGGGATTTGCCTTCCAGCGCGTGTACACCGACGACCGCTCGCTGGACGAAGCCATGGCCGTGGAGCACCGCGACACGGTGCTGGTGCCGCGCGGCTACCACCCCTGCGTGGCACCGCATGGCTACGACCTGTACTACCTCAACACCATGGCGGGGCCCGAGCGCCGCTGGGCGTTCAAGAACGATCCTGCCCATGCCTGGATGGTTGCGCCGCGCTGATGCTACTTATTTGATAGCTTCTGACGCAGCGTCAGCAAGCGCAAGAGCACAAAAAACTACCAATTCCCGAAAAGGTTCGCAGAAAACCTTGCCCCCTGAACCGCCAACCCCTGGATACAAACCATGAAACGCCACACCCTTCGCATCCTTGCCGGTGCACTGCTCGCCTGCACGCTCGGCGCCCAGGCGCAGACCGCCTATCCCACGCAGCCCGTCAAGTGGGTGGTGCCCTATGCACCCGGCGGCACCACCGACGTGATTGCACGCAGCCTGGCCGTGCGCATGGGGCAGGACCTGGGCCAGCCCGTGGTGGTGGACAACAAGCCAGGCGCGGCCAGCATCATTGGCGCCACCTTCATCGCGCGCTCGGCGGCCGACGGCTACACCGTGGGCACGGCCGACTCGGGCACGCTGGCCTTCAACCCGGCCATGTATTCCGCGCTGAGCTACAACGCCGAGAAGGACTTCAGCTTCATTGGCGGCCTGGGCCGCATGCCGCTGGTGCTGGCCGTGCACCCCGACTTTCCGGCCCGGAATATGCAGGAGTTTCTGGCCCAGGTGCGCAAGAATCCCGGCTCCGTCTCGTCGGCCTCGTCGGGCCCGGGCTCGCCGCTGCATGTGGCGCTGGAGCTGTTCAAGCAGCGCACTGGCACGAACATCCTGCACGTGCCCTACAAGGGCTCGGCCCCGGCGCTGCAGGACCTCATGGCCGGCCAGGTGCAGTCGATGTTTGTCGATCTGCCCCCCAGCCTGTCGATGATCAAGGCGGGCAAGGTGCGCGTGCTGGCCGTGGCCACGCCGCAACGCCTGACCATCCTGCCTGATGTGCCCACCATGGCCGAGGCGGGGGTGCCTGGCTTTGAAGCCTACGCCTGGCAGGGCTTCGTGGGCCCGGCCAAGCTGCCCGCAGCCGTGGTCGAGCGCCTGAACAAAGACCTGGCGGCGGCGCTTCGCCATCCCGAGACACGGGCCAAGCTTGAAGAAATCGGCATCCAGCCGCTGTCCATGACGCCCCAGCAGTTCACGGATTTCGTGCGCAGTGAGCAAAAGCTGTGGGCGGGGGTGATCCGCGCCGCCAACATCCGCCTGGACTGAGCGGCTTCGCCCCTGGAAACAAGACCCGAGAGAGACACCATGACCCTTTCCATGAATCGCCGCCAGGCTGAACTGACCCCCAGAAGTTGGACAAACTTCAAAGGGTTTCATGAAGAAGTACCCAACAGGGTTCAAGCTCAAGGTGGTCAAGAGCTTTTTGGCTGGAGACGGCGGAGCGAAGCTGCTGGCGCGGCAGTGGTCTGTGCCTGAGGAAAAGATCCGCACCTGGGTGAGCCACTACCGCTTGCACGGCATTGACGGGTTGCGACCCAAGCGCAGCACGTACAGTGCGCAGTTCAAGCTACAGGTGCTGTCCCACCAGGACCGCGAACAGCTATCAAGCCGCCAAGTTGCGGCGATCTATGACATCCGCAATCCCAACCAAGTCGTGGTCTGGCGACGCAAGCTCGATGAAGGCGGCGTGGAGGCCTTCGGGATCAGGGAGCCAGAGCACCCCAGTATGAAGAAAGAACGACGCTGCCCAGCGCCGCCAAGTACGGCCATCACCGATTCGGCGCAGGCCCTGCGCGAAGAGAACGAGCGACTGCGCGCGGAGGTGGCCTACCTAAAAAAATTGCAAGCCTTGATCCGGTCAAAGAGATCAGCTGCGCCGACAAAGCGCGTCTGATTGCCGGGTTGAGGCAGCAACATAAATTGGCGGACCTACTGCAGGTAGCAGGCTTGGCGCGCAGTACGTTCTATTACCAGTGCCACGCGGCCCAGCGAACGAGCCCACAGAGCGCCATGGAGCTCAGGATCCGGGCCGTCTATGACGAGCACAAGGGCCGCTACGGATACAGAAGAATTACGGCAGCACTGTGCAATTCAATGGCGGAACCGGTCAACCACAAGTGCGTGCAGCGTCTGATGCAAAAGATGGGGCTGCGCGCGGTGATCCGGGCGAAGAAACGCTCCCGACATGTCCCAGGCATAAGCGATGCGCACGTGCCGAACGTCCTGGAGCGCGACTTCTGCGCGGCCGCGCCAAACCAGAAGTGGGTGACAGATGTCACCGAGTTCAATGTGAAAGGCCAAAAACTCTATCTGTCAGCCTGTATGGACCTCTACAACGGCGAGATCATCGCGCACCAAATGGCAAGGCGTCCCGTCTTCGAGCTGGTTTCCAGCACGCTGCGGGCAGCGCTTTCGCGGACCGCGTGCACTGCGGAACTGATCGTTCACTCGGACCAAGGCTGGCACTACAAGATGCAGCCCTATCGAGCGATGCTTGCGCAGCGTGGAGTCAAGCAAAGCATGAGCCGTAAGGGCAACTGCTTTGACAACGCGGCAATTGAGAGCTTCTTCGGCACCCTGAAGGCCGAGTATTTCCATCTTGCAGCACCCAACAGCATTGATGCGCTCGAAGCGGGCGTGCATGATTACGTCAATTACTACAACCACGAGCGCATCAAGCTCAGATTGAACGGGCTCAGCCCGGTGGGATACCGGCTGAGAAACACCGCCTAGTTGGCGGGATGGCAACCGTCCAACTTCTGGGGGTCAGTTCAGGCCCTGCGCCGCCCTGGCCTCCCTGTCCGCGGGTTTCGTGCTGCCCGCTGCTGCGCAGACCGGGGCCTACCCCAGCAAGCCCATCGAACTCATCGTTCCCTTTGCCGCAGGCGGCGGCACCGACGTGCTCGCCCGGGCGCTGGCTGAAGCGGCGCGCAAGCATTTGCCGCAGGACCTCATCGTCCTCAACAAGGCAGGCGCCAGCGGCGCCGTGGGCTGGACCGAACTGGCCAATGTCCGGCCCGACGGCTACAAGCTGGCCATCATCACGGTGGAAATCACGATGATTCCCCACATGGGCATCACCAAGCTGACGGCCGACAGCGTGACCCCCATCGCACGGCTGAATGCCGACCCGGCCACGCTGGCTGTGCGCGCGGATTCGCCGTTGCGCAGCATCGAAGACCTGCTGGCCGCCGCCCGCAAGAACCCCGGTGGCGTGCGCGTGGGCAATGCGGGACCCGGCTCTCTGGGGCATCTTGCGGCGGCGGCACTGGAAGACAAGGTGGGCGTGCAGTTCAACCATGCCCCTTATCGAGGTGCCAACCCCGCCGTGCTCGACCTGCTGGGCGGGCATATTGAGGCAGTGGCCGTGACGCCCGTGGAGGTGGCCACCTATGTGGCGGCGGGCAAGATCCGTCCGCTGGCCGTGATGTCCGAGCAGCGCATCGCCGCCGGCTGGGAAGCGGTGCCCACGCTCAAGGAGCGCAAGATCGATTTGGTGATCGGTGGCTGGCGCGGGCTTGCCGCTCCCAAGGGCACGCCCGCCGAGGTGGTGGCCGTGTTGCGCACCGCCATCGCCAAAACCCTGCAGGAGCCCGCGCTGCGTGACACCATGGCCCGCCAGAACATGGGAGAGGGCTACCTGGACCAGGCGGATTTCAACGCCCTGATCGCGCGGGACAACGCCACGTTCAAGCAACTGGTGGAGAAGCTGGGCATCAAGGCCTGAGTAGCGGCCCCCAGACCCTGCCGGCCCTGCCTTGCGACGGCCCACGGGGTTGTTGCCGGGCGGTTTTTTTGCGCGCTACCACGGCGCCCGTCTTGCGGTGGGCTCGGCCGCATGGCCGCACGGCTGTCCTGGCCCCGAGACCGCGGCCCATGTGCGTCATGCCCCGAAGCCGGGGGCGAAGGCCTCGCGCAGCCATTCCACGAAAACCGACACCGCGCGCGGCACATGGGCCGAATAGGGGCGGATGGCATGGATCGTCTCGCTGAAGGTGCCCACGGGGCGCCAATCCGGCAACACCTCGACGAGCTTGCCCGCCTGCAGCGCGGCCTGGGCGCTGAAGTCGGGCACCAGCGCGATGCCCAGCCCTGCCAGCGCGGCATCGCGCAAGGCCTCGCTGTTGCTGGCGGCCAGTGGGCCGGTCACGGGCACGGTCACGCGCGGCGAAGCGCCTGGTACCTGGGGCTCGAAGGTCCATGCCGGGGCTTCCTGGGTGCGGGGGTAGTGCAGGCAGTCGTACCGGTGCAGGTCGTCGGGCGCACGGGGCGTGCCAGCGCGGCGCAGATAGGCGCGGTTGGCCACCAGCACCGACCGCGTGGTGCACAGCAGCCAGGCCACGTGGGTGTCAGGGGCCACGGCGGTGTGGCGGATGGCCAGGTCCAGCCCTTCGAGGGTCAGCGAGCGCAGGTTGTCCGACAGGTCCAGCTCCAGCCGCACCTCGGGGTAGGCGCGCAGAAATGTCGGCAGCCGCGGCACCAGTTGCTGGCGTGCCAGCGCCACCGGGGCGGTCACGCGCAGCCGGCCATGGGGAACGCCGGAGCGGTCGCGCACGCCGGCAAAACTCTCGGCGATGCGCTCGAAGGCGCCGCGCGTGTCGTCCACCAGTTGCCGCCCCGCCTCGGTCAGGCCCACGCTGCGGGTGGTGCGCCGCACGAGCGGTACGCCCGCGGCGCGCTCCAGCTCGGCAATGTGTTGGCTCATGGCCGCCTTGCTCACGCCCAGGCGCGCCGCCGCACCGGTGTAGCTGCCTTGCTCGCCCAGCACCACCAGCCAGTGCAAGTGGGACCAGAGGGCTTCGGGCTTGGTGTGGTCTGTCGATTTCATGCCGCTATTGTTCACCAATGTGAACAATCATTTCACGACTGTGGTCTTGGCAGGGCAGGGGGCGGCTTCTAGACTGCAGGCCACGTTCCACTGTTTTTGAAAGAGGTTTGCATGACCACCGCCGCCCAGCCCATCCACATCGGCCATTACATCCAGGGCGCGCGCGTCGCCGGCGCCAGCACTCGCAGCCAGGACGTGACCAATCCCGCCACGGGTGCAGTGACCGGCCGCGTGGCGCTGGCCCACCGCGCGGACGTGGATGTGGCCGTGGCTGCCGCGCAGGCGGCCTTTCCGGCCTGGGCCGACACACCGCCCATCCGCCGTGCGCGCGTGCTGTTCAAGTTTCTGGAGCTGGTCAACCAGAACAAGGATGCGCTGGCCCGTGCCATCACGGCCGAGCATGGCAAGGTGTTCACCGACGCGCAGGGCGAGGTGGCGCGCGGCATCGACATCATCGAGTTTGCCTGCGGCATCCCGCAACTGCTCAAGGGCGATTTCACCGACCAGGTGAGCACGGGCATCGACAACTGGACGCTGCGCCAGCCCCTGGGGGTGGTGGCGGGCATCACGCCATTCAACTTCCCGGTGATGGTGCCCATGTGGATGTTCCCGGTGGCCATTGCGGCGGGCAATACCTTCGTGCTCAAGCCCAGCCCGACCGATCCCACGGCCTCGCTGATGATGGCCGACCTGTTCCAGCAGGCGGGGCTGCCCGATGGCGTGTTCAACGTGGTGCAGGGCGACAAGGAGGCGGTGGACGCGCTGATCGAACACCCCGATGTCAAGGCAATCAGCTTCGTCGGCTCGACCCCCATCGCCAACTATATCTACGAAACCGGCGCCCGCCACGGCAAGCGCGTGCAGGCACTGGGTGGTGCCAAGAACCACATGGTCGTGATGCCCGACGCCGACATCGACCAGGCCGTGGACGCCCTCATCGGCGCGGGCTACGGATCGGCCGGCGAGCGTTGCATGGCCATCAGCGTGGCCGTGCTGGTGGGGGACGCCGCCGACAAGCTGGTGCCCAAGCTCATCGAGCGCACCAAGGCGCTCAAGGTGCTCAACGGCACCAATCTGGCGGCCGAGATGGGGCCCATCGTCACCCGTGCCGCCCACGAACGCATCTCGGGTTATATCGACCTGGGCGTGAAGGAAGGCGCGCAATTGCTGGTGGATGGCCGCGGTTTCGACGGCAAGCAGGCGGGCGCAGGCTGCGAAGGCGGCTTCTGGCTGGGCGGCACGCTGTTCGACCACGTCACGCCCGAGATGCGCATCTACAAGGAAGAAATCTTCGGCCCCGTGCTGGCGGTGGTGCGCGCCAAGGATTTTGGCGAGGCAGTGCAGCTGGTCAACGACCATGAATTCGGCAATGGCGTGGCCTGCTTCACGCGCGACGGCAACGTGGCCCGCGAGTTCGGTCGCCGCATCCAGGCAGGCATGGTCGGTATCAACGTGCCCATCCCGGTGCCCATGGCCTGGCACGGCTTTGGCGGCTGGAAGCGCAGCCTGTTTGGCGACATGCACGCCTATGGCGAAGAAGGCGTGCGCTTCTACACCAAGCAAAAGAGCATCATGCAGCGCTGGCCCGAGAGTACGCCCAAGGGCGCCGAGTTTGTGATGCCGACGGCGAAGTAAGGCGGATACCTTGCTGCTGACAACAAAGGGGCCATCGGCCCAATGCCAGTCAGTTAAGCCCTGACTGGCATTTTTTTTGGTGGGTACTTGCTGCGTGTCGATCGCTTGACCTCGCGCGGGAAGCTTCGATCAGGTCGTCGAGGCGGGAGCACGAAGTAGTGAGCCTGATCCAGAAGGCGCTGCAAATGCTGGGGCAAGGCGCCCGCGCGCGCCAGGTGCATGGTGTTGAGTGCACCGACGATCGCGTGCTGCGCGGTGTGAAAGCTGATGCGGG
>Ga0208519_100138_pt1 | contig 47904 bp, 40 predicted proteins | sample LakWasM130_HOW14_2_FD_183940 | JGI IMG/M metagenome (GOLD analysis project Ga0208519, IMG submission 183940) | Freshwater sediment methanotrophic microbial communities from Lake Washington under simulated oxygen tension - Sediment Metagenome... | ecosystem: Environmental > Aquatic > Freshwater >... | reverse complement strand
GGCCACCGATGTGGCGGCCCGCGGTATCGACGTGCCCACCATCAGCCACGTCATCAACTACGGTCTGCCGATGAAGGCCGAGGACTATGTGCACCGTATCGGCCGTACCGGCCGTGCCGGCCGCGAAGGCCTGGCCGTGACCCTGGCCGTGCGTGACGACGTCTCGATGATCCGTCGCATCCAGCAGTTCACCACCCAGACCATCCCGGTGTCGCAGATCGCCGGCCTCGAGCCCAAGACCCAAGAACCGCGCATCTTCCCGCCGCGCCCCGCCGGTGCCGGTGGTTTTGAAGACCGTGGCCCGCGTGCTGGCTATGCCAACAAGAGCGGCTTCAACAAGGGCTTCGGCAGCAAGCCCTTCCACCGCGATGGCGGCCGTCCGGCCTTTGCCGGCAACCGCGATGGTGGCGGCAAGGCCTTTGGCCGCGATGTCGGTCGTGACGGTGCACCGCGCTTCGACCCGCGCTTCGCCGATCGCAACGACCGTGGCGCCGATCGCGGCTTCGCACCGCGCGAGGAGCGTGGTTTCGCACCGCGTGAAGAGCGCGGCTTTGCGCCCCGTGACGACCGCGGCTTCGCCCCGCGTGGCGATCGCCCCAGCTTTGGTGACAAGCCTGCCTACGCCGGCAAGCCTTCCTTTGCAGGCAAGCCCTCGTTCGGCGGCAAGCCCAGCTTCGGTGGCGGCGGCAAGCCCAGCTTCGGCGGTGACCGCCGTGGCCCGGCCGGCCCGCGCAAGGGTGGCTTCGGCAGGTAATTGCTGCCATGCTTGAGAACAGCCCGCTTCGGCGGGCTTTTCTTTTTTTCATGGCACAGTCCCGCCCCATCATGACGAATAGGCAGAAAGGCATCCTGGTCCAGTGGGACGATGCCAAGGGCTATGGCTTCATCGCCCCCGAGGGCGGTGGCGCCAAGCTCTTTGTGCACATCAAGGCCTTTGGCCTGCGGGTCCAGCGCCCCTTCGTGGGCGAACGCCTCAGCTACGCGGCCGGCCATGACGCCCAGGGCAAGCTCCGTGCGCTCAAGGTGCAGAGCCTGGAGCCGCGCCCCGCGCCCAGGCCCGCGCCGGCACCGCCGGCGGCGCGCCAAGGCAGCAGCCTCTGGCTGATCCCCGGCTTTGCGCTGCTGGTGCTGGGTGTGCATCTGGCCTGGGGCCTGCCGCAGGCGCTGTGGGGCTTCTACCTGGCCATGAGCGTGGCGACCTTCATCGTCTATGCGGGCGACAAGCGCGCCGCGCTGAAGGGGGGCTGGCGCGTGGCCGAGGGCACGCTGCACGCCCTGGCTCTCGTTTGCGGCTGGCCCGGTGCCTTGCTGGCCCAGCAGCTGCTGCGCCACAAGAACCGCAAGCCGAGTTTCCAGCGCCTGTTCTGGCTCTGCGTGAGCCTGAACCTGCTGGCCTTTGTCATGATCTTCACGCCGCTGGGCACGCGGCTGCTGGCACGTTTCGTGAGTTGATGTGAACCTGGTATTTCGTGAGATGGCCCCGGCGGATCTGCCCGCCGTGCTGGCCCTGCAGGCCCAATGCTATGGGCCAGAGTTTCTGGAGAGTGCCCAGGCCTTCGAGGCCAAGCTGCGGGCCGCTGCCGCACTGGGCACCTGCTGGCTGGCCAGCCGGGCGGGCCAGCCGCTGGCCTATGCGGTGAGCCTGCCGCTGTGCCCCGAGACCCTGCCCGCGCTGGACGCGCCGCAATGCGCCCTGCCAGCCGAGCCCCAGCTGCTCTATCTGCACGATATGGCGGTGGCACCGGCGGGCCGCGCCATGGGTGTTGCGCGGCGCCTGCTGGCCCTGCTGGAGGCGCGCGCCCAAGCCCTGGGCCTGGGCCGCATGGGCCTGGTGGCGGTGCAGGGCTCGCTGCCGTACTGGCAGCGCCATGGCTTCGCGCCCCTGCAGCAGCTGCCCGCGGCGCTGCAGCGCAAGCTCGCCAGCTTTGGCCAGCAGGCGCGCTATCTGGAGCGGCCGCTGCTCGCCTAAGTCCTGAGCCGCAATTCGCCCAGACCCTCGAAGCCGACGCGGGCGACCCGGCCCGGCGGCAGCGGCAGGGTGCCGGTCCAGGAGCCGGTGGTGACCACGCTGCCAGCCCGCAAGGTCTGGCCATGGCGGGTGGCATGGCGCAGCCAGTGGGGCAGCAACCAGCACGGATCGCCCAGCGCGTGGCTGCCGCGGCGCTGCAGCCGCGGCTGGCCCTCGATCTCCACCCAGCAGGTCTGACCGGCCCAGTCGCGCGCCCCCGGCGCCAGCCAAGGGCCCAGCAGCAGGGCGCCATGCGAGAGCAGATCGGCCTGGCGCAGCGGCTCGGGCGCAGCGTCGGCCTCCCGCCAGCGCGAGGCGGTGAGCTCCACGGCGACCGCCATGCCATCCACCAGGGCCGTGGCCGCGGCCTGATCCAGGCCGGCCGCCAGCGCCGGGCTCACGTCCCGCCCCAGGCGCAGCGCAATCTCGGCCTCGATGCCGCAGGCGGGCAGCCAGAGATCGCTGCAGTCCATCGATGTGGCGCCCTGGACCTGCCGTACGCCAGCACGGGGCAGGGGCGCATGGCTTAGCGAGGCCACTTCCCGGCGCGGCCCGCCGGATTTCCAGAAGCCCGGCAAGGTCTGCCCGTCCAGCGCGGCCACCACCGCCTCCTGGGCGTTGCCGATGCCCGCGGGGTCCGGCAAGGCCCAGCCGGCCGATGCCAGCAATTCGCGCCGCCGCCAGGCCCCCAGCAAGGCCAAGCCCAGATCACCATTCACAGCTGTTTGCATTTGGGGTGCATCCTAGCCGGATCGCCCCATCCAGCCTGGGATAATCGCCCCATGAGCGAAAGCATGGTGGGCGCAGAGCATGAAGAACAAGAGCTGCGCTTTGAAGACTATTTCCGAGAAGGCAGCGCCCCCGGCGAGGCGCTGCTGTGGTGGCAGCTGGAGCGCAACGAGGCCCAGCTGAATGCCCTGCGGGCCCTGTGCCATGGCCCGGCGGCCCTGGTGCGCCTGCGCGTCTGGGTGTTCCTGGAGCTGATGGCGCTGCCGGAGTCGCGCGTCAGCCGCGACACCCTCAACCGCCACTTCCACATGCTGCGCGACGAGGCCCTGGAGCTGGTGCTCAAGCGCCTGCGCGAGGCCGAGCTGCTGGCCTGGGATGGCTCCAACCAGCAGTACGGCGTGACGCCGCTGGCGCAGCAGCTGATCGGCATCCTCTCGCCGCTGACACGCGCCGCCGAGCAGGATGCCGACCTGGCCGCGCTGCTGGCCAATGTGGCCGGCGCCCACCAGCTGGGCACCCTGGACCCGGCCCAGCTGCACCATCTGCAGGCCCAGCTGGCGCGGCTGTACGACGAATTCGCCGATGCGATCGCCAGCGGCAGCGAGTTCCATCTGCGCCGCGCGCGCCAGCGTTTCGAGCGCGCGCTCAAGCTGGTGGACCGCGCCGGCGACGCGCTCAAGGCCATCATCGAGCAGGCCCAGACCGAGGGCAATGCGCGCCTGGAGCGGTTGGCGCGCGAGCTGGGCCTGGCGCAGGCGCGCCTGCTGGCGATGGCCAGCCAGTTCAACCGCGCGCTGCAGCAGGTGGACCGCCAGCGCGTCACCCTGGGTTCCACCGGCATCACCACCACCGACGTGCGGCGCTGGTTGCAGGGTGTGGGCTTTCTGGAAAACCTTAGTCTGGGGGCGCTCTCGCGCCCGGTGCACCCGGTGCTGGTGAGCCAGCACGAGCTGCTGGACATGTGCGAGGCCGAGTTCGAGCGCGACCGCCCCAAGCCCAAGGAGCTGGAGCCCCTGCCGCAGGGCATGGCCGCGCCCGAGGGCCAGCTGGCGGTGCTGAGCCTGCCGCCCGAGATGGCGGCGCTGCAGACCCTGCTGCAGCAGTGGAGCGGCGCGGGCCATGCCGAGCAAGACCTGTCCCCGGCGGTGCTGGGCGGCAGCTATGCGCGCGCCTCCTACCGTGCCCAGCTGCTACCGCTGCTGGGCGATGTGCAGGCCCAGCATCTGCAGGGCGCCACCGGCGACATGGCGCGCCAGCCCTGGCGGGTGCGCTGGTCGGCCGAGCAGGGCGAAATTGATGACGAATACGTGTCGTGGATGAGCCGTGGTGTGCTCCATAGCACCGAGCACGGCAATGAAAAAAGCCCGACACCTCCTGCCAGCGAAGAATCTTCCTCCTCATGAGTGCTTCCACCTTTGACGATGCCGCGCAACTCGCGGCACAGCTGCTGGCGCGCCGCTGGCTGCCGCGCAACCACCCCCTGGTCAAGCGCGCCCTGATCGATACCGAGCTTTGGGGCGCCCTGGGCGCGCGCCTGGCCGCCGTGGGCCTGCGCGTGATCGACAACCTCTATGCCGACCACATCAGCGTGGCGATGCTGCGCCCGGCCGAGGTGGCGGTGTTCGGCGAGACCGGCCTGGCTGCCAACAACAACCTCGACCTGCCGCGCGATGGCGTGGCCCTGCTGGTGGTGCTGTGGTCGCTGATCATCCTGCCCAAGCGCCAGCGCCAGGTGGCACGCGCCGACGCCAAGGAGGGCGAAGGCCAGGGCGAGATGTTCGCCACCGACAAGCCACTGCCGCTGGCCGCCAGCGTCTCGCCCACGCTCAGCTACCGCAGCCTGCTGGCCGATTTCGGCAACCAGCTGGGCAAGAAGATGCGACTGGATTCCAACCTCAAGCTGCTGGAACGCCAGGGCTTCATCATCCGGCGCGCCGAGGACATTGCCGAGGGGCCGCTGCTGGACCTGCTGCTGGACTACGACACCCTGGCGCCGCGCATCCTCGATGGCGCCCTGGCCGATGTGCTGGCCCGCAGCACCGACCCCACTGCCGCACCCGCGCTCGCCCGGCTTCGCGAAGCCGAACAAGAAGTGATAGCCGAAGTAGAAGACGACAGCGAGCTCTGAGACATGTTTCATCTGCAATCCCTGGAACTGCTGCACTGGGACTACTGCCAGCGCGTCTCGATGCCGCTGGACGGCGCCATCATCACCATCGCCGGCCCCAATGGCTCGGGCAAGACCACGCTGCTGGATGCGATGCGCACCCTCTTGGGCCTGGAATGCTCGGGCGGCCGCACCTTCCGCACCTATGCCAGGCACGCGAACGCCGAGACCGCCTGGTTGCGCGCCCTGGTGGACAACCGCCCGCGCGGCCGCCAGAACAGCAGCCGCCCCTTCGGCAGCTCGCTGCTCTATGCCGACCAGGTGACGCTGGCCTGCCGCATCGAGCGCCATGGTGGCGACTGGCAGCGCCGCTACGTGATGGTGGACGGCGTGCACGAGATCGAGGCGCTTGCCAGCCGCCCCGAGAAGGACTGGATGGGCATCGAGGCCTGGAAGCGCCGCCTGGAGGCCGCCGGCCTGACGCGCGCCATCGGCCGCGTGCTGGCGCTGGAGCAGGGCCAGACCGACCGCCTCTGCGAGCTCAGCCCCAAGGAACTCTTGCGGCTGGTGTTCGAGGTCTTTGGCGACCAGGAGGTGCTGGACCGCTACGACCAGGCGCGCAGCCACCAGCAGCAGCTGCTCAAGGAAGTGGAGCAGGCCACCCACGAGCTCTCGCACACCCAGGCCCAGCTCTCGGACCTGGCGAACCGCGTCAACAGCTACCAGCAGTACCAGCTGCGCCTGAAGGAACGCGAGCGCCTGGCCAGCGAGGTGGTGCCGGTGCTGCAATGGGCCGAGTCGCGCCAGCGCACCGCGCAATCGCTGCGCGAGCTGCACCGCCAGCGCCTGTTCGCCGCCCACGACCAGCGCCATATGGCCGACAAGCGCGCCGAGCTGCATCGCCTCTTCGAGGCCCAGCAGGCAGCCAAGCAGAAGCTGCTGGATCTGGAGAGCGAGCGCAAGGCGGCGCGCGCCGCCTTCGACGCCGCACGCGAATCCGAGCGCCCCTTCGAGCTGCTCGCCAAGCGCGAGGAAGAGCTCAAGACCCTGGCCGCGGTGGAGGCCGACGCCCAGGAGCTGACGCAGCGCCTGGAGAGCCTGGCCAGCCAGCAGCATGCGCTGCGCGAAAGTTTTACCCGCGCCAACGACCAGAGCCGCAAGGCCCAGGCCGCGCTGGAGGCGATGACGGGCCAGCGCCTGCCGCCACCGCCCGCGGAAGTGACGCGCTTCCGCCGTGCGCTCGACGAGGCCGGCATAACCCACCATGTGCTGGCCGACTGTATCGACATCGCCGACGAGACCTGGCGTGCCGCGGCCGAAGGCATGTTGCGCCCCTCGCGCTGGGTGGTGGTGCTGGCGCACAGCAGCGACGAAGGCCGCGCCTTCGGCCTGGCCTCCAAGGAACGCTACCGCCATTACGTGGTGGCCGATGCCGAACATGCGCCCGCGGTCGCGCCCAAGGATTCGCTGCTGGCCGCGCTCAAGATCAACGCCAAGGTGCCGGGCTGGATGCTGCGTCAGCTGGGCGGCATCCGGTGCGTGAAGGACACTGAAGCAGGAGCGAGGGCCGGGGGCGAGTGGATCACCCCCGACGCCTATTACCGCGACGGCCGCGGCGGCCGCAGCCTCTGGGTGGAGCCGCGCGAGTACCAGTTCGGTGTCTCGGCGATGGAATCGCGCCGCAAGGCGCTGGAGGCCGAGCTGGCGCGCTATGACGGCGAGCTCACCCGCATCGCCAAGGAGCAGGCCGAGGTCGAGCGCCAGCTGAAGGACGCGCAACGTGCCGCCCAGGGCCACAAGGCCGCCAAGGAACTTTCCGAGCGCAGCGATGAATTCGCCGAGGGCAGGGCACGCCTGCCGGCGCTGCGCCAGGCGCGCATCGAGGCCAGCACCCGCATGGGCGCGCTGGAGCAGGAGCACGACCGCGCACTCACCCAATCGACCCGCAGCGAGCGCGACTACGAGGCCGCGCAGGGCGGGCTCAAGGCCAGCGAGGAGAACGTGCTGCGCGTGCAGCGCGAGCATGAGAACCGCCGGCAAGACCTGACCCTGGCCGCCAGGGCCTCGCGCGAGGCACGCGCCAGTTTCCCGGCCTCCTGGGTACAGCCGGCCAAGCTGCAGGCCTTGCGCGACGAGTTCGAGAACGCCAAGCAGGCCGAGATCGCCGCACGCCATGTGCAGGCCGAGCTCGACACCGGGGTGTGGGAAACCGACCCCCAGGTGCAGGAGCGCCATGCGCGCATGAGCGTCTCGGTGCTGGAGCAGAGCACCCAGCTGGACGACCGCCGCGCCAGCAACGAGATGGCGCGCATCGCCGCCTTCAATGCCCGCGAGCGCTATATCGACGTGTTGCGCGCCACCGTGCGCCGCTACAAGAAGAACGTCCAGGAGCTCGGCGAGCTGGCCGGCGTGCTGGCCCAGGCCGAGCTGCCGCACCTGGACAACGACGACACCGTGCTGGCCCAGGCCGGCCTGCATGTGAAGTTCAACTTCGACGGCAAGGGCGAGGTGGGCCTGAACGACGGCGAGGCCTCGGGCGGCCAGCAGGTGCTGAAGAGCCTGATCCTGCTGGTGGGCCTGATGAAGGACGACGACTCGCCCGGCGGTTTCGTCTTCATCGACGAGCCCTTTGCCCACCTGGACGTGCGCAACATCCAGCTGGTCGGTCACTTCCTGCGCTCCACCCGCGCCCAGTACCTGCTCACCACCCCCATCACCCACAACGTGGAAGTGTTCGAGCCCTCGGAGATCACGCTCGTCACGAGCAAGAAGTCGCGCGGCGAACGCTGGGCGCCGCCCATCGCGGTGCTGGCGAGACGGCCGGAGAAGGCTCTCTACGACTGAGTGCGTGCCATCGCGCACCGCGATGGCACCTCCTGGGCAAGACCTGGCCCCAGCTTGATGCGCGGCCCGCACCATGCGGGTTCACGCGCCATGGCGTCAGGGTTTGCGCGGCCCCTTACCTGCGGGGAACACGCGCCAAGTCACGGAACTGACACGCTCAAATCGGCATCGACTCGCTATGCTTGCCCGCAGCGAAGCGGCAGCCGACGAGTTTGTTCTGTTCGTCCCGCTGACTGTTTTGCCGCGCGAATGGCAGTTTGTTCGCGCAGCACCGGGTGGCCGAGCGTGATGCTTTGACTGCCCAGATTTTTTCCTAGATGCGCAAACGTTTTTATGCAATTGCCAAACGTTTGCGAGCGTGACCGAAGGGCGAGCCCGACGTGTCGCGTCCGAGTTTTGTGTTGTTCCAACTGACCGAGGGATCCTCACCATGCTGAACTTCAAACCCACCACCGCGCTGAGCGCGCTTGCCGCCGCGGCCATGCTCGCGGCCGCCCCGGCGCAGGCCGCCATCACCGTGAGCAGCGGCGCTTTCAACTACGCGCAGTCGTTCGACTCGCTGGCGACCACGGGCACCACCGTCGTCTGGGCGAATGACTCCACGCTGGCCGGCTGGAGCCTGTTCAACACCAATTTGACGGCTGTCACCGCCTACCTGGCCGATGACGGTACCAGCAACGCCGGCAAGTTCCGCAGCTTCGGTGCGGCCGGTTCGACCGAGCGCGCGCTGGGCGGCGTTGGCTCGGGCACGCTGTCGGGCTGGATCGCCGTGGCCTTCGACAACGCCACCGGCCATGACCTGTCCGGCTTCAAAATCGGCTTCAACGGCGAGCAGTGGCGCAATGGCGGCAACACCACCCTGGCCGCGCAGAGCATGGTGCTGCAGTACGGCTTCGGCTCCAGCTTCGCCACGGTGGCCAACTGGGTCACGCCCGGCGGCAACTTCGACTGGACTTCGGTCGTCAACACGGCCACCTCGGGCAAGGTCGACGGCAACGCCGCCGGCCTGCAGGCGGCGCGCGGCGGTGTCGTGAACACCAGCTGGGCCGCCGGCAGCACGCTGTGGGTGCGCTGGGCCGAGAACAACGACGCTGGCAACGACCATGGCCTGGCGATCGACAACCTGAGCCTGAGCGTCATCGCCCCCGCCGTCCCCGAGCCCAGCACCTACGCGCTGCTGCTGGCCGGCCTGGGCACGGTGGGCTTCATGGCCCGCCGCCGCCGTTCGAACTGATAGCCCGACGAGCCGGCATGCCCGCCCGCGCGGGCATGCCGCTGCCGTCCGACCGTCTCGCCCTCTTGCTGGAATGACCATCACCACCATGCCTAGCCACTCGCTCAAACTCGTACCGCGCGCCATCGTGCTGCTGGCCGCGCTCTCGGCCGCGGGCCTGGCCATCGGCGGCGCCATCAGCCCCGATCACCAGGAATTCGAAGCCACCCTGCACGTGCCCTACCGCGCCGATGCCACGGCCATCGCCGAGGCACGCAGCTTCACGCTGCGCTTCGAGTACCCGCAGGTGGAACGCACCCAGACCGTCTCCTGGCGGCTGGAGTTGCTGGACCCCGCCGGCGCCCTGGTGCAGCGTTGGTACGGCGTGGAGACCCTGGTCAAGGGCGAGATCGCGGTGCAGGTCGACTGGGCCGGCAGGCAGGCCGGCATGGCCGCCGCCGATGGCGTCTATCAGGTGCGCCTGAGCGCCAGCTCCTCCGATGCGAACGGGCAGCTGCCCAGCGTGGGCCTGATGGAAGACTTCGTCGAGGCCAGCCTGAGCGCCGCGGCCGACGACGTGATCGAGCAGGCCTGGGACATGCATGTGGGCGTGCTCACGCCGCCGTCCATGCCGGCCTTCAAGCCGCTGGCAACGGCGAGTGCGGCGCGCGCCGGCAGCGGCACCGCGGGTGCCAAGCCCGCGCAGCGCAAGGCCCTGGCCGCGCCGGTGAGCAACGGCCTGCCCTACACGGTCTACCTGGGCAATCTGCACAGCCAGACCGGTCATAGCGACGGCGGCGGCATCATCGGCGCCTGCACCGGCGAGAACGACCCGCAGTCGAACATGGCACGTGGCCCCAAGGAGGCCTATCTGTACGCGATGCAGCGCGGGCTCGACATCCTGGTGACCTCCGAACACAACCACATGTTCGATGGCTCGACCAGCACCAACACCGCCCAGACTCCCGCTTACGCCAAGGACCTGTACAAGGCCGGCCTGGCCGAGGCCGCCGCATTCAACGCCGCCAACCCGAGCTTTCTGGGCGTGTACGGCATGGAGTGGGGCACCATCAGTGGCGGCGGCCACCTGAACATCTTCAATTCCACCGATCTGCTGGGCTGGGAATACAACGCCAAGAACGAGCTGCTGGCCGATACCTATACCGAGAAGAACATCGCCGACAAGCTCTACGCCCTGATGGCGCAGCGCGGCCTGGTGGGGCAGTTCAACCATCCGTCCAGCAGCGGCCAGTACCTAGTGAACAACGTGGCGTTCGGCTACACCGCGGATGGCGAGAAGGCGATGGCCTTGTGCGAGGTGATGAACACGCCGGCCTTCTCCAACACCATCAACGAGTCCGACAACGGCAACAGCGGCTACGAGGGCGCCTGCAAGAAGGCGCTGGAGGCCGGCTTCAAGGTGGCGTTCTCGACCAACCAGGACAACCACTGCGCCAACTGGGGTGCCTCGTCGACCAACCGCACCGGCATCCTGATTCCCAGCGGCGTGCCGCTGAGCAAGGACGCCTTCATCGACGCGCTGAAGGCGCGCCGCGTCTTCGCCACCATGGACAAGACCTCGCAACTGGTGCTGACGGCCAACGGTCACCTGATGGGTGAGACCTTCACCAATGCGGGCCCGCTCAACCTCGTCGCCAACTACGCGCCCGGCGCCGGCAAAGCAGCCGCCACGGTGAAGATCTACGAGGGCGTGCCCAAGCGCAATGGCACGGTCACTGAGTTCTCGAGCACGGCGGTCAACAACTTCACGCCCGCGCTGGGCAACCATTTCTACTACGCCAAGGTGACGCAGACCGACGGCAAGATCCTCTGGTCGGCACCGATCTGGGTCAACCAGGTGGCCGACACCGTGGCGCCGCAAGTCAGCGCCTCCGTCAGCGGCAGCAGCGGCCTGATCACGCTGGCCGCCGACGCGAGCGACAACGTCGGCGTGACGCGGGTGGATTTCAGCGTGGACGGCGCGCTCAAGGGCAGCAGCAGCCAGGCGCCCTATGCCTTCAAGCTCGATTCCAAGCTGCTCGCCAATGGCGGCCATGCGCTGGTGGCCACGGCATACGACGCGGCCAACAACGCCGGCAGCTCGGCCAGCGTGGGTTTCACGGTGGCGAATGTGGCCGACGTCAGCGGCTCGGTGCTGGTGCAGAGCTCGGGCCTGGTGCTGAACCGCAGCACCCAGCGTTTCAACGGCACGATCACGCTCACCAACCAGGGCGGCGTGGCGCTGTCCGGCCCGCTGCAGCTGCAGCTCGACGGTCTGCCCGCCGGCGTGAGTCTGTTCAACGCCACCGGCACGCACGCCGGTTCGCCCTACATCACCGCCACGACGGGCAACCTGGCGGCGGGTGCCAGCGTCAGCGTGCCGGTCAGCTTCAGCAATCCCAACAAGATTGCCATCAGCTACAGCAGCAAGATCTTTTCAGGTTCGTTCTAAGGACAGCACACCATGACTAGCAAGACTTCCGTATCGGCCTTGCGCCACACGCTGCTGGCCCTGGCAATGGCAGGCGCCAGTGCCATGGCCGGCGCGGCCACCAGCTACCACGCCGTGATCGACACCACCGGCCTGGCCGGCGGCGGCTGGCTCGACATCCAGTTCAATCCCGGCAGCCTGCCCGCGGTCGGGGCTACGGCCACGCTGACGCATTTCAACGGTGCCTTCGGCAGCGACTTCGAGCTCATCGGCGGCAGCGGCAATCTGGCCAGCGGCTTCACGCTCAACAATGCCCAGCAGTTCAACGATCTGTTCCACGCGCTGAACCTGGGCGGCAAGATCAGCTTCGACGTGAGCTTTGACGGCGCGTTCGCCGGCACGCCGGGCCCGGTGGGCACGACCTTCTCGGTCGGGCTGCTGGCGGCCGACCAGAGCAGCTATCTGGGCCGCCCCGGCTGCAATGCCGCGCTGGGCGACAACTGCAGCCTGTTCCAGATCGAGCTGACGCCGCCCGGCGGCCTGACGCTGACCCTGCCTTCCGGCAGCATCGCCAGCGTGACGGCCGCGGTGCCCGAGCCCGGCAGCTACGCGCTGCTGCTGGCCGGCCTGGGGCTGCTGGGCGTCATCGGCCGGCGTCGGGGCCAGGCCGCCTGAACTGCGCCCGCCGCCCTGGCCGGCGGCCTGGGCGGCAATGACTTCCGTGTCTGGAGCCGGGCGGGCCTATCATGCGCGCCGATTGCCACACATTGCAAGCAATAGGCCGCACCATGCGCATGAGACTGACATTCCTCGCCGGCCTGCTGCTGGCGCTGCTGGCGCCGCTCGGCGCCGCGTCCGGCCAGCCGGCCGAATCGCCCAGGAAGCCGGGCCAGGACCTGCCGCCCGCCAAGCCGCCAGGGGCGGCGTCTGCGCCGCAGGCCGCTCCGGCGGCCCCGCCCGATGCCTCCGAGCCCAAGCCCTACGAGAAGGTCATCACCGCCGAAGCCAAGACGCAGGCGGGTCTCTTCAAGCTGCACAGCCTGAAGAGCAAGCTCTATTTCGAGATTCCCAAGCAGCTGCTGGACCAGCCGCTGCTGATGGTGGCCACCGCCACCGCCGTGCCGGCCGGTGCCGACCATGTGGGCCGTGCCCTCAACGAGGACGTGGTGCGCTTCACGCTGAAGGGCAACAAGGTCCATTTCCAGACCGTCTCGCATGCCTATGTGAGCGACCCGAACCGGCCGATCGCCCCGGCGGTGCAGGGCTCGCAGCGCGACACCATCCTGGCCAGCCTGCAGGTCGAGGCCTTTGGCAAGGACGGCGCGCCGGTGGTCGAGGTGAGCCGGCTCTTCACCAGCGAGGTGGGCGACTTCACGGCGCGCCAGCTGGTGCGCGGCATGGGCCTGGACAGCGCACGCAGCTATGTGGAGCAGAGCAAGGCCTTTGCCGCCAGCCTGCGCATCGACGCCGTGCACACCTACAACCTGATGGCCGCGCCCGCGCTGCCGCTGCAGCCGATCCCGGGCCTGCCGGCGCCGTCGCCGGCCGCCGCGCGCAGTGGCAGCGTCAACGTCGCCTACAACCTGGTGAAGCTGCCCGAGCAGCCGATGATGGCGCGCCTGCTGGATGACCGCGTCGGCTTCTTCAGCGTCTCGCATGTGGACTTCGGCAGCGACGAACATGAGAGCAAGCGCGAGCGCCTGATCACGCGCTGGCGGCTCGAGAAGAAGGACCCGGCGATGGCGCTCAGCGAGCCGGTCAAACCGGTGGTCTGGTACATCGACCGCGCCACGCCGGCCAATCTGGTGCCCTTTGTGAAGAAGGGCGTGGAGGCCTGGAATGTCGCCTTCGAGGCGGCCGGCTTCAAGAACGCGATCCAGGCGCGGCCCTATCCGAGCCAGGAAGAGGACCCCGAGTTCGACCCCGAGGACGTGCGCTACAGCATCATCCGCTGGGTGCCGTCGCCGATCGCGAACGCCTACGGGCCGCACCTCAGCGACCCGCGCAGCGGCGAGATCCTCAACGCCAACATCGTCATGTATCACAACATCATGCAGCTGCAGCGTGATTGGTACGTGACCCAGGCCGGCGCGGTGGATGCGCGGGCCCAGCGGCTGCCGCTGCCCGACGACTTGATGGGCGAGCTGGTGGCCTATGTGGTGACCCACGAGGTCGGCCATTCGCTGGGCTTTCCGCACAATATGAAGGCCAGCTCGCTCTACCCGGTGGAGAAGCTGCGCGACGCCGCCTGGCTGAAGGAGATGGGCCATGTGCCCACCCTGATGGACTACAGCCGCTTCAACTACCTGGCGCAGCCCGAGGACAAGATCGATCCCGCGCTGCTGATCCCCAAGATCGGCCCCTACGACATCTTCGCCACCCAATGGGGCTATATGCCCATCCCCTCGGCGAAGACGCCGCAGGAGGAGCGCCAGGTGCTGAACGCGCTGGTGCGCCAGCAGGATGCCAAGCCCTGGCTGCGCTTCTCCTCGCCCAAGGCCGAGGGCGGCGATTTTGGCGAGAACACCGAGGCGGTAGGCGATGCCGATGCGGTCGCGGCCACCACGCTGGGCCTGAAGAATCTCAAGCGCATCGTCAAGCAGCTGCCGGCCATGAGCAAGCCGGATGGTCGCGACGACAAGACGCTGGAAGATCTCTACCGCGCCACCTGGACGCAATGGTCGCGCGAGCTCAGCCACGTGCAGGCCATCGTGGGCGGCTACAGCAGCCAGAACAAACACAACGACCAGCCCGGTGCGATCTTTGCCCCGGCGCCGCGCGCGCAGCAGGCGCGCGCCGTCAAGTTCCTCAGCGAGCAGGCGCTGGCCACGCCGCAATGGCTGCTGGCACCCGCGATCACCGAGCGCCTGCGCCCCTCGGAGCCGGCCCAGCTGCTGCAGAACCAGCAGCGCCAGCTCTTGCGCGGCCTGCTGGACCGCTCGCGCAGCGCGCGCCTGCAGGCGCAGGAGGCGGCCCTGGGCGAGAAGGCCTACCGACTCGACGAGCTGCTGACGGACCTGCGCGCGGGCATCTATGGTGAGCTGAGCGCGGGCGCCAAGGTGTCGGTGCCGCGCCGCAATCTGCAGCGCGCCTATCTGGAGCTGCTGAGCGAGCGCCTCAATGCCGCCGGGCCGGCTGGTGACGACGCCAAGGCGCTGGTGCGGGCCGAGCTGAAGGACCTGAGGTCGCTGTTCGCCGCCAAGGCCGGCGCGGCCGCCGACCGGGTGCAGCGCGCCCATCTGGAAGCGCTGCTGGACTACAGCAGCAAGGCGCTGGACCCCAAGCTGGCCGAGCCGGCCATGAGCTTCCCGTTCACGCTGCCGCGGCCGGCGATCGAGGCCGCGGCCAATTGCTGGCCGACGGCCGACTGAAGGCTACTTCAGCCCGCCGCTCAGGAAGGCCTTGAGCCGCTCGCTCTGCGGCCTGGCCAGCACCTCGCGCGGGTTGCCTTCCTCCTCCACCCGGCCCTGGTGCAGGAACAGGGTGTGGTTGGAGACCTCGCGGGCGAAGCCCATCTCGTGGGTCACCACGATCATGGTGCGGCCCTCGGCGGCGAGGTCGCGCATCACCTTCAGGACCTCGCCCACCAGCTCCGGGTCGAGCGCCGAGGTCGGCTCGTCGAACAGCATCACCTCGGGCTCCACCGCCAGCGCGCGCGCAATCGCCACGCGCTGCTGCTCGCCGCCCGAGAGCTGGGCCGGGTAGACGCTCTTGCGGTGCGACACGCCCACGCGTGCCAGCAGGGCCTCGGCCTTCTCGATGGCCTCGGCCTTGGGCACGCCCAGCACATGCACCGGCGCCTCGATGACGTTCTCCAGCACGGTGCGGTGGCCCCAGAGGTTGAAGTTCTGGAACACCATGGCCAGGCGGGCACGCCAGAGCTGCAGCTGCTTGGCGTCGCCGGCCTTGAGGCTGCCGTCGCGGTCGCGCACCAGCTTGAGTTCCTCGTCGCGCAGGAAGAGCTGGCCCTCCCAGGGCTGCTCCAGCAGGTTCAGGCAGCGCAGAAAGGTGCTCTTGCCCGAGCCGCTGGAACCGATCAGGGTGACCACATCGCCCTTCTTGGTGTCGAGCGAAACGCCCTTGAGCACCTCGCGCTCCCCGTAGCGCTTATGCAGATTGATGACGCGCAGACTGCTGGTCATGTTCAGGCTCCCAACAGTTTGCCGGTGCGCAGCGCTTCGCGCCCCGCGACCTTGGCGGCGCTTGCGCCCGCCGTGATGAAGCGCAGGCATTCGCGCGCGAACATCAGGCCCTCCACCGGTGCCGTCAGCTCGGTGCAGCCGGCGCTGACGGGGTCGATCACATGGGCGATCACCTCGCCCTGTTTGACCGTGGCGCCGGGCTCGCGCAAATAGACCAGCACGCCCGCCACCGGTGACTTCACCGACATGCAGCCGGCCAGCGGACGCGCGTCGCCCAGCGCCTCTGGCATGGGCGGCACGGCGCCGCTGATGAGGCCGCGGTAGGCCAGGAAGTCAAGGATGTTCTGCGCGTCGCGGCTGGCCAGCTCATGCGTCACATCGGCCTGGCCGCGCAGCTCCACCGTCACCGCCAGGCAGGCCTGGGGGATCGGGAAGCGACCGGCGAACTGCTTGTCCCATTTCCACCAGACCTGTGAGCAGGCCTCGTCGAAGGGGTTGTCGCCGGCGTCGGTGGCCAAAAGGGTCAGCGGCGAGCCCAGATAGCGCTGCAGCGGCTCGCATTGTTCCCAGCATGGCGTCTCGGTGTAGAGATGCATGACGGCCTGGGCGTCGCAGTGCAGGTCCAGCACGATGTCGGCATCGCAGGAGAGCGCCATCAGCGTGCGGCGCAGCGATTGCAGCTCGGTGGCCACCGGTGCGCCGGCCACCGCCTTCTGCAGCTCGCGGCGCAGCACGCGCACATTGTGGGCGGCGTCCTGGTTCAGCTCGGGCTCGGCGGCGGCCGCGGCCTGGGCGATCTGGTCGGGGTAATGGCGGTTGAAGTTCTCGCCCGAGAGCAGCTCGAAGCGGCCCTGCGGGCCCTGCAGCAGCCATTGCGAGAGGCCGATCGGGTTGGCCATCGGCACCAGCACGATCTCGCCCTGCAGGCGGCCGGCGGCTTCCAGGGCATCGAGCTGCTGGCGCAGATGGTGGGCGGTGAGCATGCCGGGCAGTTCGTCGGCATGCAGCGAGGCCTGGATATAGGCCTTGGGTCCGCTGCCGGGCGTGCCGTAGTGCAGGGACAGGAGCTCGCGCTGGGTGCCGGGGGCGGGTGCGAGCAGCAGGTGTTTATGGATTTGCATGGGGGATGGGTTCAGCGTGGCATCAGGGGCTTGAGCCAGCGCGCCTCGGCCTTGTGGAACAGCGCCACCAGCACCAGGGTCATCAGGAAATAGAAGACCGCGGCGCTGATGAAGGCCTCGAAGGGCATGTAGTAGGTGGAGTTGACCTGGCGCGCCGCGCCGGTCAGGTCCAGGATGGTGACGATGCTGGCCAGCGAGGTGCCGTGCAGCATGAAGATGGCCTCGTTGCTGTAGGCCGGCAGCGAGCGGCGCAGCGCCGAGGGCAGCACGATGCGGCGGAACAGCACCCAGCGGCTCATGCCCAGCGCCTTGGCGGCCTCGATCTCGCCATGCGGCAGGGCACGGATGCTGCCGGCGATGATCTCCACCGTGTAGGCGCAGGTGTTGAGCACAAAGCTCAGGCAGGCGCAGAACCAGGCCGAGCTGAGGTAGGGCCACAGCGCGCTCTGCTGCACCCACTCGAACTGCGCCAGGCCGTAATAGATCAGGAACAGCTGCACCAGCATCGGGGTGCCGCGGAACACATAGGTGTAGAACCAGATCGGGCGCGACAGCCAGGGGTTGGGCAGGCTGCGCAGCACCGCCAGCGGTATCGCGAACAGCAGGCCCAGGCCCAGCGAGATCACGAGCAGCTCGAAGGTGGTGAGTGCGCCGCTCAGGTAGAGCGGCAGGTTTTCGAGAATGGTGTCGAGATCCATCAGAGCACACCCTTGCGCACGCCCACCGAGAAGCGTTTTTGCAGCCAGTCGAACAGCAGCTCCGAGGCGCTGGTGAAGAGCAGGTAGATCACCGCCACGGCGCTGTAGAACACAAACGGCTCCTTGGTGGTGCCGGCGGCCTGCGAGCCGCGCGTCATCAGGTCATGCAGGCCGATCACCGAGACGATGGCGGTGCTCTTGATCAGCACCAGCCAGTTGTTGGACAGGCCCGGGAGGGCATGCCGGAACATCTGCGGGAAGGTGATGCGCCAGGCGATCTGCCAGGGCGTCATGCCATAGGCCAGGCCGGCCTCGCGTTGGCCCGGCGGCACCGCCAGGAAGGCGCCGCGGAAGGCCTCGGTCAGGTAGGCACCGAAGATGAAACCGATGGTCAGCACGCCCGCCAGATAGGGATCGACGTCGATGCCCTCCTGGTAGCCCATCGCCTCGGCCACATGGTTCACAGCCACCTGGCCGCCGTAGAAGATCAGCAGCATCAGCACCAGATCGGGGACGCCGCGTATGAGGGTGGTATAGGCAAAGGCCAGGGCCTTGGGCAAGCGCCATTTCGACAGCTTGGCCAAGGCACCCAGCAGCCCCAGCACCATGGCCATGCTGAGGGAACTCAAGGCCACGCCCAGCGTGACCAGGGTCCCATCCAGCAGGCTGGGCAGAAAGCCGTTCAGAAACATTTACTTGATGGACAGGTCGTACTCGAAGTACTTGTCGTTCAACTTCTTGAACGTGCCATTGGCCTGGATGGCGGCGATGGCGTCGTTGAACTTCTTGCCCAGGGCCTTCTCGTCGGCCTTGCGCATGCCCACGCCCGAGCCGGTGCCGAAGTACTTCACGTCGGTGAAGTTGGGGCCCACGAAGGCGAAGCCCTTGCCGGCCGGGGTCTTGATGAAGCCCTGGTCGATCGCGACCAGATCGGCCACGGTGGTGTCGATGCGGCCCGACTTCAGGTCCAGGAAGACCTGATCCTGGGTCGCATAGCGCACGATCTCGCTCTGCTTGAAGGTCTCGGCGGCGAACTTCTCGTGGATGGTGGCGCGCTGCACGCCAATCTTCTTGCCCTTCAGGCCGGCGGCGCTGATGTCCAGCTTGGCGTCGGCCTTGGCGGCGAAGCGTGCCGGGGTGTTGTAGTAGGGCTTGGAGAAGGCGATCGCCTTCTTGCGCTCGTCGGTGATGGACATCGAGGCAATGATGGCGTCGATCTTCTTGGCCTGCAGGGCCGGGATCAGGCCGTCGAAGTCCTGCTGCACCAGCACGCACTCGGCCTTCATCTCGGCGCAATAGGCCATGGCCAGGTCGATCTCAAAGCCCTTGAGCTTGCCGTCCGGGCCCACTTCGCTGAAGGGAGGGTAGGCGCCTTCCACACCGATGCGGATCTTCTTCCACTCGGGGGCTTGGGCCTGGGCGGTGGCAACGCTCATGGCCAGGGCGGCCAGAGCGATCAGATGACGTCGTTGCATGTAGTCGACTCCTCGATGGATGAGAAAGAGAGAAAAAATGAAGAAGGTGGATGTTGCTATGCCCACGCGCTGCCGGACATCAGGGTTTGAGCGATTGCAAAAACGCCTGCACCGGCTTCAGCGTGGCGGCCGGGTCTTCTTCCTGCGGCACGTGGCCGAGCGTATCAAAGACCACGAGTTCGCTGCCCTTGATCGCCTGTTTCATTTGTTGGCCATATTCCAGCGGGATCAGACGGTCGCGCCGGCCCCACAGTATCAGGGTCGGTTGGCGAATGTCGCCCAGCTGTGCGGCGTATGCTCCGGGCCGCATTTGCTCGAAACGCTGGGTGAGGGCCAGGCGGTTGCCCTCGCGCAGGGTCAGCTCGAAATAACGGTCCACCAACTCGGCCGTGACCTGGCTCGGCTCGCCATAGACATTGCGCACCGAGCTTTCGATCAGGCGGCGCGGCAGAAAGCCGCTCACCAGGCTGCGCATGCCCGGTATGCGCGCCAGCTGGAAGCCCAGCGGCACCGACTCGGGCTTGAACGCCAGCCCGCCGGCATCCACCAGCAGCAGCGCCGCCACGCGCGCCGGCTGCTGGGCCGCAAATTCCCAGGCGATCTGGCCGCCCAGTGAGTTGCCGCCCAGCACCACGCGCGGCAGTTGCAGCTTGTCCAGCAGGGCCAGCAGCAGGCGCTGGTAGGCGGCGTCGCTGTAGTCGCCGCTGCCGGCCGGGCCGGTGAGGCCGAAGCCGGGCAGGTCCAGGGTGATGACGCGGCGGGTCGCACTGAGCGTCTTCACCCAGCCGGCCCAGGTATGCAGGCTGGCCGAGGTGCCGTGCAGCAGCACGATGGGTGTGGGGTCGCCGCGTGGCCCCTCGTCGCGCCAGTGCAGCAGCTGCTGGCCGCCGTCCAGCGGCAGTTCCATGAATTCGGAGGGCGGCGGCGCCCAGCGCGCCACCAGGCTTTCGAGGCTGCGCTCGGGCGCGCGGAAAGCCGCGGCACAGATCGCCAGCGCCAGTATCAGCAGGCCCAGCAGGCGCAGCAGGCCGTGGCGCAGTCGCTCGCTCAAACGCTTGCTCACGGGGGTCAGGCGCATTCAGCCACGATGGGCCTCGCTGGCCGGGCGCATGATTTCGGTGGCGGGCTCCAGGCCGGCGCCGAGCGCCTCGCGCTGGTCGAACACGAAGCAGCTGCCGTGATAATGCGGGCCGCCGGTCTCCTCGAAGTACTTGAGGATACCGCCCTCGAGCTGGTAGACGGGGCCGTCCAGGCCCTGCTGCTGCAGCACGATGGCGGCCTTTTCGCAGCGTATGCCGCCGGTGCAGAAGCTCACCACGGTCTTGCCCATCAGCTCCTCGCGGTGCGCGGCCAGGGCGGCCGGAAACTCGGTGAACTTGCTGATGCGCCAGTCGATCGCGCCGTCAAACGTGCCGTAGTCCACCTCGAAGGCATTGCGCGTGTCCAGCGTCACCACCGGCCGGCCCTCGTCGTCGTGACCCTGGTCCAGCCAGCGCGCCAGCGTGGCGGCCGGCAGGGCAGGGGCGCGCGGCAGCTGGTCGGGGCGGATCGCCGGCATATTCATGCGGATGATCTCGGGCTTGACCTTGACCAGCAGCTTCTTGAAGGGCACGGCCTCGCTCCAGCTTTCCTTGGGCGCGAGGTCGGCAAAGCGGGCGTCCTGCTGCAGGGCGGCGACCCAGCCGCGCACCGCTGCGGCGCTGCCGGCCAGGAACAGGTTGATGCCTTCCTCGGCAATCAGCACCGTGCCCTTCAGGCCCAGTTCCAGGGCGCGCTGATAAAGCGTCTCGCGCAGGGTGGGCGCATCGGCGATCAGGACGAACTTGTAGGACGAGATATTGAGGATGGGGCCGGACTGCATGGGGCGGGATTGTAAGGACTGCGCCATACCGCCCCGCCGGGCCGCAGCTCAGCTTAGGGCGCAGGTCGCGGACGGGTCGGCACGCTGGCGCTGCAGATCTCCACATGCTTGGGGCTGTGCACGAACCAGCCGCCGCGGTGGCGGCGCGCCTCCAGCAGGGCGTCCCAGGTCTTGCTTTCGGTCCTCAGCACCTGCAGGGCAGGGCGCTCGGCCTCGGGCAGCTCGCTGGCCAGGCGCACGCGCGTGATGCCGGTGCGCTGTTCGGGCTTGTCATAGAAGCCCATATTGGGGCCGCCGCGCTGCAGCGCGGACAAATACTCCATGCCCTTGAGCACGCGGCCCAGCATGGTGATGTTGAGGTCCAGGCCGCGCGGCGCATGGCCGATCACGGCATAGAGCTCGGCGCCGGTGCTGGAGTCCACCGCATCGCTGCGGCCCGCGCCCACCATGCCGTAGCAATGCGCCAGCCAGGCCTTGCCGGCCTTGGGGTCGGCGGCCACCGGGAAGCCGTCCACGAAGCCACTCACCGGGGCCCAGCCATCCAGATCGGGAATCTTGTTGAACAGGGCGGGGGGCAGACTCTTGTAGTCCACCGAGAACTCGGCCGGGATCTTGGCCTCGGCCTTGCCCAGGGGCTTGGCGGTCTTGGCATCGTCGCCGTTCGGGTCGCCCCATTGGGTGACGAAGTTGTCCTGCACGCGCACGATCGCCAGGCCGTCGTAGAAACCGCCGCGCGCCAGGGCGCGGATATTCGCGGCATGGCGCGGCGCAAAGCGCGGTGCCAGTTCGATCAGTACTTGCTGAGTGGCCTGACCCTGCGCCAGCTCCATCACCAGCAGATCCTCGGGCTTGATCTCGCGCCAGTCGCCGGCGGGGGACTGGGCCAGGATCTCGGCGCTGCTCTTGGGTGGGGTCACGGGTTTTGCCGGGGGCTGTCTGACGGCAATTGCGGCCTGACTCAGCAGCGCGAGGACAGCGGTCGCCAGCAAGGTCGGAAGGGTCTTGTGCATGTCGATGGGCTCCTGTTCGGGCGGCAGCATAACGCCTGGTGCCAGTTGCCGGACTATCATCAAGTCACCGGGGGCTTCTTCGATGCAGCAACGTGCCCACCATTCGCAAGTGCCGAGGGATGCCGCGTTGCGGCAGTTGCCACTGTCTACGGTGTTCATCGGCGCGGCCGTCGTAGCGACCTTGATGTCGACCGAATACCTGTTCCAGTTTTTTGTCTGGCGCCACTGGCCCTGGGACGAGGTGATGGCCGGCTGGCTTGAAGTGCTGCGTGACCGGCTCGTCGTGGCGCTGATGATCGCCTTGTCGCTGAGCGCTGCTGCGCGCGTGCGGGCGCGCGGCCTGCGGTGGCGCTCCGCCCTGCTGGCCGCGTCCATTCTGGCGGGCGCCGCGGCCGGCGAAGTGCTGCTGCTGGCTGCCGGGGCATCGGGCTCGTCGGGCGATGCGCCTGCCGTGCTCGGTCGGGTGGCGCGCTGGACGGTGGTGGCCGGTGCGGTGGCGGCGATGTGGTACTTGTGGCGGCGCGCGGCCGACGTCGGTGCGGCAGAGCAGGCGACCCAGCTGCGCCATGTGCAGATCCAGCGCCAGACGGCCGACCTGCAGCTCGAAGCGCTGCGCAGCCAGATCGAACCGCACTTCTTGTTCAATACCTTGGCGACGGTGCGGCGATTGCAGCAGGTGGATCCGGCTGACGGTGCGCGCTTGCTGGCCTGCTTTGTCGGCTACCTGTGCTCGGCGCAACCAGCCCTGCACGCCGATGCGGCGACGCTGGGGCGCGAGATCGATCTCGCGCGTGCCTATCTGAGTGTGGTGGCGCTGCGCATGGAAGGCCTGCTGCAATTCAGTTTCGACGTGCCGGATGCCCTCCGCTCGCAGCCATTCCCGCCGCTGACCATCGCCACGCTCGTGGAGAACGCCGTGAAGCATGGCATTGAGCCTTCGATCAACGGTGGCTCGATCAGGGTGTCGGCGCGGCTGCTCGACAGCGCGATCGAGGTGGTGGTGGCCGACACCGGTGTGGGCTTGCAGGGAACCGGTGGCAGCGGCATCGGCCTGGCGAACGTGCGCGCCCGCTTGTCGACGCTGTATGGCAGCGCCGCTGCGCTGACGCTGCAGGGGCAGATGCCAAGCGGCGTGCGCGCCAGCCTGCGCCTGCCCTGTGCGTCCAGGGCCGTGGCGGCATGAAGGTCCGCTCGCTCGGCTTCTTGCGGCTGAGTGGCGGCCGTGCCGCGGGCCTGGGTTTGCTGTGGGGGCTGGCGGTCACGGCCATGGAGTCGTCCACCCTGCCGCTGGGCAGGGTCAGCGCCGGCGAGCTTGTGCAGTTCGCGCTGCATCTGCTGCCGCAATGGTGTCTGGCCGGGCTGTTGCTGGCGCTTGGGACGGCCTTGCTTGAGCAACGCCTGGGCGGCGCGCAGACGGCAATGGCGATGTTCGGTTTTGCGCTGTTGAACTGTGCCGTTTGGCGCGTGTTCGGCCAGCCCTTGGCGTACTCCTTGCGGGAAAGTGACGATGCCTTGCTGCACGTCTTTTGGAGCAGCATGTTTTATGGCAGCCTGTTTGTGACGGCCTACGGCCTGAGCCAGCGCTCCGAGCGAACGCGCGAGCTGTTGGCGCGGGCGGAAATCGCGCGTCAAAAGACGGAGGCGCAACTCAGCGCCTTGCGTCTGCAGGCGCTGCGGGGGCAGATCGACCCGGCGTTCCTGCTGCGGGCGATCAGCGAAATCGAGCGCCGCTACGCCGATGACGTCGAGGGCGCAGAGCGCCTGCTGGTCCCCTTGGTCGAATTCCTGCGCGCGGCCATGCCTGGCGTGCGCGAAAGCGCGTCCACCGTGGCGGCGGAGCTGCGCCTGGCCGGCCTGTTCGCGGCGCTGCTGAGCGAGTTGGCGCCCGAACGCAACAACTGGCATATCCGCGTCGACGGGGCCATGCCGGATGCGGCATTCCCATCGCTGCTCTTGCTTCCGGTGCTGGAGCAACTCCTGGCTTCAGACAGCCTCGACGCCGCCGTCGAGCTGAGACTTCATCAAGTTGATGGACGCTGCGTGTTGCGCCTTGAGCGGGAACGGCGCGGTCCGCCGCGCCATTGGCTTTCCCCCGATCTTGAGTACCGCATGCAGGTGGCGCTGCAGGCCCTGCACGGCATTGACTGGACGCTGATGGTGGGGGAAAGTCCGCAAGCGCCCGCGTTGCTGCTGACCCTGCCGCTGCGCGGGCCGGACGAATCACAGGGAGAGCAGCATGAGTGAGAACGAGTTCCTGGCCGCCGTCGGCAATCCGGATCGGCGTCATGCGCTGTTGGCCGCCTTGAGCACCCTTGCGGCGGCCGATGCCGCTCAGGCCCAGGACGCAGCTGCGGTGCAGCCGCGTGCCTATCGTGTGGCCTTTGAAAACGAGCACTTGCGTGTGCTCGAGTTCAACAGTCGTCCCGGCATGGGTGTTTGCGGCAGTGGCATGCACTCGCACCCGGCCCACCTCACCGTCTTGCTGAGCCCGGCCAAGGTGCGCGTGAAGCTGCCCAGCGGCCAAACCATGGTTGGCGAGAACAAGCTGGGCGATGTGTTCTGGAGCGAGGCCGAGACCCATGAGGTGGAGAACATCTCGGGCAGGAATATGCGGGCGCTGCTGGTGGAGTTGAAGTCCGCGAGCGCCGGCAAGGCCTGACCTGGCGCGCCGCCCATGTCGCAAGCGACGGCGGTGATCGCCGAGAACGAAACGGTGCTGCGCGATGAACTGCGCTCGCATCTGACGGCGCTGTGGCCTGAACTGCGTGTGGTCGGCGAGGCCCGCAACGGCTTCGAGGCCCTGCAACTGCTGGAGCGTCTGCAACCGGCACTGGTCTTTCTCGACGTTCAGATGCCCGGCATGAACGGCCTGGAGGTTGCGCGCGCGCTGGGGGGCGCCTGCCATGTGGTCTTCGTGACCGCCTACAACGCCCATGCAGTGGCTGCGTTTGAGCAGGGTGCCGTGGACTACCTGCTCAAGCCCTATTCGATCGAGCGGCTGGCGATGACGGTGCACCGCCTGCGGCAGCGATTGGATGGTGCGCCAGCCTCGCTCGAAAAGCTGCTGCCTGAGCTGACCAGCGCGTTGCCGGCGCGCGCCTACCTGCGGTGGATCAATGCAGCGAAGGGGCAGGAGGTCAGCCTGATCACGGTGGACGAGGTGGTCTACTTCCAGTCCGATTTCAAATACACCCGTGTCGTGACCGCCGAGGGTGCAGCGCTGATACGCAAGTCCTTGAAGGAGTTGCAGGAGGAATTGGACCCCGCCTGCTTCTGGCTCATTCATCGCTCCACCATCGTCAACGCGAACGCCATCGCCGGCGTACTGCGCGATTTTCGCGGCCATGTGATGTTGAGACTGAAGTCGAGAGCCGAGAAGCTGCAGGTCAGCGAGGCGCACACGCATCTGTTTAGGCAGATGTGATGACGCCGCGCCTCGCCGGCCGGCAGCGTCATCGCGCTTCAGCGCGGCTGGAACGCATGCGCCAGCACCCAGCCGCCCACGCTCTTGCCGAGCGCTGCGCCGTCCACGGTGGCGGTGCGGAAATGCATGCCACCGGCGATGCGTGCCATCTGAACTTCCGACACCAGATCGGCCGTCGTACTGAAGTGGTGGGTGCTGCCCGTGACGGTGCTGTTGAAGTCGAAGCTGACCTTGGACGTCCCGTAGTAGCCGCTCAGCACCTCCGCCATCGCTGCGCTGATGCAGCTGTGGGCGGCGGGGTATTCAGGGTGATTGGGCGTGGGCACGACGGGCACCCAGGCGAGGTCTGCCGTCGTGGCGGCGTTGCCGTCGGTATCGGCCAGGGTGATGGCACTCGCCGGTCGCCAGGCCTGGTGGTAGTACTTGGACTCAAAGCAGGCATTCTGCGCGTCCGCCTGCGCCACCCAGATCAGGGCCATCAGTCGCGCATGCTCGGCCACACTGCGATTCGTCATCGCGAAGTTGCGCATATTGCGGGGCCAGAACAAGGGCGGCGGTTCGGTGTGAAAGCGCGCCGCCTCGGTTTGTTGGGCGCTGCGGGTGCTGCTGTTGGCAGCGCCGAGCGACATGGTCTCGTTGACGTCCGCTGCATAGCCGGCGCTGCCCAGTGCTGCCGGCCCGGGGGCCCGGAACTGCGATGTCGAATTCAAGACGAAGGGCTTGATGAACGGGTTGGGCCGACCGATCGGGTTGTTGCCGCGAAACTGGCCGGGTGCGTTGCCGGGCTGGTAGGCCGTCAGCACGACCGAACGCCCGTCGGCCGCTCGCAGCGCAAGCATGCCTGACGCCACCTCGGCCCCGATCGCCAGCCCCTGGGCCCTGGCGGCGTTGTCCGGCAGGCTTGCCAGATAGCTGTCGTAGGCAGGCTGGAACTGCGCGCTGCGGCTGGGAAACAAACCGAGCAGGACCTGATAGGCCGCCGAGGCCGCAGCCGCCTCCTGCGAAGCACTGGCGTTGCCACTGCTGGGCGTGATGGCGTAGGGCCGGTGTGTGCCCGCGATGGCCATCACTGCGTCGTAGATGGCCAGGTGCACGGTGGCCAGGTCAACCGCGAGATTGGGGCGTTGCTCTTCGGCGGTACCCGTGGCCGCGGCCGGCAGGTTGATCACCGTGGTGGCCACTTCGTTCCAGTAGGAGACCGCATTCGGGCCGACGGTGGTGATGGTGACCGTTTGCTCGGGCTGCGGCGTGACGCTCGGTTGAAGCGGTTGCGCCAGGGCGTCATCGCTGCCGCCGCCGCAGGCGGTCGACAGGCAGCAGGCGCACAGGACGGCGAGGGTCGTCATCGGCATGTGGGGCAGGTGTGTCATGGTGTTCGCTCCGCTTTCGGCCGGAGAGCGAGACATTCACCCCCCGCCGCAAGCAGAGTCTCTGAGCGCCGCTGAGCTGGCGCTGCACCAAGTGACGAACGCGGCGAAATCCGGGCCGAATGCGGCGAGGCGCATTCCGAATGCCGCCCCCGGCCCTCTCTACAATCCCGGCATGCCTTTTGTCCATCTGCGCACCCATACCGAGTTCTCCGTCGTCGACGGCACCCTGCGAATCGACGACGCCGCGGATGCCGCGTCCCAGGACAAGCAGGTGGCCCTGGCCATCACCGACCTGGCCAATCTGTTCGGGGGGGTGAAGTTCTACAACGCCTGCCGCAAGGCGGGCGTGAAGCCCATTCTGGGCGCGGATTGCTGGATCGAGTCGGACGCCAGCGACAAGCCGCCCACCCGCGTGCTGCTGCTGGTGCAGAGCTACCAGGGCTATCTGAACCTCTGCGAGCTGCTGTCGCGCGCCTGGATACAGAACGTGCAGCGCAACCAGGCCTGCCTCAAGCTGGTGTGGATGGAGGAGCTGAGCGAGGGCCTGATCTGCCTGTCCGGCGCCCAGTTCGGCGCCATCGGCCAGGCCCTGATGCAGGGCGACCTGCCGCGCGCCCGCGAATGGGCCGAGCGCCTGGCCGCCCTCTATCCGCAGCGCTTCTACATCGAATTGCAGCGTGCCGGCCTGCCCGGCCAGGAAGCGCTGGTGCGCAGCTCGGTGCCGCTGGCGGCCGAGCTGGGCCTGCCGGTGGTGGCCACGCACCCGGTCCAGTTCCTGGGTGAGGAAGATTTCGACGCCCATGAGGCGCGCACCTGCATCGCCGAGGGCGAGACCCTGGCGAACCCCAAGCGCATCAAGCGCTTTCTGCCGGGCCAGTACTTCAAGCCCCAGGCCGAGATGGAGGCACTGTTCGCCGACATTCCCTCGGCGATCGCCAACACGGTGGAAATCGCGCGCCGTTGCAGCCTCAAGCTCACGCTGGGCAAGCCGCAGCTGCCCAACTTCCCCACGCCCATCCTGGACGATGGCTCGACCATGCCCATGGAGGCCTATTTCCGTGAGCTGAGCTACGAGGGCCTGGAGCAGCGCCTCGTGCAGCTGTTCCCCGATGCGGGCAAGCGCGATGCCGAGCGCCCGCGCTATGTGGAGCGCCTGGAGTTCGAGCTGGGCACCATCATCAAGATGGGCTTCCCGGGCTACTTCCTGATCGTGTCGGACTTCATCCGCTGGGCCAAGGCCAATGGCTGCCCGGTGGGGCCGGGCCGGGGTTCGGGCGCGGGCTCGCTGGTGGCCTATGTGCTCTCGATCACCGACCTGGACCCGCTGCAGTACAACCTGCTGTTCGAGCGCTTCCTGAACCCCGAGCGGGTCTCGATGCCCGACTTCGACATCGACTTCTGCCAGGGCAACCGCGACCGCGTCATCGACTATGTGAAAGACAAGTACGGCCGCCCCGCGGTGAGCCAGATTGCCACCTTCGGCACCATGGCGGCCAAGGCCGCGCTGCGCGATATCGGCCGCGTGCTGGGCATGGGCTTCGGCCATGTGGACTCGATCGCCAAGCTGATCCCGGCGCCGCCCGGCAAGACCGTGACCCTGGCCAAGCTGCCGCCGGATTTCGACCCCGACAAGGCCAAGGTGATCTACGCCCGCCACGAGGCGCCGGAGATCGAGGAGCGCGAGCAGCAGGAAGAGGAGGTGGCCGAGCTGCTCAAGCTGGCCGCGCGCGTCGAGGGCATGGTGCGCAATATCGGCATGCATGCCGGCGGCGTGCTGATCGCGCCGGGCAAGATCACCGACTTCTGCCCGATGTACCAGCAGCCGGGCTCGACCAGCGCGGTGAGCATGTACGACAAGGACGACGTCGAGGCCATCGGCCTGGTGAAGTTCGACTTCCTGGGCCTGGCCACGCTGACCATCCTGGAGCTGGCCAAGAACTTCATCATCGCGCGCTACCCGGATCGCCAGGACTTCGACTGGGCCAAGGTGCCGCTGGACGACCGCAAGGTGTTCAAGCTCTTCGGCGACGGCTTCTCGGAAAGCGTGTTCCAGTTTGAATCGCCCGGCATGCAGCGCCTGCTCAAGGACGCCAAGCCCTCGCGCTTCGAGGACCTGATCGCGCTTGTGTCGCTGTACCGCCCGGGCCCGATGGACCTGATCCCCTCGTTCGTGGCGCGCAAGCATGGCCGCGAGACCATCGAGTACCCGCACCCGCTGCTGGGCCAGGTGCTGGAGGAGACCTATGGCGTGATGGTCTACCAGGAGCAGGTGATGCAGGCGGCCCAGGTGCTGGGCGGCTACAGCCTCGGCGGCGCCGACATGCTGCGCCGCGCGATGGGCAAGAAGAAGGCCGAGGAAATGGCCATGCACCGCGAGATCTTCCGCAAGGGAGCCGCGGCCAAGGACATTTCGCAGGACAAGGCCGACGAGGTCTTCGACCTGATGGAGAAGTTCGCGGGCTACGGCTTCAACAAGTCGCACGCCGCCGCCTATGCCTTGCTGAGCTACCACACGGCCTGGCTGAAGACGCATTTCACGGCCGAGTTCTACGCCGCGAACATGACGATCGAAATGGACGACACCGACAAGCTCAAGGTGTTGCTCAACGACGCGCAGATCTTCGGCATCGAGTTCCAGCCGCCCTGCGTGAACCGCGGCGTCTACCGTTTCGAGCCCATCAACAACAAGCTCGTCAACTACGGCCTGGGGGCCATCAAGGGCACGGGCCAGGGCGCCATCGAGGCGATCGTGGCGGCGCGCCAGTCGGGCGGCCCCTTCAAGAGCTTCTTCGATTTCTGCGCCCGCGTGGACCGCAAGGCCGTCAACAAGCGGGTGGTGGAGGCCCTCATCAAGGCCGGCGCCTTCGACACCCTGGAGGCCGAGCGTGCGCGCCTGCTGGCCAGCGTGGCACTGGGCTACACCTATGCCGACAAGCTGGCGCAGGACGCCGACCAGGGTGGGCTGTTCGACTTCGACGAGGGCGCCCATGGCTCCTCCTCGGCCGAGCCCGCGCTGGTGGACGCCGCGCCCTGGAGCATCAAGGAGCGTCTGAGTCTGGAGAAGACGGCGATTGGCTTCTACCTCTCCGGCCATCTGTTCGACCAGAGCGGCGAGGAGGTGCGCCGCATGGTGAAGCGCCGCATCGCCGATCTGCAGGACAGCCGCGATCCCATCATGGTGGCGGGCATCGTCTCGGACATGCGCATCATCAACGGCCACCGCGGCAAGGTGGCGATCTTCAAGCTCGACGACAAGAGCGATGCGATCGAGGCGGTGGCCAACGAGGAGCTCATCAACGCCCACAAGGAGACGCTGGCCGAGGACGAGCTCATCATCGTCTCGGGCAAGGTGCAGAACGACCGCTTCTCGGGTGGCCTGCGGCTGAACATCCAGCAGCTGTGGAGCCTCACCGCGGCGCGCGCGCGCTTCGGGAAGTTCCTGCGCCTGCAGGCAAATGGCGTGACGCCGCCGGTGGCCGAGGTGGTGGCGGCCTGGCCGGCGCGCCGCGTCGAGGCCGAGCAGGGCACCCTGGTGCAGGGCCTGTCGCTGCGCCTGGCCGTCAAGCGCGAGGGCGCCAGCGCCGAGCTGGACCTGGGCGAGGCGGCCAAGTTCTGGCCCTGCGACGAGGCCCTGGCGAAGCTCGGCAACGCGCAGATCGTGTACGACTGAGGCGCCGCGGCGGCGCTGTTGCGCGGCGGCGAATGGCCCCTCTTTTGAGCGTTTGGCGCAACGGGGATTTCGGGCATGATCGCCTCAAGCGACAGCCATGGACACCCCGGCGCCCAACCCCTCCATCCCCACCACCGGCCTGATCCTGACCGGCGGCGGTGCCCGCGCGGCCTACCAGGTGGGCGTGCTGGCGGCGATCGCGCAATTGCGCCGCGATGCCGGGGTCACGGCCGCCAACCCGTTTCCGGTGATTGCCGGCACCTCGGCCGGCGCCATCAATGCCGGCACCCTGGCCTGCCAGGCGGACGATTTCGATGGCGCCGTCGACGGGCTGATGCACATCTGGCAGAACATCCATGTGGACCAGGTCTATGCCGCCGATGCCTTTGGCGTGATACGCACCGGCGCGCGCTGGATGACCATGATGAGCCTGGGCTGGGCGGTGGCGCGCTGGCATCGCAGCAAGCCGCGCAGCCTGCTGGACAACGAGCCGCTCGGCCGGCTGCTGCAGCGCTGGGTGCGGCTGGAGCGGCTGGACGACATGCTGGCGCAGGGCCATCTGCGGGCGCTGGCGGTGAGCGGCTCCAGCTACAGCTCGGGCCAGCATGTCACCTTCTACCAGACCCATGCGGCGTTGCAGCCCTGGATGCGCTCGCAGCGCATCGCCACACCCGCCAAGCTGAGCATCGAGCATCTGCTGGCGTCCTCGGCGATTCCCTTCATCTTCCCGGCCCAGCTGCTCGACCTGGAGGGGCAGGCCGAATGGTTTGGCGACGGTTCGATGCGCCAGAGCGCGCCGATCTCGCCGGCCATCCACCTGGGCGCCGAACGCGTGTTGGTGATCGGCGCAGGCCGCATGCATGAGCCGCCCGGGCGGCGCAGCACCCTGGTGGAGGGCCACCCCAGCATGGCGCAGATCGCCGGCCATGCGCTTTCCAACATCTTTCTGGATGCGCTGGCGGTGGACGTGGAGCGCCTGCAACGCATCAACAACACGCTCAGCCTGCTGCCCGCGGCGGCGCGCGAGGCCACGCCGCTGCGGCCGGTGGAGGTGCTGGTGATCGCGCCCAGCCGCCGCATCGACGAACTCGCCGCCGAGCACCAGCACAGCCTGCCGCCGCCGATACGCGCGATGCTGCGCAGCGTGGGCGTGGCCGGCGAGGGCAAGGCCGCCACCGGCTCGGCGCTCACCAGCTATCTGCTGTTCGAGCCCTCGTTCACCGGCGAGCTGATCATGCTGGGCATGTCCGACACCCTGGCCAAGCGTGCCGAGGTGCAGCGCTTCTTCGGCTGGCCGGCGCAGGCGCCCAAGGTCGACCCGCGCTCGATGCGCAAGCGCAGCGCCGGCTTCGCCGAGGCTCAGTCCGCCACGGTGGCCGAGGCGGCCGAAGCTGCCTGAGCGCCCCAGGCCCGGCCCTGCACGCGCAGGCCCTGGGCCGAGAGCTTGGCGGCCAGCTTGGGGCCGATGCCGGCGACGCGGCGGCGCAGATCCCGCCAGTCCTTGAAGGGGCGCGCCGCCAGCAGGCGCTCGGCCAGCTCCGGGCCGATGCCGGTGAGCGACTCCAGCTCGGCGCGGCTGGCGCTGTTGAGCTCCAGCGGGGTCGGGTCTTGCGCCCAGGCAGGCAATGCCAGCAGGGAGGCCAGCAGTGCCAGACGCCGTCTCATGCCTCAGTCCGCAAACTGGGCCTGCACCATGGCGGCGTAGGCGCCATCGCGGGCCACCAGTTCCGCATGGCTGCCGCTCTCCAGCACGCGGCCCTGCTGCAGCACATGGATGCAATCGGCCGAGCGGATGGTGGAGAGGCGGTGCGCGATCACGATCAGGGTCTTGCGGCCCTGCCAGGCCTCGATGGCCTGCTGCACGGCGCGTTCGCTCTCGGTGTCCAGCGCTGAGGTGGCCTCGTCCAGCACCCAGATCGGCGCGTCCTTGTAGAGCGCGCGCGCGATCGCCAGGCGCTGGCGCTGGCCGCCGCTGAGCTTGCTGCCGTTGGCGCCGACGGTGGTGTCCAGCCCCTCGGGCAGGGTCTGCACGAAGTCCCACAGATGGGCGGCGCGCAGCGCCTGCTCCAGCCGGGCCGCATCGCGCGGCTGGGCGTAGGCGATGTTGTCGGCCACCGAGGCGTCGAACAGCACGATGTCCTGCGAAACCACCGCGAACTGGCGGCGCAGGCTGGCGCGCGTGAGCTCGTTGATGGGCGCGCCGTCCAGCAAGACCTGACCCTCATCGGGCTCGGCAAAACCCAGCAGCAGGTTGACGATGGAGCTCTTGCCCGAGCCCGAGGCGCCCACCAGGGCGGTGGTCTGGCCGGCGGCGAAGCGCAGGTCCAGCGCGTCCAGGGCGGGCTGCTCGGCGCCGGGGTAGCGCAGCGTCACGGCCTGCAGCGCGATCTCGCCGCGGCATTCGGCCAGCGCGCGGCTGCCGCGGTCGTTCTCGGCCGGGATGTCCAGCAGGCTCAGGCTGCCCTGGGCGGTGATGAGGGCATTGGTGATGGGCTGGGCCAGCTCGCTGAGATGGCGCAGGCGCGAGGTCAGCAGCAGCAGGGCGGCGATGAAGGCGGCGAACTCGCCCACGCCGCTCTGGTTCTGGCGCGCCTGCAGCAGCGCCAGGCTCAGGATGACCGACAGCCCGATGCTGGCGATCAGCTGCGAGACCGGTTGGGTGAGCGCGTTGGCGGCCGCGGTCTTGAGGGTGGCGCGCTGCACCTCGCGGGCGCGCGCGGCGAACTGTTCGCGCTCGTGGTCGGCGGCGTCGAAGCTGCGCACCACGCGCCAGGCGCGCGTCAGGTCGTCGACCTTGTTGACCAGCCGGAGCTGTGCGTCGTAGGCCCAGCTGCCCATGCGGCGCACGCGCGCGTTGACGCGCTTCACCACCACCGCCATCACCGGGGTGGTGATCATCGACAGCAGCGTCAGCTGCCAGTTCAACCACAGCAGATAGCCCAGCATGGCCAGCGCCGGCAGGCCGTCGCGCAGCAGCGTGATGAGGGCGCCGCCGAGCTGGGCGACGATCTGCTGCGGGTCGTTCACCACCTTGGTGACGGCGGTGCCCGGCTGCAGGCTGGTGTAGATGCGCGCATCGGCCTTCAGCAAGGCGTTGAGCAGGGCGGCGCGCAGGTCGAACACGGTGCGCGAGACGGTCCAGTTCAGCAGGTACTGGCCCAGAAAGCTGAACAGGCCGCGCGCCGCGAACAGGCCGATCAGCACCACCGGCACCCACCAGACCGAGAAGCTGTTGGCCTTGAAGCCCTCGCCCAGCACGGTCTTGAGCAGCTGCGGTATCAGTGGTTCGGTGCAGGCGGCGCCGATATAGGCCAGGATGGTCAGCACCACGCCCCTGCCATGGGGTTTCAGGTAGACCGCCAGGCGGCGGGCGGTGGCGCTCAGGGGCTCACGGTCGGTGGGAGGCTGACTCATCTCGTTGCAAACGTTGCGAGGGGCCGATTGTCGCCGCTGCGCTGGGCCGAGGCGCCTGCCTATACTGCCCGGCATGTCTGAAAACAACATGGTCGCTGGGAGCCCGGCCGGCGCGCCGCGGCGCGTGCTGCATTTCGTCACCGGCGGTTTTTCCGGGGCCACGCAGGTCGCGCTGGACCTCTGCCTGTCGGCGCAAATGGCCACCCAGATGGAGGTGCTGCTGGTGCTGCGCCGCAAGCGCAACACCGATGCGGCGCGGGTCGAGGCGATCCGCGCGCGCGGCCTGCGCGTGGAGGTCGTGCCGGGCTGGTCGCATCTGGCGACGATCTGGGCGCTGTGGCGGCTGTGCCGCGCCTGGCGGCCCGAGCTGCTGGTGGCGCATGGCTTTCCCGAGCACCTGATCGGCCGCTGGGCCGGGTTGCTGGCCGGCGTGCCCAAGCTGGTGCAGGTGGAGCACAACTCGCGCGAGCGCTACACGCGCTGGAAGCTGGCGCAGGCGCACTGGCTGGCGGCGCGCAGCGCCAAGCTGGTGGCCGTGTCCGAGGGGGTGAAGGCGGTCCTGCTGAAGCTGGGCATGCCGGCGGACAAGACCATGGCCATACCCAATGGCGTGGACTTGCGGCCATTCGCCGAAGGCGCCGCCAAGCCCTTCGAGGAGCGCGTGGCCGGCATCGTGATGTCGGCCCGCTTTGCGCGCCAGAAGGACCATCTGACGCTGATACGCGCGCTGGGCCTGCTGAAGGGCCGCGGCCTGCGCCTGCCGCTGAAGCTGGCGGGGGCGGGCAAGGCCGCCTACCGCCAGCGCGCCGAGGCCGAGGTCAAGCGCCTCGGCCTGGAGGGGCAGGTGCAGTTCCTGGGCCATTACGGCGGCATGCCCGAGCTGCTGATGTCGCACGCGGTCTGCGTGCTGGCCACCCATTACGAGGGCATGCCGCTGGCCCTGGTGGAGGGCATGGCGGCGGGCTGCGCCTGCATTGCCTCCGACGTGGCGGGCGTGAGCGAGGTGCTGGCGCATGAGCGCAGCGGCCTCTTGGTGCCCGAGGGCGATGCCAAGGCCCTGGCCGATGCGCTGGAGCGCGTGTTCTGCGAGCCGGGGCTGGGCCAGCGGCTGGCGGCCGCGGCGCGCGAGCGCGCCCTTGCCGAACATGGCGTGGAGCTGATGCGCCTGCGCTACCAGGCCCTGCTCACGACGCTTTGAAATAAAGCCACCAGCGCAGCTGCAGCCAGCGCAGCAGGCGGCCGCGCCGCAGATAGGCTTGCAGCAGCTGTTCGGGCGTGAGCGGCGAGCTGGCGCGCCACTGGCGCGCGAAACGCCGCAGCGCCTCGCTCAGGCCCTCCTGCCCAATTCGCCCGAGCCGGCTGCGCCGCTTGCTGGCACGCAGAAAGGTGCGGGCGCAGAAATGCGCGATCTCGAAGCGGGTGGCCTCGCTCAGCGCCGGCAGTTCGGCGGCATAGCCGTCCAGCGCGCTCATCCATTCGTCCAGCCTGGCGGCGCTCAGGTTCGCCAGCGCGCTGCCGGCACGTTGCCGGTAGGCGATCCAGACCTCGGGCACATGCACAAAGCGGCGCACTTGCAGGGCCAGGCGCGGATAGACGGCGAGGTCTTCGAACACCTGCCCGACCGGGAAGCGCAGGCCCGCGGGCCAGCTGGCGCGGCGCACGATCTTGGACCAGGGATGCAACTGCCCGGCCTGAAACAAGCCGCTCAGCAGGGCATCGAGGTCCTCGCCCTGCGCTGCCCCGACGAAGCTGGGGATGTGTTGGTAGCGCGGCTTGGCGGGCTTGCTGCTGCCGTCATCGAAGGCACGGAAGTCGCACATCACCAGGTCGGGTGCCTGCGGCTGCTCGAGCAGCGTGCGGAGCCGGGGGATCGCGCCGGCTTCCATCAGGTCGTCGGGATCGACGAACCAGAGGTAGTCGCCGCGTGCGGCGTCCAGCAAGGTGTTGCGCGCGGCACTGACGCCCTGGTTGCTTGCATGCCTGATCAAGCGCACGCGCGCATCGCCGGCCGCCAGCGTCTCGATCAGCGCGGCCGAGCCATCGGGCGAGGCGTCGTCCACGAAGACCAGCTCCACGCCCGCATCGGCCTGGTCGAGGATGGAGGCCGCGCAGGCGAGCAGGTAGGGCTCGACCCGGTAGACCGGCAGCAGGATGCTGAGCCAGGGCGCCGTCATGCGCGCAAGTCCAGCAGGCGGGCGATGGCGCTGCCGCGCAGCCAGCGGCCCTTGGCCAGGCCGCGCTCCAGCACCTGGCGGTCGCCGCCGCGCAGCTTGATCAGGGCGGGCAGGCGGCGCGGGCAGGGCGTGAGCGCCAGGCGGGCGTAGAGATGGCGCTTGCGCCAACGCAGCGCGTGCAGGTAGGCGAAGGCCGAGTCCTCGGCGCGCAGCAGCGCCAAGCGGTAGATCTGGGGGGAGGCCTGGTGAGCGCGGTCCAGCAGGTCCGAGGCGGCCACATGCATCAGCAGGTAGCGCTGGAAGTCGGGGGTCAGGTCTTGCACCACGCGCGCCAGCCGGCCCTGCGCGCGCAACTCGTCCAGATAGGCTTCGGCGCCCAGGTCCAGCGCATGGTCGAAGGCCGCGGCCAGGTCGCGCACAAAGGCGCTGCCGGGCACCGCGGCCATGCACCAGTTCTCGACGATGGGCAGCTCGGCGCGGCTGCTGTAGCGCTGGATGTAGAAGCCGGCGTACTCGGCCTGGGCGGACGCCCGCGCCTCATGCAGCCAGGCCAGGTCGCGCGTCAGCAGGGTGGAGGCGTCCAGCCAGATGCCGCCATGGCGGGCCAGCAATTGCACGCGCAGCCAGTCGGCCTGGCGATAGGGCGGCAGGCTGTCGAAATCTGGCCGCAGCGCGCTGGCGGGGATCCATTGCAGCAGGCTTTGGCGGTCCAGCAGGCGCAACTCGTGGTCGGGTGCGTGGCGCCGCCAGTTGGCCAGGCATTGCTGGATGAAGGCCGGCGCCGGCGCGGGATGCCAGTAGGTCCAGAGGACCCTGGGTATGTCTGCGGCGGCGCGCGGCGCGGCAGCGCCGACCAGCAGCTCGCGAACCTGCGCCGGGGCCTGCGCGCGCAGGATCTGCCAGCACTCGCGCCCCAGCAGCGCCAGCAGCAGCAGGACCGGCAGCCCCAGCCAGATCATTCGCGCCAGTGCTCGGCGATCCAGTGCGCCGGGCGGGCGTGGCGCCAGTTGCCGTTGTTGCGGCCGGCCAGCGCGTCGGGCGGGTTCATCACGCCGTGGAAGATCAGGATGCGCGCGCCCACGGGGATGATGGGGTCACGCCAGAAGCTGGTTGGCCAGGCCGGGATGCAGTGGTATTTGTAGCTGGCGCACCAGGACGCGTCCCAATACTTCAGCTTGCCCTGCTTGTGCATCTCGTCGGAGAGGTAGGCCTGTTCGTTGCGCACCTGCTTGCGTATCGCCTCGGCCTCGCGGCGGAACTTGGCCAGCACGTCGGCATGGGCGCCCAGCTCGAAGCGGTAGACCGAGCTGTTGCCGGTGATGCGCCAGGGGCGCTTCCAGTCATGGATGATGAGGAACTCGCCCGGCACCTCGAAGAAGGGCGTGATGTCGTCGACGATCACCACGTCCAGGTCCAGGAACAGCGCCGTGCCCTTGAGGCCGTGCAGATCTGCTTCAAAGGTGGTGAGCTTGGTCCAGCCGCGCTCCGGGATGCCGGGCGGCAGCTTGAGCTCGGGGATGGGCAGGCACTGCACCTCGGCGCGAATGCCCTCGCTGCGGTCGGTCAGGCAGACGAACTTGAAGGGCCCGCGCAGATGCCGCGCCACCATCGCATAGAGGCGATTGACGTACTCGGGGCCGTACTTGGTGCCCCATTTCATGCACAGGATGACGCGCTCGGTGGCCTTCTTCTCTTGCATCAAAGTTCTTCCACGTGACGCGGTGGGTAGCTGTCCCAGTTCAGGCAGCCGGGGCATTGCCAGAAATAATGCTGGGCTTCGAAGCCGCAGGCGGCGCAGCGGTAGCGCTGCAGCGGCCGGCCGGCGCGCTCGATGGCGCTGCCCAGCAGGGTGGTCTCTTCGTCGCTGAGCTGCGCACCGGACTGCGCCAGCAACTGGCGTGCGGCCGACAGGCTGGGGTCCTGGCGCAGATGCGCCAGCAGGCGCTGGCGCTGCGCGCTAGCGGCCGGTTCCAGCTTGGCGATGGCCTGCAGCAGGTGCATGCCGGGATGGCGCTGGTACTGGGCCTGCAGGGTCTGCAGGGCGGCCGGGGCGGCGTCGCAGGCGAGTGCCGCGCTGGCGTAATCGCTGGCCACCAGATTGAAGGCCTCGGGGTTGGCGGCGAGCAGCTCGGCGTAGGCGGCCATGGCCTGCTGGGGCTGCTCGCGGCGCATCAGCAATTGCCCGGCCAGCACGTGGGCACGCGCGGCCTGGGGTGCGACCTTGCGGGCCTCGGCCAGCAGGGCCTGCGCCTTGTCGACGTCGCCCTCCTGGTTGCGCGCCTGCGCTTCCAGCGCCAGCTCGCAGAGGTAATGCGCGATGCGCGAGGCGAAGGAACCCGTGCCCACCTGTTCCAGATGCTTGGCCACCTCGGCGGCCTTGCGCCATTCGCGCGAGCGCTCGTAAAGCGAGAGCAGGGCCAACTCGGCCTCGCTCTCGAAGCTGCTGCCGCGCAGCACCGCAAAAGCCTCCTCGGCGCGGTCGAACAGGCCGGCCTTGTAGAAGTCCTGCGCCAGCGCGTACTGGGCGCGCTCGCGCTCGGCCTTGGGCAGGTCGCCGCGCTGCAGGAGGTGCTGGTGCACGCGCACCGCGCGCTCGTACTCGCCGCGGCGGCGGAACAGATTACCCAGCGCGAAGTGCAGCTCGGAGGTGTCGGGGTCGGCCTGCACCGCCTCGATGAAGGCGTCGATGGCCTTGTCCTGCTGCTCGTTGAGCAGCAGATTCAAGCCCTTGAAGTAGGCCTTGGGCGCGTCGCGCTGCTCGCGCTTCCACTGGCGCGTGTCGAGCTTGGAGGCCAGCCAGCCGAGGCCGAACACCAGCGGCAGGGCAATCAGCAGCCAGCTGAGATCGAAGCCCATGGTCAGAGCCCGTCCCGCACGATCGGGGCGCTGGCGGGGTCAGGTGTTGCCGCGGCGGGCAGATCCAGCGCCACCTGGCGGGCGGCGGCACGGCGGTGGTGCCACCAGGCCGGCACCATGGCCAGCACGCCCAGGGCGCAGCCGAAGCCGAAGGCGATCAGCACGATGATGACGAGGGGCGCGCTCCAGGCGCGGCCGAAGAACCAATGCACCACCACCTCCTGGCTGTTGTTCAGCGCGAAGGCGAAGAGGGCAAAGAAGAGGAAGGCCCGGAAGAGCCAGACGAAGAGGCGCATTGGCGTGGATTCTAGAGGCTCGGCAGGCTGCCGAGGCGGCTCAATCCAGCGTGCGCGGGAGGCTGGCGTCGTCCAGCGGCAACTGCTCGTCCACCGCTTCGCGCAGGGCCTTGCCCGGCTTGAAATGGGGCACCAGCTTCTCGGGGATCAGCACCTGTTCGCCGCTGCGCGGATTGCGGCCCATGCGGGGCGGGCGGCGGTTGATGGAAAAGCTGCCAAAGCCGCGGATCTCGATGCGGTGGCCGCGGGCCAGGGCATCGGACATCGCGTCCAGTATCGTCTTGACGGCGAACTCGGTGTCGCGCTGGGTGAGCTGGCCAAAGCGCTCTGCCAGATGGGCAACGAGGTCGGAACGTGTCATGACGATCGAATTCTTGAGTGGGAGAGGAAGGGAAGGAAATCAGGCTCGCCCTCGGATGAGTGGCGAGCCTGATCAGGTCACCTGACAGGGGCAGAGGCTACCAGAGCCGCCGCCCCTGCGGAGCAACGATTAGTTGCCGCCTTGATCCAGCTTGGCACGCAGCAGGGCGCCCAGGCTGGTGGTACCGGCGTTCTCACGCTCGCTGGTAGCCGACAGGCGCTGCATCGCTTCTTGCTGGTCGGCGCTGTCCTTGGCCTTGATCGACAGCTGGATGTTGCGCGTCTTGCGGTCGATGTTGACGATCACCGAGGTGACTTCGTCGCCTTCCTTCAGCACGTTGCGGGCGTCTTCCACGCGGTCGCGGGAGATTTCCGAAGCGCGCAGATAGCCGGTCACGTCGTCAGCCAGTTCGATCTCGGCGCCACGCGCGTCGACCGTCTTGACCTTGCCGGTCACCGTCATGCCGCGGTCGTTGACCGAGGTGTAGGTGGTGAACGGGTCGCTGTCCAGCTGCTTGATGCCCAGGGAGATGCGCTCGCGCTCGACGTCCACGGCCAGCACGATGGCTTCGACTTCCTGGCCCTTCTTGAAGTTGCGCACGGCAGCTTCGCCAGTCTCTTGCCACGACAGGTCGGACAGGTGCACCAGACCGTCGATGCCTTGAGCCAGACCAACGAACACGCCGAAGTCGGTGATCGACTTGACGGGGCCCTTGACGCGGTCGCCGCGCTTGACGTTCTCGGCGAACTCTTCCCAAGGATTGGCCTTGCACTGCTTCATGCCCAGGGAGATGCGACGCTTGTCTTCGTCGATTTCCAGGACCATGACTTCGACTTCGTCGCCCAGGGAGACGATCTTCGAAGGTGCCACGTTCTTGTTGGTCCAGTCCATTTCGGACACGTGCACCAGACCTTCGATGCCGGGTTCGATTTCCACGAACGCGCCGTAGTCAGCAATGTTGGTGACCTTGCCGAACAAACGGGTGTTGGTGGGGTAGCGACGTGCCACGCCGAACCAGGGGTCGTCGCCCAGTTGCTTCAGGCCCAGCGAAACGCGGTTCTTCTCGGCGTCGAACTTCAGGACCTTGGCGGTCAGTTCCTGGCCAACCGTCACCACTTCGCTCGGGTGACGCACGCGGCGCCATGCCATGTCGGTGATGTGCAGCAGGCCGTCGATGCCGCCCAGATCCACGAAGGCACCGTATTCGGTGATGTTCTTGACCACGCCCTGGACGATCGCGCCTTCCGACAGCGTTTCCAGCAGCTTGGCGCGCTCTTCGCCCATCGAAGCTTCGACCACGGCACGGCGCGACAACACGACGTTGTTGCGCTTGCGGTCCAGCTTGATGACCTTGAATTCCATGGTCTTGCCCTCGTAGGGGCTCATGTCCTTCACCGGGCGGGTGTCGAGCAGCGAACCGGGCAGGAAGGCGCGGATGCCGTTCACCAGGACGGTCAGGCCGCCCTTGACCTTGCCGGACACGGTACCGGTCACGAAGTCGCCCGACTCCAGTGCGGTTTCCAGCGACAGCCACGAGGCCAGACGCTTGGCCTTGTCGCGCGACAGGATGGTGTCGCCGTAGCCGTTTTCGATCGCATCGATCGCCACCGACACGAAGTCGCCGACGTTGACTTCAAGCTCACCTTGGTCGTTCTTGAACTCTTCGATGGGCACGTAGGCTTCAGACTTGAGGCCGGCGTTGACCACCACGAAGCTGTGCTCGACACGCACCACTTCGGCGGAGATGACCTCGCCGGCGCGCATGTCGGAGCGCTGCAGCGATTCCTCGAACATGGCTGCAAACGAGTCCATGGCGGGGGTGGCGTTCTGGGTTTGGGACATGGTATTTCCTGAGCCGTCTGGCAAGGCGTTTGCCCGTCGGCAGTTGCAAGCGAACTTGCGGGTTAAGGTTGTAGAGTTCGCCGCCCTCGATGAGCAGACGCTCGGAGGGAAGGGCGGCGGGCCCGGATGCTGTGCTGATTCAACGCTGTCTCAGAACGGCCTGCGCTCGGCCCACCAAGCCAGCACCAGATCACGAGATTCTTCGATGGTCTGGGCCGAGTTGTCGAGGCTTTGCGCGTCTTGCGCGGGCTTGAGAGGCGAGGCGCTGCGACCCTTGTCGCGCGCGTCACGTGCCTCAAGATCCGCACGCAAGCCTTCCATGCTAGCCGAAATTCCTTTGGAAATCAACTGCTTATAGCGCCGCTCGGCGCGCGTGGCGGCACTCGCGGTGAGGAAGACCTTGAGCGACGCATCCGGGAAGACGGTGGAGCCCATGTCGCGGCCGTCGGCCACCAGGCCGGGCACGCGGCGGAAGTCCAGCTGCAGCTGGTTCAGCGCGCTGCGCACCTGGGGATGGGCGGCCACCTGCGAGGCCATCAGGCCGGCGGCCTCGGCGCGCAGGGCCTCGGTGATGTCTTCCTCGCCCAGGGTGACGCGGCCCTTGCGGAAATGCAGGTCCATCGCCGGCACGATGGCGGCCACGGCCGCGCCGTCGTCCAGGTCCAGGCCGGCACGGTGGGCGGCCAGGCCGGTGGCGCGGTACAGCATGCCGGAGTCCAGGATCACATAGCCGAGCTCATGCGCCACCTCGTCGGCCAGCGTGCCCTTGCCGGAGGCGGTGGGGCCGTCGATGGTCAGCACCGGGATGTCCTCGGGGCGCGCCGTCACCACCTCGAACAGGGTCTCGAAATAGTCCGGGAAGGTCTTGGCCACGCAATGCGGCTCGAGGATGCGCACCGGCACGGCCGAGTCGGTGACGAGACCGTTGAAGGCGGCCAGCGAGAAACACATCGCGACGCGGTGGTCGTCGTAGGTGTGGATGCTGGCCGGCTTCCAGGCGCGCAAGGGGTGCACGCGCAGCCAGTCCGGGCCTTCCTCCACGCTGGCGCCGAGCTTGCGCAGCTCGGTGGCCATGGCGGCGATGCGGTCGGTCTCCTTGACGCGCCAGCTGGCAATGTTGCGCAGGGTGCTGGGGCCATCGGCGTAGAGCGCCATCACCGCCAGGGTCATGGCGGCATCGGGAATATGGTTGCAGTCCAGGTCCAGGGCCTTGAGCGGCCAGGCGCCGCGCTTGACCTCCAGGGCATTGGCCTCGGCGCGCACCTCGGCGCCCATCGCCTGGGCGGCCTCGACAAAGCGCACATCGCCCTGCAGCGAGGCACTGCCCACCCCTTCGATGCGGATGGGTGTGTCCGCGGCCGCGATGGCGCCCAGCGCCACGAAGTAGGAGGCCGAGGAGGCGTCGCCCTCCACATGCACCTCGCCGGGCGAGCGATAGCGGCTGCCGGCCGGGATGGTGAAGCGCTGCCAGCCGTCCGCGCGCACCTCGATGCCGAAGCGCTTCAGCAGCTCCAGCGTGATGTGCACATAGGGCTTGGAGATCAGCTCGCCGACCACCTCCACCACAACGTCTTGTTGGGCGACCAGCGGCAGGGCCAGCAGCAGGGCGGTGAGGAATTGGCTGGAGACATCGCCGCGCACGCGCACCGGCTCGGCCAGCCTGAGCCGGCTGGGGCCGCTGAGGCGCAGCGGCGGATAGCCTTCGCTGCCCAGGCAGGCGATCTCGCAACCCAACTCACGCAGGGCATCGACCAGATCGCCGATGGGGCGCTCGTGCATGCGCGCCACGCCGGCCAGCTCGAAGGCGCCGCCCTGCGTGGCTGCCAGCAGGGCCAGTGCCGCGGTGAGCGGGCGCATCGCGGTGCCGGCATTGCCGAGGAAGAGCTGGGCGTCCTTGTTGACCAGGCGGCCACCGATGCCGGTGACCATGAGCGGGCCACCCGGCACTTGCTCGAGCTGACAACCCAGCACCTTGAGCGAGGCCAGCATCACCGCGGTGTCGTCGGAATCCAGCAGGTCATGCACCAGGGTCTGGCCCTCGGAGAGGCCGGCCAGCAGCAGCACGCGGTTGGAGATGCTCTTGGAGCCGGGCAGGCGCACGGTGCCGGCGGCTGCGCGCAGGGGCGGCAGATCGAGGAAGGGGATCTTGAACATGGCGGGGAGAAAGCGGGGTCAGTTGCGGGTGCGGGGCACACCCATCTGCCATTGGCTGCGGCCTTCGGAGGCCTGCCTGAGCAGGGTCTCGAGGCCTTGCGCGTCGTCGTTCTGCATCACCTGCTCCAGCAGGTCCAGCATGTCGCGAAAGCGCTTGGACTGCGCCATCACCTCGGCCTTGTTGGCCAGCAGGATGTCGCGCCAGATCGCGGGATCGCTGGCGGCGATGCGGGTGAAGTCGCGAAAGCCCGGGCCGGCCAGGCTCAGGTAGTCGCGTCCGGCGGGCTGCTTGGCAACGGCGCTGAAATAGGCGTAGGCGAGCAGATGCGGCAGATGGCTGACGGCGGCGAAGGCCGCGTCATGGTTCTGCGGCGTCATCTTCAGCACCTGGCAGCCCAGCGCCGACCAGACGTCGGTGGCCTTCTGCACCAGCGCCGCATTGGTCTGCGGCAGCGGTGTCAGGATGACCTGGCGACCCTGGTAAAGCCCGGCATCGGCGTTCTGCACGCCGGCCGATTCCTTGCCGGCGATCGGGTGCGCCGGCACGAAGGAGCCGAACTGCTTGCCCAGCACGCGGCGCGCGGCCTCGACCACATCGCATTTGGTCGAGCCCACGTCCATGAAGAGCACGCCGGGGTCCACCATGTGCTTGACGGCCTTCAGCGTGGCCTCGGTGGCGGCCACCGGCACGGCCAGCAGCACGATGTCCGAGCCCGAGACGGCCAGCAGGGCCGATTCGGCAGCGATATCGATCACGCCCAGCTTCTTGGCGGTCTCGGTGGTGGAGGGCGACTTGCTATAGCCCACCACCCGCTTCACCAGCCCGGCCTTCTTGAGTGCAAGCGCGAAGGAGCCGCCCATCAGGCCGCATCCGATCACGCCGAGTTGGTTGAACATGCTCAATCAAGCCTTTACCGGGTAGGTGCCGATCACCTTGTAGAAGGCGCACAACTGGCGCAGCTCGGCCAGCGCCGCCGCCACATGGGGCTGCGAGGGATGGCCCTCCAGGTCGATGTAGAAGTAGTACTCCCATTGGCCGGTGCGCGCCGGGCGCGATTCCAGCCGCGTCATCGACACGCCATGGTTCTTCAGCGGCACCAGCAGGTCGTGCATGGCGCCGGGGCGGTTGGTCACCGAGACGATCAGGCTGGTGCAGTCGCGGCCGGTGGCGGGCGGCACATCCATGGTCTGCGGCAGGCAGATCACGGCGAAGCGGGTGCGGTTGTAGGCCTCGTCCTGCACCGCATGGGCCACGATGTGCAGGCCGAACAGGGTGGCGGCGCGTTCGCTGGCGATGGCCGCCCATTCCGGGTGCTCGGCCGCCAGGCGTGCGCCCTCGGCATTGCTGGAGACGGCGCGGCGCTCGGCGTCGGGCAGGTGCTTGTTGAGCCAGTTCTGGCATTGCGCCAGCGCTTGCGGATGCGCCAGCACCGCCTTGATACCGCGCAGCGAGTTGTCCTTGCACAGCAGGTTGTGGCGAATCAGCAGGCTGACCTCGCCGACCACATGCGTCGGCGTGTGCAGGAACAGGTCCAGCGAGCGCGTCACCACGCCCTCGGTCATGTTCTCCACGCCCACCACGCCGTACTGGGCGCTGCCGCTGGCGGTGGCGTGGAAGACCTCGTCGAAGCTGGAGCAGTAGATCAGGTCGGCGGCGCCGCCGAAGTACTCGATCGCCGCCTGCTCGCAGAAGGTGCCCACCGGGCCCAGCACGGCCACGCGCTGCGGCGATTCCAGCGCCAGACAGGCCGACATGATCTCGCGCCAGATCGCCGCCACATGCTCGCCCTTGAGCGGGCCGGTGTTGGCCTGCTGGATCTTGGTGATCACCTGGGCCACGCGGTCGGGGCGGAAGAAGGGCGTGCCGTCGCGGCGCTTGATCTCGCCCACCTGCTCGGCCACATGAGCGCGGCGGTTCAGCAGATCGAGCAGCTCTTGATCGAGGGCGTCGATCTGGTCACGCAGTTTCAGCAGGGCCGGGTCGGCGACCGGCAGGGGAGGGTTAGGAGGAGTCGCGGGGGCTCCATCAGCCATGTTGTGCCTCAAAGTCTCTCAGATACGCCGTCAGGGCTTGCACACCCTCGAGCGGCATGGCGTTGTAGATCGATGCACGCATGCCGCCCACCGACTTGTGGCCTTTGAGTTGCAGCAGTCCACGTTCCCTGGCACCGGCCAGGAAGGCGTCGTTCAGACGTTCGTCGCGGAGATAGAACGGTACGTTCATGCGCGAGCGGCAGCTGGCCGCCACGCGGTTTTCAAACAGGTTCGAGCCGTCGAGCGCGTCATACAGCAGTTGCGCCTTGTCGATATTGCGCTGCTCGATCGCGGCCAGGCCGGTCTTGCCGGCGTAGCCGAAGCCCTTCAGCCACTTGAACACCAGGCCGGCCACATAGATGCCAAAGGTGGGCGGGGTGTTGTACATCGACTGGGCCTCGGCCACGGTCTTGTAGTCGAAGGCGCTGGGGCAGATCGGCAGGGCATGGCCCAGCAGATCCTCGCGCACGTAGACGAGGGTGAGGCCGGCCGGGCCGATGTTCTTCTGCGCGCCGCCAAACGCCAGCCCGACGCGCGACCAGTCGATGGGGCGCGATAGCTGGTGCGAGGAGCAGTCGATCACCAGCGGCGCGTCCGAGCCGAGGGCCTTGAGGTCCGGCAGCTCGTGGAACTCCAGCCCATCGATGGTCTCGTTGCTGCAGATGTGCACATAGGCGGCATCAGGGCGCAGCTGCCATTCGGCGGCGGCGGGGATGTGGCGCTGGCCTTCCGAGGCATTGGTGGCGGCGATATGCACATCGGCATAACGCCGCGCTTCCTGGGCGCTCTTCTTCGACCAGGAGCCGCTCACCACCACATCGACCTTGCCGCCGCGCGAGAGGTTCATCGGCACGATGGCGTTCTCGCCCAGGCCGCCGCCCTGCATGAAGAGGATGCGGAAGTTGGCCGGCACCTGCAGCAAGTCGCGCAAATCGGCTTCTGCGGCCTCCGCGATGGAGATGAACTCGCGGCCGCGGTGGCTCATCTCCATCACGCTCATGCCCGAGCCGTGCCAGTCCAGCATTTCCTGCGCCACCTGCGTCAACACCTCTTCGGGCAAGGCGGCCGGGCCGGCGGAAAAATTGAAGGGGCGTGACGTCATGGCGGGACTGCGGGCGGGAACGGATGGGGCGGGCTTACTTCTTGGCGGGTGCGCTGCCGGTGGCGGGCTTGCTGGCCGCGGGCGCCGGGTTGATGCCCAGCTGCTTGGCCACGCTGGTGCGCAGCGCGTTGAACTTGCCTTCCAGGCCGGGGCCCACTTCCGCCATCAGCTTCTGGCCCAGCGCGGACTGCATGTCGCCGCCCATCTGCACGTACTTCTTGTTGACGGGCGAGTCCAGGATGGCGACGAGCTGGCGCAGCTCATCCTCGGTGAAGCGCTCGTCGAGCATGGTGCCAATGGTGGTCGGGGCCAGCTTCAGCGCTGCATTGCGCAGCACCGGCGTGTTTTCCTCGACGAACTTCTTGATGTCGGCTTCGATCGCCTTGGCGGTGGCCTCGCGCTTTTCGGGCGCGACCTGGGTCTGCAGCGCGGTACCGGCTCCCTGCATCAGGTTGCCAATGGGTTGCTGCAGCACGCCGCGGGCCAGGCCCTCGATGGCGGGCTGCTGCAACTGCAGCACCTTGGCGATCAGCTCCTTCTTGGCGGGCGAGCTGGCCGGGGTCGATGCCGATTGGGCAAGGGCAGGCACGGCGCAAGCGGCGATGACGGCGGCGGCGCAAATCTTCAACAGCGAGGTGTTCAAACTCATTCCTTGTTAGCGTCGTCGGCGTTCAGATCGCCTTCCGCGGGGTTGTCGGTGCCGGCTTCCGCCGCACCATCGATGGCGCCTTCGTTCGCATCGTTCTCGACGATGCGCTGCAGGCCGGAGAGCTTGGAACCATCGTCCAGCGCGATCAGGGTCACGCCCTGGGTGGCGCGGCCGAGTTCGCGAATCTCGCTCACCCGGGTGCGCACCAGCACGCCCTTGTCGGTGATCAGCATGATCTCGTCTTCCGGGCGCACCAGGGTCGCGGCCACCACGCGGCCGTTGCGCTCGCTCTGCTGGATCGCGATCATGCCCTTGGTGCCGCGGCCGTGGCGGGTGTACTCGATGATGGAGGTGCGCTTGCCGTAGCCGTTCTCGGTGGCGGTAAGCACGCTCTGCGTCTCGTCCTCGGCCACCAGCATGGCGATCAGGCGCTGCTCGGGTTCCAGCATCATGCCGCGCACGCCGCGCGCCTGGCGGCCCATCGGGCGCACATCGTCTTCGTCGAAGCGCACCGCCTTGCCGCCATCGCTGAACAGCATCACGTCGTGCTTGCCGTCGGTCAGCGCTGCGCCGATGAGGAAGTCGCCCTCATCCAGGTCCACCGAAATAATGCCGGCCTTGCGCGGGTTGCTGAAGTCCTTCAGCGAGGTCTTCTTCACCGTGCCCAGCGCCGTGGCCATGAAGATGTAGTGATCTTCCGGGAAGGTGCGGAACTCGCCGGTGAGCGGCAGCACCACGGTGATCTTCTCCTCGGCCTGCAGCGGGAACATGTTCACGATGGGCTTGCCGCGCGAGTTGCGCGAGCCCTGCGGCACTTCCCAGACCTTGAGCCAGTAGACGCGGCCGCGGTTGCTGAAGCACAGGATCCAGTCGTGCGTGTTGGCGATGAAAAGCTGGTCGATCCAGTCGTCTTCCCGCG
>Ga0208519_100137_pt1 | contig 48885 bp, 51 predicted proteins | sample LakWasM130_HOW14_2_FD_183940 | JGI IMG/M metagenome (GOLD analysis project Ga0208519, IMG submission 183940) | Freshwater sediment methanotrophic microbial communities from Lake Washington under simulated oxygen tension - Sediment Metagenome... | ecosystem: Environmental > Aquatic > Freshwater >... | reverse complement strand
ACCCAAACTTTGGCTTGACCTGGGCAGATGTGGACGGCCTATGCAGCCGACTCGATGGCACCTAGATGGATGTTGGCGACCTATCGCATTGATGGCGCGTGCTCGTCGGTGCTCGCCTGTGCGGCTATACGACGCCTCCGTGCTTGAGCGCAACCAAGATGTCAACCACGCGTTGCTCGCCGGCGGTGGACCGTTTTTCGTGTGCCGGCCTTTAGCCAATCCATCAACCGAAGCTGAACGGACTGTGTGGCAAGACCCAGTACCGGATCGCACTCGATCACGACCTCACCCAGCTCTTTTAGCAGTTCGGGCTGGTCGTCGAGCACTCGGTACTGCAGTGGTCCCAAGTGCCGGCGCAAAGCCCAGTCAGAGATCGACAATCGCCGGTCTAGCCCTCGCTCCGTCGAACCGACAACCTGACCGGCAAGAGTGCCGAAAAGCTGGCGCATCTCTTGGTCACTGTGAGTCAAACGCCAGGACGAATGCACAACCAGGCCGACGTCCTGATGCTCCGCGAGAATCCTAGCCAGCAGGCCGAGATGAACGAACAGGCCAGCGGCCTGCAACTCCTGTAGCGGAACCTTGACGTCGTTGATCGCGAAATGAGCATCGGCCGGGTGAAGCACGCCATCAATGTCGAGGAATAGATATCGTGATGGCATCACGTTCCCTCAGCCAATGCCAGCTGTACCACCTTGGCGCCATACCCTCGCTCGACGGCCGCGCGAGGCGTGAGGCCCTGCAGGCCTCCCTGGGGCGTCTCAAGCCATGCGAGGGCGCCGTAGCCATCCAGGTCGAGCGCGCGCAAGATCTGCGGCATCAGCGATCGCAACGGTTCCTCGAACTGCCAAACCGGCAGATGCCAAGCCTGGCCTGGGGCGCGGATCGCCAGCAGCTGGCGCGCTCGGATCAAGTTGTCGAGGGCGTCACCAGTGACGGAAAGCAGCTGGGCGGCCGTGCCGATGGACACCATGTCAACAGCGCTGAGGCGTCCACCTGATTCGCCCCTGGCGTCATCGTTCCAGGTAGGCTTTGCAATCGGATAGACCATGTTCGAAAGCCGCTTCGTGAGCTCTTGCTGAGTCGTCGGATCCGAGATGCCGAGTTCTCCGTTGCACAACACCAGGTGCCCGCGATGTTCTGCGGGCCATCCCCTGTCGTCGTCATCGAGTGCCAGCCAATCCCGCGGCCGCCGGCGAGCGACGTCGTTGATGACCTGGACACCTCGCGGCAGTGAGGCGAATTCAATCTCAGCTCCCGGATCTGGACCGTGCAAGCGGCGATGGAAGGTGCCACCGATGAACCGAGCGCGCAGCTCCGGTGGCAGCCGCTTGATCGTTCGCGCGTAGCCAGGCCTGCGGCACCAGCTGCTGCTGAGCACCAGGTGGACACTTGGGAAGGGCCTCAACAGTTCGGCAAGGACGTCAGCCCACTCGAAGAGGCTTCGGCCCGGCGATTCGGTGACGCTCATGTGGATACCCCGCCGGCCCTGATATACCGCGTGATGGTGCACGACGCCGTCCAGGTCGAGGTAGAGCACAAGCACTCCACTTCCATTCACGACTTGAACTCCGACGCCTTGATCGGAGGCTCCGACAGTGCGCGCATGAACATGTCCAGCCTCCGCTGCGCAGCGCCAGCTTCGTCGTCCGCCGTCCACATCAGCACGGCTGCGTTCGTCGAATAGGCTGTCAGGCGGCCGTCGGCCGAGTAATAAACCTCGTGGACTGCTGACCAAGAGTCCTCGCCCGCTTCGAACTCGATGACACGGAGGTTCCAGTACCCTCGTTTGCGTGATTTTGGATTCATCGGACACGGTCCTTGAGCAGCGAGCGCATGCCTCGACGGACTCGGCGGCTGAATCGGCGCGCACCGCGCATGCCACGTGGCGTCGGCGTGATCTCGATGCGGCCACCCACAGCCTGGATCCAAACGCGCTGGCCAAGCCTCCAGGGCGTGAAACCGTCGGGCACAACGACCTCTTGGGAGCCATCCTGGCGGCGCTTCAGCCTGGCGGTGATCGACTGCTTCTGGCTACGCATCTATGGGCCTCCGCAGTGCCGCCAAGATGTCGTCAACGTGGTCCTTGGTCAGGCCGACACCCGGCTTGCAGAGGATCACGCGCCCGTGCAATGGGCGGCCAGGAAAGTGATTTACGAACACCAAGCTGCCTCCGCTGTGCCGGTCGTCCAGGATCACGAATGGCTCGCCGTGGTGAAATTGTTCAAGCCAGAACTCGATGTCGCCCTGTCGGTCCGGCTGGAAGCAGGCTTGATAGCACCTCCAAGCCGCGCCCGGGTGAAGATCATCGGCCACGAAGGCCAGGCCAGAGGATCGGAAGATCAGCTCAAGCTGCTCCCGGCTGAAGTGCTCCCGCCAGCTGCTGCTGATGACGTACCGGAGCCGCCCGTCCAACGCTTCGTGAACATGCCGCAGAGCTGCGACCGAGGACGGCGCGAACAGCGCAGCAAGCAGGCTTTTGTCCGGCTCTTGGCCAGCGTTCAATGACTTTTGGAGGGTGCTAGCAGCGTCAGGCTGCCCGACGCACAACACCTCGTCTAGGTCGAGTACCAGGGTCGCCCAGCGCTGATCCTCGGGCAGCGACATCCATTTGGCGCGGCGCTCAGTGGCAGCAGCGGCGACAGCGCGATCGATCTCTTCCATCTGATCTCTCGCCTGGACGATAGCGGCAACGATGCTGGCTTCCTCTTCGTCGGTGAGTGGCTTGATTTCAGGCCCATACGACGAGTCATCCGGCAACGGCCGACTCAAGTTGTGCCGCTTGATGTCGAGCGGCTCCCAGTTTGGCTGTCGACGCGCGCGGCGACCTGGTTCGTCGAGCCGCTGCAGCTTGAGCAGTTGCCAAGCCTGATCCAGCGCGGCCTGCGTGAGGCCGATGGCTGAATCGCACACCACAAGGTGATGATCGAGCGTCTGCGGCTCGAAGCGTTCAGCCTGGTCATCAAGAGCTGCCCACGCTGTGTAGTCGTGGTCGGCTGACTCGCACAACCAAAGCCTGCACTCCACGTCTCGCTCGCGATCGGCCAAATCGAGGACCTGCGTGACATCAACCATCCGTTCCTGAATGTCAGGATGGTCATGGAACAGCAGTTCCTTGAGTTCAGACAGCTTGTGGGTCTCACGCCAACTGGACGACGCAACCAGCATGACCTCGTCGTGCTCACGTAGCCAATTGGCCAGGAGGCCAGCCTTTTCGAAGTATCGATCGATGCTGCAGCCAGCAGGATGCATGACGCCGTCGAAGTCAATGAACACAATCATCAGTAAGGCGCTCCGCCAAGGATCCGACATTCACGCGCGACTCCGCCTCGAAACCACGAACCAGCATCAGCTGGCAGCAGCCCAGCTTCGACCGCGGCGAAGAATTGCCGCTGTCGTTGATGTTTGCGGGCCCACAACTGCGCCTCAGTATTTCGAGGCCGCCATGCGCTCCGGCGCCGACGTTCTGACATCGTCACCGCGCCACCGCCCTGCCTGGCACCTCAATGACAAAGCCGGGCTCGAAGCGATGGTTTTCAAATCCGCCGTCCTTGATACGGTAGCCCCGTGGATTCGACACCACCCTGCAGTTGCCCTCCAGGTAGTCGAACGGTGAGTGCGTGTGGCCGTGGACCCAGAGCTGAGGCACCTCAAAGAAGCTGGAAGGCAACGCGCTCACGAACGATGGGGTTAGCCAATCGCCGGCGTACCGTTCGGCCACCGAGCCCAGCGAGGGAGCGTGGTGGGTCACCACAACCGTTGGGCCGGCGAAGGGCTCCAACAGCTGCCGGCGCAGCCAGTCTCGATCAATCCAGTGCATCGCCAGGGTGTCGGCCGGACGCATGAGGCGCCGCAACTGTCGGTAGTCGTTCTGTCGGTGAGTCCGTTTCTTCGCCAGGGCCTCCACGTCGATCAGCTGATAGTCGTGGAGGCGTTCGGCAGCGTTGCGAACAGCCAGCTCGATGTCGGATTCCTGCTGTCCATCTGGCCCGCGCACAGGGAGCTGGAAGTCGGTCCACAGGATGCAGCCGACGAAGCGCACGCCGGCGATGACAACGCACTCTCGGTCTAGGATGTGGACGTTGCTTCCAGTGGCCGCAGCCTTCATCTCTTTGAGCTCCGTGGTCACCTCGCGGCCGTAGAACTCGTGATTTCCCGGCACGATCAGGACAGGACGCCCTCCGAAGGTGGCCTCCTGCGCGGCCCATAGCACTGCCCGACTGCCAGGGGTGTTGATGTCGCCGGCGAGGATGGCCAAGTCGAACTCAAGGCTATCGGGCACGGTGTAGGGCTCACCGAATTCAAGATGCAAATCCGAAAGGATCAAGAGCCTCATTCCGGCCTCGCCCTCTTCGACAGGCGCTCGGCAAGGTGCTGATCGCAAAGCGTCGTGTACCAGCCACCAGTGTTCCGAAGTTCGGCGACCGCGCCGCACTCCTCGCAGAGGGATTCCGATTCTGAGCAGGCGGCGTTGACGAGCTCACGCACTCGCATGACGTCCTGGTCGTCGTCGGCCTCCACGGAAAGGCGGCGAACAAAATGCTGGCGGCCAGCTTCCGACATGACGTCGATGTGAAGGTCTTCGCTCTCGCCTAGGCGGTAGTAGAAGCGCAAGGTGCCGAACTTTTCTTTGATCTGCCGAACCTCGAATGCTGCGCAGGCTTCCGGTCCGAGGGCGGCTTCGATGTCGGTGCAGAGCTTGTCGATGAGGTCGTACCAGCCGGTGGACACGTAGGAAGGCACTGCCGGCGCTTTGCCGCGGAACAGCAGCGGGTGAGCGTCGATGATGCGCTGCAGGTCTGGGTCGATTTGGTTGTAGATATCGTTCATATCGATTTGAGACGGTTAAATCCGTTGCGCCCTCGTGTTGTCGAGCTCGCCAGGTTGAATCACTGACCACTGCCAGGTCGAGGTGTCCAGCAGGCTCATGCCGCGCAGGCCCACACCGTTCGACTGGAAGCCCTGCGCCGCCCAGTGAGCGGAGCTGTCTAAGGCGTCATGGTGGTGGCCGTGGATAGCCACCTTGACGCCCAGTTGTCGCGCCAGGTCATCCAGCAGTTCGAATCCATGTGGGTGGTAGCCAGGTGCCTCGCGCGTGACCAGGATCTCGGCTCGCTGGTCGGCGAGGCGATCGACCTCGGCCGGATAGATCGAGCCCCAATGCCTCCGATGCGGCCCTGTGCCGCCCCAGCGGTCCTGGCGCGGGGTTGCCTTGGCGTGCGCCGATCGGGTGCGGAAGGCTGGCTCGCCGCCGCGGACGGAAGCAGGGGATGGGTGCCAAACCGATTCGCGGAACACTCCGCCTAGGCCGGCCACGCGCGTGCCGTCAGCGAGCTCGATGACACGGCCATGGATGTTTTGATCTGCGAGCTCGCTGCCCCACACGCGTATCCAGAGTTCGTCGGAATCGGCGTCGTGATTGCCGGGGATCCAAAAGATCGGAACCCGGCGCTCGAGCAGTGGCTTCAATTCCTCGTGCAGTGGCCGCTCAGGCTCCATGTCGCCGAGAAGGATGACAGCGTCGGCAGAATAGCCCGCGGAATGGGCGATATGGCTGAATTGACCGTGGGGATCGCCGGCAGAAAGTAGTCGCATTCGGACTAGATATCACCTCGCTTTCGATTTGCAAACCGGCGATGGTTTTGCAGATATTCGATACGCGAATGCGCGTTGCGAGGCAGAGACAGCGAGCGATCCATGCCCCGACTTCGGGCTTGGATGACCTATGCCAATATGGATCATCTGCTGTTCTTTCGCGGTCAAGCCGCAGACCAGAGGAATTGGGCTGGCGCTTCGATCTATTGCTCTTCGGTCAATCAAAGAATGCATCTGTCCAAGTCGGCGCTCGAATCTCGTTTTTTTGCGAGCTGCAAGTGCAGGAGCCCGCCTTGCAGATGCCTTTGCCCAAGAGAAGGCGGAGGGCGCCCATGAAGTGCGTCGCTGCCGGGTGATGCGGTGGAGCATCCTGCAGCACTATGAACTGTGTCCGACGCCATTCCTGGATTTCACGCAGTCTTTAGGGGTTGCAAGCAGCTTCGCCACCATGGCAACAGACGCGGAGCCGCACGACTGTGTATCTGGCCTACCGTATCCGAGACGCGCCCGCGGCCAATTGGCTAAGAAGCCCTGCACGCGGGCTAGCCATGTCACGCCGGCCAAGCTATAGGCCAATTGAAATTCGTCCCGTAACCGCGGGTCACATGCAAGCGGGTCTAGACTCCGGCGAAAGCGGTTGTGCACAACTACGTTAGAGTTTTTGCGTAACTACTTTCGTGCCCACCCGGCGAGGTATCGCTGGCCTTGCACGGCGTGCTGTTCCTCGACGAGTTGCCCGAATTCAGCCGCAGCGCCCTGGAGGCCTTGCGCGAACCGATGGAGACCGGCCACATCCAGATCTCGCGCGCCGCGCGGCAATCGGAGTTCCCCGCCGACTTCCAGCTGATCGCGGCCATGAATCCCTGAGGTTTCTTTGACAGAAGGCCACCACTTCCGGCCCCAGAGGGGCCAGAACCCGAGGGGTCACTTGGTGACTTCAAGGGGTGAGAGGGAGGGGCGTAGAGGAATTCAAACTCGACGTCACCGTGCCCTATCGTCACGCGCTCAACGATAGTTTCAACAATGTGCCTACGTTCTTCATGTGGCAAGCTGTCCCAGCGTTGGACGAGATCACGACTTCCGCCAAGGACTTCTTGTTGCGAGATAAGCGCTGTCCGAAGTGCCTCTCGCTTCCTTTCCAGCTCGGGCAGCTCGTTCTCGATCTGGCGAAGTCTGACTCCTAGCCTCTCATATCGTGAGCCGAAGCCCGGCTTGTCCAAGACCCCAGCCTGGTACAGCTCAACCAGCTTGTCTCCCTCACCTTGAGCTTTACGGTGGTCTGCTAAGAGGGTCCCGATTAGGGCATCAAGCTCCAAGACTTGGGATGCGCCCTGCTTCCGGTGCGCATCAATTTCAGACGGGGAAAAGACAAAGCCCCGCAGCTCTTCTTTGAATATGTAAGCAAGGTCTCCTACTGGAATTTTGTTGCGACAGTCAGCACAGGTGTACTTCGGGCTATTCGACGGAACGTACATCTTTGCTGAACACTCGCAGTAGGCGAGACCAGCGAACAGGTGCACTACAGGTTTTGACTTTCGCTTTCCCTTGGCGCGGTTCTCGTCAAGCAGCACCAACACTTCCTCGTATAGCTCCTCATTCACAATAGCGGGAACAGTGAAGTGCACCCATTCGCTCTTGGGTTTCAGGTCCCAAGCCTGCTTGTTGTTCTTTGAGACCGTGTAATTCGCGCGCCTGACGCCTTTGCCGGTTGGATCACGCAGCAACCTGTCAACAGTTGTGTCCGAGAACATCGACCCGTTCCGCGTGCGGTAGCCCTGTTCGTTGAGAAGCCGTGCAACCACCTTTTTCCGCTTGTGCTCCTGAAACAGCTCGTACATGAGCTTGCGAACAGGTGCTTCGACCGGATCGAGCATCAGCTCCTTGTTAACCCACTTGAAGCCAAAAGGAGCCTGACCTCCGAGTGGTTTCCCCATCTGCGCACGGATCGGCACTGAAGCTGCAACGCGAGAGGAAATTTCTTCTCGCTCCCACTGGGCCATTGCCGCGATCATTGTGTAGAACAGGCGGCCAGCCGGCGTGGATGTGTCAATTGCCTCGGCAAGAGAAATCAAGTCCGCACCCACTTCCCGAAACATCTCAGCGAACTCAAGCAACTCCCGAGTGTTCCGCGCAAGGCGAGCAAGCTTTGAAAAGATCAGTCCGGTGATATGTCCCGACTTAATGTCCGCGAGCATTCGCTTTGCTTCTGGGTGCTCTTTGACCGTCTTCCCAGACACCGCGTCAAGGCGATACAACTCAAGCGCATTCCAGTCACGTGATTCGGCATATGCACGCGCCCTACGTTCGTGCGTCTCTGGGCTTTCACCACGGACCTGATCTTCTGTAGAGACGCGAATCCAGATGCCGACTCGCTTTTGCTGTTCGCTGCTGCGCATCATTATCTCCAGATAATATGCCTCACAATACACACTAGTTAATGTGTATTCAAGCTATTTATCACACTATTTTGTGTGCAAAGTGCTACCCTTTATGGCACCGCACATCTGGGTCAAGACCGAACCATCCATGAAATACGAGCATTTCATTGACGAGCTCCAAGGTGCTGGCCTTACAGGGCGAGCCTTCGCAAGGCTGCTCCACCTCAATGAAAACTCGATATCTAACTACAAGATTCGTGGTGAGGTGCCGTCACATCTTGCCGTTATTGCCGCGCTCATCCATACGATGAAGGATGCAGGCCTTGACTACGCGGCTACGATTTCACGACTGCCTATTTCCCGTAAGGCACCTCGTGGGAGACCAGTAATGAATCCTCTGGAACGTGGCCCATCAACGCCCGACACGCCTCGTGTTGTCACTTGCCCTCGTTGCGGCGGTTCGGGCAAGACACAAGACGGTAAGCCGTGCAGTCCATGTAACGGCACTGGGAAGGTCAAGGATCGTTGACCGACAAAGCTGCAGGCAGAAAAAAGCCTCGACCAATCGGCCGAGGCTCAAAAGCCAAAGCGCTGTCATCACGCATGGCTCCTGCTAGGGGAGGAAAAGCAGGGGTGCGTGCTTCGCAGCATGCTCCTCGTCGCACTTTACCAAGCCTCGGTTACGGCGAGACATACGAATGGTTGCTGACAAACCCTGACTAGATTGCTTGAACTCTGTCAATGCAGCTGACTATCACATCACGACCCTAGATGAGTTCTTAGGTCGAGATGTGATAGTCATCTGCCCGAAGTAAAACTTTGCCGCAGTACCACTTATTTCTTCGGCATGGCTAGCTCAGCGTTCTGCAGAGCGATTTGTTCACCACCAAACCCCTTGATGCCTCGCATGATCTTATCGGCAATCCATAAGGTACTGAGTGCGCAGATGGTCATCCCAGCACCGCCGCCAACCAGCTGAAACCCCGTCAATATATCCCCACCCATGAGATTCGCGTGCCCGGCATATATACCGGTCGCCAGCGGTATCAGACAAGCCGACCTGATACCTCCATTAAGTAACGACTGGAGTGTAATGACTCCAATCTCTGGCGAGTGAGAAAGAGGAATCTGATAGTGTCGCAATGAGTCTTGTAAATATCTCTCCGACTGCGTAAGTTCGTCAGGGCTCAGGATCAATCCATCGAGAATCATTGAATATGCCGCCAGGAATTCTCCGCTGGTTTTTCCGATATTTCTCTCGCGCAAGAACTGGCTTTGAGCAACTTCGTCCATCCAGCGCTCAAGAGAATTACTTCCAAGGTTTCTCCTGTCGAGATTTTGAAGCGTTACCTGTTGCAAGTCATCGTCAACAATCATTGATGGTCGCCGCCTTGCCAGCTGGACTAGTAGCGACTGCTGAACAAATGCGTTCTGGGTTGCCAACCAACTTGGTATCTTTTCATAGTTGGGTCGGTATGCACCGTTATGCCCGTGTGGTTTTGGACCATGTACAGCCAAATCGACGAATTGGTCAAAATTATTGGCGCACCATTCCGGAACACCTACGCATTCAGCCAGAAAGGCTGGAACAGCTTGACTTACATGATAAGGAAGATGGACCATCGTCACAAAAATATCTGACCGCTGGTCGAAACTCGATATTGCTCTACTTTCAACACTGAAGTTCATTCTTGCCTCCCAGATTATTCGGTGAATGGTCACATGGAATTACGCAACTTGCGCTTTGGACAACATACACATCTGAGGCTCGCTTCAATAGTCAACTGTAAAGTTAACAAGCACCCTGACGCCGCACAGGCCGAATCAAGGGCGAAGTCATCGCTTGAACCACAAGGTCTCGCTGATGCGAAGGCTGATTCACAATGCGCGCGTCACCTCCAAGGAAGTGACCGGCATATTTTGATTGCATGAACTGCGCTCCCGTTCCGCATGGCTGATCATGCATTCAACGCGAGCCGGGCAGCGCAGTTCAGGATTAATACATCCTCATAGTTATGGACGTGCACCTTTTGTTAAGTAGTTGTTGAGTGCCTGCCGCCCACGTCCCCTAACAGACGACACCAAACAAGAATGAAAAGTGGCCGGCGTCGTGCCGGCCACTTTGTCATCTACTTCGAATTTCGGTACAAGGTGAGCCCAAGCGCCGCAGCTTCAAACAGCGACATGCGCCGATCCTCACTCATCCAGGCCTTCCTAAATGGTGGCAGGCGATGTGACAACGCCGGCAACATTGATGCCACTGCTCGTGACCGTCCATGTTTGGTTGAGGCTCCAAGACTGGCAAACGTTGCAGCAACCTCGGCTCTCGTGTACTGCTCGACGTCTATGTTGGACGTACAACCAAGGATGTGCAATGAGCGATGCAGCATCCGAATTCGCTTGTTGCGACGAGAGGCAGGGTCACTCGTGTTCTCGATCACGATGACATCTGGCTCACAACGATCCAAGTACGACCTCACAAACTCCAAGGATCGCTCATTCTTCACCGGCCCGGGCACTGACTTAACTCCAAAGTCAAGGAGCGAGGTTGGTCCTTCGAAAAGGACGTAGGCCACGCCGTGGGTCGATGGAAATAGCGCGAGGACATGTGGGTTCTCCTCTACTCGCATGGCAGAAAGTTACGCGTCGCGACTGCCCTTAACAGCTCGCGCTTCTTCATACTCTGCTGTCGCCCGTCAGCTTCGACCTTTCTGTAGAGCTTGTAGGCGTTCCTCACGACCTGATCACGGACTTGTTCCCTGAGACCAGGGAACAAGTGCTCCACGTTGACCCCAAAAACGACGCACGAAGCGAAAACACATGGAACGCTTGGATCGCGCAATCCTCGTTCGATGCGCGAGAGGTGCGTTGGATGTCGAACCATTACGAGCGGGGCAAGCTCTCGTTGAGTCATTCCCCATTTAAGCCTCTCACTCCTCAATCTGGTTTTGATTTGTTGATGCATATATTATTTCTGCACGCCTTTAGTTAAGTTTGCGCGCATACGCTCATCATCGGATGATTTAGCGAATATACGTAGGGGACAAATGTTGCCTAGGAGAGCAACGGACGTCACAGAAATAGCAGCATCGCTTTTGATCAATGGGACGTTGGGAGAAGTCAGGCATAGGTTAGTGTTATTACGCGGCACATATGCGCCACCGCACCAAATGCACTCGTTTGTATTAGCAGGCCGTGTGCCATGCTCAGTGCATGCCAGCACCAAACATCAATCCAGTGAGGGCTTGGGTGGACCGCTTACTTCCCAAAGACGCAACTGAAGATGACCGCGTAGTGGCCGAACATAATTTACGCGTATTTGTTATGGCGCTCTACTCGCTCCACAAGGAAAAACAGCGTGCGCAGAGGGCCCCCAATTCATCGGCCGGCGTGACAGAGCACGGATCTTCATGCTAGTGTGAAAGCACATATAACCATGGAAAATGCTTGCTTCGCCTATATTCGCGTCAGTACGGTAAGACAGGGCCTTAAAGGCTCTTCTCTTCAAGAGCAAAGAATAGCTATAGAAGCCTATTCACATCGGCTGGGGTTCGTAATTACTGACTGGTTCGAGGAACAAGAGACCGCCGCGAAGCACGGTAGAACACAGTTCTCAAAAATGCTCACCCTGCTCTCTTCCGGTAATGTTCGTCGTGTCGTCATTCATAAGATAGACCGCAGCGCGAGAAATCTAAGAGACTGGGCTGACCTCGCTGAACTTATTGATATTGGTATAGAAGTCCACTTTGCACACGAAACACTAGATCTCACATCTCGTGGTGGCCGGTTGTCAGCGGATATCCAAGCGGTCGTTGCTGCAGACTTCATTCGAAATCTTCGTGATGAAGTTAAAAAGGGTATGAGGGGCAGGCTACGTCAGGGGCTGTACCCGATGCGCGCACCAATCGGTTATTTGGACTGTGGCGGAGGAGTACCAAAGAGACCCGATCCGGTCATGGCTCCGCTTGTCCGGATGGCATTCGAACAATATGGAGATGGTGCCTGTAATCTCATTCATCTACGAAAACAGTTGATTGCAGCAGGACTCAAGTCAAGAGCGCGGGGCAATATCTCGCTCAATGGTCTTTCTCTTATGCTACGCAATCCGTTTTACTACGGCCTTATCTCGATCCGTTCGACTGGAGAGACATTCGTTGGTATTCATGAACCTCTCATCAGCAAGGTTCTTTTTGACGAAGTCCAAGACAGACTTGCGGGCAAGAAGAAACAGGTAGGCTTGCGGCACACCTACCTATTCCAGAAGCTTCTTAGGTGTGCATCCTGTAAACATATCCTAATCCCTGAAGTCCAGAAGAAGCGATACATCTATTACCGTTGTCATGCCCATGATTGCCACGGTACCTGCGTTCGTGAGGAGCTGATCCTGTCCCAACTCCGCAATGAGTTGGCCAACATTGCCTTGAATGATAGGGAGATCGATGAACTGACAAGCGCCGTCAAAGATGGAACAAATGACCTCTCCCGATCAAAAGAAGGTCTTCGCAAGTCACTGAGACTGCAGCTTGATCAAGTACGCAAGCGCTTATCTGTTGCTACTGAGGCGTTCTTCGATCAGGTTATCGACCGCCGAGAATATCTGGAAAGCAAGAAGAGGCTTAGCATTTCCGAGCTATCACTTGTAGCGGCGATCAAAGATCTGGATAGCGCCGCCGATGAAGTCACTGGTGATGTGCAGGGGATGATCGAACTCGTTCGATCCATATCCGACAAGGATTCTTCCGAAAACACTTCGGATGCTCTATATCTAGCAAAGCATGCAATATCGAACTTGCACGTATCTCGAAAAAGCCTTGTCGTTACTTGGAAATCACCACTTGACAGGCTTGTGCTTGCTGAAAATATCGAGAATGGTGGGCCAGATCGAGCCACATCTCGAACTCGAGCCGCACTCTTTGCAGAAGCTCTTCTAGAGATTCTTGCCAGGGGTAGACTTGTCCAAGAACATCCCAAGATCCCAACATCATTTGAAGACTAGCTTCAAAAAACAAAAGGCTGCTCGATTGAGCAGCCTTTTCTGTGCCGTAGGAGAGGTCTATTATTGATTTCAGGACATCACTTCATATCGAGAAGTCGGCCAGGGTGGCACCAGAGGCTATTGCACTCTTCAGCCACTTTGGTTGAAGACCTCGACCGCTCCAGGTCTCACCAGTAGCTGAATTTCGGTATTTCGGTGCGACCTTGGAAGCGACTTTGGCTGATGCACGTCCACTAAGATCGGTGACCGTCAAGCCATAGTCAGCCATCAGCGCCTTGATCTTGTTGATTGCATCACTTCTCTCTTGCCCTTGCACTTCAAGAATCTGCTGTTCAAGAGCATGCTTCTGCGCGAGTAGTTCTTTCAGCGAGGCCATTTGCAATCCTATGAATTGAGCTGACGAAATATATCACAGGAGAATATTCCACCAAACTGGATTATCTCTGGCAATGATTCCGGCTGATTCGCGGCACTACGAAGCTGTAGCCCGAGAAGCCCGTGAGCGACAGGCGGCGTAAAGCAAAGGGGTCACAAGACTGACTCTGCATCCTCAGGCTTCAGTCGTGGCAATTCATCGGGAGCAACTTCTGATGCGGGACACTCCAGAGCATCTAGCTCTAGCTTGGCACGATAGATGTGGCGTTCAAGGCGCTGCTATTCGTCATTTGCAGCCAACTGTGCCCCGTGGCAAATGTAGCCAAACCAGTTGAACTGGCAAATCGACGACAAGGCTGCTTCCTTGAGCTTGCCTGCTTCACCTGAGTGGGGTTCCACACTTGGCGAAATGGCAAAGCTGCACATGTCAGCCTTGGAGTCATAGAAGACCTCCTTGACGAAGTGTGCAACGCCCGACCGCGCCGCTCGCTCCGCGAAGTTGATCATCTCGATGATCTCCCTTGCGTTCCCATAGCGGCTGCTAATTTCGATGCCAAACGCTGTCAAGGACTCAGGCGAGACCTGACGAGTCTTCTCAGAGAAATAGTCGGTCATTGCGGTGCACTCGTGTTCGTCAGATGACGGGCCAACAGGATAGCCGAGCTGTCAGCGCGCTTACCACCTGCGGTATCCTCTACAGGTACGTCAGTTGCTGTGCTCCTGTGCAGCTATCACTCCTTACCGTGAGAGGTCTACTGTGCAAACGACCACGCTCTTTGCACGACCCGTTGTCTCGCCAGCCCTTGAGCTGGGTGCTTATGAAGAGCTTTGGGCTCAAGAGGGTCAGTCATTCAAGACGCTAGCTGACTTGTTCAGCAAGAGCATCAATGATCTGCCGTCCTGCTTCGTGGACGTCGATGCAGCTAAGGCGCGAGCACGGGAAGTGTTCAGTATCTTCAAGTCCAAACATCTCAGCGATGCTGGCTTCGTTGTCCACGGGACAATGGACTATCCCCAAGCGCTTCGTGACGCGCGGTACCCAATCCAATGCTTGTACTACCGAGGCAATCTTGACCTCCTCTCGACACCATATCGTGTCGCAGTTGTCGGTAGTCGAGATGCTTCTGACGACGGCATTCGACGGGCGAGGAAGTTGGCAAAGTGTCTCGTCAAAGACGGTGTCGTCGTAGTTTCAGGACTAGCCAAGGGAATTGATACAGCCGCACACACGGCTGCTCTTGAAGAGGGTGGGCAGACGATCGGCGTTATTGGGACGCCGATCAGTGAGTCGTATCCAAAGGAGAACGCCGCACTACAAGAACGGATCGCACAGGACTTTCTTCTTGTTAGTCAGGTTCCTGTGATTCGTTACGCACGACAGAACCCTCAGTGGAACAGGCTCTTCTTTCCTGAGCGAAATGCAACGATGTCAGCTCTTACCCTTGCGACGGTAATTGTCGAAGCAGGGGAGACATCTGGATCGCTTACTCAGGCCCGAGCCGCCATTCAGCAAGGTCGAAAGCTGTTCATTCTTGAGAACTGCTTTACACGCGGATTGAAATGGCCAGAGAGACTTCTGGCTCAAGGAGCCATCCGCGTCTCAGACTACGACGAAATCAGAGGACACCTTGACATTCCGGCTCATCACGATCGATGAAGCTCTGCGGAGGGAGCACTGCTACCTGAGTTCTGATGACGAGTGCTACTGCCTCGGCGAGTACAAGTCACGTGCCGGTTATGCAGCTGGGGAAGTTAACAGTCTGATTTCGAACCTCAAGAAGCCTGTCACCAAGCGAGGCTTAGCGGAGTATCGGTACAAAGAACAGGCTATTGAGAAGGCCGGGCAGCTCGTCCGAGGCATCCTCAGCCCCGAGGGTCACTCTACCTGCACCTTCGTTCCTGTGCCTCCGTCAAAGGCAAGGACTGACCCTCTCTACGACGACCGGCTTGCCCGTATTCTGAATGCTGGACAACCGCAGCTTGATGTGCGAGAAGTTCTCGTAATGAGGCAGTCCATGCGTGCGCATCATGAATTCGCTGAAGGTGAGAAGCGCCCTACACCTGACGACTTGTACGCATTGCTTATGGTTGACGAGTCGTGCCTGACTGTGCCACTACGCCAGACGGTTATTCTCTTTGATGACGTACTCACCAACGGCACGCACTTCAAAGCTTGTAAACGGCTTCTGCGTGAACGTATCCCAGGTTGCAATGTTGTCGGCGTCTTCATCGGCAGAAGGGCGTGCCCACCGCTCCCTGAGCTCAATCTGACGTCAATCTTTGGACAGTCGCTGTAGGTAGGGCGCCCACCATCTCGTTTGGTCTAGAGACCTCCTCTCCTGGACCCAGCCCTATCCGCGCCGTACAAGCAGCGCGCTCGCCTCCACTATCAAGTCACCGAATCTGCCCGCAATTGGGCATTTGACTGCGGCGTGCCTTGGTATTCGCTCTAGCACGCACGCGCAATACATGTGATACACAAACGACACGGAGGGGAATGAGTCTATGAATATCTCGGATCAAAATTTGGCGCATGCGTTGCAGCTTCGCTTTGGTGCAGCACCTGGTGAGCCTGATGAGCGGCAATTGGCGGCGATCAAAGGCGCCATAGTCAGGGTCCATGCCACCGGCCATACGCTGACCGACAGCGATTGGTACGAGGTGATGAAGCGCTACTGCCCTACGGTGGGCAGCTGGGCATACAAAGGGCTCGACAATTCCGACTTGGTGACGCTCCTGCGTCTTGCCACTCGGCCAGAGAAATCATGAGTGCCGCATCTGAAGAGCTCCGCACATTCCAATTAGCGGTAGCGCGCGCGGCGCGCATCATCGACTGGCAGCCGTCATCGCTTCATCTGCATGCTATTGCGGCAAGCATCGCAAGCGGACACGTCTCATCAAGTCGTGAACTGGCTCGACTCGTAGCGACGACTGTTCCTAGAACAAACTTCGACTTGCGAGAGGGACTAGATACGTCAGACCTCAACACTCTGTTGATATTGGCTCGCAAGCTCAATACTGATGTCGGTGGATAGGATGCTGCAGACGAACGAGCAGTCTGTCGTGATCGCGGAAGCCAAGATCGAATCGCTCAAGCACGAGTACATGAATGTTCTGCGCCCCTTGGTCATTGGCGTCACGAACGGAAGTCAGCCGAGCTTAGAGGCTCTGCTGACGTGCCAAGCAAGCGCCAACAAATTCTTCAACTACGTGGAGACCTTTGTTGGGAGTAGCGGGCTGCTTGGAGCACATGCGAATGGACTGTGGGTCACTGGATTTGCTGAGACTTGCTATGCGGTGCTCGGATCGGTTCTTGAGCACATGCTGTTCTTGCGCAGCTACGACGCCGTACTGGGCGGCTCGGCTATTGAGCCCGCCCCGCATGCTTACGCGAACATGCAAAGAATGGCCGTCGAGTACTTGCCGACGTCACACGCAGCCGCGCTCCGAGCGAAGTTCGTCCAGAATAATCTTCCAATAGTGGGGTTCGATATGCCAGCCGTTGAAGACACGCCAACGACTTTTCGGAATCAAGTAACACTGAGTGTGACCATTGGATCCGTGGCCATTCTTGGCTCAGTGCTTCTTGCTGTCGTCATTCCGAAACCTACTGATTGGCAGGAGTTTGTTTTTCGCGGGTGCTTTGCCATGGGAGTAGCTGCTCTTGGTGCTGTTGTGCCTGGTTTTATAAGCGTGAAGGCTCGGGCTCGTGGCTGGGGTAATTACGTGAAAGTAGTTGCAGGAGGTGCGATCGCACTTTTTGTTCTCATGTGGTTCTTCAATCCACCAAAAGTGCAGCTACCAGACGCCACACCAACTGCAAGCGCGCCGGCCAAACCTTGAAAGGGCTGGTGCGAAAGCATCATTTATCTAGTTAATTCCACGCTAACTACCTATAAGACTGGAGTGCTCAGGGATGAAAATCATCAGCATCGCTTTCGCTATTGCTGCACTACTTGGCGCAACGGCAAATGCGGCCCCATCGGGATTCTCTACCATTGCTACGGCAACGGTGGATACTGCGAAGATATCACTGCAACGATCTATTAATCTAAGTGACCAACGTACAAATGGTGATGGCAATGTCTTCTACAGAACAACATTCAAGGTTAAACTCGACGATCGGGGAACAGTAACCGAAAAGACGCTAGACACCGATCTCTATACACCACAAGACCTGGCATACAACGGCGATGGGATGCGTCCAACGTTCCTCATCGACCCCTCAGCAAAGGTGCTAACCATCTTTGCCACGGGAAAGGGCCCGAACAATTCTGACTACGACATGGTTGGTTATACATACCGACTTGATAGCGGAAAGGTGTGGAAGCGAGAGGCCGTTTTCAGTCAAGCGAACTATGGTTGGTATTCATATTTCGGCGGCTCAAATGACGGCAATCCAGAACTGTTTCACTTTTCTTATGATGGCTATCGGCAATACCGATCACTAAGAGACCAAAATGGTCAGTGGCAAAATATTGACATCGGAAGAATTCGGCCAGACATGGCAGTGGCAGAGCTGAAAAGTAAAAAGAATATCTTGGTCAGTACAGCCTGGGGCGATCAGAGTCCATCCACGCACACCCCAACCAGATCTGATGCAATTTCCGGTGAAGCCGTCGGATCATTGATAGCCGGGGCGGTCCTTATCGGTGCAGTAAAGTGGTTGCTGGAACCCCCACGCGGCGGCAACAGCTACCCAGCGGCAGACAACTCTGGGAAGCGGGCGTTCTCTTGCTCGTTCATCTGTAGAGGTTCTATGTATATGACTGGCGCACGTCACTCGGTTGACGCCTGGGGTTCAGGAGAAACTGCCGCCCGGGAGTCTGTTAAGAGCCAGGCTGAAAACCTTTGCATGTCAGAGAATCGACATCGGTCAGGTGGATGGTGGGCAGATATGTCTATTTGCCAAGCGAAATAGCCACCTGCAGAAAATTCATGAAAGAGCGCCTGAGGGCGCTCTTTTTGCTTGCTGGTTCATCAAGGTGACCGAGGCATGAAGAGCTCACGCACATTCTGACCTCTATTCGTTTCAGCCTGCGCCAGCTATCTTGTTTTGTATGCAGCCGGACAAGAGACCATCTTCATCAACGGTTTCCCGACAGCTTCCAGATGGGGGATTAGTTGAACTTGTCTATCACCCTGACGATGAAAAGGTACGTCTCGCCACAAGTGAATTCGGTGAAATAAAATATCAAGATCACATCGAATTGCAAAGTGGCGAATTGCTTGAGCCTCTGCGCGCAAGGCATAGCTTAATACGGCATCACGTAGTTCTGTTTCCGTCCCAGGCGACAGAATACGGTAGCGTCGAGGAGCTGGCAGTGGAGCTTCGGGCCTACATTCGCCGGTACGTCAGCTTTTCGGACACCTTCACTGACATCGCAACGTACTACATCATCCTCACGTGGGTATACGATAGATTTAATGAACTACCGTACCTTCGATTCAAGGGTGATTTTGGCAGTGGAAAGACACGTGCTCTCACCGTTATTGGCGCTGTCACTTACAAGCCAATATTTGCAAGCGGGGCTTCCACGGTATCGCCGATCTTTCATTCGCTTGACCTCATTCGAGGGACCCTCATCCTCGATGAGGCTGATTTCCGCTTCTCAGACGAGAGGGCTGAGCTAACGAAGATCTTCAATAACGGGACGGTGCGAGGCTTCCCAGTGCTTCGCACCAACATGAGTGACAAACGCGAGTTTGATCCTCAGGCCTTTGATGTCTTTGGTCCTAAGCTCATTGGCATGCGCGAAATTTTCCAAGACTATGCGCTTGAATCTCGCTTCATCACCGAGGAGATGCCAGGCACCATTGGCGCAGGCGTCCCAATTAATCTGCCAGTTAGCCAAAAGGAAGAGGCGCTTGCCTTACGAAACAAGCTGCTCCTTTTCCGTTTTAGGGAGCATCCGCGAGTTGCGATTGATCAAACTCTTGCCGACGGAGGGCTCTCTTCCCGTGCGAACCAAATCCTAGTTCCGTTGCTGTCCATCATTCCCGACGCAGATATGCGTGAGCGGATTAAGGCACTAGTACTTGCTCAATCTGATGAGCTTGTCCGAGACCGGTCCACACAACTAGAAGCACTCGTGCTCGACGTGATCCTTCAGCTTTCAGAGAAGATGCCAAAAGATGCATACATACCTCTGTCAGCCATACGGCAGGCCACACTGTCACAGTATGTCTCTGAATTTGAACGCCCTCTAACCTCAAGACTCCTTGGGTCCATTATTAGGAATCGCCTGCGCCTCCGTAGCTACCGCAGCAGCGTATATCTGGTAGCCGTGCCGAAAGGAGAGCAGCTTGAATTACTTTGCAAGCGGTATGGAATTAGTAGAGCCGAGATGCGGCTATGAGACAACAAACTACGGTTTCAGGATATCGACGGAGTCGGCGACACGCCCACCCCTCACCAAGTGCACTTCAAGTGTTTCAGTTTTCAGATGCGTAGATCGTGTTGTTCCACGACTGAAATATACCGACCAAGCAATGGTCGGATCACTTGCACGTGTTGTAGACGTCCAGAAATCGCCACCATGCATCGGAAATATCACTGCATTAATGTTTCCCTCTCGGAGCCCGCACACGTCGATAATTGATTCAAGTTCTTTTTTGTTCGGGAGTCTCCAGTCCCCATACCCAGCAAACTTGCTGTCACTTGCAGCCACAGCAGCCTTCAGTGCCTCCGCCCAGGTTGCGCCCAAAAGCGACCCTGTTTGGCAATTGGCGTCTGTGAGACCTTCTGGACAGCGCTTCCACATTAGGCTGGTTCTTTGATGCGTCACCGTGCCATCACCATTAACAGTAAAGTCGCTGGTAGGTGTCCACTCGCTAGCGCCAGTATTGTTTTCAATACCGGATGAGCACGGTGGTATAGCTTGGGCCTGAACCGTGAAGCTCACCAACATTCCGAGCAGCAGATTCTTCTTGTCAGCAAGATATTTCATTTGTTACTCCGCTTGAGTTTTCTGGCGCCGGATGGCTAGCGCTAATATGTCTTGCCACGAACCAATCGGACGTGAGCCACATTCACTCCATACTGGTCCTTGGCACCCCCAAAACTGCCGCCATCAGAAAAATCAATAGCCATTGAAAATTGCGGCTCAAGGAACGTCGTTCCGGTCTGATAGAAATGTGCTGTTGACGTGTTCGGGAAGTAGTCCTCGTCAATCGCGGGCTTGTATTTTCCAGCGTGGACCAAAGTTAACAGCTCACGGCCTGTTGGCATCCGCCAGTCCGTGTAACCGCAAAGAGCAGCAGTGTTCACGTCAGCGATATATTTTTCTGTATCACATCGCCCATCGACCTTGCACCAAGGAGAATACTGCGGCAGTACGATCCTGCTGGCAACACCTGCATTGCCACCATTCGTATTGCCATCCGTGCTGTACCAGGAATAAATCCAGCCCTGATGTCGAATGTGCGCGGGGTCATTGACCTTCACTTCCCATGTCAATCCTGTGGTGTTGTCGCGCGTGCAAGCCCAGTCGTTCTGGTTAGTTCCAAGCGGTAACCCAATACCAATTCCAAGGTCCTGACCACTATTGGATATCTTGCTGTAGTCAAATCCTGACGCTCCAGCTCCAATCTTGACTAGCTTGCCGATAAGCGACGAAACATCGCGGCCAAAGCGTCCGTCTTGCCGAGGTAGTGCAGAAGCGTCGCCGGCGTTCGCAGCAGAACACGCGGCCATCACTCCTCCTCCGCTGTCGCATTGTGTCTGACCACTATCAACAAGACCAGGAGGCGGGAGGCAAGTCCAAGGATCGACAGAAGTATTTGGTGGCTCACAAACCGGAGCTGACATGCAGGACTGTCCATCAGTACTAGGTCGCTGCGAGGACAAACATTTAATCGGCGCAGTACTGAATCTAATAGTCAACTTATCGAGTGCCCGTCCTTGTGAATCCTTCACTTTTGCAAAAGAAAATTCATACAACTGCCCATAGCGCAGGGCCGATTTAGGGGAAAAAGAGAAACCTTTTCCTGCCGTGCTTAACGTGACGACACCCTCCGTATTTGACGTACCTGCACTAAGTAGCAAGCTCGTCACCGTTGTTGGATCAAGGGTCGAATCTGTCTCGATTGCAATGCTTGCCACACTACTGGGCACTACTGACTGATCACCATCTGTAGGCGATGTAGAAATCACCTTCGGCAAGGTGCAAAGTTTATAAGCGTCGTTGGAATTGGCGCCCGTCTGTTGTGTTCCATTCGGACAGGTCACAGTTATGTTGCTTGTACCTGTTGTAGGAGACGAGCCGCCTCCGCCGCCACAAGCGGAAAGTTGAAGAGCCACTGAAATAAGTAGCAAAACTGAAAACGATGATTGACGTCGGGGCATTCTTAACTCCCAAGTACGCTAATGCGCTTACCTGCCGCCGACTGGACATATCGTCTGACTGCTATCTTCACGACAGCATCTGGATCTAGGCCAAGGCCAATCGGTGCGGATTACCAATATCCGGTCGATGCCGGTGGCTATAGGCGCTGTAGCTTTGAACCAAGCTGACGCTCAATTTCAATAACGAAATCGTTCGCAAAATCCTTTGAGCTTTGGAGATCGAGCTTATAAACACTCGACGATTTGGCTGTTAGTTGAGCCTTTGATCTGGCTCCATCGTCGCTTATTTGGATTGCGACCTCGTAGGCTGCCTGCCCCTTTGATACGGTAATGGTTCCTCGAACGGTTCCAGTCTCGCGATCACTCGAAAGCTCTTCAGCGCTCTTCGCATTGAACGCCTTTAATGTTGCGTTGAACAACGTTGCGCGTTTGACGTTGGATGTGAAGCTCATCGTCGCATCCTTGTCGAGTAAACCGTTCGCAAATGGCACAACTGCTAGTGCCATGCAGCCCGACAAACAGGCAACGAGCAGCCCTGCAAAAGCTAGTCCGATGAATCGCTTCATGTTTTCTCCCGTCATTGTTTCTCGCAATGTTTGGAGCATTCCACGCAACGGTTCACTCAGGGTAGTATCACTTGTGTCAGCGAATGCTTTGAGCACCTAGTGAATAGGTTCGCGTGCGACGGGTCATTTCCGGTGGGGTTACGGAGTTGACAAATATCATGACTAACAAGAGATGATGCCGTGCAGCTAGTTGTTAACGTTGGCAAGAACAGCTTATGCATCAATGGCACTTGGACTGTCGGCAGTCGCAGGTGGGAAGCGGCCGTAGTGGCAACTCTTATCGCTGCGGAGCAAGGTGGCCTGGCAGGCGTGTCTTCGCTGCACATGAACACAGTCCTTGCTGAGAAGGGGCAGCGTGCCGAGCTGAATCGCACCCAATGGCGACGCATTTGGGAGAGCGTGCGAGACATGTTTTCGACAGCCAAGGCAGAGAAGCAGTTTGACGCGCGGTTTGGGTGCGCACCACGACAGCTAACGGTGGGCCCGTGGCGCTGGAGTAGTGAAGAGGCCGATCAAGTCGAAATATTGGATGAGCGGAAGTCTCCAACAGGCACAAGTTCCGCAGTGCGCCGGTTCGCGAGTGATGGTTCTTTGGGGACTAGCCTGGTGCTTCTCAAGAAGCTTGCAGTGGCACACGCGCTTTGGGTTGATGGATCAAGGTCAGCTGCTATCGATGCGTTCAGGACGGGGACGGAATGGAAAGACGCGTCACCGGAGCTTCTGACGCATCAAGCGCTTCAACTTGCCGATTTGCTCTTCATGACAAGCCGATACGCTGAAGCCCATCAGCACTTGATGACCGCCGAGTTGCTGTTGGGAGAGCACGCATGCTGCAGAGATCAAACAGGTTTCGCTATTCTGCTAAGGACCGTAGGTGACTCGCTGGAGATGGGCGTCGAGAGCTCACCTCAGCTTATTCAACAGCTAAGGGGATGCGGGCTGCGTGCGGAGTCGTTAGCCAGTGAATTTGACTACCGTTCGCGTAGCTGGGCATGCCTGTGCCTAGGTCGCGCGCTCGCTCTAGAAGTCCACAAATTGCCGCCAAACGGGGAGCTTGCTAAGCAGAGGAAGCGTGAGTGTCTCGATACACACTTCACCGCCATCTTTAACTCAATACTTGGCGGGATGTGGGACTTGGTAGTGTTCGGGCTAGAGTCGTTGCTAAGCAATCTGACCATTAGCAGTCTACGGACCGCTGATCATGATGAGGTTATAGAAATCATGAACTGCCAGCAGTGCGCCCAGCATTGGAAGCAGCTCTTTGACCCAACGTCTTCTATGTCCATTGGTGACACTTGGCTTGCAGCTCTTTGGCTGTGCAATCCCTGGCTGTCAGACATCATTAGTCGCCGTGTCAAGGACAAGGAGTGGTTGGGAGAGCGCCCTGACAGAATTGAGTATTACCGCGCCATGAGTTCGAGGCGTGAGGCGGTAGGGGACCCTGCGTTTACCGCTAGAGCTGCATTGATGACGTACCGGTTTGCCAAACAAAGCGGACATGCTACGGATCGTTGCAAGGCACAGGCCACCTTTCAAGGGGTATGCAAGACCCACCCGATGATCCTTCGGCGGATCAAAGCCAGCGGAATGATGGATGACGCTCCTGAACTCATTCGAGATGAAATGAGTTCTCCATAACGTCGATTGTGGTGTCCCGAATTCTTGCTATTGCTACACGCGACCACTATCGTTGGTCTGCCGTCTCAGCCGCCAGCTGTGCACTGGGAAAACGTGCAGTCATGACGTTGAAACGGGCGCCCAAATAGGGCGCCCGTTTGCTATATCAGCCCTCTCTCTGAAAAGCTGATCACCACAGGTCCTGCGACCACGAAGTGATCAAGAACACGGACATCGACGAGAGCAAGCGTAGCCTTCAGACTCTGCGTGAGAGCCTCGTCAGCGTGTGAGGGCTCAGCGATGCCAGACGGGTGGTTGTGCGCAAGGATGACAGCTGCGGCGTTGTAACGCAGCGCTTCCTTGATGACCTCTCGTGGGTAGACGGTCGTGTGGGCAAGTGTGCCGCGGAACATCTCGTCTGCGTGGATAAGGCGGTGCTGCGCGTCCATGAACAGGATAAAGAAGACTTCATGCTCAAGTCCAGCGCATCTTGCCGTTAGGTACTCTTTGACCACCGCTGGTGAATCAAAGCACCCTTCCCGCTTGAGGATTTGAAGAAAATGAGTGGCGATGACTCGCCTCGCTTGGTTGAGATTCATCACAGACTCCTTTAGGGAAAGAACATCTGCGATTCATCCTCTCAAGTTAAGCGATATCACACACGGGGTCACAACATGCCTAGCTAGGCAACTGTGCCGAAATTGTTCTTGCAGCAAACGGCTTACTTGGTGTTCCGTCAATCATCAGCTTGAGGTAGATGTTGTAGTTCGAGAGACCAACAAGATCTGACACGGACACAATGTCCATGAACTCCTTGGACAGCAGTCGTGCATCTTCTGCGCCCGTTCGGAAGGTAATTAACGTCCCAGCGTTTCCGATGATTGCATGTCGCACATCATCTTCGAGTTGATGCAGGTGCTGATGGGCAACCGTAAGAGCAAGTCCGTACTTGCGTAGCTCCGAGATCATGTCGGCGACTGCGAGTGTGGTGAAGTTCTGGAACTCGTCAACATAGAGGAAGTATGGCCGACGCGCATCTTCACTCAGATTTGCGCGCGAACAGGCTGCAAGACCAAAGGTTGTCACCAGGAGTGCGCCCAACAATGACGCGCTGTCTTCGCCGACAGCTCCCTTGGACAGATTGATGACGAGCGCCGTGCCGTCGTCCATGCACTTGCGAAGTGACAGGTCTTCATCCGGCGTTGTCACCAGGCGCCGCATTCGCGGGTCCGCCAGGAAGGCTCCGAGCTTGTTCTGTATTGGCGCCATCGATTCGATACGGTACCTGTCGGCGTACTGTGGGAATTCCTGCTCCCAGAATGTTCGTACTGATGGGTTCACTATTTTCGAGACTACCGTCGCACGAAAGTCCTTGTCACTAAGCATCGACAAGACATCTGGCAGCGTACCGCCGCCTGCTTCTAGGATTGCGTACAGCGTATTCCGTAGGACGTGCTCCATGCGGACACCCCAGGCGTCCGCAAAGCGCTTCTTGAGCACCGCCATGAACCCGCTGACGGCAAGGGGGATGAACGCAGCACCAACTCTCCGCAACGGGTTATAGCCGTACGGTGCCGCTGGGTCTGCGGCATCCAGGTAGATAAGATCGGTACGCCTTGCTAAGGCATAGGTACGGACTCGGGTAGCTAGGTCGCCATGAGGATCAATGAGGGCGATTCCGCGACCAGCGTCGATATCTTGTCGGATGAGCGTCTCAAGAAGGCTGGTCTTCCCTGCGCCTGTCTTTCCGATCACATGCACATGAAAAAGTCGATCAGCTTGCTTTAGCCCGAAGCGCCTGTGCGGCGCCCGTCCAATCGTTGTAGCGAAGTACGAAATGTCCGACATGCTCTCACGGTACCAATCGGGGGCTGCTCAAGCACGGATCCAGATGAAGCACCCACGCATGTACGCAGTTCGCCCTATGGATGCCCGTTCTCCATATTTCTGATGAGACTACCTGTGACGCGCACCCATAGGATGCATGCTTTCATACGGAGTAGATATGGCGGACGTTCAAGTAACCTGCATCACGCTTTCTTCAACAGGTCGAAAGCACGAGCACATTACGCACATTGGTAGCTCTGACGGCAGATGGAAGTGGACAGTCGCCCAGGTCGTCGCAAGTATTGACGAGAAAAGCAACACCTTCTTTGTTCTTGACTCTAAGAGCGGCAAGAGGGCGAACGTCGGAGTAGTCCGTGAGTCGGGGAAGGTTCCGTACATCCGTACCTATGCCGACGGCATTTGGACTGACAACTTGTTGTCACTACCGTCCTGCCCGTAGAACGCTCTGTTTCTTCACTTCGAATCGGTCATGAGAAGGAGCTAGTCATGGAACTGCATTTCTCTCGCTCGCAGAAGTCCGGCCTTATTGGCGGCGTCAAGTTCGCGCTTGATGCAAAGGTGGGGCTGAGTTCCAACGAGCAGGACTATGTCAAACGCTACAAGTTAGCGGACACCCTTCTGTATGAAAAGGGTTCGGACAAGATCCAAGGTGCTTCGGGCACCATGTCACTCATAGCCGCCCGCCTCATGCAGATTCGGGTGACAGCGAATGATCTGATCATTGGTCGCAGCTTTGAGTGCAAGGACATCGTAGAGATCATGGCTCTTGAAGGCCAGATCAGAGAGGCAACAGAGATGTTCCACAAAATGTTGAGGGCAGCAGCTGGGTTTGAAGGCGAAGAAGTCATCCAGTTCGAATGAGTCTTCGTGGCCTCTTTGGAGGTCGCCCCACTGCGAGCGAGGAGACACGAGCGCTCGCAAGTGAAGTGCGTGAACTCCGAGCACACAGTCTCTTCTTCTCTACGGATGTTCCATCTGAACTCGTCCAGATGTGCATGGAGGAGCTGGCCGCCAATGAGGGCTTGTCACTTGGCATGCGCATCGGCATTCCGATCGCACAGCTGCTTCGCACGCTCATTTCTTGGGAGCCTTTGTCGTATGTCCCGCATGATCACGAAGCGGCGACACTCTCTGAGCAGGTTGCTGAGCGCGACAGGCTGCGTTCTGCAAAGCGCATGCTTCTTGACGAAGCCCGTCTCGTCACCAAGTGGGCAAGCGTCATCCAGACAGTACTCGCGGGCATGTACCAAGAGTTCCCGCAGCAAGCCTTCGTTGATGCTGAGACTGATGGCTCATTTGATGAGCTATCAGCACTTGCTCCTGTTGTGCAGCTTTACACCGTCATACCCGATGTGCCAGATATCGTGCAAAAGATCATTGGCACGATCGCTTCGCGTAGCGCTCAAGAAGATGGCTTGTTTGAGCGACTGCGAGATCAGTTCTATAGCCGTGTATGCAATGCTTCCGGCGTCCACCCTGATGAGCGATACAGCACGCAAAAGCATCTGGTCCTTCCCAAGGAACAGAAGGGGCTTGCTGACGGAGAACTCGTCGAGCTGTACATGGCGGGGACGCCGTTTTATGAACTTCTGACTCTTCCGATCCCTCTTCACATTCCAGAGGCTGTCCGGTTTGAGCATACGCACATCCTTGCTGGCACCGGCCACGGGAAGACTCAGGCGCTGCAGTACCTCATTGCAGCAGATCTTGAGAGGGCGGTCAGTGAGAAGCGCTCGGTTGTCGTTATGGACAGCCAAGGAGACATGCTTGAGACCCTGATGCGCAGCGAGTTCTTTCGAGAGAAGGGGCTTGCTGAGCGCCTCATTTACATCAGTCCCACCGACATTGACTGTCCAGTCGGTCTCAACCTCTTTGATATCGGTCTCGGCCAACTCGGCGAGGTAAGTGCACTTACCCGCGAGACCATCATCAACGGCACGATTGAGCTGTATGAGTACTTCTTCGGCGGACTGCTCGGTGCTGAGCTAACGCAAAAACAGGGCGTCATCTTCCGCTATCTGGCGATGCTTATGACGCACATCCCGGATGCGAACATTCATACGCTTCGAGAGCTGATGGAGGATGGCGAGCGCTTCAAGCCATACATGGCAACCCTTGAAGGGAGCGCACGGGCCTTCTTCGAGACGCGCTTCTTTGATCGAGCATTCACAGAGACCAAAAAACAGATCCTCAATCGTCTGTGGGGCGTGCTTTCAAGCGCGTCGCTTGATCGCATGATGAGCGCCAAGCGTAATTCAGTTGACCTCTTCCAGTCGCTTCAAGAGGGGGCTATTGTCTTCATCAACACGGCCAAGGATTTCCTTGGTCATGAAGGCTCTGCGATATTCAGTCGAATGTTCGTCGCGTTGCTGGGTCAGGCATTGATGCGGAGAGCGTCTGTTGCACGCCATCTTCGTACACCAACCTATCTCTACATTGACGAGGCAGAGGACGTGGTTGATCTTGGCCTTACGCGCATGCTTGCCCAAGTCAGAAAGTACAAGGGTGCCATCACCTTTGCGCACCAGAACTTGGATCAGCTTGACGCCGATATTCGGGCTGGAGTCATGGCAAATACGTCAATCAAGCTCGCCGGGGGTGTGAGCGAAAAGGACGCACGGACACTTGCTGGTGAATTCAGATGTGATGCCGGTTTCCTACTTTCACAACGACGAACGCGCAACGAGACGCACTTTGCCTGCTTTGCTAGAAATGTCACTGAACGGGCCGTCACGCTTTCCATCCCTCTTGGTTTCCTGGAATCCAAGAGAAGGCTCGCTGATGCCGAATACGAGGCGTTGCTTGCCAGGTCACGAGAACGTTATGGCCATGAACGGGAAGCATCCGTTGTCACCACGCTGCCAGTACCTGTGGTTGAGCCTGTGCCGTCCCTTAGCTCTTTTCCGGACGAAGCGAGACCAATCATTCGTGCACCGATTGCTGCGTCTGCTGAACTTACCCCACCGCCAATAGTCATCACGCGCCAAGAACCGCTAGAAGGGCAGTCGACAAAACGAAGGGGTATGGGGCATGGTGGCGCCAAACACCAGTACCTAGAGCGTCTAGTTAAGCAGCTCGGCGAAGAGCGCGGCTTCTTGGCACAAATCGAAGTCCCAATTCATGATGGTGCCGGCCGTGTTGACGTTGTGCTCACCCGCGGTGATGTGGTGCTGGCTTTTGAGATATCAGTGACGACGACCAAGGATCATGAACTTGGCAACGTCGAAAAATGCTTGGCGCTTCCGTACACTCATATAGTTATGCTCACGTCGCACAAACGGCATCACACGAGCCTGTCTAGGTTCATCAGCGCAGCAGTAGAGGATACTGACCGCAAACGCCTTTCGTTCTTGCTACCAGAAGATGTACCTGGCTTCTTAGATATCTACCCATACGCTCGACCGGTGGCGGAGCGCACAGTGAAAGGTTATGTCGTGCGGTCAAAAGTCAAGGACGGTGACCCTGCAGAAGCGATGGCGAGGAGAAATGCAGTAGGTCGGATCATTGCGCGATCAGAGCTGTGATCGCTTGCAGCGGCCGCAAACGCATCCCTGCGTCGACAACGGCGCCGCGCACCGCTTTTGGGCAACGATGGTAGCCGTTTACATGATGTGCCAAAAAGTCAACAGCTCATACGGCTATCAACTTGCAATGTTCTTCGCCTATGGTAGGCTTTAAAGCAGAGCAGCAAATGTCTGCTCAAGGAGCCTCGATTGTCGCGATCTGCGATTTGTCGCTAGCTCTTCTGCATATGCGTATTGCTGTGTACGAAGAACAAGCGGCCCACGAGCCACCTCAGCCGACCATGCAGTCGGCCAAGGCAGCAGGCTGCAGCCCAGTTAACCGCCGTAGGGCGGCACTGAGCACGATGCCACGATCACGAGCATCGCAAGCAGCATGGGCAGAGCTTGCCCGCTCGGGAAGAGGATTCCCAGAACCACCAAAGCCCAGGACACCGCGATCTCAAGCGCATGGAGCACATGTCGCAGAGATTCAGCAAAGGGCCTTGTTTTCTGATGAATCGCCGCAACGTACTGCACGAGCGATTCGACACAGCTTTGCAAGAACATCAGCCAATCGTTCATGGCATTCTCCCGTCGAGGATTTCTTGACCATTGGCTTGGTGGGTCGGGTGTGAATCCACTCACTCCTGACCACCAAGCGCCGACCGAAGGTTGGCGTGAGGTATTCCGACCGGTGGTCCACGTGGACCACCGGTTTTTTCTTTTATTGGGTGCCTAAATGCAAATAGCCGCTCGAAAAGAGCGGCTATTTTTGACGAATACGAAATCGTCGCAGCGCTACGCTGCTGTCGAAAAGCGGCATGCGGGTGGTATTGCAACCACCGACCTTCAGTTGACGTCGTTGTAGTCATGCTGCCGCCCCTAGGTCGCCATCACGTGGGTAAACCCTGCCTTGAGGGTATAGGCTTCAGGGTGCGGCGGGTACGGTCGCCAAGAAAAAAGCGCCTCAATGTGAAATTTGTCACGAATGCCGCTAGGTCGCGGCATTTCGCGGCATTGCCAAGTCAAGGGTAGCAGTGATGCACTTCCAACCCCATAGACGCGCGTTGAATGTGTTGGTGTGTGGCTTACCGCCTTGTTCCCTGCCAAGTAGTCAGCTGGCCGCCCAAAGCACTGCAGCAACCGCCGCGATCGTGGCGATCCCTTGAATTTGTGGACTCTGCGGCTGTTCGCCCATGATGAAGCTCGCGTAATGCTCACAGTTGTTGTCACCGAGCCGGTAGGCCGCAGGCTGTTGAATCGACTCTGCTACTCGACGAAGAATTGCCCAGTGGTCCGTCGGTGTCGCACGTCGTAGTTCACGCACTGGTCGCCCTTGAGCGAAGGCTTCAAGCGATATGAGTTCGTTACCTTCAGGTGTCCTGTGAGCAACCCGCCCGTCAGGCAGTTGCACACCGACATGCTCGCCAATGCCTGACAGCTTGGGACGCGCAATTACTCGAATTGGATACTGATGATCGTTGTACATGGATGGTTCTCCACCAGCATTGCAAGCTGGCTTCATCGAGAGCAGGTCAAAGTGGCCGGTTGGCCTACAACTTTCAGCCAGGTGACCATTCCGTTTCCTGTGTGGAGGTAGGCTGCACCAGCAATGAGTGCGCCACCAACAAGAACAAACGCCCATGACGTAGGACGCGGCGATGCAAATTCAAGGCCAGTCAAATCTTTGAGGGCGAGTGCACCTGTTGGTACCAAGACGAGTAGTAGTCCAAGGCCAAATCCGCCCGTCGTCGAGACGGTATGGAGGAGCACAGTCTGTCGGCCGTATGGCGAAAGGCCGCACCAGAATTCCATCGGTCCATGAACCTTCGAGGCAAGCTTGCTCAACTCTGGCAAGTAGGCTTCTTGCGCGAAGTGCAATGCCACTGAAGCGATCACTAGCACGCCAAGTAGTGCCCAAATTTTCGGTGACGGCAATACGTCGCTGTCGTAGGTTGCCTTGATGCCGGCAATCAGAAGCAGTGCAAATTCACCGGCGGCAAGAACTCTGACGCCGGTATAGACCGTTTGGGCGTGTAGCGCAAAGAAGTAGCTGACGGCGGCCAAGATCATCGTGCTCGCAAGCGCAATGCCTATCACTATTCCAGAAGCATTGTCAGACTTGCCCGCTGACGCCATATGGTGATGAACATGCTTTTGCTTGATGACGGTGACCGTGTTGTTCGAGCCGATGGCCGTCCCGTCACTGCCACGCACGTTGATATTGCTTCCCTGAAAGATTGACATGTGAAGTGTTCCTGCGCGCCACATGCGAGCGCATGGTTCGCATAATGACGACATGAATAGACACGCCAGGTCTTGGCGCGGCAACTTTGTTAGGGGATGAATCCAGGTCAGCATTTGCTGAGCTGGATTCGTAGGCTGGGCTTAGCGCCCCGTCTTGTGCTTGGTAGGGTCCACAAGCGTGTAGGTTTGACGAGGGCGCGGTGTCGGCGGCAAAGGGTTGCCGCGAGTGCCGGTCACTTCGTTACCTGTTGTGTTGTTCCGGTATTGCCCAGAGCGCGGTGCCGGTGTTCCCGGCGTAAAAGTGCCTTTGGCCATGTGGCCTCCTGTATCAAATTGCAGAGTTTTTGCGAGATGCAAGGCTGGCGCCCATGCGAGCGCCAGCCTGCTGCCAAGCCGTTAGTGGCTTGGCAGCGAGCGCAAGTGGGTGATGACGTGCTCAGGCTTACCAAACCTGAAGCGCACGTAGCTACACACACGAACGACCCGCGGACGATGGAAATGCGATGACATATGTCACCTCCATAGGCGGGTTACTGCTGCAATATCTATACGCGGCACCCAAGGCGTGATAACCTTGGGTTCTCGTCCCCACGAGACCGCGTCGGCAGAGGGGTGCAACAACTTCCTTGCCGTCCGACCAGCCCTTTGGCGCGCCAACGCCTTAGGGCTTTTTCTTTAGCTCTTTGCGATGTTCAAGGTCCTGAATCCTGATTCGGGCCGCCGCCATTGACACTCCAAAGTGCTTGGCAATGGCCTCTGCGGTTGCAAGGCCGTACTTCCAGATTTCTGCAAGTGGCATCGTGAATTCAGCCGCAAACGTGTTGGCTTGCCACTCGCTATTGCAGTAGCGAGGAAGCTCTGCGGTCGTCTGCCGGTTGAGCGTGCGCCTGTGCAGAAGGACTGCGTGACCAAGCTCATGCCCCACCGTGAAGACAGCTCGCTGACCTCCTTCGCACATCTGCTTGAAGACACTGTCACGGATGTAGAGGGTGCGCTCTTCGGGCACATAGCAGGCTTCCACCTGTTTGGGCACTGGAGCGCTGTGCACGTCAAAGACGTCGTAGTAGATGCCGTACCGCGTTAGATCATCAAGCAGCCGAGGGATATTGATACGCCCTTCTGGCAAGCCAAGGACCTGTCGCGCATGAACCGCGGCTTCCCGTATGTTGGGTCGCGACCGCGGCGCAACCGGGAAGCCTTCGTGCAGTGGTACATCCATTAGAGGGACCCTTTCTTCACCGCGAGCAGTTCACTCAGATTTGCGATCTCAACCTCATCGAGGTTGACTCGCGCGAAACCAGCAACAAGCATTTGTTGTGCTGGGGAAAGACCATCAAGCGACACGTTCTTGTTTGCAACGTCTGCCAGCTCGCCGAGGCGATGGACAGCAACGCCATGCCGCCTAAAAAACGCTTCAATCTTCTCTACCCATTCGCCAGGGATCTTCTTGCGCCCCATTTCTAGTGCGCTCAAAAAGCTTGGGGTGGTCTGCAGTTCAGAGGCCATCGATGCGAGAGTTACGTTATTGGCGTCGATCCGGGCCTTACGAACCGCCTTTCCGAACTCCGTGATTGCCATGTGTGTGCTCCTTGATGAGGGTTAGTTCATAGTCGCCAGGCAAGCTTTCGTCACCCAATCCGGTCGTCGCCGGTTCACATCCTACAAGCTGGCAGACGAATATTAACCGATTTGGTTCACTCGCAGCAAGTGATAGTTGTGATATTCATGAAATTCTGTGGAGCATCTCGCGCTCTAGGTACTAAGCAGGCGTTCAAGCATCACTTTGTAGCGGGGCCAGGGCACAACACCGCCCCTCTCCCAGTCACCCCAAGTTCCAGGATCGACCCCGAGCCTTCTGGCGGCGGCGTCTACTGTCAGCCCATGATGCTTGCGGTAGGCAAGCATCCGCCCTTGAAGCGTTGATGCATGGGCAGTCGGGTCGTACCCAAGGAAGGCAACAACCGCCGGCATGTAGATCACCGACGGTGAAGTTCGATCCTTCTCCCAATTCGCTAGGGTCTCAGGACCTACACCAATCTCTGCAGCGACCTGCCGCTGCAGAAGCTCTCGTATTTGCCGAACTCGCTTCAGATGCTCACCAAGGGTTCTTGGAGGCAAGGCATTTGGCCTCTTTCGCACCATTTTGGTGAATGGCAAAAGAGCAACGCAACTATGCCCCTGCGGCCATGCCGGCAGCCTGGTGCAGAGCTGCCGCTGCACGCCCGAGCAGATCTCACGCTACCAGGGGCGGCTCAGCGGCCCCTTTCTCGACCGCCTGGATCTGCTGGTGGAGGTGCCGGTGCTGCCGGCCCAGGTGCTGGCGGACGCCAGCGGAGGCGAAGCCAGCAGCCTGGTGGCCGCCCGGGTGGCGCGGGCGCGTGAACTGGCGCTGGCGCGCCAGGGTTGCAGCAATGCCAGGCTGAGCGTCAAGCAACTCGATGAGGTGGCGCGCATCGACCAGGCCACCACCGCATTCATGCACAAGGCGGCGAATCGCCTCGCCTGGTCGGCACGCAGCTACCACCGCGTGCTGAGAGTGGCGCGCACCGTCGCGGATCTGGAGGGCAGCGCCGACATCGCCATCGGCCACCTGAGTGAGGCAATCCAGTGGCGGCGCGGCCTCGGCCGCGAGGCTTGAGCGCTCAGCGCTCCAGGCCGCGCCGGCGCAGATAGAAGCCGACGCCCAGCAGGCCCGCGATCAGCATCGCGGCCGGGCTGGGCTCCGGCACGGGGTGGGCCACTTGCAGCACGGAGAGCCCGGTGAAGGCCGATCCGAAGGCGCCGAACTGCCAGTTGTGCGCCTGCAGATGCTGGGGCGCCGCGCCCGGCAGGCCCAGGTGGTCATCGACACCGACCTGGGAGAACGAGCCAAAGGGTGCGAACACGCCCGCCAGCAGATGCGGTGCCTCGATGGTCTCGCCATGCGGGCCCGACAGGTGCTGGTACCAACCGCTCACGGTCCACTGGTTGTTGGCAAAGGTCGCCGTCAGCTCGGCATCCCAAAACACGCCGTTGTAGGTGGCGGTGCCACCGGCCGCGTTCCAGTTCCAGCCCAGGCTCAGATCGGTGAGCGTATCGACGAAGGAGGTGACGGTGCTGGCCGCATGTGCCGGCGCCAGGCCCATCAGGCCTGCCAGGGACGCTGCGAGAACGGCGTTGCGAAACTGTGGCTTCACGGCTTGCCCCTTACCGGGGCGGCTACAGCCCCGTCCGCGGATACTAGGCTCGCGCAGGGTGGCCTGCCACCCCTAGGAAGGGCAGATTTCAGTAGCGCAAGCGCACCAGCGCCGGCGCAGCGCCGCCCGGCGCACCAGGCGTCAACGCGAAAAGCCAGTCGAACTCGTCTTCGTCTATCGTGACCTCGGCCTGGTAGCCCAGGCCACGCAGGATCGCCGGCAGGGTGTTGCTGTGGCCGACCACCAGCACGGCCTCGCCGCTGCCATGGGCGCGCAGCCTGGCCAGCAAGGCCTCGGTGTCGCGAGCCGGCAGCACCACCGGCGTGAGCCCCAGGCGCTGCGCCGTGGGCGCGGCATGCGCCATGGTGCGCCGGTACGGGGTGGTGTAGATGGCCCGCAGGCCGGCGTCGGCCAGCATCGCCGCCAGGCGCTGTGCCCTCGCCTCGCCGGCCGGCGAGAGGCCGGGGTCGGTGGGAAGGTCCAGCCGCTCACCATGGCGCACCAGGTAGACGAGCGGCTGGGCCGCCGCCGGCATTGCCGTGGCCCCGAGCAGCGCCGCGAGACCGAGCGCCAGCAGGCGGCGACGCCACATCATCACTGGCGCGTCAGCTGGCCATCGCGCTCCAGCACCAGATCGCCCACGCGCAGCTGCGGATCCTGGCTGCGCTCGAAAGTGCGCGTGCTGCCGTCCTTGTAGCTGAGGCGCACGATCCAGACCTTGTGTGACTTGCTGCGCTTCTCGATCTCGTTGCCGGCATAGCCGCCGGCCACCGCACCACCCACGGTGGCGAGCTTCTTGCCACTGCCGCCGCCCACCTGGTTGCCCAGCAGGCCACCCACCACCGCGCCGCCGATCACGCCCAGGCCGCTGGCCTTGCCCTGGCGTTCCTCGGTGCGCACCTCGCTGACGGTGGCGCAATCAGGGCAGGTCTTGGCGGCGGCCGGCTTGGCCGCGGGTTTGGCCGCGGGCGCCGCCTGCGCCAGCACCGGATCGGGCGCCGCTTGCGACTGCGAACGGCCGACGGCATAGGCACCGCCCAACATCAGCGCGGCCACGGCCACGCCGGCAACGATCTGACTGGACTTGATGGACATGGACTTGTTCCTCATTCAAGGCCCACAAGGGCCGGGGGCATCAGCATGCCAGCCGACGCGGGTGCCGCGGCAAAGCCGGCGACCGAAGTTGTAACAACAAACGCTTGTGCTCAGAGCAGCGGCGCCAGGGCACGCTGCGCCGCCGCCTCATCCAGGGCGCAGCGCTGCGCCCAATCCTTCAGCTGATCGGCGCCGATGCGCCCGACATTGAAATAGCTCGCCTCGGGGTGCGAGAAATAGAAGCCCGAGACGCTGGCCGCCGGCGTCATCGCCATCGCATCGGTGAGGCCCATGCCGATCTCCTCGGGCACCAGCACGCGGAACAGATCGCGCTTGACCAGATGATCCGGGCAGGCCGGATAACCCGGCGCCGGGCGGATGCCGCGGTACTGCTCGGCGATCAGGGCCGCGTTGCTGAGCGTCTCGTCGGCCGCATAGCCCCACAGTTCCATGCGCACGCGCTGGTGCAGGCGCTCGGCAAAGGCCTCGGCCAGCCGATCGGCCAGGGCCTTCAGCATGATGGCCGAGTAGTCGTCGTGGTCGGCCATGAACTGGGCCTCCTTCTTCTCCACCCCCAGGCCGGCGGTGACGGCGAACAGGCCGATGTAGTCCGGCACGCTGCCCTTGGCGGCGATGTAGTCGGCCAGGCAGCGATTCGGCCGCAGCTCGCCATCCACCACCGGGCGTTCGCTCTGCATGCGCAGGCCGCGCCAGGTCATCAAGACCTCGCTGCGGCTCTCGTCCTTGTAGATCTCGATGTCGTCGTCGTTCACCTGGGCCGCCGGGTAGATGCCCATCACGCCGCTGGCCTGCAACCAGCGCCCCTCGATGAGGCGCTGCAGCATGCGCTTGCCGTCGCTGAAGACGCGCTGCGCCTCGCTGCCGACGATCTCGTCCTTCAGGATGGCCGGAAATGAACCCGCCAGGTCCCAGGTCTGGAAGAACGGCGCCCAGTCGATGCAGGCGGCCAGCTCGGCCAGGTCGTAGTTCTTGAAGACGCGGCGGCCGATGAACTTGGGCTTGGGCGGCTGGTAGCTGGCCCAGTCCAGCTTGGTCTTGTTGGCGCGCGCCTGCGCCAGCGTCACCAGCGGGGTCTGCTTCTTGTTGGCATGCAGCTCGCGCACCTTCTCGTAGTCGCTCTTCAGCTCATCGATGAAGCGCGTGGCGCGCTCGTCCGAGAGCAGGTCCGAGCACACGCCCACCGAGCGCGAGGCATCGGGCACATAGACCACCGGACCCTCGTAATGCGGCGAGATCTTCACCGCCGTGTGCACGCGGCTGCAGGTGGCGCCGCCGATCAAGAGCGGGATCTTCTTCATGCGGAAGTAATCGTCGCGCTGCATCTCGGCCGCCACATGCTGCATCTCTTCCAGGCTGGGCGTGATCAGGCCGGAGAGGCCGATGATGTCGGCGCCCTCGACCTTGGCCTTGGCCAGGATGTCCTGGCAGGGCACCATCACGCCCATGTTGACGACCTCGAAGTTGTTGCACTGCAGGACCACGGTGACGATGTTCTTGCCGATGTCGTGCACATCGCCCTTCACGGTGGCGATGACGATCTTGCCCTTGGGCTTCACATCGCCGCCGGCCGCCGCCAGCTGACGCTTCTCCTCCTCGATATAGGGCACCAGATGCGCCACCGCGCTCTTCATCACGCGCGCGCTCTTCACCACCTGGGGCAGGAACATCTTGCCGGCGCCAAAGCGGTCGCCGACGATATTCATGCCCGCCATCAGCGGGCCCTCGATCACATGCAGGGGCCGGCCGCCCTTGGCCAGGATGGCCTGGTAGGCCTCCTCGGTGTCTTCGTTGATGAAGTCGGTGATGCCATGCACGAGGGCATGCGAGAGCCGTTCCTCCACCGTGCCGGCACGCCAGGCCAGGCGCGCGGAGTCGTCCTTGGCGGCGCCCTTGGCGCTCTCGGCCACCTCGATGAGGCGCTCGCCGGAGTCGGGCCGGCGGTTCAGCACCACGTCCTCCACGCGCTCGCGCAGCACCGGCTCCAGGTCGTCATAGACGCCGACCATGCCGGCGTTGACGATGCCCATGTCCATGCCCGCCTGGATGGCGTGGTAGAGGAACACGGTGTGGATGGCCTCGCGCACCGGCTCGTTGCCGCGGAAGCTGAAGCTCACGTTCGAGACCCCGCCGCTGACCTTGGCGCCGGGCAGGTTCTGCTTGATCCAGCGCGTGGCATTGATGAAGTCCACCGCGTAGTTGTCGTGCTCCTCGATGCCGGTGGCGATGGCGAAGATATTGGGGTCGAAGATGATGTCCTCGGGGTCGAAGCCCACCTCGTCCACCAGCACCTGGTAGGCGCGCGCGCAGATCTCGGTCTTGCGCGCAAAGGTGTCGGCCTGGCCTTTTTCGTCAAACGCCATCACCACCGCGGCGGCGCCGTAGCGGCGCACCAGCTTGGCCTGGCGCTTGAACTCGGCCTCGCCCTCCTTGAGCGAGATCGAGTTGACGATGCCCTTGCCCTGGATGCACTTGAGCCCGGCCTCGATCACCTCCCACTTGGAGCTGTCGATCATGATGGGCACGCGTGCGATCTCGGGCTCGGAGGCGATCAGGTTGAGGAAGCGCACCATCGCGGCCTTGCTGTCCAGCATGGCCTCGTCCATATTGATGTCGATCACCTGGGCCCCGTTCTCGACTTGCTGGCGCGCCACCGCCAGCGCCTCCTCGAACTGGCCGTTCAGGATCAGGCGCGCAAAGGCCTTGGAGCCGGTGACATTGGTGCGCTCGCCGATGTTGACGAACAGGGTGCCGGCGCCGATCTGCACCGGCTCCAGGCCCGAGAGCTTCATCGGCGGAGGGGTGGTGGCGGTGCTGGTATCGGTCATTGTCGGCCTCGGTGGACAGGGCCGCGAACTCACCGCGGCCACAAGAAATCATGGTTCGGTGAGCGTCGTTGCTGAGCGGGCGGGTGCGCCGGGCTCCGGTCCGAGCCTGGCGGCGCCTGGGTGGGCAAGCCGTCGCAACGCTCCTCGAACCGTCGGGGATTTTACGCTGAAGCCCGGGGAAGCTACCCACGCCGGCCGGGTCAACTCAAGCTTATGCTCGCAACAACCGAAAACCATGCGTGCCCTTGGCCATCGCCAGGGCTTTCGAGCGCCACACCTTGGACCTGATACATCTCCCACCCAAAGCCCTGCGCGTCGGCCAGGTGCTGACCTTTGCCGTGCGCGATGCGGAGGGCAAGCTGCTGTTCGCGGCCGGCCAAGTGCTGCCCAACACGGGCCTGGTGCATGCGCTGATCGAGCGCGGCGCCTATGCCTATGCGCATGAGACCAAGGAATACCAGCGCGCCCTGGCCCACAAGATGGACACGATGATGCACCAGGGCGCGGTGCTGGCCGACATCGTCAAGGCCGAGACCCAGTTCCGCCCCGACCGCAGCACGCGCGCCGCCGAGCTGAGCGAATCCGCCGCCTGGGCCGATCTGCAGCTGCATGCCCGCAGCCTGCTGCGCGACCCGCAGCGCGAGGACTTTCTGCAGCGCCTGCAGATCCTGCATGACGCGGCACTGGCGCGGCTGCAGCAGCATCCCGATGCGGTGCTGACGCTGTTGATCTTCGACGCCAGCCAGGGTTTTCAGGACTACAGCTCGCGCCATGCCCTGCTGAGCCTGGTGCTGGCCGATCTGCTGGGACGCCAGCTGGCGCTGGGCGCGGCCGAGCAGAGCGCCCTGACGCAGGCGGCGCTGAGCATGAACCTCAGCATGAGCCTGGCACAGGACCGCCTGGCCGGCCAGGAAGACAAGCTCAGCGCCCGGCAGCGCGACGAGCTGATGGGCCATGGCGACCGCAGCGCCGAACTCCTGCGCAAGCTGGGCGTGAGCGACGAGCTCTGGCTGGGCGCGGTGCGCCTGCACCACGACGCCGGCCCCGGCCCGCTGCAGGGGCGCGCGCCGGCCGAGCAGCTGGCGCGCCTGCTGCGCCGCGTCGACATCTTCGGTGCGCGCCTGAGCCCGCGTCGCTCGCGCAAGGCCATGGCGGGCGCGGCCGCCGCCCGTGCGGTGTTCCTGGACGAGCTGCAGCAGCCCGACCCGGCCGGTGCCGCGCTGATCAAGGCCGTGGGCCTCTACCCGCCCGGTTCGCTGGTGCGGCTGGCCAACGGCGAGCTGGGCATCGTCGTGAAACGCGGCCACAGCGCCAACGAACCCATCGTCGCGGCGCTGCTGGGCAAGAGCGGCGCGCCCCTGAGCGACCCGGTGCCGCGCGACACCCGCCTGGCCAGCCAGGCCATCGCCGCCAGCCTGGCCCCGCACGAACTCAAGCTGTTCGTGAACATGGACAAGCTGCTGAAGGTGAGCTGAACGGGCGGCACAATCGGTCTTCCACAGCGCATGCAACAAGTGGGAGGCTCGGTGAACCGTCGCCAATTGCTGGCTCGGCTGGCCGCGGGCAGCGCGGCCAGCTTCACTGCCCATGCCGAGAGCAGTTTGCGGGCCTATGCCGAGGTCTGGCCGCCCTATTGCTACCAGGAAGGCGAGCGAAGCACCGGCTATGCGGTCGAGTTGCTGCGCGAGATGGCCGGCCTAGCCGAGCTGGGGCTGAGCGTCGAGCTGCTGCCCTGGAAGCGCGCCCTGCGCTATGCAGAGCAGGAGCGCGACGCGCTGATCTTTCCCACCGCGCGCAATCCGGAGCGCGAGCCGCGCTTCCACTGGATCGGCCCGCTGGCGCCACGCCAGCTCTGGCTCTACGGCCGGCCGGGCAGCCGCCCGCCGCAGCTTGAGCTGATCCAAGGCCGCATTGCCACCGTGCGCGGCGATGCCGCCATCGACGAGCTGCTCAGCTCGGGCGTGCCACCCAGGCTGCTGGATCCCAGCGCCGACATCGGCCACGCGGTGCAGAAGTTCCTGGCCGGCCGTGTGGACTATTTCTATGACACCGAACTCTCGGCCGCCTGGCAGCTGCGCCAGGCCGGCCAGGCCGCGGCGGCGCACAAGCTGCTGATGCTCAGCGACGGCGGGGCCTATTACTACGCCCTCAACGCCGGGGCCGCGCCCGCCCTGGCCGCCCGGCTGCAACAGGCGCTCGAACGGCTGCGCGCCGAGGGCCGCGTCAAGGCCCTGCTGCAGCGTTTCGGCGCGGCCTGATCAGGCCGCCTGCTGCACCAGTCCACTGAACAGCTTGGCGCCGCAGGGCCGCGGCTTGTAGGCCGAGACGTTCTTGGCAATCGCCGCGATATGCGCCGGCGTGGTGCCGCAGCAGCCGCCGGCGATGTTCAGGAAGCCGCTCTTGGCGAAGTCGGCCATCAGGCTGCCGGTGACCTCGGGGGTCTCGTCGAAGCCGGTGTCGCTCATCGGGTTGGGCAGGCCGGCGTTCGGGTAGCAGCTGATCGCGGTGCTGCCCGCGGCCTTGGCCAGCTCCTCGATATAGGGCCGCATCAGGGTCGCGCCGAGCGCGCAGTTCAGGCCGATCGCCAATGGCTTGGCATGGCGCACCGAATGCCAGAAGGCGGTGACGGTCTGGCCCGAGAGGATGCGGCCCGAGGCATCGGTGACGGTGCCGGAGACGATCACCGGCAGGCGTTCGCCGGTGTCCTCCATCAGTTCGTCGAGCGCGAAGATGGCGGCCTTGGCGTTCAGCGTGTCGAAGATGGTTTCGACCAGGAACAGGTCCACGCCGCCATCGAGCAAGCCCTTGGCCTGCTCGTAGTAGGCGGCGCGCAGGGTGTCGAAATCGACATTGCGGGCGCCCGGGTCGTTCACGTCCGGGCTGATGCTGGCGGTGCGCGGCGTCGGGCCCAGGGCGCCGGCGGCGAAGCGCGGTTTCTCGGGCGTGCTGTACTTGGCGCAGGCCTCGCGGGCGATGCGGGCCGCCGCCACATTCATCTCGTAGGCATGGTCCTGCAGGCCATAGTCCTCCTGCGCCACTGAGGTCGAGCCAAAGGTGTTGGTCTCGATGATGTCGGCGCCGGCCGCCAGGTATTGCTCGTGGATCTCGCGCACCACCTCGGGCTTGGTGAGCGGCAGCAGGTCGTTGTTGCCCTTCAGGTCCTTGGGGTGATCGGCGAACTGCGTGCCGCGGAAATCCGCCTCGCCCAGCTTGTAGCGCTGGATCATCGTGCCCATCGCACCGTCGAGGATGAGGATGCGTTGCTGCAGAAGCTCGGGCAGCTGGGCGCCGCGCGTGTAGCCTTGGGAGGTGGATGCGTTCATGGCGGCATTGTAGAAAACCCGACAAGACCTCATGCGGCGCCGGCCAACCGTTACCATGCCGCCGCCATGTACGCGAAATTCTTCGGCCTCGGCCAGGAGCCCTTCTCGATCGCGCCCGACCCTCGCTACCTGTTCATGAGCGAGCGTCACCGCGAGGCGCTGGCGCACCTGCTCTACGGCCTGCGCGGCGGCGGCGGCTTCGTGCTGCTGACCGGCGAGATCGGCGCCGGCAAGACCACCGTGTGCCGCTGCTTCCTGGAGCAGATCCCGCCGCGCTGCAACGTCGCCTACATCTTCAACCCCAAGCTCAGCGTGATCGAGCTGCTGAAGACGGTGTGCGAGGAATTCCACATCCCGCATGTGGCGCCGACGGGCGACGTCGAGACGGTCAAGCAATACCTCGACCCGCTCAACGAGTTCCTGCTCAGGACGCATGCGGTGGGCCAGAACAATGTGCTCATCATCGACGAGGCCCAGAACCTCTCGGCCGAGGTGCTGGAGCAGCTGCGCCTGCTCACCAACCTCGAGACCAGCGAGCGCAAGCTGCTGCAGATCATCCTGATCGGCCAGCCCGAGTTGCGCAGCATGGTGGCGCAGCCGGCGCTGGAGCAGCTGGCGCAGCGCGTGATCGCACGCTTCCATCTGCAGGCGCTGAGTGCCGCCGAGACGGCGCAGTATGTGCGGCACCGGCTCGAGGTGTCGGGGCTCGCCGGCCCCGCGCCCTTTGACGCCGCCGCGCTGCGGCGCGTCCATCAGCTCGCGCGCGGCGTGCCACGGCGCATCAACCTGCTGTGCGACCGCGCCCTGCTCGGCGCCTATGCGCAGGGCCAGCGGCAGGTGAAGCGCGCCACCCTGAACAAGGCCGCGGCCGAAGTGTTCGATCAGGCCGGCCCGCCGAGCCAACGCCCCATGCGCTGGGTCTGGGCGCTGGGCCTGGCCCTGGCCGCCGCCGGCGCCAGCGCGCTGCTGCTGCGCACCCAACCATCGCAACCACAGCCGCCCGAACCACGGCCGGCCATGCCAAGGCCGGCGCCGGCCGCCAGCGCCGCCAGTGCCGCAACGCTGGCCGCAGCGGCGCCCGCACTGGCCGGCCGCATCAGCCTGGCCTGGCGCGGCGAGCATGCCGCCTGGCAAGACCTGGCCCCGGCCTGGAAGACCACGCTGGCACCCGACGAGCCCGACGCCTGCCGGGCCTTCAGGTCCGCCCGGCTGGCCTGTTTCCGCAGCGAGGGCGGCCTGGCCGTGCTGCGCCTGCTGGACCGTCCCGCCATCCTGACCCTGCGCGACGGCGCCGGCCAGCCCTCCTATGTGACCCTGGTGCAGCTGGGCGCGCAGAGCGCCACCGTGCGCGCCGGCGGCAGCAGTGAAACCGTGAGCCTGAGCACGCTGGCCCGGCAATGGCAGGGCGAGTTCGCCACGCTGTGGCGCTGGCCCGAGGCCTATGCCGGCAAGCTCGGCGCCGGGCAGGATGCCAGCTGGCTGGCCGCCGCCCTGGCCAAGGCGGCGGACGAGCCCGCGCCGCACGGCCCGAGCCGCTACGACGCCACCCTGCAGGCCCGCATTGCCGCCTTCCAGCGCGCCCAGGGCCTGAAGGTGGACGGTCTGATCGGCCCCATCACGCTGATGCAGCTCAACCGCGCGGCGGGTGTCCAGGAACCACGCCTGGACAGCCTCCAGGCGGCAGCGCCATAAGGCCCGGACCATGTCTTACATTCTTGATGCCCTGCGCCGCGCCGAATCCGAGCGCGAGCGCGGCCAGGTGCCCGGGGTGCACACCCAGCCGGCACCCGGCGATGCGCAGGCCGTTGCCGGCCAGCGCCAGCGGGTCTGGCTGCTGGCCGCGGGCGCCGCCCTGGCCTTGCTGCTGCTGGGGGCCCTGGCCGCCCGCTGGCTGGCGCCCGCGCCTGCGCCTGCTCCCATGCCGGCACCGCTCGCACCACCGGTGGCGCTTGCGCGCGCCGCGCCGCCGCTGCCCGCGCCCGCGCCCGAGCTGGTGAGGCTGCCGCCGCCCGGCCTGCCGGCCGTGGCCGCAGCGCCGGCGTCACGCCCCGCGCAGCCGCTCGCGCTGAGTGCCCTGCCCGAGGCCCTGCGCCGTCAGCTGCCGCCGCTGCAAACCGGCGGCGCGATGTACTCGGACACGCCGGCCAAGCGCATGCTCATCATCAATGGCCAGCTCTACCAGGAAGGTGCCACGGTGGCGCCGGGCCTGGTGCTGGAACAGATCAAGCTCAACAGCGCGGTGCTGGCCTTCCAGGGCCAGCGCTTCAGCATCAGCTACTAGAGCACGCCGAACACCTTCTTCAGGATCGCGCTGCCGGTGCCCACCGGGTCCTGGCGGATCTTCTTTTCCTCTTCGCCGATCATGAAGTAGAGGCCGTCCAGCGCGCGCGCGGTCACGTATTGCTGGATGTTGGCGTCTTCCTGGCGCAGCAGGCCGAAGCCCGCGGCCTTGCCGGCCACCGCGTTGTACTTGTCGGCCAGCCCCTGCTTCTCGGTGGCGCGGGTGACGATGGGCAGGAACTTCTGCGTCAGCGGCGCGCGCGTCTTGCCGGCGAAGAACTGCGTCACCGAGTCCTCGCCGCCGCGCACGATCCTGACGGCGTCTTCCACGCTCATGGACTTGACCGCCCCCACCAGCAGCTGGCGTGCCTCGGGCATGGCCGCTTCGGCGGCGCGGTTCATGGCCGTCACCAGCTCGTCCAGCTTCCTGCCCTGGCCGGTGGCCTTGAGCAGCTTGGCGGCGTCCTTCAGATAGCCGGGCAGCTCGATGCGCACCGCCGGATTGCCGAGAAAGCCGTCGGTGCGCCCCAGCGTGCCGATCGCCGCCACCGCGCCGCGCTCCAGCGCCGCGCGCACGCCGCTGGCGGCATCGCTCTCACCCAGGGCCCGGGCGCTGCCCAGGGGCAGCAGGCCGGCGGCCAGCAGCAGCGTTCGTCTTTGCATTGCCATCACTCCCAGCTAAAAGTCAGAGGCGCGCCAGCCGCTCGGCGATCAGCGCATAGAAACCATCGGCGTCCACATCCTTGATCACCAGCGCATTCTTGCGCCGCTGCGTCACGCCCCACCAATCGACCACGCTCATGCCCAGGGTCAGCGGGCTCTGCGTCTCGATCTCGACATTGCATTCGCGCCCCTGGAACAACGCCGGCCGCAGCAGCCAGGCGATCACGCAGGGGTCGTGCAGCGGGCCGCCCTCGGTGCCGTATTTCTGCTCGTCGAAGCGCTCGGCAAACTCCAGCCACTGCGCCGTGACCTCGGCCAGATGGCTGCCGATGCCGCGGATCGCCGCCACCCGCGCGCGCGTGGTGAGGGCGCGGTGCGTGCAGTCCAGCGGCAGCATGGTGATGGGCACGCCGGCGCCGAACACCAGGGCCGCGGCCTCGGGGTCCACATAGAAATTGAACTCGGCCGTGGGCGTGATGTTGCCGCCCTCGAAGAAGCCACCACCCATCATGACGATGCGGCGGATGCGCGCGGCGATGCGCGGCTCGCGCTGCAGGGCCAGGGCGATATTGGTGAGCGGGCCCAGCGGGCACAGCGTCACCGTGCCGGCGGGCCGGCTCAGCAGGGTCTCGATGATGAAGTCCACCGCATGGCCGGGCTGCAGCGCCATGCTCGGCGCGGGCAGCACCGGGCCGTCCAGCCCGGTCTTGCCATGCACATGCTCGGCCGTCACCAGCGGGCGCGCCAGCGGCTTGTCGGCGCCGGCAAAGACCTTCAGCTCGCGGCGCCCGGCCAGCTCGCAGACGATGCGGGCATTGCGGCTGGTGAAGGCCAGCGGCACGTTGCCGGCCACCGTGGTGATGCCCAGCAGCTCGAGCTCTGGGCTGGCCAGCGCGAGCAGGATGGCGACGGCGTCGTCCTGGCCCGGGTCGGTGTCGATGATGATTTGCTGCGTCATGGCTGGGCCTCCTCGCGCGCCGCGGCCGCCTCGTGCCAGGGCGCCACATCCTGGTCGATCGCGCCGAACAAGCTCAGGCCATCGCGGCCCTTGACCTCGATGCGCAGGCTGTCGCCGAACTGCATGAACTCGGTCTTGGGTCCGCCCGACTCCAAGGCCTCAAGGGCGCGCTTGTCGGCGATGCTGCCATAGCCCTTGCTGCCGTCCTGGTTGCTCACCGTGCCCGAGCCGATGAGGCTGCCGGCCTGCACCTTGCGGGTCTTGGCCGCCTGGGCGATCAGCTCGCCGAAGTGGACGCCCATCTCCGGCCCGGCCTCGCACAGCCCGACCTTGCGGCCGTTCCACATCGTCTGCAGGCCCAGGTGCAGGCGGCCGCGCTGCCAGGCCTCGCCCGCCTCGTCCAGCGTCACCGCCACCGGCGCGAAGGCGGCGCAGGGCTGCACATGGCCCGGCGGCAGGCTGCGCAGGGCCCAGTCGTTGCTGAGCAGCAGCAGGCGCACCGACTCCAGCGCGGCCTCGGCCGTGCTGCCCATCGCCACGTCGCCGGTGAGCACCGCCAGGCCGGCGCCGAAATCGATGCCCAGCGACTCGGAGGCAAAGCGCGCCGCCTCGCAGGGTCCCAGCAGCCCATCGCTGGCCGCCTGGCCGAGCGTCGCGACGCCGCCCTCGCGGGCATAGGCCGCCCCCAGCAGATAGGCATGGGCGCGCGGCAGCGGCGCCATGCACTGCTTGGGATCGAAGCTGAAGGCATGGCGCGCCTTGCCATGGTTGAGCGTCTGCGAGAGCTCCTGCAGCTGCGGGGCGATGAAGTTCCAGTCGTCCAGCACCTGCTGGAGCCGGGTGGCGATGCCGGTGGCATAGTGCGCCTGGGTGAGATCGCGCGACACCACGACCAGTTGGCCGTCGCGCGATCCGTCTCGATAGGTGGCGAGTTTCATGGGCTGTCCCGAATCCGATTCGCCGCATTGTCAGTCCAAGCCAGAACATGCTCAGGGAAGTCAAGAAGTCCGCCCGGCGCTCGATCGCCGTGGCCCTGCTGTGCGCGCTGGCCCTGCATGCCGGCCTGTGGCGGCTGCTGCACCCGGCGCCACCCGTCTGGCATGCCGGCGGCGCGCGCATGGCCATGCAGACACGCACCCTGCCGGCCGCCACACCGGCCACGATACCGACGGCGCTACCGGCTGCGGCGCCACCCGCAGCAGCGCCGCCCGAAGTCGTCAGCGCGCCCCGGCCCGCGCCGGGCACCAGCGCCAAGCCCGCACCATCCGCAGCACCATCCGCAGCACCGTCCGCGGCGGCCGAACCCTTGCCGCCGCCCCTGGCGCTGCCGCTGCGGGGTGAGGGCCGCCTCAGCTACCGCTACACGCAGGGGCAGGCCGAGGGCCAGGCCTTGCTGAGCTGGCAGCTGGGCGAGCACGCCTACCAGCTGCGGCTGGAGCGCGAGCTGGCGGGCCGGGCCCTGCCGGCCTGGCGCAGCGAGGGCCGGCTGGACGCACAGCAGGGTCTGGCGCCGGCGCGCTTCGCCGTGCAGCGCGGCGGGCGCGACCGCCAGGCCATCAACTTCCGCCGCGAGCAGGGCCTGATCAGCTTCTCGGCCAGCGCCGAGCTGCAGGCCCTGCCCGAGGGCGTGCAGGACCGTCTCTCCTGGTGGTTGCAGCTGCCGGCCCTGCTGGCGGCGCAGCCCGCACGCCTGGTGGCCGGCCAGGAGCTGGTGCTGCCGGTGGCCGCCCTGCGCGGCATGGCGGTGGACTGGGTGTTCCACGTCGAGGGTCGGGAGGAGGACGGGCTCTGGCATCTGAGCCGCCAGGCACTCGGGCCTTACGACGCCAGGCTCGATATCTGGCTGGACCCGCAGCGCCGCTACCTGCCGGTGCGGGTGCGCCAGAGCGTGGGCGAGGAGGAGCGCTGGGAGATGCGCCTCGAGGGGCGGCTGGATGAGCGGCTCGCCGAGCCCGCAGCGTCGGACGATAGCCCGAATCCCTGAGCACGGGGGCGTGAGCGTGATCTTGTGACGCTCCCACCACAAATCTCCCGCAGCCAAGCCTCAAGAAGCCCGGCTTTCTGACACTATTTGTGCGTGGCCGACGCCATCGGGGCAGCGGGATCTCTTGAAACCGCTGCGACTGGCCACAGTTGCGGGACACAGGAGTACCTCATGCACATGCTCTACAACTCCCCCAGTTTCATCGTGGTCCAGTTCGAGGTCCCGGTGGAAGCCCTGCGCACCGATGGCGCAGGCACCGAGCACCCGCCGCTGCTGCGCGGCGGCTACGAGATCGTCGACAAGTTCACCCGCAAGGAAATCTTCATCGAGGGCGCGCTGGCCCAGCAGTTCCAGGAAGGTGTGGAAGCGCTGATCGAGCAGGACCCCAGCGAAGAGGATCTCGATGACTTCATCGAGCGCTACGCCAATTTCGGCCATCAACCGGTTGTGATGCATTGAGCAGTCCTGCCAGGAAAAGGCCCGCGAAAGCCGCGCATAGCCACTTGTACTGAAGCCCCCGCTGCGCCAAGATGGGGCGGCCGCCCGGAATAAGCCGGGTTGGCCGCACCCTTGCGAGGAGCTGCCCATGGTCAAGCGTCTGGCGGACACGCATGTACTGGCATCGCCCGGGCTCAAAGAGGCCCCGGTGCTGGATCGCATGTGCTCGCACTTCGTGCTGACGCTCACCGTCAAGCATGCCGGCCGCTTCAACCTGCGCCGCGACTTCAACGGCCTGCTCTCCTTCACCGGCCGCCACCTGGTGTGGCCGCTGCGCGTGCTGACGCGCTTGCGCGAATACCTGGCCCAGCGCTGCCGCAACAACGAACTCTGGAACGGCCACGAGGCGCTCGGCGACGAGCAGTTCCTCGAGCGCCATGGCGTCTGGAACGGCCCCTTCGCCGAGGCCACGCTGTTCTTCTACCTCGACGAGTACATCAAGGACGCGCCCAAGGACATGCTGGCCCTGCTGGCCACCACCTGCGAGGTGCTGGACCGCCAGCTCAAGCGCGAATCCACCCTGGTGGAGAAGAACATCGCCGCGCTGGGCAATCTGCTGCAGCTGAACCCGGCCGAGCGCGCCATCCTGC
>Ga0208519_100136_pt1 | contig 49977 bp, 70 predicted proteins | sample LakWasM130_HOW14_2_FD_183940 | JGI IMG/M metagenome (GOLD analysis project Ga0208519, IMG submission 183940) | Freshwater sediment methanotrophic microbial communities from Lake Washington under simulated oxygen tension - Sediment Metagenome... | ecosystem: Environmental > Aquatic > Freshwater >... | reverse complement strand
GATGGCAGACGATCGCCGAGAACCGGCTGGAGATCGGCGCGGTTGGCTTCGAGCGTCGGGGCGACGGAGTCGGCGCGGGTGGCCTGCCCCTGGTAGGTCTCAGCGGCCTGCTCGACGGCGCGCTTGGAATAGGGATTGAGGTTCTCGTCGTGGAGGCCGGGCGTGTTGTCCGCGCTGTTCCAATTGAGGCGCTTCCCCAGGAATGGAACGGACCCGATGGTTTTCTCGCCAGAGCGTAGCGCCAGCGCGCCGACGTTCTGCGCGCCAACGGCGCCGACACCTCCGAGCAGCGAAGAGAAGACATCCGCGATCACACCGCCTGCGCCGCCGCCAGCGCCGCGAATTTCTTCTGGCAGGTTTTTCGACGCCCCGAGTGCCGTACCGCTGCCGAAGCCAGCGATTGCATCTCTGCCGACCGTGGCGATAGGTGCCTCTGCGTAGGTTTTGGCCGTGGCGTCGAATAATTTCGGGAGGATCTTCTCACCCGCGAGCTTCTGCGCGGCAAGTTGTCCGCCGCGCTGGATACCTCGGCCGAGCAGGGCGAGCCCGCCGGCGCCCGCGCCAGTGGCAGCGCCAACACCTTCGAACAGCATGCGGTCGGTCGTCTTGAGCCCTTCGGGATTGACGGAGCCGCCTAATGCATCGAATGCCGGCCGAACGAGAACTTCCTTCATCGATTCGGACGGCGCACCGAGATAAGGGATTTCCGTTCCGGCGACCTTGTTGACGCCGAGGATGCCGACATTGGTCGCGGCGGCTGCAGCATCCGGTAGGAAGCCAGCGATACCGGCCAGTCCTTCCGCTGCGGCCTGCGCACCGAAGCGCAAGTTCTTGCCGGCGCGCTCCATGAAGGAGGGCTCGGGCATCGGCTCCTGCCGCATGGGATCTTGGCGGTCGGCCAGCCCTTGCGGTGCGACGGGCACGACCGGGGCCGCACGAAGCGCCTCCGGCGTCGTGCCTTCCTCCGCGACATACTGGTCGATCTCCGCCTCGGGCGCGCCGAGGTCGATCATCTTCTGGATGTTGCGCTTGATGCGCTCCACGTCCGCCATCACTCAAGCCCATATTTCTGCTTGAGCGACGGGGCCAGCTGCGCGTCCGGTGGCTGGGGTCCGCCGGCGGCCGCCGGCGCCGGGCTCGTCGGCTGGCCGCCCTTGCCGGGATACATCCGCTCGAACTCCTGCTCGAAGATATTCTGGCTCTCCAGGATCTGCGCGCGAACGCCCGCCAATACCTGACGGCCGGCGACGGGGTCCATGAGCGCGCCGCCAAGGATTTCGGAAGCACGAGTGATGTCCTGGTTGGACATGGCGCCCCGAGGGTCTTTCGCTTTGGCGATCGTGTACGCCAGATCCATGATCTGGGAACGCAGGACGACGTTATCGATGCCGAGCGCCTGTGCCTTCTGGTTGAAACTCCCATCGGAGAACAGCCGGGTCATAGCGCCATCGACGGCCGCTTTGACCCCTGGGGCATTGGCCTCCTCCGCGAACCCACCCGGCGAGAGCAGTTTCGCGGCGGCTTCCGTCTGCGCGCGGATGTCATTGAAGATCGATGCACTCTTGCCGATGAAACCGACGGCGGCGCCGGCGTTGGGCGCTGCCAGCAGCTTGTCGAGGTTGTCGATCGACGCCGCAGCGGTGCGCGCGGCCACGCGACGGTTGAGCAGGGCGCTCTGGTCGCCGCTGGCAGGCTTGATGGCATCGGAGCTGGTCGCGGCAACCTTGCCGAATCCATCAACGGTGCCTTCGATCGACTGGTTTCCCTGCACGGCGAAGAAGCCGCCGGGGCGAGCGAATGCGGGCACAGTCTTGCCGCCGACCGAAGCCACGCCAAGCTCGCCGGGGCTCTGCGCGCCGAAGGCGAAGTCCTGCTGGCGCTCCTGCGGGATCGTCGGCATGAGCTTCTGCTGCACGCCGGCCTTGACCTGGTCGGTCGACTGGACTGCAGGGGCGCCGTAGGCTTCGCTGCGCGGGACGATGGTTGGGACCATGGAGCCATCGGGACCGGGCCGCAGCACCGTCTCGGGCAGGTTCGCGGCCAGGGCCGTCTTCGTGGCTTCCTCTCGGTCCTTGAGCACCAATGAATTGTCCAGCGCGCGGCGCTGGTGCTCTGGCGTGGCGTTGTACTCGCCGAGGCCGGCGGACGCCCGCTGGCCGGTCTGCGAGTCGATGCCCTCCGTGCGGTAGCCTTCGAGCGCGCGCATGCGACCCAGTTTCGCAGGGTCGATCGCGCTGAGCATTGCGGAGATCGACGCCGCACGAGGCGACGTGAAGTTGCCGCTCTCATCGACGCTATCGACAGCGAATTTACGTGCCTCGTTCTCGTCGGCGAGCTTCGTTGTCGCCTGCCGCTTGTACTCCGCCGTGAGCCGATCGGCTCCCAGCGTTTTGCCGAGCTGAGCAAAAACTTTGCCGAGATCGCTTTCGGACTGAGCGGGGGCGCCGACCTCCTGGATGCCGACGCGGCGGCCGATGATGTTGACCATCAGAAGAGCCCTCCGCGTCCGGTTCCGAGAAGCTGATGCGCCCCCTGCATCAGGCCCGTTCCGGCCTGCTTACCGTAGGCGCCCGCCAGCGAACCGACGAGCGAACCGAGCCCCTTCAGCGTGCCGGCCGGGTTATTTGGATTGGCGCCGGCCTTGACGATCGGCTTGCGCAGGATGAACTCCTGCATGTCCTGATCGGCCGGCATCATGGAGATTTCGCCTCGAGCGAAATTATTCGTGGTGTCGATCTTACGGGCGCTGTCCTGCGCGCCTTCACCGGCGGTCGTCCAGCTATCGCCGTAGGAGCCGAGCTTGGCGGCGCGGCCAGCGCCGGCCGTGGCGCCTGCAGCCGCTTCGCTCAACTTCCTGGCGAGCTCGCTACGCACCGCGGGCGAGTCGGAGTCGCGCAGCGTCACTTCCGTCTGCGGGATGCCAGCGATCTGCTTGGTCAGAAATTCGTTGCGGCCGGTTTCAGCGCCAGCGCGCGATTCCTCCATGGCCGGCGCGGCGTATCCACCGACTCCACCCTTGAAGGCTTCCTGGTTCTGCGCGGTGAACTCCTTCTGCCGCCCGGAGTATTCATTGAGGATCTTGTTGCGCAGTTTCGCGACAGCCGCGTCCTGCTCCATCTGCTGGATATTGGCATAGGCGGTCGTCCGGACGTCGCGGTTCTTGGCGCGATTCTCTGCCGCGGACCCGGCGGCGCTGATACCGCCGCCGATCAGGGCGCCCCCAAGACTTACTGCATCGAAGCACATGGTCGATTACCTCACGACCGAGCCGGACCCGGATCCCGAACTGATTGGCGCCAGGGTGCCGTTGATGAGCTTCCTCGAGCCCTGCGCCGAGTTCTGCGACGCCGTCGCCGCTGAGATGAATGGCGTGAGGAACGAGCTGAAGACGTCGGAAAGCGGCTGCGTCGGCGTGGCCGCGCCCTGCTGCGCCAGCGAGGTCGCCTCGCCGGTGGCGGAGCGCGCGATGGCATTCGGGTCCGCGGCGGCCGCGCTCTGTGCGTACAGGTTATTCTTGGCTTCGTTGACCTTGGACTTCAGCGAATTGGCGTAGGCCATGGCCTCGTTGCCGACACGGACGCGCTCGTCACCGGCGCGTTTCTCCAGGTCGCCGATCGCCTGCGCTCCGACCGACGAACTGAGCACGCCACGGCCGGCAAGCGACGCGATGAGCTTGTCCTTCGCCTTGGTGAACTGGTCATCGATCTGCGGGTTATAAACCCCCGCGTGGGCGTCGCGCACCTTGCCGAAATAGTCGTCGTTGAAATTGCCGAAGGTGGCATCGATGGTCGAATTGCCACTCTGGATGTTGGCCTTTCGCTCAGCCTCCGCCTGCAGCATCTGCTGGCGTTGCTGCTCTGCGATGGCGTCCTGCTCGGCTTTGAGTCGCTCGGCAGCCGCTGCTTCGGCCATCTGCGCCTGTCGCTGCGCTTTACCACTCGGTTGGAGGCACATGGGGCGTTCTCGTCTTCGGCTAAATCCGGCGCGGCGAAACCGGGAGAGAACGTCCGCTTGTCGCCAATGTAGCAGATGTCGCCTTATTATCCAACGTTTTTGAAGACAGACGCCTGGCCGGCGCGCTCCTCCAGAGCGAAGCCCTGGAAGGCGAACCAACGGGCTAGCTCCGGGTGCTTAGACCAGGAGATGCAGGTGAAGGTTTTGCCGGGATGGGCTTTCCGAAGGTTCCGCATGAAGCGGCGGCCATAGAGCACGCTGCGCGCGCCGAGATCGAACCATTGTTCTGCCGCGATGAACCACATGATCCGATTGCGCGAGCGCAATGGATCGGGATAGTGCCCGACGACGAAAAGCGTGACGCCGTCCTGGCTGACCGCTGTCGCTTCGCCCTCCGCTATCTGCATGCGGATCGCCTTGAGCAGGGACCAGTTCGTGTACCCCGCAGCGTCGATCTCCGCGGCGGTTACCCGCGACGGGCGGTCAAGCACCGCCATCACATGCATCAAACTGGCCGGGCGCGCTCGGAGGGTCATCCGGCCCTCTCCGCTTCGTAGTGGAAAGCCATGTTGGACAACGTCGCCTTGCCGCCGGAAGCGCAGGTCAGACTCATCGCGAACATCGGCGCGTTGCCGATCACGGCGATATCCTCCAGCCCATAGGTCGTTTTCGAGATGTTGCCGATTTCGATGATCTTGGTCTCATCATTCGGGTCCGGCAACAGGTTGACGTGCCAAACTCCGGAGCAGGCCATGTCGAATCCCGTCCACTTCTTGAAGGTCGCGATGGTCTGCGCGCTGGCGAACGGGATATCCGCATCGATCGGCGTCTCGCCGGCGGCCGGGTATTCCTGGCCCGTGCGCCCTCCGTAGAGATAGATGGTGTCCGTATCACGGGCATAGAGCCGGTCGCGGACGCGTAGGAAGTCCGTCACGGTGAAGCCCGGCTCGTAGTACGACCACGCCGTGATCTTGGCCTTGGGGAAATATGACAGGACGTAGATGCGCCCCCCGATTGCCAGCATGAAGCGGCCGTCGATCGGCTCGATCGCGCCGACCGCACTCTCCGCGATGTCGTCGCTGAGCCCCGCCATCCATTCCTGGACGAAGGTATCGATCGCTGAACCGGCGTCGTCGACGACAGGCGCGTTGGTCACGTCGCGCGACTGGATCGAGCGGATCCCGGTGATGTCGAGATAGAAGACGTCGATGTTGCCGTAGGCCACGACGGAGTTCGGCGCGAAGGTGCCGGTGTTCTCGATCGTCTGCTCGTAGGCATTTTGTGTCGCATCTGTGTTGATGCTGTAGGTCCTGATCTGGCTGCGGCTGAAGATGGCAAGCGAATTCTGGTAGATCGCGATCGCCGTCAGACGCTCGGAGCCTTCGGAATCGCTCGCCAGGCTGATGGAGCCAGTTCCCGTCGCGGTGCCGCTACCGGTGGAGAAATCATCGGGATCGTTGAGCTCGGAATACTGCAGAAGCGAACCAGCGGTGACGTTTTCCCGCCCTTTGTAGACGAAGGCGAATGTGCCATGACCCGCGGCCCGGCCAGTCGCGACGTAGGCCACGCCGTTGATGGTGAGCGTGAAAATGTCGTCGGCTTCGAACGTGCCGCCGAAGGTGACCTCGGTGATCTGCCCGACTGCAGTGACCTTCGTGACGCCGCCCGCGATATCGGCAGTCGATGTCGTGACATCACCGGCGGCGGTGACGCTCACTACATCCCCGTTGGGGGTGGCGCCGGTTCCAACCGCGGCTCGGATCGTCACGATCGGGCCTGCTGTGCTGGCGAAGTAGCCACTCATCAAGGAGGAATTGTTGACCGCGACTGCCAGGGCGTTGGCGGTAGCGTTGTTCGACCCGATGAAATTGACCGGCGCCGAAAGGAGGCTGACGCCGTCAACCGTGATTTGCGAGATGGTGTTGACACCGGGGTCCGTCGAGCCTCCGGTTATCGTGACGCTGCCACTGGCGCGGACCTCCGCAACGGGCGCGACATTGACCTGGATGGGGGTGACCGTAAAAGTCTGATCGTTCACGCCGGCGCCATTGGCCGCCCCGGTCACGACCGTGAATGGGACGCCTGGGACGATAGCAGTCAGCCGCACGCTCGGGCCGGAGCTCGTGGCTTCAACCTCCGTGGAGGCGTTGACCTTCGCGGCCATGTACGTCGCGAGGGTATTGACGTCGGTATTGCCGTCGGCAACCGCGTCCCAATCCGCCACCCGCACGCCGTCATAGAAGTGATGGATCGCGCCGTTGGCGTATTCAGCCACGACATAGTGTTTGCGCTCGAAGGTATTGTTCTTGAGGATGCGCGTCATCGCGCCGCCGGCGGGGTCCTGCAGCCGCTGATACTGCATGCCCGACGGCATGCTGGCGGCGAGATCGGCCGAGCCGAACGTCCAAAGCTGACCGTTGACCTGGCCGAGCCCGAAAGTGCCTTCGGGGAGCGTGTAGGTCGAGACGAATTTCTTCATCGACTCGATGTCGCCGCCGCGCGTGATGTGGGCGTTCTTCAGGTTCCAGAGCGTTCCGGGGATGCCGGACACGCGCGGGCGCCTGCGATCCATCCCGAATTTCCAATCTGAAATTGAGAGGTAACTCACCTCAACGCACCCGCACGATGACGTGCTTGTAGTCGGGGGTCCGGTCACTCGGCAGGCCGAGCCGGATGGGCTCGAAACTATTCGCTGCGTTGGCGCGGAGGTCAGCTAGGCGATCGGCCATCTCGGCCTTGAAAATCTGTTTGTCCTCTTTCTTCGTGGCCGTCGCGGCCGCGGCGTCGAGGACAACGAGGTAGTCGTCGATCAAGCAGAGGTCGGCATCGCGCACCAGGCGTGGCGCGCTGGACGTTCCGATGAAATGGATTTCCTGCTCGTTGTCGGCCGGGATCGGCCAGACCTCGAGCTGCTCGACCGTGCCGCCGACCACGCGCCGCACATCCCATTTCAGGACAGGGCTCGAGCGCTCATCGGCATTGGAATCCCAGGAATTGAAATCGTCGAGCGAAATGCCGCGCGTCGCGATATGCGGCCGCGCGTTCCACTGGATGCGGATTTCGCTGATGCGGTCGAAATCGAGCGTTGCCGGCAGGTCATAGTAGCGCTGGCCGGCGGCCAGTTCGATCTTGACCGGCTCCTGCTGAAGATGCGGCCAGTCATACTTGTCGTAGAGGCGAGCATACGCCTTGTTGATCTGGTATTTCAGGCGTGGGACATCGTCGACGCCCACGGCAACGCTTGTCGAGCGACCGAGCTCATTTCTGAGCATCTGGACCAGTTCGAGCAGAGACGTGCCGCGGGCCATCGTATCAACCGATTCAGGCGAGAGCGTCGGCTTGCGCCGAGGAAGCGGCGGAGGCCGCGAAGGCGGCCGCAGCCATGTCGGAGGTCTCCACGGTCTCGCGCGTGCGGCGAGCCTTGCGCGGTGCGGGTTCGCCGCTATCCGCTTCGATCTCGTCGCCGATGGCGGCCTTCGGCGCGCCGAACACGCTGAGAACTGCACGCTCGCCATAGACCGCCTCCAGCCTCTCACGCTCCTGAGTCACCGAACGATCGGCGTTGCCGCTCTCCACGACATCATCGACGTCATGGGCGACATTGAGCAGCGTGATCTCCGCCGACGTCACGTTGCTCTTGCGAACCTCGTCGAGGGCGTTGCCTTTGAGGCGGACCTTGCAGGAAAACAGCTTCATGCTGTCGGATCTCCAGTTTCAGGGAGGGGTGAGAGCCGGCTTAAGCGCCGGCTCTCTTGTCGTATCAGCCCGCGAACTGGCTTCCGCCGAGATCCGAGGGATTCGGGACCATGGCGATCAGGCCGAAGGACTTCGAACCGTCCGCCGCGGCGTTCGGGTCGTAGGTGCCGCGGACGTCGCCGGTCGTGGCGGTGGCCGTAGCGGTGACGCCGGCGACGATCGTGCCGGCAGTCGGGGCGGCGCCATCCTGGAGCTCCTTGATGACCAAGCCGGTCGAAGGGAGCCAGATGGGTAGGCCGAGCACATCGCCCCACCCGAAGGTGGCGGCGGTGATCGCGGCGCTCGAGGTGATCGAGGTGATCGTCTTGAACGCCTTCTTGCCGGTGAAGGCCGCAGCGCTGGTCACGGATTCGACCACGGTCCTGCCGTAGACGTCCTTGCCGGTGACGACGACATTCGAGTTGGTCGTCCACGCGCCGACCACGTTCCGGGGAACGTCGAGGGTCGTGGTGAGCAACACGGCCGAGCCCGCGGCGCCGATGGAGGCCGAAGCGGACAAGCCCGCCGAGGCCGCCGCAACCGGGGCGCCGAGGTTGATGATGACCGGCGTCGCGAACGAGATATTGACCGCGTCGCCGGGATCGGTGTCGAAATCGTCGCCCTGACCGAGGATATCGGCCTGGAGAGCGATCGCCGTGCCGGCCGGGAGCGTGGTGCTCTTCAGCCAGGTGACGGTGATGCTCGAGGCGCCGAAGGCCAGGGTGAAGTCCGCAGGCGCCGAATAGAGCGTCTGCAGAGCGAACAGCTTGTGCTTCGTGCCGCCGAAGAACGTGCCCGAGTTGGTATTGGTCGGGTACGCCACCGTGAACGTGCCGCTGGTGGCAACCGCCGAAGCCAGGGTCGTGGTGATGTTCTTGAAGGACATTGTCGTGTGACCTCTCTGCGTTTCAGATCACGCGAACGCGTACACGCCACAGCCGTTACGGCGGCGAGCGATCATTCCACCGACCCAGGTGTAGGCCGAATAGAAGGTGTACTTGTCCTCGGGACGGGCGGGGGTGTGCTTCTTCTTGTCTTCGCCATCGACGACGAACGGATAGATTTCGCTCTCGTCGAGGATGTAGAGGCGCTTGGCGTAGCCGAGATCGTCGAGGGTCGGATCGTAGTAAATCTGGATCCCGTCGAACTCGACGTCGCCGACCGACAGGTCTTTCTTGCCGGTCGCGCCCGTCTGCGAGTAATCGCTCTTGGCACGGCGTTCGGCCTTGAACCGATCGATCATGTCGGCGCCGGCGAAGCCAACCGAAGGCTTGCCGCCGTAGCGACGAAGCTGCGGCAGTTCGACGTCCAGCGTGCGGAGAACCGCCTGCGAGGCGCCGGTGACGTCACCGAGCGTGATCGCCAGATTGGCGCGGTTCCGCCAACGGGCGTTCGCGGCCTGGTCGATGCCGCCGACGACGGTGGCCGCAGCCGGGTTGTCGACGACCCAGGCGGTGACGCCGGGGAACTCGAGCGGACCCTGCGTGCCGTCCAGCCAGAACTTGCGGTTGAGGCCATAGAGGAAACCTTCCTCCTGGTCCCGCATCTTGCCGTCGAAGATGTTCCAGAGCGAGATCGCGTCGCGCTTGGAGATGTCCGACTTGTTCTTGCCGGTGGTGGAGTCGGTGACGCTGATGCCGTCATGCAGCAGCTCATGCATCGTCACCTGCGTGCCGATGTGGAACAGCCGATAGGGAGCCGACACCCGGCGGTTCTTGGCCGGCGAGGTGTAGCTGACCGAGTCGTCGTACTCGAAGGATTCGAGCTGCGACACGGTCTCCATGACGACAGCCATCTCGACACGGCCTTTGCCGCCGGGGATGGACTGCTGCTTCTTCATCATGCGGGAGAGCAGCGGCTTGTCCTGGATGTGCTGATCCAGGGGCGTGCCCTTCTTCATGTAGAAATCCAGGACGCTGTTGGCGACGTTCTGGACCTGTTCGGTGGTGAAAGTGGACATAGACGGGGTCTCGCCTCAAGTCAGAGGTCGAACCCGAGCGCCATCAAGGCAGCCTCCTTGGAGGACTTCGGCTCGGTGCTCGCCTTCGTCGAGGCAGCTCCGGTGATCGGTCGAACTTCTCGCGGCCTGGCGCTGAAGCGGGCGAAGTCGGCGTCGACCTTGGTCGCGATGCCATTCAGCATCTTGACGACGGCCTCTTTCGACTGTGGGAACCCGTTTTCGTAAACCTCGACCTTGATGAGCTCGCCGAACCGTGACTGCTTCGACTGCCAATCCGGGTCCGTCCGTTTCCGACTTGCTTCCCAATCCGCCGCTGTGGTCTCCGACATCGTCTTCAGGTTTGCGAGGCGATTGGCCTCCGCCTGGGACTCGCGTTCTTCCCGCTCGCGCGTCGCGGCCTCAGAGGCCCGTTTCGCATCGGCTTCGGATCGAACGAGACGCTTTGCTTCCTCCTCGCCGATGTAACCAAGGCGCACGCGCTCCTTGATGTCGTCGGGCAGAGTGCGGCCGGTCGTCTGCATCAACTGCTGGACGATCGGGATCAGCTTATCGAGCGCCGCTTCGGGGTTGTTCCCGTTGGCCAGGGCGGCCAACTCGATGGCCTCCCCAACCTGCGACATCGAAATGCGGCTTGTGGCCGCAAATTCCTCGAGCGCCTCGAACTGCTGAGCCTTCGGCCGGATGGCTTCCAACTCGGTGCGGATTTCGTGGCGCTGAGCGAGGAGCTGCTGCATCCGCTCTTGCGTCTTCGGGCCGTACTTCTTCAGCTCTTCGGGGGTGATTTCCCCCAATTCGGCCTTAGGAGCGGCTTCGGCGTCCTCGGCTTTCGCCTCGGCGCCTTCTTGGGGGGCAGCCGGATCGTTCGGATCCTGCTCAGAGTCGGGCGAGCTCTCCTTTTCGGTCATCTCCAGAGCCTCGAAAACGAGCTCCGAAGGCGACTTCTGTGCGCCCTGGTTTGCTTCCGTGGACGACTCGGCAGCGGTGGTTGCGTCCAGATTGGTGTCCGGCGAGATCAGTACGCCGTCCTGCTCGGGTGACGATTCCGACATTCACGTCTCCTTACGAGCGGAACGTATTCTTCCGCGCTGTGCATATAGTCACAAAAGGAGACAACGACGTCAAGCGTTTCCTGTCGGGAACGCAGCTTGCGGGCCTGCCTGCCTGCCGGGCTGCTGCGCGGCGTTCTGACCGCCCTGTTGCCCCTGCGCGTTCGGGTCCGTTGCCGGGTCGCCAGTGCCCGCCTGGACGCCGCCTTTCGCCATCATCGCGTTGATCGCGGTGATCGACGGTAGGCCCTCGACGAAGGCGTCCTCCACGTCGATATCAAGCAGCTCGAGGTAACGTTTGGCGAAGACCTTGGGGTTCATGTCCGGCATCTGGACGATATAAGGCATCGCTCGTTCGAGCTTGGCGAGTTCGGCCGCCGCGTTCGGCCGGCCGCTGGAGCCGGCCTTGATCTCGAGCAGGAGGTCCATCGCGATCTCTTCGCGGCTGGCCTGCATGTCTGGCCAGACGGCGCCGGGGCCTACGATTTGCTGGACCGTCTCCTTGGTCATCTCCAGCATCATGAGCTGCCCGGTCGCCGCGGCGATGTCCGACAGCCACTCATCGAGATCATCGACGTTCTCGCTGAGCGAGACGGTGCGGCTCTGCTCGGCAATCGTGCTCTCTGTCGCGGTGCCGTCGCTGGTGCCGCCGAGGTTGGCTTCCTGCGCACCGGAGACGCGCTGCATGTCAGAGAAGACCTGCTCGACCTCGTAGAGGTTGGGATCGATGTTGGCCTTCTCCAGCCGCTTGACGACGGCGCTCGGGTCTTCGTTGACGGCGGTCTTGACCTCGATGACCTCGTGCGCTTTCGCCCCCTGGAGGGCCGACCTGTCGGTCTTGTCGAGCGCGCCCTTCCGCGCGACGTAGTTCGGCGCGGCCGCGATGCAGTGCTCGCGCAGCGCCTCACGCTTGCGGTTATACTCAAACTGCAGGTGGCGCATCAGCCAGACGTCCGAGGACGGGTAGATGCACTTCTCGTTCTCGGTCTCGTTGAAGACCAACGGGAAGCCCGTGAAGAAGCGCTCGAGCCGCACATCGGGCTCGGCCGGCTCCTTGAGGAAGTCCGGATAGCCCTCGCAGATCGTCAGGAACTGGCCGTTGCGCTTGTCCTGCACCTCGATGACGCGCGCCAGCCCCTTGCTGGTGTTGTCGTCGTTGGCGCTCGGGCGAACGCCCTTTTCATCGTCGTCGCGGTCGTCGCCCTTGAACTCGGTGTAGCTGCCGCAGACATCGACGCCGTAGATGCTTTCGACCTCGTCGGTCGTCAGCATGAACTCGTGAAACAGCGCCTGCGCGCCGAACAGCGTCTTCAGGTGGCGGCACTTCTCGTCGGGATACATGTCCTTCGATCGCGGCCAGTCGAAGACAGGCCCTTCGCGCACAACGATGGCTTCCTGGTTCTGCATCTGCTGCAGGAGCAGGCGCAGCTCCTCGATGCGGGCGCTGTCCTCCGCGGTCTCGCCCTCATCGGATTCGCGGCCGAGCTGCTCCAGCCTCGCGATCTGCTGCGTGGTGTCGTCGATCTGCGCACCGATCTCCGGCCGGGGCTGGAGCTCGCGCTGGAAGACCAACTTGCACCAGGAGACGCCGTTTACCTTCGTGCGCCTGATCGCGGCCTTGACCTGCTGCTTGAAGCCGCCGGACTGTTCGGTCGTGAAATACGACCAGAGGAGCTCTTGCGTCTTCCCCATCCGGTCGATCATGTCATTCTGCTCGCGAACGGCGGCGATCTCCTCGATCAGCGCGATCGCGTTCGGGTCGGGCTCCGGCGCCATCGGCGCGCCGGTAACCGGGTCTGTCGGGCCGGGTAGCGGCATGCCCGTCAAAGGATCCACCGGTGGCTGTGGGTTCGCGGCTTCCATCGCGGCCTGGAGCGAGTCAGGACGCCCGTCCCAAAGCGTATACATCAGGCGCTTTTTGCGCTTGGCAACGGCTTTCGGGTTCTTGGCGTAGAGCTGCGCGACGGCCTGGTTGATGTGCCTGACGATGACGGGGACGACATAGTTGCCGGCCTCGACCCAATCTCTCGCAGCACCCTCGGACGCGAGCTGCTGGCATTCGTCCATCCGCTTGAAGACGTCCTTGCCCCAATGGGCGCGGGCGCGTTTCGCACGCTTCAACCACTCCGCGACGAGTTTCGCGCGAGCGGGATCGACCTCGGGCTTGGCGTCGTCCGAACGCTCTTTCGGCGCCATGGCGCCGTAAGCCGCGGGAGCGGGCTTCATGTCCAGGGTATCGTCTACCATCCCGCCGCCCTCTTGGCTGTCAACTTCCGCCGCTCGCTCTCGATCTTCGACTGGTTCAACAGCCAGCCGATCGATCCGGTCGGAGCGTTATTTGTAGCAGATTTGTCGCCCGATTGCGACGGCTTGTATTGTTTCATCAGGCCCATGCCGATATGGGCGAGCCAATCGACGAAGTCGTCGTTCGCGCCGGCGGGGAACTTGAGCAACTGGCTCTTGGCGTCCTCGAACCATGGTGCCGTGCGCGGGAAGCGCACCTTCTTCATCTGCATGCGGCCCTGGATCGATCGTGCCCGGAGCGCTTTGTCCTTCGACGGCGTCACCGCGTCGATCGGGACGTAAACGCGCTCTTCCTCCATCCGCTTCTGCAGGAACGGGCCGAACGATTTCGAGATCAGCTCCGACTCCATCCACCAGTAGGCGGGGTCATTCGCCCGCATATTGTGCAGGATTTCCTCGACCGTGCGGTCGGTCTGCATGCGATCCCAAACGAGATCGGGCAGGATCCAGATGTTGTCGTACTTGTCGACGCCGACGCAGCCGAGCACCGTGTAATCGCGCCCCGCCTTGGTCGAGACGGCATGGTCCGACGCCCCGTAGACCTCGAGCTCCTCGCGCGGCGGGAGATCCTCGACCTCGTAGGGGACGATCCATTCGCGGTGAAAGAAGTCGCCGTCGATCGCCGACGGGTTGCCCATGACCAGGGCCGAAAAGGTGCGGGGTTCGGCCATCCGCCAAGGGACATAATGTGCGAGGCTTTTCTCCTCCTCCCACAGCGCCGTGACGGGTTTTGCGCCGAAGGCGGCGACAATCTTCGGGTCCGTCTGGACCGTGAGCGTCAGGCCGAGGCTCTTCGCCAGTGGCTCGTCGTAGATGACGCCGGGGATGTTGAGGTACTGCCAGTCCTCCTTGAGGCCGGCGAAACGCTTGTTGCGCTCCGGGTGGTCCTCGTCGCAGAGGCGGCCCAAGAGATCATCGGCATGCCATCTGGTATGAATGATGACGATCGCGGTCCTGTTGCCGCCGCGGGAATAGGCGACCGAGAAGAACCACGACCAGAGCTTTTCGCGGAACAGGTCGCTCTGCGCGTCCTCGTCGCCCTTCATCGGATCGTCGATGAAGAAATAATGCGCGCCGCGGCCGGTGATCGTGCCGCCGATGCCGACGAAGAAAATCTTGCCGCCGCGCGTCGTCGCCATCGAGGTCTTCGACTGCGAGCCCGTCTCGAGCACCGCATCGGGAAAACACTGCTGATACGCCGGCGAATTGACGATCTTACGGAATTCTTCGCCGAGTTCCGAGGCACGGGTCTCGTTGTATGTGGCGATGATGAGCTTCGCGCGCGGATTGCGCCCGATGATCCAGGCAAGCCCGTAGGTCGAGAGGTGCCATGTCTTGCCGTGCTGCGGCGGGATCGCCACGCCGACGCGCTTCATCTTCCCGCACTCGACCTTCTCGACGATGTCGCAGAGCAGCCGGCCGTGGGCCGTGTCTTTGTATTCGGACAGATCAGGGTTGTCGGGGTCGAGCTCGTCGGCGAGGAGCAGTCTCATGAAGGCATAGAGGCTCTTGCGCGCGGCCTTGACCGCGATGAGCCGTTTGGCCGTGTTGATCTGAGCCTGGAGCGCGGCGGTCATGATTCTGGCGGCCAAATCGACGCGGTGATAGATTTCAAGTCTTGGCCGGAGCCGTGCGCGAAACCTCGCAGGTAATCGTGCGCAGCCCCGATCTTCATGTCGCCTCCGCAGGCGCGGCAGTGGACCGTTCGGTCAAGCATGCCCCACCCTTTTGACCGCCAGTCCGGCTGCGGCTCGAAATCGTGGCCCGAGCAGTTGGACAGACGTTCGCTGTTGCGCTTGATCTTGACGAACATATCGTCTTCGCCCTTGCGCGAAGCCAATTCGTCGGCGGTCATCGTCGCGACTTTGAGTAGACCCGTGGCCGCTTTCTTGAAGTCAGTCATTCGACCCTCCAGCCCGACACCATTTCGGCCGAAAGAGTGCTACGAAACACTTCTCCGAGCCGATTGTGATAGGAAATGACCTTGGCCGAGCGGCCCGACAGCCAGCCGCCATTGGCCGCGTAGGCGTCAGGCGCCGCGAGCGTCTCGTGCCGCTCGACCTTCATCAGGTTGGTCGACTTCAACTCGTCGGAATGGAGATGGCCGAGGTGCGCGTAGCTGAATTTCGTCCGGCCGTAGATTTCGCGCCACTTGCCGGCGAAGACCGTGTCGACATCGGCGACCTTGCGCTTGTGGCCGTGGTGGTAGAACAGGGAGACGTCGCCCCACTCATAGACGTAGTAGGTGCTCGCCGTCGCGTCGACGGTGACGCGGGGCTCGTCCTCGAAGAAAGCTGCGAACATCTCCCGCAGCCAAGCGCCGGACGCCGGATCATGGTTGGCATCGGCCATGATGATGTGCACACGCGCGTGCTTCGCCAGCAGCATCCGGATCACCTTCCGCATCGTGCGAATGACCACGCGAATGACCTTTTGCAACCGACTATCTGCGTCCAGCACATTGCGGTGCGCCGGTGTGACGCTCTCGTGGCCATCATGGTGCAGAAGGTCGCCTAGCTGTGCCAGAACCGCCGTGTGGGCGTTGGGCGCGAGCTCAATCGCGGCGGAAAACCAGTCCAGCAATAGTTTTTCAGCGATCTGGAGGTCGTAATCGGCCCCGCTCTCCTCTTTCCACGCTAGCATCCCGAAGTGATTGTCGGTGATCGTGAACTGATTGAGCAGCTCTGTGATGGAGTGCGCCGGCGGTGGTACGGGCACCTCGCGCGGCAACTCTTCCTTGAGCGCTTCGAACGCGGCGCGCAGCGTTTCGTGCTGCGCGGTGCTCTCGCGATCGGTCTTCACCCATTTCTGGATGACCCGGTCCTCGCCATCGACTAGCGCCGAGACGCCCTTGATGGAGTGCCATGCAGGAAGCGCGAAGACCTCGCCGGGGGCCTTGGTCTGCTTGACCCATGCGCCGTCGGGGGCCTTGCTGGCGACGCTCTTGATCGCGAAGCCCGGCAGCACTGGCGCCACGCCCATTAACCCACGCTCGGCGGCGCGCTGCAGTCGGTTCTGTAGGCCTTGGCGGGACATCTTCAGCGCCGCTGCTGCGGCGATCTGTGTTCCGTGGGTAGCCAATGCGTCGACTGCGGCCTGAAGCTGCTCGTCTGGAATCGGGGGCGCCGCCATCAGACGTCGAAGACCTTCTTCACCCACGCCAGGCCGAAGCTGGCTGCGGCTCCGAAGATGCTGCCGACGACGGCAACGCCGCCCATGATCCTGCTGCGATCGGAGTTGTAGCGCTGCACACTCGGCTTCATGTCCGAGACGTCGTTCTTGAGCTGGCCGACGTCGGTAACGACCTGGTCGAGCTTCTTCTGCATCGCCGCGCTGTCGCGGCGGGCGAAATGGTTCGCCTGCGCCAATTGCTCGACATTCGCGAGCAATTCGCCGATTTTCAGCGAAACTTCGTGGAGCTGGCCGTTATTTGTCATGCCAGCACCTCACCTCGCCTTGAGGTATTCGATTTCGCGGATAGCCCACTGCAGCGCCGCGGTAAGCGTCGCGATCAGCTTGCTCGGGTCGATGCCCTGCATCTCCTCGCCGTCCTTCTCGCCGGTGACGGCGTGAGCGTTCGGTGCGGCCTCGTTGACCTCGTGCGCGAGGAAGCCGTCGACCACCGTTCCGGGATCCGCGATGAAGTTGAAGCGCCGTGGCGTCAGGGCCGCGACCGTTTCTTTCGCCTCGGCGAGGTCGAGGGCGGCGACGTTTTCCTTCAGCCGATAGTCGGACGAGGTGTTGTAGGCGGTGCCAGTGCCGCCGGAGACGACAATGGACCCCACCGTGCTGGCGGGGCCGCCCTGGCGGAAGGCCACGAGCGTTTGCGAGCCCGAGCCTGGGTTGGTGATGAATAGCGGGGTTAAGCCCGTGGTGTTGTAGAGTGTTGTGAGGCCTGAGACCTGCAGAACGCCACCCGCGTCCAGAAGCGCTGTTGTCCCGATCTTTACCCCTGAGGAATCGACACGGGTTTTTTCGGCCGCACCCGCCGAGAACGCGATCGTGTCGGCAGCGGGCGCCCACATCCCCGTACTGCTGTCGCCGACGGGCGATATGCCGGGCGCGGACGCCGAACCGGCCGGGAAAAGTCGCGCTGTGGCGGCACCCAGAAGGCCTTCCGCGGCGTCAGCCGTCAGCTCCTCTATATCGCCAGTGCTCGCGGTCGTACGGCCGAGCAGCCGCGCCGTGGCGATGTCCTGCGTCTTGGCAAAGGTAACGGCGTTGTTGGCCAGCGCTCTCGTCGACACGCCGCCGGTCGCGTGCTTGGGCTCCGTCACGCCGGAGTCGGCCAGCGCTCTCGTCGACACGCCGCCGGTCGCGTGCTTGGGCTCCGTCACGCCGGAGTCGGCCAGCGCTCTCGTCGACACGCCGCCGGTCGCGTGCTTGGGCTCCGTTACCGCGCCGTCCTGTATTGCCGCGGTGAAGATGCTGTCGACGCCGATTGCCAGCGGTGTGAAATCCGCGATCGGATCCCAGAAGGTTGCGTTCGGGGGCTGATTGGCGCCTGACGAGAGATGGGACGATTTGGCCTTATAGAAGGTCGATCCGACCGACGCGCCGTCGCTGATGAGGTAGTTGACCCCGCTCACCCATGTGCCGCGGTAGGTAAATCCGATCGACAGGCTGTCGGAAAGACTGTCCTGCGTAACAACGCCGTTCTTGAGCGCGCCGTCATCACGCTGGATCTTCGCCAGATTGACCAGTGTCTGATCGAGCGTGACCTTGACCGAATTGAGCTCGCCGTCGACCTCATCGCCGGGAAGCGGGGTCGTCGGTTCCTGCGCCTGGAAGTCCTGAAAACTGAATTGGCGATCGTAGGGGGTCGGCTGCGCCATCGGGGCCACTTCGCGATTGCGAGCCGGAGGCGAGACGGCAGGACGACGCCAATTGTCGCCCTAATCTAAGCCATAAAGGCGACAAAGGCAACAAATCAGGCGGCAGGCTTGCCGATCAGGAGTGGCGAACTCGTACCCGCCAGAATTTTGGCCAAATCCGGCTTTTTCATCGCCATCTGCGGCTGCTGGAACGGCATTTGCGGCTGCGCGGCGACTTGGGGCGCCTGTTGCTGCTGGCTGGCCGCGAATTGGCTCAGCGCGGAGGTGAACGCGTTCGCCAAACTGGGCTCTTCGGCCGCGGATGGGGCTGGAGCGGGCATCGCGGCCGCGGTCTGCGCTTCCTGCGGCGCCATCGGCTGCGCGGGAGCTGCCTGGCCGCCGAAAACGGGCGGTTTCGTGCCGTCGAGCTTCGCCTGCCAAAGGCTCGCGAAGTCTCGCGCCAGCATCCCCTGGCTTCCGCCATTCTGGATGACGGCTTTCGTGCCGACCAGGGACGACGCCGGCGCGTCGGGATTCTGCAGGATCTTGAGCGCGCCGCCGCCACCCTGCTGATGGGCCAGGTACAGCTCACCGGGGGTTGGATCGCGACCGAGCTTCTGCCGGAGCAGGTTGCGGTTGTCATTGGTCAGTCGGGCCGCCGCATCCGAGCTCTGGGCCGGATCGTAGCGGTCTGCCAGGCCGTAGTGCTTCGCGGTGCTGTCGATAAACTGGAACAGGCCGCCGGCGCTCGAGACGGGATTCTTGGCGCGCGGGTTCATCCGCGATTCGATATTCGCGATCTTGAGGCCAACGCTCGGGTCCAATCCGTACTTGGCGAACGAGCCTCTGATGATTTCGCTGATATCGACCATGGAGACAGCTTAGCGCAAATGGCGACAAAAGCGAAGAGCCCCTGACCGGTGCAATCGATCAGAGGCTCTCAGGCTTTGCGGAAGTCGACCGGAATGCGGGTATCATGACGCTCCCGAGAAGAGGCCCGTTCCGGTCTTGTATGCCCTGACCCTCCACGCTGGCCAGAGAAGGAACCCTCTTCTCGGTTAAAGATATCGGACTTCGTCGAAACCGCTGTAGTACGAGATCACGCCGACGGGCGGATGCTGCGGGTGCTTCTCTCCGGACGTCATCGAGAGGTAGAGCTTCTCCGCCAGGTCAGTTTCCTTGAGGTGCCACTTCAGAACGCGGCAGACCTCGGCGATCGTATCGGCCCGCGTCACCGCGGCGACGTCGGCCCTGATCTCCGCCAGCTTCTTGCGCTTCTTCATTTGTCCTCCAAGTCGGCCGGTGGCATGATTTGCGGGATTTCATGCCAAATGGCATCTTCGATCGGTTCAGCGTCCGACTGCTGCGCGGCCTGCCGAACCCGGTTGCGATGCTTCTCGGCCAGATGGTCGAAGAGATGCACGTCGTGGAGCGCGTTGTGAGCCGGGTTGGTCATCAGTCGTCGCGCGGAGTGCCGTCCGCCAGCCGCGTGATCGCGACATTGCACCACATCGCGTTGGAGCGATGCGCGCGAATGGCGAAGGTCTTGTCGGGGCCATCCGGCAGCTCGGCATCGAGCACGTCGTTGAAAGCCTTCGCCGCGGCGCGGACGCGAGCCATCTTCTCGACCTGCAACTCGGTTGGCTTCAGGTATTCATGCGTGCTGGCGTGCATCTGGTGCTCCCTGGAAACCGCTGCGGGATAGGCGCCGCGTCAACGGCTTTTAATCGAGTTTTGGAAGAGGTTCGCAGCCTCCGCCTATCGCCGCATTGGGAGACATTTTGCACGAAAGGAGACAACCGTCAAGCCGGATCGGATGCGAACTTCGCGGTGATAGTCCAAAAACTTTTGAAATTTGCAAAATTTAGCGGTCAGGCTCCGGCGTCCGGATGCACCGCGGGCCACCCCCTCCCCAGGGGGTCGAACCCGGTTTTTCGGGGTCGAGCGGGGCCGGTTCGCGCCTTCACTAGGCGAAGACTATTCAAGCGGATCAATGGGTTGATCGTCATTGGCGCGTAACAACGGCGCGCTAACCCCTGAATCGGGCGTCACATCCAGCGCAGCCGCGCCCCTTTGAGCCTCGAGCTGCTCGACTAGGCGCTCGAGCTCCGCGACGCTGTATTCGGCGAGCGGCTTGACCTCGTCCGAACGGTCGGATCGTTTCGGGTCCGAAACATACGCGGCTCGATCGAGAATCGTCTTTGCAGCGTCTACTCGAGCGCCTGCCGGCGCCTTCTCGTCGCGCATAATCTTGTCCAAAACCGTGAGTGCAACGGGCGCCATGTGCTGCATACGGCGCGTCGTCTCGATGCGGATCGCGGCAGCCACACGCGGGCGCCTGGCGATCTGTCGCCCCTGTATCCCCGCTTGCGCGTAGCCTGCAGCTTCAGCGGCTTTGATCGCGTCTCCGAACTGGACGAAATTCAAAACGAAATCATCTTCCTTGTCCGTCATCTCCGGCAGGAGATCGCGTAAGGCTGGCGGCTTGGTCATGGAAATCCTCCTTGTTTCAATGACTTTAGCGCCTTGTCGCTTTTTGTGCAAAATAGCGCTTGACGCGCTGTCTCCTTTGTCGCATTCTCCAATTGTCGAAAGGGAGACGCCCCCCCGCCGACCACACAAGGGAATAGGCACATGCGCAAGCAGGACACCTTCACCGTCTGCGAAGACCGGCCCAAAATGGATCGCTGGGACGTCGAGATCAAAACCTTCCAGTCCCGCGCCGAGGCCGAGCGCTATGTGCAGCGCAAGTACACGGCAGATGAACGTAACGGCGAGTGCGAGTTGTGCCAGCCCCGCATCCGTTACGACGCCGAGCACGAGTACGTCGGATGAGCGTGATTGTGCACGTCAACCGGCAGACGATCGCCCGCAACACCAAGACGGGGGAGAATCTTCCCCCGCTTATCATCCGCCGCGGCCGCCAGCGTGAATACGCTCATGAGGTCCAATTAATCGGCGCAGCACGTGTCGTCTACTCGCCGCACAAGCCCCTCGACTGCGGCGCCCGGCTCTGGATCGAAGCCGACGACGCCACTGCGGCCTGACTCTTCGACACTGCGCCGGTCCAATCCGACGCAGCACGAAGCGCCAAAGCTTCACTCACAAGGGAATAGGCAAATGGACACCGACGCCTTCATCGCCGCCCAACTGGCTCGGCCCATCGTATTGAACGTCATCACGACTTACGCAGATGGCTCGACCAAGATCCATGGTGTTCGCAGCATGGGCGCCGCCGAGAACTACGCAATCGGAGAGCGTCGAAAGATTGGCCGCAAGCTGATCGACCGCGAAACCGGCGAATCCGTTCAAGTCGTCTCTGTCGTGATTAGCAACGCCTGACATTTCGGCCTTGGGCGCGTCACTGCGCCCAAACCGAAGCGCCAAGCTTCAAGCCCAATCCATAGCAAAATAGGAGATACAGCCCATGAAGATCGAACCCCGCAGGAGACAGGACGCGCCCAAGCGCATCCGTTCGCAGGCCCGCAAAGCGGCCACCATGTTCGGCAAGCAGGCTTATCTGCTCTCCAGCGCCGCCGGCAAGTGAGGACGTCATGAGCAAGCCGGACATTCGCTTCTGCGACCTTCCTGTCGGTCGCCACTTCGAGTTCAGCAACTCCGAAACGTTCTCTTCCATCTGCAAGAAAACATCGCCGATTTGCTACACATGGCAAGACGGCGATGGCCGAGAACTTAGTTCTCGCGTCACAAAGCCCGTCCATGTGTGGGTGCGCCCTGTGATGGCGTATGCACCCGCGCTCAAGCTGCGCAAGCGGCCGGTAGCATTTCGTGTAAAGGCGCCCGAAGGAGCTGGTTGGTCCTGGTTGTACTACACGGACGAACAAAAGGCGGCCGAAAGCGCTAACAACCTTGGCGTTGATTATGACGGTCTCTATGTCCGCGATGGAACACCGCTGACAACCTAACAAACAACGCCCCTTCCAAACCTTCACCCCAACAAGCAACGCGCTCGGCATGGCCAGCGCGAACGGGAAAGCTCATTCCAATGACAAAGCGCACCAACGCCGGCCTAGTCTACAATCAGTTCGAGAACGCATTCTCGCACGTCGCGACCTATGTCGTGCTCGGTCGCAGCACAGACGACAAGGGCGATCCGGTTTGCGTTGCCAAGGTCGCAATCAAGCGGGGCGCATCTGGCCCCCGCACAACGGCCTTCGTTCATTGGCTTGGTGCGCCGCTGGCAAAGGGGGTCGCCAACGGTGGCGGTTACGATAAGGATTCCGCAAGCGTCGCAAGCGCGGCGCTGCGCCTTCCAGACGACATTGTGGGGCGCGACAAATTCGACCGCGCCGCCTTCATTGATGCCGCATCCTTGGACGGTGGCAAGCGCTGGGATGACGCCGTGCGCGATGCTGGCTTCACCGTCATCCAGGCGGTCTAGACATGAGCCCCGAAACCCTCGCCGGCCTCGCGATCGGCTGGATGCTGATCCTGTTCGCCGGTGTCACCGTCAACCACGTCCTGTCTGCTCGAGAATATGAAAGGCGCCGGTCATGAATGAATTTCAAGCCTCGATCCGCACCGCGCAGATCCACCTCTTTCTGGACAACCCCCGCGCCGCCCTGATCGCCCTCAAGCGCGCCTTGACGCACGCCAACCGGTTGAGCCCCGCGCATCGCAGCGTCACCATGCGCGCCATGAACTGGACGCGAGCTGCAGCGAGGGCGTCATGATGCTACTCGCAACCGCTCCGACGCTCGAAGCTATTCGCGAGAGCGTTCTGAAGTTCTACTGCGGCACGCCGATGGTGCTCGCGCCGATCGGCGTCGATACTTGGCAAATTATCCGCCAACGCGATGGTAAGGTTCTGGAGGGTATGACGATCGTCAAACGCCGCGGTCGGTTCCGCTTCGAGGGCGCGGCATGATAGCAGCCGCATCCTGCCTCATCCGCTTCCTCACAACCTCGGCCTTCCTGTTCTGGATCGCCTACATGCTCCTGAGATAGCCCGCCGCGAGGCGGGTTTTCTTTTGCGCCTTCAGCCGCTCGCTGCGAGCCCGTAGAGCGGCCGCGCCCTTATCCGGCTTGACCTCCCCCCGCTGAGCCTGGATATCGCCGCACACGGCCTTCCCTGCCCTCGTGAGACGCCATAGGAACTTTGGCTGTTCCTTCACAGGCGCATTCGGCGGGGGCTTGCCGGCATAATCCGCATTTTCGACGCGCTCGACCAACCCATGTCGGTTGCAATGCGCCATCACCCATTGCGCCCGCTGCGTCGTCATCCCCGCCCGCTTGCCGATGTCGCTATGCGCCATCCACTCGCCGCTCTCGAGCGCCAGTAAGGCCCGGTCACGATCGCTCTCACCCCACCGCCCTTTTGGCTCGCCCTTCGCCGCCATGGCGCGACGCGCGGCAATGCTCGCCTTGTGAACCTTCTCCTGCTCCGTCGGATAGAGCTCGGCTCGCAGCTTCGCCGTCCTGGCCTCCATCCTCGCGCGGCGCCTCGCGGCTTCAGCCAGTAGGATGGCTCGCGTAACCTCATCGATCAGGCCGTCGTCGCTCATGCCCCACCGCCGCGGTGCGAATTAAAATAAATAGGCGATTTTGCCAGGGATTTCATTTTCGATCCTGTCGGTGTTTTCAGTTGGCCGATTGGCTTTCTGGATGTGGCGCCCTTCCCCGATTGGTTCCCCGCTACCTAAGTGTAGCGGGGGGAACCAATCGAAGGGAAAAAGATGGGTTTGTCAGACCAATCGGCGACCAATCGGGACCAATCGGGACCAATCGAGATTAAATCAAATAATTCTAACCCATTGAGAACGCTTGGTTTGTAAGATAAATCCTTTTTGGGCGAGAGCCATTCGAAAGTTGGCGAGATTGTGACGCTCGATTGGTTTCTCGACCAATCGGGGCGAGCCTTGATTGGTCGCCGAACCATTCGAACTATGGCTGCTTTGTGGCAAATTAATTCCTTCGGGAATTTCTTCCGAATTATCAATCTCGCCGGTTTTAGCCTGCCAGGCGACGCGCCATTCCGTCGTCGAGACCGGCTGCGCCTTGTTGCCGACCTTGTACTCCGTGCCGTACTTAGTCTGCGCCGCGGCCGTCAGGGCATCGAGTACCTCGGCTTCGCGGTCCGTCAGCACGCTGTCGAAATCCTCCATCGCAGACCCGATCTCGACCACGGCCGACGTCACCGCATTGCCGTTCGAATCAAGCCCGAGGTCCACGCTCTTCAACGAGAAGGGGATCGCCTCCGCGAACTCGAGGTCGCGTTGCTTGGTCACATGGATCGCCCCGTCCTTGATCTCGAGCTCAGTGTCGAGCGCCGCCTTGAAGCCCGACCAGCCGCGTGCGCCGCGCCCCTCCGCCTTGCCTGTATGGTGGATCAGCATGGTGTGCGCCTTGATGGCCGCACGCACCTCGTCGATGTTCTTCACGAGCGCACCACCGTCCACCGAGCTGTTCTCGTCGCCGCCGGCGAGCACCCTGGAGAGCGTGTCGATGGCGAGGATCGCGCATGGCATTCCAAATTCCGCTTCGGCCGCCCTGATCGTGGCAATCAGCCTCTTGCAGTCGACCTTGTTCGATCGAAGGTCCGCGGAGACCGAGATCAGCACGAGCGGCAGATCCTCGGCGCAGCCATAGGTCACGTCGTAGGCCTTGTATCGCTTGCGCACGCCGCCGCCGCCTTCGGCCGCGAGGTGGACCGCAAGCCCCTTCTCGACCTTCCTGCCGGCCCATGGCTTGCCCGCGGCGATGTGGTAGAGCCAATCGATCGTGACGAAGGTCTTGCCGGCGCCCGGCGGCGCGTAGAGCATGCTCATGGCGCCCTGGTCGAGCAGCCCTTCGATGAGCGGTTTGGCACTCTGCGTCAGCGCCATCGCCGACGCGGACCTGGCGCTCTGGTATTCGAACGGGTTGTTGCCTGATGTGACGGGCATGTCGTCAACGCCCTCGGTTTGGCCGAGGTCGTCTTTCGCCAGTTCGACCACATCGAACTCGACGTCAGCGCTGTCGGCGCCGATCGGCTTCTGGCGGTACTGCGCCGCGTTGTTGACGATGACCTCGAGCTGCTCCGGTTCCCACGGCGGCTCGCATCTGTCGTTCCAGTGATCGAGCATCAGATCGAGCGCGTCGTCGGGCGAAAGCCCGAAGTCCATCACCCTGGCGGCGACGCGATAAGCCGCGGTGTCGCCACCATCGCCCTCTCTGGAGAGCTCGGCGTGGTTCTTGAGCCATTGCTTCGCCCTTGCTGCCGCGATCGCTTCGTCAACACCACCGAGCGTTTCGACGTTATCCGCCTTGACTGGCCTTGCGCTCGTGACCAGGTCGGTGAACCATTGGGGCGATAATGCATCATTTGTTACGTTTTCAATTTCATAGCGTTTTCCATCGATAATCGACCCTGGGCCGACGACGTAGCCACCATCGCCCCTGATATCGAGCCCTTCGCCGAGTTTCGAAGCGCTGTTTCGGACATAAGCGCCATCAGGCATTGCAAGATACACATGGCGACCATGCGTCGGCGTACTAACGGTGAAGGACACCGGCAGATCATCGTTCCTGAGTTCAAGTGATTCCAGAGAGAGCGATCCGTTCTTTCCGCCTTTATTGTCGACGTCGAGAACGACCAGGCCATCGCCCGTTGCGATGCCGATATTGTAGTCCAGCGGATCTTCGCTGAAAGCCTCGGACCAGAAGCGGCGTACCCGCTCAGGATCGGACGAGGCCCTGGTAACTCCCCCTTCGACTGCCGGCGTCTTGCCGTTCGGCAGCAACGGAAAAACGCGACGGCCTTGCTTTGCCAGGGCGACCGCCTGGCTGCGGAGAGTTTCGTCTGCCATGGGGTCTCCTTGTAAGGCGTTTGTCGCCTTCTACGATTGACTATCTAAGCGACAACGGCGTAGCTTGTCTACGTCGATGATGGATCGGCGCGGGAGAAGACGATGACGGAAGAGCAGATCAAGGAGGCCGCGAAGGCGCTGAAGGAGGGACTCGAAGGCTTCCCGGCACTGGTCGAGCAGCACCTAGAGGCGTCGGGCCTGTCGCAGACCCGTTACTCGCTGGAAGCCTACGGCTCTGTGGATTTCGTGCGCCTGCTGCGCGCCGGCCGGAACTTCCGCCTCGACACCCTGGTCAAGGTGGCGACGTTCATGGCCCGCGAAGAAATTCCGTCGCCTTCTACGAATGTCGCTTGACAAGCGTCTGAGGATACATGAAACGTATCAGGGCGACAACGAGACATGGAGGCGACAGATGATTGCGGTGAGGAGGGTTTACGCGCCAGGGAACGGCGCATGAGCAACGGGGATGCGGCGGATGAGAAGGAGGATCTGATGAGTGATGCGGCGATGAATGCGAAGGCTGGCGGCAGGAGGCAGAGCGGCGATTACGCCGCGCTTCAGAGCGTGCTGGATGAGGCGTATCGCCAGTCGGCGGAGGGCAAGGGCAACGCCCGCCACGCCAACGACAAGCCCTTCGACAAGCAACCGATCCTCGAGATCGGCCGGATGGTCGGCCCCGGCTTCGCCGCCGGGCAGGTGATGAAGAAGGCCCAGGAGGCCCTCGGCATGGCGGCCCGCGGCGAGACCGAGGCCGCTGCCAACGAACTGCTCGGCGCTATCGTCTACGCGGCGTCGGCCGTGGTGTTGGTGCGGGAGAAAGCCGAGCCGGCCTTCAAGAACGGAGACTATGTCGAGGGGACGATGTCTTGGCCATCCGGCGGAGTTCGACTTCACCATGCCGAGCCGCCTCTCGATACCTCTCGTCTGATCGAGCCGGAGGTCGCGCCGCGGCCGTTCAAGGTCGGCGATCGCGTTGACCTAAAAGCAACCGTCTCTGATTTCGAACCCGAAAGAGGGAAGGTGACGTATCTCGGCGGGGGCTCAAAGGTCTGCGTTCTGTGGGACCAGTCTGGCGAGTCCTGGCACTATCCTCAGACCCTCGTCCACGTCGACTAAGCGCCCGAGCGCGCAACTGCTGACTCCCTCTGTCAGACGCTAGGACCATGATCCTAGGCATAAGAATTTAACGCCTCATACCTTCAGAATAAAAGGGGACTATGCCTATGACCACCCTGGCTTTGGACCTTGGCACGACGACCGGCTATTGCGTCGGCGACAGGCGCGATGCGCTCGTCTCCGGCACTTGGAGCCTGAAGCCTGGTAAGTTTCAGGGTGGCGGGATGCGCGCCGTCAAATTCCGTCAGAAGCTCGACCAGCTTCACGCGGCGCTCTGCATCCGGCAAGTCTTCTTCGAAGGCGTCAGGGCGCATAAAGGCGTCGATGCTGCCCATATTTTCGGCGGGTTGATGATGACGCTGCAGGAATGGTGCGAGCAGCAATCGCCCCCTGTTCCTTATGACGGCGTTCCGGTCGGCGTTATCAAGAAACACGCCACCGGCAAGGGCAACGCGAACAAGGAGGCGATGATGGCGGCGATGCGGGAGCTCGGCTTCGAGGTGGTCGACGACAACCACGCCGACGCGATCGCACTGTGGCTGTGCCAACAGGAGCCCCGCCCATGACCACCCCCTCAACCTCCGCGCAGGGGCCGTTGGCCCGACCGACGCCTGCTGAAATCGAGGCTGTGACAGGCGTCCTCCAAGCGCACGCAAGGGGCGACATCTACCTCGACGTAGCATCCGGCCCTGAGTTCAGTCGAGATGTTGTCGCGCTGATAGGCCGCCTCACCGCCTCCCCATCCCCTGCCGCCTCGCCTGCGTCACCGAGCGGGGTGCGGGAAGCGGCCCTCCATCTCGCATTTGAAATCGGCTATTGCTGGCGCGGGATGCTCGTTGGACAGACGCTGGAAGACAGCAGGGCTGTTTGCCGCACGTTGGGCGCCGACATCTTCGACGGCCTCAACATCGACGCCAGCGAAGTCCCTGGCTTCGAGACTGCCGACATCGGCATTTACCACGCCAAACGGGCGATCCGAAAAGCGCTCGCCGCCCTCGCCAGCGACGCCACCCCGGCTCCGACGAGCGGGTCTGAGGATGGGGGCGATTGGCGCCCTGTCCTCACGGAGATGGTCGCGGCAATGAACCGCTACGGCCATGATATCGGAGACGGCGATATCCCGAGCGCCCACCGTTCGTTGATGTGGCGGGCCGAACAGCTACTCGCCAAGCCCGCCTCTGAGCCTGCGGGCGGGGATGTGCGGGAGGCGTTGCGTTGGGTGGAGCAAAATCTAGCTGCCGCCAAGCGCGCGATGAAGACTTCGGCTGAACATAGCGACGGGCGATCCAATTTTGCGGCGCATGATGCTCACAAGCATCTGTCGACCATTGCCGCCGCCCTCTCGCCCTCTGCCGGCCCTGCGGGGGAGGGACAGGATTGGAAGCGCATCGCCAAGGAAACCGAGGCGCGCGCGAACTTCCTTGCCGAGATCATCCGGGATTGCCCCGAGGCTCGCAACGTGTGGGGGCAGCGCATCGCAGACGAGGCCGCTGACGCTCTAGCCGCGCATCCCGCGCCCGCCACGGTGGAGATATCCGACGCAATGATCGACGCTGGTTGCGCAGCGTGGGTCAAACTCTACCCGGCGTTTGATGGCGAGAAGCCGCAGCCAACTGCGGGCGATGTAGTCAAGGCGATCTTGTCCGCCGCCCTAGCGCCCGCGACCGAGGGGAGGAAGTCGTGAGAGGATCTGATGTGGCATCCGCGCGGCTCCGGCCAGAGCCTAACGAGATGCGTGCCGATGTCATCGGATTACGCGTCCGCTGCGATAACCGCCGCAAGCTAGGCATCAGCGATTGCGAGACCGAGGGCGACGGCGAAGAGCAGGCCACCCTCACGGTTCCGCTTCTGATGCTAGAGCGCGTCGTTGGCGCTCTGGAAGCTCATGCACCGCGCGTAGTCGTCAACCCTTGGGACGGTTGCTTCGATGCAGCCATGCAGGCCGTTCTCTGTGGTGGCCGGGCAAGCCGAAGGGACTGGAACAGGCCATCTCATATCGAGATGCGCGTTGTCGAAGGTTTCTCCAACGGTGTCATTGTCATGGTGATGAGGGACGGAACGGTCGGTCCTTACACGCCATCTGGCTGCGACATGGTGGCGAGCGATTGGGAGATTCTGGAGAACAGCCCCGCAGGTCTCGCGGATGCGCACTCAAAATCCCCCTCCCGCCCCGCCATGCCGAAGGAGGAAGACACCCATGGGTGAGCTGACGAAGGCCGAACACGAAATGCTGCAATCCTTTCAGGGCGTGCTCGCAGTCGGTGATTATGACTACGTGCCCGCGCATTATGCGGTCGGCGGCCCTGTATCGAAAGAACACCGCGCGACCATCAAGGGCCTGCGGTTGCAGGGGCTGTTGGACATCGCCAGGGGCGGTCAGGACGATGAAGGCCGCGTCATAGGCGGCACGTTCTACGGCATCACCCCCGCAGGTCGCGCTGCCTTGGAGCCCCGCGATGAGCGATAAGCTGGACGAGAAGGCGGCAGAGCGCATTACTGGCGTCGCGATTGTGGACGCACAAGGCCGTCTCTGGGCTTTGCCCGCACCGCGCCGGCATCACCATATCTTCGCGCTGGCTGCATTTATGGGCGAGAGCGCAGAAGGCAATTCGCGCGGCCAAGGCTTCATGACGAGCGCCAATCGCTTCGTCGAGCGCGCCGACGCTCTGGATATCGCGAAAGCGTCTGGCCAGACGCGCCCCGGCGCCCAGCTTGGGCATCAACTCTATTCGGAGGATCTATGATGAGCGCTGACGCAGCCACTGCCGAGATGCCGGGCGTGTACAGGATCGCTGACGAGTTCGAGCGCGAGCTATTCGCGTGGCGCGACCTTCCGTCGCGGGACGGTGCAGCCCTGCGGGCCTGTGCCTATGCGCTCGCACAGAAGGCGGAGACCCTCTTCGCCCCGATCCTGGGGGAGAAGGAGCGGCTAGGGAAGTGCCTTGCGAAAGCAAACGCCAACACTGAGGAATTCGAGCGCCGATACTATCTCGAAAGCGACCGCGTTGAAGACCTCGAAGCCCGCGCCCTAGCCGCAGAAGCCGCGCTCGCTGCGGAGAGGGAGCGGGCCGGACAGTTAGTTCGTCTTCTCGACCAGCAGATGGGTACGCCGTGCGAGCAGATCCGATATCAGCAGGACATCGATAATCTGCGCGCGATCACGACAGAGGCGATCGACGAGATCGAAAGCTGGGGCGCATATGCCAGCGAGTATTTCCGCGATAAGCACGATCTCACCGGCACGGTTGCAGACCTTCGCGTTCGTGCCGCAGCCATACGGGCGCAGGCCGAATAACCCCGAACCAGGCGCTTGACACGCGTCTCCTTTGTCGCCTATGTAGCTAATTGTAGATTGACGAATAGAGAATAAGGAGACAGTGCAAATGGAGCAGGAAAGAAGGCGACTGGACCGCCCCACGGTCGGCGAGGTCATCGCATTTCTCCAGCAGTTCCCAGCGGACAAGCCGTTTCGGATCGAAGATCCGGATACCAGCTGGACGATCTCCCGCATCCACACTTACGCGGATGCCCACGCCGTTTGGTTCACCGGCGAGTATGGTGAGATCGGCGGAGACGACCTGTGACAACTCTCTTCCCGTACCAGGTTTCCGGGGCGCAGTGGCTGGCCAAGGCCGGCCGCGGGCTGCTGGCAGACGAGCCCGGCCTCGGGAAAACGGCGCAGGCGATCGCCGCAGCGGCTGCCGTCGGAGCCAAGAAACGGTTGGTGCTGTGCCCGGCTTCCGTGGTCGAGAACTGGCGCCGCGAGATCAAGCGCTTCGACTGGAAAGGTCACGACGAGCACCTCTGGCGCGTCGAGAGCTACGACATGGCGCGCGGCCGCAACTTCGAGTTCCTGATGGGGATAGGCTACGACCTCGTCATCTGCGATGAAGCGCACATGCTGAAGACCCGCGACACGAAGCGCACGCAGGCCGTGTTCGGCAAGAAGTGTGACGGCGTCGGCGGCCTGATCGAGAAGGCCAAGCACGTCTTCCTGCTGACAGGGACTCCGATGCCCAATAATCCGTCCGAGCTCTGGCCGATGCTGCGCGCCGTGATGCCGGACGCCCTCATCGGTCTCAAGACCGGCAAGCCGGTGGCCTATTGGCCGTTCGCGATGCGCTACTGCAAGATGGAGCGCAACTACCTCGGCCACGACACGATCGTCGGCGGCAAGAACCTGCCCGAGCTGCGCGAGCGCATGAAGCCGTTCGTGCTCAGGAGGAAGAAGAGCGATGTGCTTTCAGAGCTACCACCAATCCGTTTCGACGTCCTCCCGCTCGCCGGCAAAATCACGATCCCGCCTGACATGGCGGATGAGGTCGCTGCGCAGATGCGCGAAGTCCAGAAGGCACTCGAAGACGGCGGCGTCGCCGCTCTCAAGGCGATCGCACCACACGTCGCGACGCTGAGAAGGCTGACCGGCGTGGCGAAGGTCGCGCCTGTCATCGAGTGGGTGAAGGACCAGCTTGACGGCGGCATGGGCAAGATTGTGCTGTTCGCGCAGCATCGTGAGGTGATCGAGAACCTCTACCAGGGGCTCGCCAAAATCACAGGCGTCGTCATCGTGAGTGGCTCGACCACCGATCGACAGGCTGCCGTGGACATGTTCCAGAATGATCCACTGGTCCGCGTCTTCGTGGGACAAATTCAAGCCGCAGGGACCGGCATAACGCTGACCGCCGCGAGCGACCTGGTCTTCGTCGAGTCGGATTGGGTTCCGAGTTCGAACGAACAGGCCGCTATGCGGATTCACAGAATATCTCAGAAGAACGCCTGCACTGTCCGCTTCGCCACCATCGCCGGCTCGATCGATGAGCAGATCCAACGCGCCTGCGCTCGAAAACTCGAGGACATCCGCGCGCTTTTCGTTTGACTTCCGTGTCGCCTTTTTCGCAAAGAGGAGAGAATACAATGAATATCAAGATGACCCTGCATTCGGCCGAAGAGTTCACCGCAGCCGCGGCGTTCTGCACCGCCCTGGCCGAGGCCCGAAGGAAGGAAGATGCAGATCGCATGACCGCGCCCGAATATGCTTTCGGTATCGATCGCGCGATGAATTCGATCTGGCGCCGGGTCGAGGAGCCGTCGGCCCGAACCGTCGTCAAAGAGGACGTCACCGCCGGCGAGATCGTCGACGCGCTGCATGGTGCGCTGAAGGCCGAGACCACTGCGGAAGATGCCGATGGCGTCGAATTCCCCGCCGCGGCGACCGAGTCTCCGAAGAAGCGCGGTCGCCCGCGGAAGGAGGCTCCGGTGATCGATGAGGAGCCGTCGCCTGCCGCCGAGCCCGAGCAGCTCGACATCGAAGACGCCATCGCCGCCGAGCACCCCGATGTCGAAGCAGAGCGTTTGCGTGCGGCGGCTGCGGAGGCCGAGCGGGCTGAGCAGCAGCAGGTCCTAGCGCAGAAGGCGGCCGAGGAAGCCGCGCGAACTGCGCTCGATACGTCTGTCGTCATCGAGCCCGAAGACCCGACCGTCGGCTGGACCACCCAGGACGCCCGCAACGCCGGCCGTGCGCTGCTCGACCGTGCGCCGGACGTCGACACCGGCAACCGCAAGCTCGCCGCGACGCTCGTCCCGTTCGGCGTGCAGCAGGTGAAGGCGCTGCAGCCGGATCAGATCGAAGCGTTCGTGGTCGCGACGCAGAAGGCGGTGTTCTGATGGGTGTGCAGCACACGTCCGGCCCCTGGAATCAGTTTGATGACGGGGGGTCTACGGGCACGATGAGCTATGGTCGCGGCTATGCCGACTGCGTGTGGGGTCCAGAGGGGCCGGGCCATGGCGTCATCGCGGACTGCTCGCCGAATGGCCAAGCGCCGACAGACGAAACGATCGCCAACGCCCGCCTGATCGCCGCCGCGCCTGATTTGCTGGCTGCGCTCAAAGGTCTTGAGACCATCGTCTCCGAGATCCACGCGAAATGGGACGAAGGCATGCGAGCGGGCAAGCTGCTCATCGCTCTAATGGACCCGTCTCTTCGCTATCGCGCGGATGTCACCGCAATCCACGCCGCCATAGCCAAAGCGGAGGGCCGGGCATGAGCGCGCAGCCCCACGCCGCACGCGGCCACGCCCGCCTGTCCCCGAGTGCCAGCAAGCGCTGGCTCGCCTGCCCTGGCAGCATCCGGATGCAAGCAGGCATCCCCGACTCGTCATCCCCCTTCGCCGACGAAGGGAGTGGCGCGCATGAGCTCGCGCAGAAGTGCATCGAGACGGGCCTCGACGCCGACAGCTATGCCGGCTTCTACGCCAACCTCGATCAGTCCAAGCCGATCAGCCCCAAGCAACTCGGCGAGCGCTCGATCTATATTGATGACGAGATGGTCGATGGCGTGCAGCAATATCTCGACTTCTGCCGCGAGCTGATGGACGGCGCCGAGTGGCAGGCCGAGCAGTGGCTGAGCCTGACGCACCTCGAATGCGACGGGCTCGATGGTGGCACCGGCGACTTCCTGGCCTATTGCGAGAAGACGGCCACGCTCGACGTCGTCGACCTCAAATATGGCTATGGCGCCGTCGACCCGCGCGAGAACACGCAGCTCATGCTGTATGCGCTCGGCGCCGTGAAGCGCTACCACAACCGCAAGCTCGACAAGGTCCGGCTGACGGTCGTGCAGCCACGCTCGCGCACCGGCGGCGACGCCATCAAGACATGGGAGGCCGATCCGCTCGACCTCTTCGAGTTCGAGACGGACATCAAGCTCGGCGCCAAGCGCACGGAGGATGCGGCGGCGCTCTTTGATCACATCTTCAAAGAGGTGCCGGTCGAGAAACAGCCAGCCGCCGTGCGCCAATGGGAGGACGAATTTCTCCTCGCCGGCGAGCACTGTCAATTCTGCAAACGACAGACATCCTGTCGAGTCCGCGAAGACTTTATCATGGACGTCGTCGATGCCGACTTCGATGCATTCGGCGAAGCGACGCCGGCGCCGGTCATCCACCTGACGCCCGAGCAGATCGGCGCCAAGTGGGGGCTCATCGAGCAGGTCGAGCAGTGGTGCAAGGCGTTTCGCGCTTTCGCCCATGACGAGGCCATGGGCGGCCGCATCCCGAAGGGGCTGAAGCTCGTCGCCAAGCGCGCCACGCGCAAGTGGAATGACACGACGATGGCCGCGGACGCGCTCGAGAGCGTGCTCGGTAAGGATCCGCCGATCTGGTCGGAACCGGAGTTGCTGAGCCCCGCGAAGGTGGAATCACTGCTGCCGGGCAAGAACAAGGCCGAGCGCGCCGCAGCGCTCGCCGCACTGGAGATCGACGGCGTCAAGGTCGTCGTGAAGGAGTCGTCCGGCACGGTGCTCGCCGCAGAGAGCGACCCACGTCCCGCAGCCATTGTCGGCGGGGATGAATTCGAGGAGGTGAAGTGATGCAGATATTGACTACGCTCAAAATGCTCGGGTGCGAAGTGGAACCGTGCGGTTCTCGCGTTACCTGCGAGCCGGCGCCTACCGATACCGATCAAGATTTCCTCGTTTTGGTGCCGTCGGCGCCGGAAATGGTCGCAAGTGTCGTCAATAAATTGGACGCGGCCGAGTTCAAATGGGAAGGCGAGGAGCACTATCAACAGGTCGCCGCAACCGATTTCATGTCGTGGCGGCGCGATGACGTCAACTTCATCGTGACGTCCAACAAGGTTTTCGCGAAGAAGCATCGCGCGGCGACGAGCGTCTGCAAGCGGCTCAATCTTTTGGCCAAGGCCGATCGCGTAGCTGTTTTCCAAGCTGTTCTCTACGCGAAGGCAGAGGTGACGGCATGAACTACTCTGTTCTCGCGCTCGTCGGGCTCCTGCTTGGTGGCGGCGCCACCGCCGGAGGCAACATGTTCGGCGCCAACACGGCCGAAACCAAGCTCGGCACGGCCATCTGCAAGAAACTGAACGGCACCTTCGCCAGGCTCGACGGCGACCCGATCTGCGTCAATGCCGCAGGCGGCATCCTGAAGTTCTACGAGTAGTCGCCATGTCGGTCCCGTTCGACGCTACGGACGCCGCGCTGTCAGTAAGTTTGTCGCGCGCTGATTCTTTGGCGAAGGAGCTGCGGCACGTCCACCGACAGCTCGCGGTGAAAGATGGAGCTCTCGACCGGGTGGAGCAATCCAATCGGGAGCTCTCCAGAAGGTGCGATCAGCTCCGCACCGAGAACAAGGCGCTCAAAGCGCAACTCGCCTCGATCGGCGGGAAGCCCACCAAGAGATAGACGGCTGCGCCAAGCCGGGGCAATCACGTCCAAATTGTCGCTTTCTGAGCAAACTCCACAGGAGACAAGAACCAAATGTCCAACGCAAACCAGTTCATCCTGCTTCCCACTTCCGGCACCATCAGGTCGGCCAAGGCGAGGATGGCCTACACGCAGAACGTCTACACGCCGGCGGCGCAGACCAACGACGACGGCTCGCCGCAGCTCGACAAGAACGGCGACCCCGTCAAGAAGTATCAGCTCACGCTGGTCTTCCCGAAGGGCACCGATTTCAAGTTCCTCCAGCAGAAGATCGAGGACTGCGCGGTCGCCAAGTGGGGACCGGACTACAAGAAGAAGATTTCGGGCCTGAAGAAGCCTTTCCTCAAGGTCGAGGACTACCCGAAGATGGGCTTCGACGCCGACGCCTTCGAGTATTTCATCCGGCTCAGCGTCGACGCCAAGCGCGGTGCGCCGGACGTGCGTCGCGCCGACAAGACCAAGGTGCCGAGCGAGCAGTCGAGCGAGGTCTATTCCGGCCGGTGGGCCTATGCCTCCCTCAACGTCTACGCGACGCAGCACGTCCGCGGCGGCCCGCGCATCTCGTGCGGCCTGGGGAACATCCAGCTCCTCGACAACGACGAGCCCGTCGGTGGCGGTGTCCGCGCGTCGGCGGATGAGGAGTTCGAGACGGTGGCGATCGAAGGCGGCGGCTCGACCGATGAGCTGTTCGACGCCAACGACGATCCGATGGCTTGAGCGCCATGAGCGATTATTTCGACGACGAGAAGACGCTTATTTCGGCCGGCGAGTTCGCTGACCTCGAACGAACCCTGAAACGCCTTGATGACCAGGATCTCGGCGAATGGGACCAGGATTTCCTCGACGACATGTGCCGTCGAGTTTTCGCACACGGCCGGAATACCAAGATTTCCGGCCGTCAGTGGGCGCAGGTCAAACGCATGGAGGACCAATACCTATGAGCACGCACACCGGGCTGCCCGTCGCCGGGTACAAGCCGCAGAGCGAAGACAACGTCTTCCTCGTCAACAAGAACAAGCAGATGGAGGAAAGCATCCTCCGCATGCTCGATCTCTTCGCGACCGATGACGCTTTCGACAAGCGCTGGCTCGCCGTCGGCCGCACGCATATCGAGCAGGGCTTCATGGCGCTCAATCGCGCCATCTTCCGCCCGACTCGCGTCAGTCTGCCGGAGGACCAGACCGATGGCTGACATCGGCGACAACTCCGACGGCCAGCTTAAGTCCCTGGTCGAGCGCATCGAGCGCCTCGAAGAGGAGAAAGCGGCAATCGCCGACGACATCAAGGAGGTCTATGCCGAGGCCAAGGGCACCGGCTACGACGTGAAGATCCTCCGGAAGATCGTCGCCCGGCGCAAGCGCGACATCAACGACGTGAAGGAGGAAGAGGCCATCATGGACCTCTATCTTTCGAGCCTGGACATGCTCGCGTGATGGGCTGGCTCATCCTAGCTCTCATCGGCCTGCTCTTCATCTTCGCCATCAGCGAGAGCTGACAACCACCACGGCGGGCGTTTGCTCGTCCGCCGTGTCTCCTTTTGCGCTCTTGATGGAGGCGACAATGACCAGAGAAAAGCTGCCCAACAGGCGCGAAGCACTCAATTTCAAGGTGGTACACCCCGGCACCGAGGACCACCACAAGCCGACCTGGTACGACGTCGCGCTCGGCTTCCCGCCAGGCAGCGCGGCGCCCAAGGAGGTCTTCATCTCCTGTAACAAAGTAACAACTGCGCTCGACACGGCCGGCCGGGATTGCGCGACGCTCATCTCGATAGCGCTGCAGCGAGGAGCTTCCGTCGCTGAGCTCGCAGCGGCCATGACCAGGGACGATGCCGGCAAGCCACAAGGCGTCGCCGGCGCGGTGCTCGACGCGGTTCTTGCGGAGGGCGGTCGATGACGTCGCTCGGTGTGATGATCGCCGGCGGCAATGGCAACCGGCGCGAGAACGACTTCTACCCGACGCCCCGCGAGGCGACGATCGCGCTCCTCCCGTTGATCGCGGATTGGCCGAAAACCATTTGGGAACCGGCCTGCGGTGACGGCGCCATGGCGCGAGTGCTGCGGGCATCCGGTCGTGATGTCGTTGCCACCGATTTGATCCACAGAGGTTTCGGCCAGATCCTGGATTTTCTCGGCCCGACTGCGCTGCAGATCGCACGACCACAGCGCAAGGTCATCATCACCAACCCGCCCTTCAAGCTCGCCGCACAGTTCATCGAACGTGCTGACGAGCTCGGTGCGGCACACCTCGCGTTGCTCCTGAAGGCTTCCTTTTGGAACGCCGCCAGCCGGCTCAAGACCTGGGACCGATGGGCGCCTTACGCGCGCCGGGATCTGACATGGCGGCTCGACTTCGACGGCCGTGGCGCCCCGACCATGGATTGCGCGTGGTTCCTGTGGGATCGCACCTCACCGCCGCTTGCCCGCCCCTTGGTTAAGCCGGCGCCGATCTCCGCAGAGGAGATGCTGGCATGAAAACCCTCATCGACCTCAACCCCGACGACTGCAAATGGCCGATCGGCGACCCGAAACGTCCCGATTTCGGCTTCTGCGGCGAGCGCCGCCAGCCCGGCAAGCCGTACTGCGCCGGCCACTGCAAGCTCGCCTACATGCCCCGCCGCTCCGAGCCGTGGGTGCCTGGCGCGAAGAACTTCAACGGCGAGACCAAGCGTGGCGGGTTCGTCAAGACGTCGGTGTCCTCGGACGGGCCGCGTGAGGACGTCGTCGAGAGCTTCGCTCAGCGCGGTGTCGCATGACGGCCTACTACAACGAGTTCGACCCGTATGCGGCCCAATGGCTGCGCAACCTCATTTCCGCCGGCCATATCGCGCCCGGCGACGTTGACGAACGGAGCATTGCCGATGTCCGACCTGACGATCTCCGACCCTACACGCAGTGCCATTTCTTCGCCGGTATCGGCGTCTGGTCCTATGCGCTTCGACGCGCCGAATGGGCCGACGGCCGACCCGTCTGGACCGGAAGCTGCCCATGCCAGCCTTTCAGCGCGGCAGGCAAAGGCGGCGGGTTTACTGACGAGCGGCACCTATGGCCACACTTCCACTGGCTCATCAGCCAGTGCCGTCCTGACGTCGTCCTTGGTGAGCAGGTTGCGAGCAAGGACGGCCTCGCTTGGCTCGACCTTGTACAAGCTGACCTGGAAGGAACGGGTTACGCCAGCGGGGCGGTCGATCTCTGCGCTGCGGGCGTCGGCGCGCCCCACATCAGGCAACGGCTCTGGTGGGTCGGAAAGCGAGGCGTCGGCCTGGCCGACGCCTACGACGCGAGATTGGAAGGACGGATCGTTCAACCCGAACGTACCGGAGAACGCGCTGCTCGGCCGGGCGGTCTGGCAGGCGGGCTGGCCCACGACGACGACGACGGACGCACTTCGGCATCCTTCCCCCTCATTCACGACGCCGAATGTCACGCTCAATCATGCGGCGGTATTGGCCGGTTGGGGCACGCCGAACGCCTCGGCGCCGGGCGGGACGCCGGAACAGGCGCTGAAGCGCAAGGAGGGGCGGGCCTGCGGCCAGTCGGTGACGACGCTGGACCATCAGGTTCAGTTATCGGGCTGGCCGACGCCGACGGCAGCGCTGGCGGACAAGGGCGTGCGGACGCACGCCGGGGCGATCATCGAAGCCATGCGGAACAAGGGGCCGGATCTTGGGGCGGTAACGGCGCTCGCAGGCCCGGCCCGACGAACGGTCTCTGGCGAGATGCTGACTGGCTCTTCTGCCGGGATGGAAAGTGGCGGCCAGTTGAACCCGGCACATTCCCGCTGGCTCATGGGGCTCCCGCCCGAGTGGGACGCCTGCGCGGCTACGGCAACGCGATCAACGCGGAAGCTGCGGTCGCCTTCATCTCCTGCCTTGACCGCTGAGTGGATGCTGGCATGAGCACGCTCCGCATCGACTTCGAAACAAAATCCGCCTGCGACCTCACGAAAACCAACGCATATATTTATTTCGACTCCGAAACGACCGACATCTGGTGCGCCGCGTGGGCCTTCGACAACGAGGAGCCCGCCCTCTGGCGGCCCGGCGAGCCCTGCCCCGATCGCGTCCGCTGGCACATCGAAGCCGGCGGCCTCGTTTCGGCCTGGAACGCCGCTTTCGAGAGACTCGCCATCCGGCAGGTGCTCGGCCCGAAATACGGCTGGCCGGTCCCGAAGCTCGAGCAGTATCGCTGCACCATGACGCAGGCCTACGCCATGGGTCTGCCGGGCAAGCTGGAGCAGGCCGCGCCGGCGCTCAAGCTGCCGATCACGAAGGACGACGTCGGCAAGAGGGTGATGTTGCAACTTTGCCGTCCGAGGAAGGCGCGCAAGGGCGAGCGGCCGGATGGCCTCTACTGGCATGATGACGCCGAGAAGATCGCGCGGCTCGGTAGCTACTGTGTAACCGACGTGAAAACCGAGCAGGCCATCGCCGCGATCCTGCCGCAGCTCAAGAAATCCGAGCTCGAACTCTGGTTCTTGGACCAGCGCATGAATGACCGCGGCACGTTCATCGATGAGAACCTCTGCCTCCAGGCGCAGAAGGTCGTCGCGCAGACGCAACTGCGCCTTGACCAGGAAATGCGTCAGGTCACAGGCATGGCCGTCCGTGGCGTCTCGAATGTCGGCGAACTCACCGCGTTCTGCCGCCAGCATGGCGTAGATGCGTCTTCCGTCGCCAAGGACGATCTCGCCGAGCTGCTGGTGCGGGACGACCTGAGCCCCGCGGTGCGCCGCGCACTGGAGATCCGGCAGGAAGGTGCGAAGACCTCCGTCGCCAAGATCGGCAAGCTGCTGGCGTGCCGGCAGGCCGACGGCCGCATGCGCGGCAATCTGCAGTTCCACGGCGCGTCGACGGGCCGTTGGGCGGCTAGGGGTGCGCAATTACAGAACCTGCCTCGGCCGACGGTCGACGCTCCGATGGACGATATCGTCGCGGACCTGCGGAAGGGGAACGCCGAGCTCATCGAGATGCTCTACGGCCCCGCGATGACGGTCGTGAGCGACGCTATCCGTGGCATGATCGCGGCGCCGCCCGGCCGCAAGATGCTCGCCGCCGACTTGAGCCAGATCGAGGCGCGCATGACGGCGTGGTTCGGTGGCCAACATGATGTGCTCGATGCATTCCGCCGCGCCGATCGCAAGGAAGGCCCCGACATCTACATCGTCACCGCGACGGGCATCTATCGCGTTAAGGATGGCGTCATCACCAAGGCCGACCCGCGCCGCAACGTCGGCAAGGTCGCGATTCTCGCCCTTGGCTTCGCCGGTGGCGCTGGCGCGCTGCTCAAAATGGCGAAGAACTACGGGCTCGACCTGCTGGATGCGCGCGAATCCGTGCTCGCCAGCGCGTCGCCGGAGGCGATCGAAGCCGCCGAGGATGCGTGGATAGCCAGGGGCAAGGCGTCGGGCGTCTTTCACGACCGCTGGACGACGGCGGAGCTCATCAAGATCGCCTGGCGGAAGGCCAACCCGGCGACGGCTGCGATGTGGCGCACGGTCGAGGACGCAGCGATCGCAGCGGTCAAAGAGCCTGGCACGCTCCAGACGGCGGGGAAGCTGCGCTACCGCAAGGCTGGCTCGTGGCTGCATTGCTGCCTGCCGTCCGGCCGGGTCATCGCCTACGCCTTCCCGTCGGTGCGCTCGACCGAGACGCCATTCAAGAATTCGAATGGCGAGCCGGTCTTCAAGGATAAGCTCTATTTCTGGGCCGTCGACAGCTTCACCAAGAAGTGGTCCGAGCAGGGCGCCTATGGCGGGCTGCTCTTCCAGAACGGTGTCCAGGCCGCGGCGCGTGACGTCATGGCGGGCGGGATGAAGCGGGCGGAGGCCGCCGGCTACGATCTCTGCCTGACGGTGCACGATGAGAACGTCGCGGAGGCCGATATCGGTTTTGGATCAGCCGACGAGTTCGGCGCGTTTTTGACGGAGGGCGAGCCATGGATGGCGGGCCTTCCGGTAGCGGCGGAAGCCTGGGAAGGCCCCTGCTACAAAAAGTGATTCCGCATTCCGCGGGAAACGTCGAGCCGTCGACCATAGCGGCAGGCGACCATAGGCACGGGGAGAGCCTCTCCTGAAATCATCCAACACGTCGGGTTGACGTCGGCGCAAAAAAGCCACCGGACACACTGGAAAATGAACTCCGCCCGGCCGCCATTGCGCGCGCCGGGCTTTTTCTTTTGTCGCCTTTGTAGTAGTCTGTCGTCTGAATTTGAGGAGATTTAGGCGACATGGCGCAGCCAACCCCTTACGAGCGTCAGTTCGCGTTCTCCGGCCAGCCGAAAGCCACGTGGGCCGAGGGGCTCGAGAACGAGCTCAATGCGGTCAAAGTCACTTCCGACGAGACGCTTGATAACCTCGAGCTGATCCAGCGGGACGATGGCGCGCTCAGGAACGGCATCGTCACCAGGGACTCACTGGCGCCGGATCTGGCACTTGCGGGGCTCGTCGCGCTGGACTTCGCCGACGAGGCCACCGCCGTTGCGGCGTCGGCCAGCAATGTCGCGATGGCGCCGCTTGGCGTGAAGCAGCAGATCGACGCTCGACTTGCGGCCGACACGACGCCGGGGTCCGACAACATCAAGCTCTCCACGCCTCTTGATGTTGAGCGCCGCACCGATGGCGTGATGATCGTCGGGTCGATCCCTGACGACCCGAGCAAGGCTGCTGCTAACGCGGTCATCTGGCAGGCAGCCTTCGACTCGATCCCGCCCGGACACCCCGGCTTCGTCTACATCAAGACGCCGGGCACGCATTATGTCGACCCGGTCGCGCAGGCCGGCGGGCGGGCGCTCACGCTCGTTCTGGTTGGGGATGCGAAGGTTTCAGGGTCGGCTACTGTCTCCGGCATTCGAGAGATGCGTACGGCCGGCCCTCGCGAGGCCTACTTCGCACCCGCTGACCCCCAGTATAGCAACGTCGGCCCAGTCGTCGAGACAAGCACTTACGGCGTCAATAACGGAGGCTACGGTCAGCGTCATAACCACAGGGCGGCCGCGCGAGTTGACCCCGCTCCTGGGGGGGCATTCACCGCCGACATCGCCGACGCGATTCTCGCCCAGTGGGAAGAGTTAAACGGAACCTTCGCTTTCGGGCGTTGGGATATCTTCATGGGGCCGAAAGCGGACACCGGCAACGGCTACGGGGTCGTCGGCTATGAACTGAACGTTCAGAACCGCGACCAGGATTATGGCTATCACGCCACGCGGGTAGGCCCCGACCCTTGGGTAGTCGGTATTCAGCTCGTGCCGGAAAACCAGGATTTTCCAGCCGATGGTTCAACGGGGTACAATATCCTCGCCACGCTGGTTTTTGGGCAATCGAGCGAGGATGGCCCGGACGGGTATCCGGCCCGGACCTATAACGCGATCCTTGGCGAGGCAAATGCGATAGCGCCCGGCGGCAGGCTGATCCGGTTTGCCGGCGGGACGGAGGCTGAAGGCCTGTACCGCGACCCCTATGCGGCAGTCGACCTGACGAACAATTGGACATGCGGCATAGACTTCCGCGCCGCCACGTTTCGGGGGCAAGACGGTCTCGGCGCAGGCCACGCGCTGCGACTGAAAGAGCGCCAATCAATCGCGTTCCAAAGGTTGACTGGCGACGCGGTGCGTCCGGTCATGGGCGTGAACTTCGATTCGACCTACCTTGCGGAGACCAATGCAACCGCAGGTGTCTCGTTCTACACTGAGAACGTGGCCGGGACGATGTTATTCGCCAATTCTGAGACGCCCACGCCCGACAGCTATATCCATCTGTTCGCGACGGAAGGCGATGGGGCGCAAATCAAAGCAGCCGGCTCTGCGACGAACATCGATCTCGTACTGACCCCGCAAGGGGCTGGCGCGGTAAAGTTCGGAACGTGGACCAGCAACGCCGACGCCGCAGTGAATGGCTACATCACCATCAAGGACAGCGCCGGAAATACGCGCAAAATCGCTACCATCGCTTGAGGTTCAAGATGAACACGCTCAACCCCAACGATCTCGTGGCGTTAGAACTCGGCCGCGCCAAGATCGAAATTATCCTCCTCAAATCTCAGATTGAGGAAATGCGTCGATCTTTAAAGGCAGCTTCAAGCCCGGCGGAAGAAGGCTCCGCTGCCGCCGCTAACGACGGTCAGGATCAGGGGAAGGCCCGAGCTTCTTGAACTTGGCCATCTCTCCAACCTTAAGGCCGAGGCCTGGAACCCATTTCTCTCGCAAGCCTTCGCGGGAGATCAGCTCCGACGTGAAAGAGCGAATAGGGTTGCCTAGCGGGCCTCCCTTCCCGTCGTGCCCCTCGTAAACTGAGACTTCGTAGAGACCAAGATCGCTCATCGCTGGTTCCCCCCGTGAGTGCTATTCGCGATCATAAATTACCTTGCCCCCACCGCGCCACCCCAACCCGCCCTAGCCGGCGGGTTTTTTGTTGTCTGGAGCATGCATGGCCATCTTCAAAGGAGAGGCGAAGCGCCTTGACGACCTCGACCTGCCTCGCATTGGCGCTCGCATTGGGGTTGGCGAGGACGAGATACACGCACTTGATGATGTGGCGCTCCATAGCGGAATCGAACCGCTCTTTCCGGCGTGAGAGGCCAGCGTCCTAACCGATAGACGAATGGAGCAAAACCGTAGCGCGCCAGTCGTAACGCGCCAAAACGTGGGGATACAGCAGTTTTCCTATTCTATTTCAAACACTTAGCTTTCGCGGTTTCGGCCGTGAGAGGGCGACAAGAGACATTGAAAGGAGACACAAGGCGACGGTCATAAAACCAAACCCTTGAAATCGCCCAATAAAAACGCCGTCTCCTTTGGTTTGCAAGGAGACGGCGCATTACGCAGTGTATCGTTACGTGTCGCTTTGTCGCTTTCGAGCGACTGGCGCGTTTCAAGGCTTGGGCATCTCTCGCGCTTTCAGAAGCGCTCGCATTGCCCGTCGAGCCTGTTTGGAGTCCAAGAGGTAGGGCGTTCCTTTGCTCGTCAACAGGATCTGCCGAGCAACGAGATCGGCAGCCGCAAGAATCGCTTTCTCTCGGTCGGTTTTCGTTGGCGAGAAGATCGTCTGTTTCACACGCCCTTCTGCTAGTGCTTTCTCAAACCATGCCCATGACTCCGGCGTGATCGGGCCGGCTTCGTCCAGGATAAGAGCGGTCATGTCAGTCTCCTCTGAAAACGTCGCAAAAGGCGACAACCAAGGCAAATAAAAAGAGGCTCCTGCTCAGCGCTTGCCAAACAAGATCCATTTGATGAGGTCGCGATAGACCCACAGGATGACCGGGATGCCGACGACGAAGAGAAGCGCGACCAAGATAGGCGTGTCACCGATCGCTCGAAACATCTCCGATATCGTGGTCATTTTGCAGTCGGGGCAAGAGGAAACATCGGCATCGTCGGAGGCCGCATCATGGCGTCAAGGAGCTTTGCCTCCCACGCCGCGACCTCTTGCGCTGTCCACCCTTCAGCATTGCGCGGAGGGAGCCCTATCTCGCTGCGGGTATAGTCGCTGAGGACTTCGACCCCCTCCGCCAAGAAGACGCGCAGCATGGCCTCGTGCACATCCTGCCGCCAGCGGTCCGGGTCCATGTCACGGGGCAAGCCCTGCATCACGGCATGAGCCAACGCCATCGCGCGTGCTCGCCGGCGATCCATCAGACCGATATTACGAAAGCCTTTCATGCTCATCCCTCCAACAAGAATTCGACGCTGTGGTGGCCGTAGGTGCTCTCCACGGTCTTGACCGTATCGCCGATCAACCGCGCCACCTTATAGATGCTGACGCCGGCCATGAGCATGTTCGTTGCGCGGGAATGGCGCAAGACGTGCGGGTGGCGGTGAGGCATCTCGAACCGCTCGCAGAGCTTGCTGAACGGGCGGTAGAAGTCGACCGTCGTGCTGAACAGATAGCCGCCCCGCTCCTCGGCCGTCGCCATGCGATGACGCAGGACCGCGGCGGTCTCCGGGAAAATCGGCACGATCGGCTTGCGCTTCTTCGTCTGGCGCTCGCCCTTCTTGAGCAGGTTGACGTGCGTCGGCTTCACCTGGTCGACGTGCAGCGTCTCGATGGACTCGCGCCGCGCCCCCCACATATACGCCAGGATGATGAAATCTCGCAACGCGCCCTCCGCCTCGAAGATCAACGTGGCGATCTGGTACTCGCTCAGGAAGCCGATCTCCTGCTGGACGCGGTGCTCGGCAGGCGCCTCGAAGGTCGGCATGTTCTCCGCCTTGATGCGCTTCCAGCGCCGGGCGTGCTCAGAGGCCGCCTGCAGGACGTTGAGCTCCCGCCGGATGGTGCTGTCCGATCCCTTGGCGCGATCGCCCTTGTGGCGCGCCCCACCGCCGATGCGGCCAGAGCGGCGGGCGTCGGCGTAGGAGCGGCAGGCGGGGATGTCGACGGCGCGCAGCAGGCCGCCCTTGAAGAAGGTCTTGAGGTGGCGGATGGCGTTCTCCTGGCGCACAGGATCGGCCACGTTCTTGGTGACGTGCTCCTTGTAGTAATCGTCGAGCGCGTGCGTAACCGAGATGTCCTCGCCACGACCCTCAACCACTGCTATGGCTTGCGGGTTCTTCCGCCAGACGGCGTATTTATCAAGCGCCTCGTCATAGTCCTTTGTACGAAGGCCCATGCGCCGAGTGCGTTGGCTCGTGGCGTCGTACCAGCAGATTTGCCAGACGCCAGCTCGTTCTTGCAGGTAGTGGGGCTCGGCGCGCTTAGGCCGCGGCATTGTCGCCTCCTGTCGCCTCTCGAATCATCGCCACGATCTTCACCGCGAGATCCCAGGGGACCATCATGTTGATGTTGAGCTGCGCCATCCCGTCCTCGAGGAGCGTCGCCCGAAGCGGATGTGCCGATGAATTTCGCACGACGCGGGAAGGGAGGAGATCGTCTTGCTCGACGCCGAGCGCCTTGGCAATGGCGGCCAGATGCGGCTTTCCCGGCAGCGAGAGGCCGAGGGAGTACTTGCTGATACGGTCGCGCGTGATGGGTTTCTCGGAGAATTGAGAGGCTCGTTTGGCGAGCTCCGTTTGCGTCCAGCCGCGATCGGCGCGCAGGTTCTCCAGCTTCGTTGCGAAGACAGTCCGGGTCTGTTCCAGCGTCATTTTGGTATCGGGCATTCTCGCTATTCCCTATGGAGCTATGTCTGTATTCCTTGTCGCCTCTTTGCGCCTCAATATGGGATATTGTCAAGCCGCTTTTGTCGCCATTTTCGGGGTAGGTCGTCCGATCATCGCTTCCACCCACACGCTCCGACGCCGGCCGCGTTGTGGGATTTGACCTGGCGGATGGTCGGATCCGTGTCCTTGTCGTCCCAGGAAATGGGCCGGAAGATCCGACACTCAGTTTCGCTTGAAACCGTCATCGACGCGCAGCTTGCCAGTGTCAGCGTCGCGCTCGCTACGAGCACGGCCTTGGTCAGCCTTATTGCGAGCATCGGTGTTTCCCTTTTCGATCTGCTGGCGGGCCGACTCCGCCCCTTGGCGGCGGACGTAGGCGTAGGTGGCGCCGAGCGCGATAACGCCGGCGGCGATCAGAATGACGTATCGGCCGAGCGGGCTGAGCAGGAAACCGATCACGTCTCCGCTTCCCGCATCTTGACCACCATCAGATAGGCGCCGATCCCGATGCTCACGAGCGTCAGAGCAAGGAACAGCCACTTCAGCGAGGCCAGCATTTCGACCTGCGGGGCGATCTTCTCGGCGGCGTCGGACGCGGCCGTACCGAAAGTGCCGAGTCCGGCCATGATGCCGGCGCGGCCTTGCCCCGTCTTCTTCGGGTCGATGGCGTGGTCTGCGCGATCCCCCGGCATGGCTGGGGGCGACGGAACGTCCGGCAGTCGAACAGAGCCCGCCAGGCGCTTGGAGGCCGCACGGACGTCTGCAACGCGACGGGTCCAGCCGTTCTTGTATTTCGACCAGCCGTAGGTCTGCTTGAGAAAGGCGAGCCGCGCGTCGCAATATTTGTCGATAAGGCCGACCCTGCGCTTGGCGATCGCAGCCAGGGTGATCTCGCCGATCGAGCCATCGGCCGCAACGCCAACCAGTCGCTGGAGCGGAGGAATCGCGTTGCCCGCGCCGCTGTTGTAGGCGAAGTCGGAGACGGCATAGTCCAGCCCACTGGGCAGCCGGTCGGCCTGCACGGCGTTCCAGTACTGCTTCTTGAAGATCAGCTTGGCTTCGTCGACGCCGAGCGCGGAGACCTCTGCCAGATTGGCCGAACGGCCGAGCCGGCGGAAGGCGCCGAGCGTGATGCCGGTGACACCGTATTTCGAGCCACAGATTTCGCCGACACCGATCTTGCCGGACGTCCAGTTGCCACGGTCGGCCTTGTCGGTGGAGAGCTTGCCTTCGTGGCCGATCAACTGGCCGAAGACGAAATCGAAATTATCATGGCTCATCGGCGCTGCTCCAGGGCTTTCCCGATATTCTCACCCATGGGCTGCGGGGGAGCGCAGCCGGCCAGCGCCATGCCGCCGAGGATGATGATGATGATGATGATGATGATGATGATGATGATGATGAGCGCCCACAAAGCCAGCGAGGGGAACAGGGCGTTGCGTATGCCGATGCAGCACTCCATGGCGATCTCCTCAAAAGGTTGGCTGCGGGACGAACAGGCAAATCTGCTTCTGCGCGGGCGCGATCACGTCCGCGGTTTTCAAGCCGCCGTATCGGCAGACATGGAAACGGCCATCCCGGCTCGGGCGCGTATCGCGCTCGGCGATGAAGATGCCGTCGTGGGTCAGATATCCGCCGGGGACGATCTTCGGTTCGGGCTCGCGCGCATCGGCGTCATCGCCCATAGGCCAACAGTCGGTTGAACTGCAGCACTCCCAGGGATACCAGGAGTGCGCAAAGGCAGGAGCGCCGTGACAGCCCGACAAACCGAGCAGGATCGCGAGTGTCGCCAGATGTCGCTTTTTCCTCATACGACAAATGTCGCATAAGGAGACAAGGCGATCAAGGTCGTTTTTTGATGGTCATCTCGAGCGGCTTCGGGTCTTCATCATCGCCTTCGAGGCTCGACTTGACGCCGGCATCTGCCGCCAGGAATTTCTGGATCGTGCTGGCGTAGCGCGGCGAGCCCGGCGGGATCTTCTTCGACGCCAGGATCAAGGCAATCTCCGGCTCGAGCGCCGCCCGCTGGATGAGTTCCATCGCGCGCTTGCCGTCCTCGGGCGTCATGTTGTTCATGTAGCGGCCGACGGTCGAGATCAGTCCGCCACCCTTGAGCATGCCGAATTTCAGCCGGATGACGGCCTCGGCCGCTTTGCCTTGCACGCTATCGCGGAAGGAGTTGAAGCCGCTCTGCACCATCTTCTGCATGGTATCGGAGCCGCTCGTGACACGGACTTGCTCCGTCTTCTGCAGGTCCAGGGCCTTCTGGACCACGCGCATGGCGTTCATCTCGTCGGGGTCGAACACCTCCGCCAAGACCTTCTCGTGTTCGTTGAAGAGCTTGCGTGTGGCGGCCGGTGACAGCGGCCCGCGACGATCGCCAGGCGGAAGCTTCTCCGTTGCGGTGGTCTGGCCTTTCTCGATGATGAAGTCGCGCACCGCGGCCTTCAGGCCGGCGCGAGCTTCCGGATCGTTCTTGGTCAAGCCGGCGAGCTCGCGCATGCGGCCGCCGGAATTGAGGCTGTTGCTCATGACGGCGGCGACGGCCTTGTCGGGATCCGCATCGATCACAGCGCCGAGCGCACCTTTATTGATGCGGTCCTCGGTCTCTTTTTCGCTACGGCCAGCGGCGCGTTCGGTCTCCTTGAGCTTGGCGCGGGACGCCTTGATCTGCTGCGCCAGGCCATCGGAGACGGTCTCTCCCTTCTGTGCGCGAGCCAACACGGCGTCGATCTCGGCGCGCATACCGGGCGCCATTTCGAGCTGGTTGGAGTTCTTCGCCAGCCAGTTACGCAGTCGGTCGGGCCGAATGGCGCCGCTCTTGCTGTCAACCAGCCCCTTCTCCGCCATGTCGGCATAGAGGAACTCGCGTGCGGCGGCATCGCCTTGCGGCCGCGCCGGCGACTCATCCAGCACGCGACGCACGCCGGCAATGTCCTCGGGCGTCTTCGAGACGGCCGCCGCGGTCTGGCTCGGGTCCGGCCGGTCATTGCGATCGACCTTTCGGGTCAGATCCTCAACGGCACCCCCATCGCGGTATTTCGGGGCGAAGTTCTCGCGGTAGTTGGCCGATGCCTGCGGGTTCGCCGCGTCGAGCGCTTCGTTGAGCGGCCGTTGGATCTCGCCGATATTGTCCGCGCGCTGGAACTCTCCGCTGGCGCGTGCCGCGTTGCGCTGCTCCCCCAACTGCATGCGGGTCTGCTGCGCCGCGCCATAGGGGAGCTGCGTCGTGCCCTGCATGTCTTCAACCAACGCCGGGTTGGCCGCGTTGGGGCGGATAGATTCAGGGAGCTGCTCTACCCGTTGCGCGACGCGGCCGGCGGCTTCTGCCATTGGCCGGGTGTCGATCGGCATGCTGGGATCGGCGCCCTCGGCATAAAGCGCATTCTTCTGCGTCCGGTCGGGGATGTAGGTCTGGTCGACGATGGCGTTGTCCAGCGACGTGCTGGCGCGGGCCTTCGCCGCGTCGGGCGTGTCCGGATACTGCGGAACGGGAAGCTCGGCCACATCACCCTGGCGGATTTCGCTAACGCGTTGCTGCCGGCCCTCGACGGTATCGACGCGCGCCTGGCGCTCGGCCAGCGCGGCGTCATTTGCGGATTGGGTTTCACCGCGGAGACGCGCGGCTTCGGCCTGCGCCGCCGCCTGCAGTTTGGCCGGGTCGCCATCGGGCGCGATGCTGTCGACCGTATCGCGCACTCCGGCGTTGAAATCCTGCTCGCTCCGGATAAACGGCGCGTTGTCCTGCATGGCGACCTGACGCTCGAGCCTGACGATACCGGGGTCTTCGGCCATTGCGCCGGGCGATGGCAGACGATCGCCGAGAACCGGCTGGAGATCGGCGCGGTTGGCTTCGAGCGTCGGGGCGACGGAGTCGGCGCGGGTGGCCTGCCCCTGGTAGGTCTCAGCGGCCTGCTCGACGGCGCGCTTGG
>Ga0208519_100135_pt1 | contig 49996 bp, 45 predicted proteins | sample LakWasM130_HOW14_2_FD_183940 | JGI IMG/M metagenome (GOLD analysis project Ga0208519, IMG submission 183940) | Freshwater sediment methanotrophic microbial communities from Lake Washington under simulated oxygen tension - Sediment Metagenome... | ecosystem: Environmental > Aquatic > Freshwater >... | reverse complement strand
GGGCTGCGAGGTGGTGGCCGGCGTCACGCTGCAGGACCATTGGGACGTGCTGCGCACCCAGCAGCGCAGCGGCACGCCCTATATGCTCTTGGAGAATGTCTGCTACCGGCGCGACGTGATGGCGGTGCTGCAGATGGTGCGCGCCGGCCTGTTCGGCGAGCTGGTGCATCTGCAGGGCGGCTACCAGCATGATCTGCGCGCCGTGAAGTTCAACAACGGCGACCCGGCCAAGCCCTATGGCAGCGGCGTGGAGTTCGGCGCCAAGGGCTGGAGCGAGGCGCGCTGGCGCACCCAACATTCGCTCACCCGCAACGGCGAGCTCTACCCCAGCCACGGCATCGGCCCCTGCGCGATGGCGGTGAACATCCACCGCGGCAACCGCTTCACCCACATCAACAGCTTCGCGTCCAAGGCGCGCGGCCTGCAGGACTATGTGGGCAGGAAGATGGGCGCCAAGGAGCACCCCAATGCCAAGCTCGGCTTCAAGCTCGGCGATGTGGTCACCACCACGCTGGCCTGTGAGAACGGCGAGACCATCCTGCTGCAGCACGACACCTCGCTGCCGCGCCCCTACTCGCTGGGCTTCCGCGTGCAGGGCACCGACGGCATCTGGATGGATGTGAACCACAGCATCCATATCGAGGGCCGGAGCAAGCCGCACCAGTGGGAGGACTTCCAGGCCTACCAGGACCGCTACGACCATCCGCTGTGGAAGAAGTACGCCGCGGCGGCCGAGGGCGCGGGCCATGGCGGCATGGACTTCTTCGTCATCCACGCCTTCGTCGAGGCGCTCAAGGCCCAGGCGCCGATGCCCATCGACATCTACGACGCGGTGGCCTGGAGCGCCATCACGCCGCTGTCGGAGCAGTCGATCGCCGAGGGCTTCAAGACCCTGGCCTTCCCGGACTTCACCGAGGGCCTGTGGAAGACGCGCAAGCCCATCTTCGCGCTAGACGACCGGTATTGAGGGCGGCGCCGTGCCCGCCAGCACGGCCTGCCCCAGCTCGGGGAACACCTTGCCCACCTTGGCCATCAGGTAGTCGCCGTAACTGCCCTCGAAGGCATGCACGCTGGCACCATCCCAGCGCGAGGCGCGGTCGTCCGCGGCCGCGGGGATGCCTTCGATGGGCTGCACACGCGCGGCGAAATTCGGATCGAAGAACAGCGGGAACGACAGCCGGTCGCGCCCGCTGCTGTTGAGCCGCACGCGGTGCGGGGTGGAGCGGTAGTAGCCGCGCGTCATGCGATCCAGCATGTCGCCGATATTGCACACCAGCGTGCCCGGCACGGGCGGCGCCTCGATCCAGCCCGCCGGGGTCTTGACCTGCAGGCCGCCGGTCGGGTCCTGATACAGCAGGGTCAGGAGGCCGTAGTCGGTGTGCTCGCCCACCCCCCATTGCGCGACGCTGGGGGCAGGTCTTGAGGGGTAGTTGAAGATGCGGAACAGGATCAGCGGGTCGGCGGTGTAGCGCGCATCGAAATAGTCCGCCGGAAGTTCCAGGCTCAGCGCAATGCCGCACAGCAGCGCATGCGCGGCGCGGCTCACCGCCTCGATGTAGGCCAGCACCGCCTCCTTCAGCCCGGGCAGATCGGGCCAGAGATTGGGCCCGTGCAGCGGCGTGCCGGCGCGCACCAACGCATGCTCGGGCGCCAGCTCGCTGCCCAGATAAAGCCCCTCCTTCCAGTCCGGCAGGCCCGAGGTCAGCTCGCCGCCGGCCTTGAAATAGCCGCGCCACGCCGGGCCGCCCGCGCTCATGGGCCATTGCAGCTTCCAGGCCTCGGGCTGGGCGAAGAAGGCGCGGCTGAGCCGCTCCAGCTCGGCGATCAGCGCCGCCTCCACGCCATGGCCGCGGATGTAGAAGAAGCCATGGGCGCGGCAGGCGGCGCGGATCTGCGCGGCCGGCGCGCTGGCGTCGCCACCCCCGAGCAGGGGCTGGATGTCGATGATGGGCAGGCTGTCGGTCATGGTGGCTGGGCGGCGGGCAATGGCGATCGGCGCATGAGAACACAGGCTCTAGATGCATTCACGCATATGGATATGAGCAAGGAATCGTTCCCTCGACTCCGCACAAACCCTAATCTTCGGCCCATCGCAAAACCCCATGAGGAAGGAAGGAAAGAAACCATGAACATCACCCGCCGCAGCGCCACCGTGCTGGCCGTCACCGCCGCCCTGTTTGCCATCTCTGTCGCCCCCGCCGCCCATGCCGACCAGCTGGACGACATCAAGAAGAAGGGCGAGCTGGTCGTCGGCGTGCTGGGCACCGACGAGCCCAACAGCTATATCGACCCCAAGAGCCGCGAGATCATCGGCTACGAGGTGGACCTGGCACGCGCGATTGCGCAGAAGCTGGGCGTGAAGCTGCAGATCAAGCAGCTCGCCGTGGCCGCCCGCGTGCCCGAGCTGCAGCAGGGCCATGTGGATCTGCTGGCCGCCTCGCTGACGCACAACAAGGAGCGCGAGGCGGTGATCGACTTCTCGCTCACCACCTTCGTGACCGGCCAGAAGGTGCTGGTGAAGAGCAATAGCGGCATCAAGAACGTCGCCGACCTGGCCGGCAAGAAGGTCGTCACCATCAAGGGCGGCACGCAGGAACCGAATATCCGCAAGGCCGTGCCGAATGTGGACGTGGTGACCTTCGAGACCGGCCCGCAGGCCTTCCAGGCCCTGCAGCAGGGCAAGGGCGTGGCCTTTGTGAACGACGAGGTCTCGCTGCTGGATCAGCATGCCAAGCTGGGTGCCGCGCAGGCGCAATTCACCATCCTGCCGCAAAACCTCAGCGTCGAGCCGCTGGCGCTGGGCATCAAGAAGGGCGAGGTCAAGTTCAAGGCCCTGGTGGACGGCGTGCTGCGCGAGCTGGAGAAGAGCGGCGAGGCCAACAAGCTCTTCGTCAAGTGGTACGGCCCCGAGACCAAGCTCAAGTTCCCCAGCCGCACGTTCAAGATCGACAGCGACAAGGTCGACGCCTAAGTACCAGCGTCCGCGCATCGACGCCCCGGCCAGACTGCCGGGGCGTCTTTTGCTTTTCTGACCAGGCTCGCACCCCATGCCTCATCTCGATTTCTCACTGCTGCTGCAGGGCCAGTACCGCGAGTGGCTGCTCAGCGGTTTCCTGTTCTCGCTGCAGCTCACCGCCATCACCCTGCTGCTGGCCCTGCCGCTGGCCGTGCTGGTGGCGCTGCTGCGCCTGGCGCCCGCGCGCATCGCGCAGGCGCTGGGCTTTGCCTATGTGGAGGGGGTGCGCAGCGTGCCCCTGCTGGTGCACATGCTGTTCTGGTACTTCGGTGCCCCCGAGGCCCTGCCCGAGGGCGTCAAGGCCTGGCTCTACGCTGGCAATATCGAGGCCGCCGCCGCGGTGATCGCCCTCACCATCTACAGCGCCGCCTACATGGCCGAGGACATCCGCTCGGGCCTGCGCGCCGTGCCCCACACCCAGCTGGACGCGGCGCGCGCGCTGGGCTTCGGCTTCCTGGCCAGCATGCGCCTGGTGATCCTGCCGCAGGCCCTGCGCATCACCGTGCCGCCGCTGATCTCGCAGACGCTCAACCTCTGGAAGAACACCAGCATCGCCACCGTGATCGGCGCGGCCGAGCTGATGTACCAGGCGCAGCGCGTCGAGACCGCCAGCTTCCGCGGCTTCGAGACCTTTGCGGTGGTCACCGCCGGCTACCTGGGCATCTCCCTGCTCATCACCGCGCTGGCCCAGCTCTACCAATGGCGCTACCCGGTCAGGCTGCGGGCATCATGAGCGAGCTGATCGACACCTACTGGCTCTACTTCCTGGTCGGCCAGTACCCGAACGGCCCGCTGGGCGGCCTGGCCCTGACCCTGGTGCTGGCCAGCCTGGGCCTGCTGCTGGCCCTGCCGCTGGGCGTGCTGCTGGGCCTGGCGCGCGTGAGCCCGCTGCCCTGGCTGCGCCTGCCCGTCACCGGCCTGGTGTTCGTGGTGCGCGGCACGCCGCTGCTGATGGTGGTGTTCTGGGCCTATTTCTTCCTGCCCAGCGTCACCGGCCTCAAGACCAACCAGTTCGCCACCATGCTGGCCGCCCTGGTGCTGTTCGACGCCGCCTACCTGGCCGAGATCGTGCGCGCCGGCCTGCAGGCCCTGCCCAAGGGCCAGCTGCAGGCGGCGCGTTCGCTGGGCATGAGCTATCCGCAGGCGCTGCGCCTGGTGCTGCTGCCGCAGGCCCTGCGCCACATGCTGCCCTCGCTGGTGAACCAGTTCATCTCCACCATCAAGGAGACCTCGCTGGGCACCATCATCGGCCTCTCGGAGCTCTCCTACATCGCCAACCAGATCAACGCCCAGGTGCTGGTCAAGCCGCTGCAGGTCTACGCCATCCTGGCCGGCAGCTACTTCGTGCTCTGCTTCGGGCTCTCGCGCGTTGCTTATGCGCTGGAGCGCCGGCTCAATACACGGGCTGCTTGACGCGGCGCGCGCGCACCCCGTCGGCCTGCAACCTCAGCAACTCGGCCTGCTGGCTGAGTTCGTGGCGCAGCTGCTGGTTCTCGCGCACCGCCGCCTCCAGATCGCCGAGCGGCGCGGCGCGGCTGGCCGGCGCGCTGACGGGACTCGCCTCGGCAACGACGGCCCGGGCCTGAGCAGCCAGCAGCAGACCCGCCCCGCAGGCGCACAGCAGGGTCAGCAGCACCGCGCCCGACAGGATGGGCTCATGGCGCAGACCCATCAGCGTTTGCGGCAGCCATCGCTCTGGCGCAACGGCCAGCGAGCTGGCCTGGGGCAAGCGCGCCACCAGGGCCCAGTGCCACTTCGGGTCGGGCGGGGCATAGGCCGTCAGCTGCGCGCCCGGGAAGGTGGCCAGCAGGGCCAGCCCATCGCTGCGCCCTGGGGCCAGCACCAGCAACTCGCCGCGCTGGTCCGGCCCGAACCTCAGGTTTTGCAGCGCCGCCAGCGCTGCCGCCTCGTTTCGCACGGCCTGCCAGGGCTTCTCCACCAAGCGCCGCTGGTACTGGCCCAGCAGCTGGCGGCCATTCTCCAGGCCGCGCTGCAGCGCGAACTGCTGCGCGGACTCCTGCGCGGCGCTGCGGCGTTGCCCTTCCAGGGTGAAGGCCGCCCAGCCCAGCGCGGCCAGCACGATGGCGGCGCACAGCGCGATGCAGCTCCATGCGATTCGACGGCTTGTGCTTGTCATCATCCATCCCATGTCCGAGGCAGGACGCCGATGATAGCCGCCCAACTAACGCAGCATGCCCCAGCGCCGCACCGTCAGCCGCTCCACGGTGTTGAAGACCACCGTCTCCACCAGCAGGCCGATCAATATCACCATGGCCAGGCCGGCAAAGACGCGGTCGGTGAGCAGCTCGTTGCGGTTCTGGAAGATGTACCAGCCCAGGCCGCCGCTGCCCGAGGAGGCGCCGAAGAAGAGCTCCGCCGCCACCAGGGTGCGCCAGGCAAAGGCCCAGGCGATGCGCAGGCCCGAGAGCACCGACGGCAGGGCCGAGGGCACCAGGATCTGCCAGACGAAGCGCAGCCCGCGCAGGCCGTAGTTGCGGCCCGCCATGCGCAGGGTCTCGGGCACCGACTGGAAGCCGGCCAGGGTGTTGAGCGCCAGCGGCCACAGCACCGCATGCACCAGCACGAAGATCAGGCTCTTGGCGCCAAGGCCGAACCACAGCAGGGCCAGCGGCAGCAGCGCGATCGCCGGCAGCGGGTTGAACATGGCGGTGAGCGTGGCCAGCAGGTCGCGGCCCAGCCGGGTGGAGACGGCCAGCGCCGTGAGCGCCAGGCTCAGGGCCACGCCCAGGGCATAACCCTGCAGCAGCATGGCCAGCGAGATGCCGGCACGCTGCAGCAACTCGCCGCTGCGCAGGCCCTGCGCAAAGGCCAGAGCAGTCTGGCCGAAGCCGGGCAGCAGCAGGTCGTTGCCGGCCCAGCGCGCGCCCAGCTCCCACAGGCCCGCCAGCAGCGCCAGCATCAGGCCGCGCCGCAGCGCCGCCGCCTGCCACAGGCGCTGCGCCAGCGGCAGGCGGTGCGCGCGGGTATGCGCCGGCAGGGGCGGCAGCTCGCGCACGAACTCGGCGCGCGGGGGTACAAAGGCAATCACGCTCATCGCTTGACTCCGCTGAACAGCAGCTGGTGGATGCGCTGGACCTGGGCCTGGAACTCGGGCGAGCCCTGGCTGTGCAGATCGAAGCGCTCGGCATCGAGCTCGGCGCGCACCCGGCCCGGGTGCGGCGAGAGCAGCAGCACGCGGTTGCCCAGCACCAGCGCCTCCTCGATCGAATGGGTAACGAAGACCAGCGTGAAGCGCTCCTGCGCCCACAGCTGCAGCAGCTCCTCCTGCATGCGCCGGCGCGTCAGCGCATCCAGCGCCGCAAAGGGCTCGTCCATCAGCAGCACGCGCGGGCCCATCGCCAGCGCGCGCGCAATCGCCACGCGTGCCTTCATGCCGCCGGAGAGCTGGTGCGGGTAGCGCTGGGCAAAGTCCGCTAGGCCCACCTTGGCCAGCCAGTGCCAGGCGCGCTCGCGCGCCTCGGCCTGGGTGGCGCGCCGGCTCGCCAGCAGGGGGAACATCACATTGGCCAGCACCGTCTTCCAGGGCGGCAGCTGGTCGAATTCCTGGAACACCGCCACGCGATCGGGGCCCGGGCCCTGCACCGCCCGGCCGTCCAGCAAGATCTGACCCTCGGCGGCAGGCAGAAAACCACCGATCGCCTTGAGCAGGGACGATTTGCCGCAGCCCGAGGCGCCCAGCAGCACATAGCGATCGCCCTCCAGCACGTCGAAGCTCAGCTCGTGGGTGGCGCGCTGCACCTGACCCGCGCTGGCGTACTCGAGGCTCAGGCCGCGCACCTGCAGCAGCGGGCGGGCTGGAGCCGCATCCGGCAGCGACGCCGGCGGTGCAGCCGGCAGGAGCTCCTGCAGCAGCGCGTTCATCAGTTGGCCGCCGCGTTGTGCGCGTCGTCGAAGAAGTAGTCCTGCGCGCGGCCGGGGCGGCTCTTGATGGCGCCCACGCGGTGCATGAAGTCCGCCAGCGTGTAGGTGTTCTGCGGCGTGAGCTTGTACTGCACCTCGGGGTTCTTGATGATCTTGATCAGGAAGTCGCGCTCCAGCTTGGAGTTGTTGCTGCGGATGAAGATGTCGGCCGCCAGCTCGGGTTGCGTGCTGGCCAGGCGCGCCGCCTCGCCCAGGGCCGCAATGAAGGCGGCATAGGTCTTGGGGTTGTCGCGGCGGTACTTCTCGGTGGTGTAGAGCACGGTGGCCGAGGCCGGGCCGCCCAGCACCTCGTAGCTCTTCAGCACGATGTGCACCGCCGGGTTGCCGGCCAGGCCCTGCTCCTGGAAGGGCGGATTGCCGAAATGCGCATTGACCTCGGTGCCGCCCTTCACCAGGGCCGCGGTGGCCTCGGGATGCGGCAGCGCCACCTGCAGCTTGCCGAGCCGGTTGAACTGCGCGTCGCCCCAGCGCTTGGCGCTGGCCAGTTGCAGGATGCGCGACTGCACCGACACGCCCACCGCCGGCAGCGCGATGCGGTCCTTGTCCGTGAAGTCGGCAATCGTCTTCACCGCCGGGTTGTTGCTGGTCAGGTAGTAGGGGAAGTTGCCCAGCGAGGCGATGCCGCGCACGTTCTGCTTGCCGGCCGTGCGGTCCCAGATGGTCAGCAGCGGGCCCACGCCGGCGCCGGCGATGTCGATGCTGCCCGAGAGCAGGGCCTCGTTGACGGCGGCGCCGCCCGAGAGCTTGACGTTCTCGACCTTGATGTCCAGGCCCGCGGCCTTGCCGTGCTTCTCGATCAGCTTCTGGTCCTGCGCGATATTGAGCAGCAGGTAGACGATGCCGAACTGCTCGGCGATGCGCAGCTGACCCTCGGCATGCGCGGCCGTGCCGGCCAGGCTGAGCGCGAGTGCGGCGGAAATTAGGGTGTTGATTTTCATGGGATGGCCCGGGTGCTCGGTCAGAAAGGCAGATCGCCTTCGATGGTGCTGCGGTTGAGGCGGCGGCGCTGGTGCTCGGGGCAGCCGGTGGCCAGGTGCAGCAGCGCGCGGTTGTCCCAGAACACCATGTCATTCGGCTGCCAGCGATGGCGGTAGACGAACTGCGGCCGGGTGCTGTGGGCGAACAGCTCGGCCAGCAGGGCGCGGCTCTCGCTCTCGGGCAGGCCGACGATGCGGGTGGTGAAGTGCTCGCTGACGAACAGCGCCTTGCGGCCCGTCTCGGGATGCTTGCGCACCACCGGGTGCACCACCGGCGGCACCTCGTCGATCTGCGCCTGTGTCAGCGCCGGCCGGAACGGGTTGCGCGCGCGCAGCTCCTCGTACTTGCAGAGGTAGCTGTGCTCGGCGCGCAGGCCGGCCACGGCCAGCTTCAAGGCCAGCGGCAGGGCCTCGTAGGCCAGGTGCTGGTTGGCGAACAAGGTGTCGCCGCCCTCGGCCGGCAGCTCGCGCGCATGCAGCATCGAACCCAGGCTGGGCCGCTCCTTGTAGGACAGGTCGGAATGCCAGAAATGCCCGGCGTCGCCCAGGCCGATGGGCTGGCCCGCCGCATCGCGCACGTTCGAGACCACCAGCAGCTCGGGATGCCCGGGCAGCTGGAACTGGCGCAGCACATGGATCTGCAGCGGGCCGAAGCGGCGGCTGAAGGCGATCTGCTGCGCCGGGGTGATGTGCTGCTCGCGGAACACCAGCACATGGTGCTCCAGGTGGGCGCGGTGCAGGCGGGCGAACGCGTGCTCGGGCAGGGGCTGGCTCAGGTCCAGGCCCAGCACCTCGGCGCCCAGCGGGGCCTCGAAGGCACGGATCTCGAAGCGGGTGGTGAACAGGCTTTGCATGCTTGCAGGCTAGCTGTTCGTTTTGGCACGGCCAAACACGGCTTTGGCAGATGCATATGCGCGGAATTCAGTTCCCCGCCTCAAGCCGCGGACCCAGCCTGCGCTGACCATTCAAGCAAGGAGTCCCCACCCATGAGTCGCGATCCATCCGCCTGGCGCTTTGAGACCCGTTCCGTGCACGCCGGCTACAGCCCCGACCCCGGCACCAAATCGGTGGCGGTGCCCATCTACCAGACGGTGGCCTATGCCTTCGACAGCGCCCAGCACGCCGCCGATCTGTTCGACCTGAAGGCGCAGGGCCATATCTACACGCGCATCAACAACCCCACCACCAGCGTGCTGGAGGAGCGCCTGGCCGCGCTGGAAGGCGGCGTGGGCGCGCTGGCCCTGGCCTCGGGCCAGGCCGCGGTGACCTATGCGGTGCTCACCATCGCCGAGGCGGGCGACAACATCGTGGCCTCCAGTGCGCTCTACGGCGGCAGCTACAACCTGTTTGCCCACACCCTGCCGCAGTACGGCATCAGCACGCAGTTTGCCGACTACCGCCGCCCCGAGAGCTTCGAGGCCCTGATCAATGACAAGACCAAGGCGGTGTTCGTCGAGTCGCTCGGCAACCCGCAGGGCAATGTGACCGACATCGCGCGCATCGCCGAGATCGCGCACCGCCACGGCGTGCCGCTGATCGTCGACAACACCCTGCCCTCGCCCTACCTGAGCCGGCCGATCGAGCATGGCGCCGACATCGTGGTGCACTCGCTCACCAAATACCTGGGCGGCCATGGCAATGCGGTGGGCGGCGCCATCATCGACTCGGGCAAGTTCCCCTGGGCCGAGCACAAGCAGCGCTTCAAGCGCCTCAACGAACCCGACGTGAGCTACCACGGCGTGGTCTACACCGAGGCGGCCGGCCCGGCCGCCTACATCACGCGCGCCCGCGTGGTGCCGCTGCGCAATACCGGCGCGGCGCTCTCGCCATTCAACGCCTTCCTGATCCTGCAGGGCATCGAGACCCTGGCACTGCGGCTGGACCGCATCACCGACAACGCGCTGGCGATTGCCCAGCACCTGGAGCGTCATGCCAAGGTGGCCTGGGTCAACTACGCCGGGCTGGAGAGCCACCCCGACCACGCGCTGGCGCGCCGCTACCTGGGCGGCAAGGCCTCGGGGGTGCTGACCTTCGGGCTCAAGAGCGCCGGCGGCCAGGCGGCCCGCGCCGCGGGCGCACGCTTCCTCGATGCGCTGCAGCTCTTCACGCGGCTGGTGAACATCGGCGATGTGAAGTCGCTCGCCACCCACCCGGCCTCCACCACGCACCGCCAGCTCGCGCCGGCCGAGCTGGACCAGGCGGGGGTGAGCGAGGAGACGGTGCGGCTCTCGATTGGCATCGAGCACATCGCCGATCTGCTGGCCGATCTGGAGCAGGCGCTGGCCGCGGTCTGAGCGGCAGCCGGCGGTGGGCCGGCCTCGCTCAGCCCGCGCGGCGGCGCAGCGACCACATCAGCAGCGCCCCCAGCAGCAGCACGCCCACGCCCACCACCGCGCCCGCCTTCACATAGACGAGGCTGGACCACAGCACATAGGCGCTGCTGGCCGCAAAGGCGAGCGGCAGCCAGGGATAGAGCGGCACCCTGAAGGGCCGCGGCGCATCCGGCTCGCGCCGGCGCAGCACCATCAGGGCCAGGGCGCTGAGCGTCATGAAGAACCAGTAGACCGGCGAGAGATAGTCCACCATGGTGGCAAACCCGCCGCGCGTGAGCGTGCCGAAGCCCACCAGGGCCAGGGCCACACCGCTGGTGGCCAGCACCGCCGTGGTGGGCGTGCCGCGCCGGTGGTTCCATTGCCCCAGCTTTAGCTCGGCCGCCAGATCGCGCGCCGCCGCGTAGGTGGTGCGCGGGCCGGCGATCAGGATCGCGTTCATCACCGAGAGCGCCGTGAGCGTCACCACGCCCACCATCAGCAGCTCGCCCGGCCGGCCGAAGCAGGCCCGCATCAGCTGCGCCGCCGGCGCCTCGCTGTGCGCCAGCCCGTCCAGGCCCAGCACGCGCAGATAGGCCCAGTTGGCCAGCAGATAGAGGCCCATCACCAGGCCCAGGCCCAACAGCAGCGCGCGCACGATGCCGCGCTGCGGATCGCGCATCTCGGCCGAGAGCGTGGCCGCGTCGCTCCAGCCGCCATAGGCCAGGAACACGAACACCAGGGCCATGCCCCAGTCCTGCCGCGCCGGGTCGGCCACCGCCAGCGGCGTGAGCGGCGCATGGCCGGCCAGCACCTCGCTGCCCGCCCCCAGGCCCAGCGCCAGCAGGCCCGCCAGCACCACCAGCATCAGCCCCAGCTGGGTGCCCAGGCCCACCTGCACGCCCAGCAGGTTGAGGCCGGTGAGCAGCACGATCAGCGCGGCCGCCAGCAGCGCGCTGGCGTACGGCCCCAGCCAGGGCGAGAGGTCCACCACCTGGGCCAGGTAGTCGCCGAACACAAAGGCCAGCAGCGCCATCGAGCCGGTGTGGATCACCGCAAAGCGCGACCAGGCGAACAGAAAGCCCAGCGCGTGGCCATAGGCGCGGCGCAGGAAGTGATAGTCGCCGCCCGGATCCGGAAACGCCGCCGCCAGCTCGGCGAAGCACAGCGCGCCGATGAAGGACAGCAGGCCGCCGAAGGCCCAGGCCAGGTAGAGCGCCTGGTCGCTCGCCAGCGCCTGCGCCACCATCGGCGAGGTCTTGAAGATCCCCGCCCCCACCACCATGCCCACGCACAGCGCCACGGCATGGCGCGCGTCGAGGCGGCGCTCGGGCAGCGGCAGGGTCGGGTCTTGCGCAGGGGTGGAGGATGAAGGCATCAAGCAGTGCCGCAGGGTGCAAAACCGCGATGCTAAACGCCGGCGGGGCGCGGCGGGCCGGCGGCAAGGCCGCCAAGGCCAGCGGCGGCGACATTACCCCCCACTGCGGGGCGATTGACGTGCCACGGTCCTGCGCCTCCAATCCCGGCCATCCAAGCCATTCATCTGGATAACGGCTCCGGCACGCGCATACCCTGCGACCGCAGTTGGCTTCAACGGCGAAACTTACAAGGTGCCGGATTTCGCAATCTGATCATGCTGTACAAATTGACTGCCAATCACCAACGAATCAAGGACGGGCGCGGCCTGCAGCGCGGCCACATGTCCGATGTTAGGGAGACAGCCGCCGGTGTTATGCGGCAAAACTGCGCCCTACAACCAAGTTAGACCGCACCAATAGGCAACTCCACTATGCCAACAGCAGAAATCGGACGCTGGGAGTTCTTCGTACCCGACGGGTGGGAGATCAAGGACTCAGGCATCGGCGTTTCCTACATCGAAGCTCCAGATGAAACGATGGGGTTCTATCAGAAGACGATCAAGTCAGAACCAGCAGAACCATCAGCACAGAGCCTGGCCGAATACATCCAGAAGGTGCACCGCCGAGGGTTCGAAGCAGATCCGAATTCGGATTGGCAAGTCACTGAGTTTTCTGGCTGTCAGCGAGGTGATCTGTACTGGTCACGCCTGGATATGTGGGACGAAACCGCAAACTATCGAGTGCTGTCAGTAGTATCCAGTAGCCCAGAACATGCCGTTCAGCTCACGTTGCACGACTACGACTGCAAGAACTATGAGGCGCCAAACTCTGCCTTCAATCAAATCGAGCAGTCTTTGCGGCTGGCGGCTGGTGCGGCCTAACCCGTCGCTCGAGTGGACCTCCGCCAGCTGGCCGCGCTACGCTGCCTGTATATTTTCAGCTCCGCGCGGCCAGCTGGCTCCGGACCCTCAGCTTGCACGTTAGAGCGCATCAATGCCGTCCGTTCTTTCGCATCCAGCAGTTCCGCTTGCTCTTGGATTGGCACTTGGTCAGAGAGTGATCTCTGGACGCTTGCTTCTTGCTGGGGTCGCTGCGTCTGTGCTTCCTGATCTCGACGTCTTGGCCTTCCGTTTAGGAATTCCCTATGCCCATGATCTCGGGCATCGAGGCGCTTCGCACTCCATCGCATTTGCAGTGCTTCTCGGTTTGATTGCTTTGGCATTCGCTGTGCATCTTCGAGCGTCGAGGAAGACAGCTTTCCTATTCGTCTTCGTCGCTGCGGCATCGCACGGTTTGCTCGACATGCTCACGAATGGCGGTCTTGGCGTTGCGCTGGCCTGGCCAGTCTCAGACGGGCGTTTTTTCTTTCCGGTTCAAGTCATTGAGGCCAGTCCGCTCAGCTTGCGGCGCTTCTTCAGTTCGGCCGGCGCCGCGGTTGTGGTTTCTGAGCTCCTGTGGGTTTGGCTCCCCTCAGTGTTTGTGGGCATGGCTGTCCTGGTTGCTCGCCGCAAGAATGCGCTCTAACCAGTCGCTCGAGCCGGCTCGCGTCGGCAGGCCGCCGCTCTCGACCCAGCTTCAACGTTAGAACTTGCAATGAGCACCCCTTGGCCTCGCGCGAGCTACTTCAACGACGGAACGGCGGCAGCTCGTCACGCAATGGAGGACCTCGAGCTGGTCGAGCGAGCAAGCTGGCTTGAGCTGTATCGCCGCAAGTCTGACGGCTCCTACTGGCGGCTCACAGCCGCTGAGAAATATGAGCAGCGATTTCTCATTCGAATCGAGAACGTTCAAGGATGGTCCTCATTTGATTCGGCTCCATTGGAGCGGCAACTGTTGCTTGAGCGGCGCGGTGGTCTCGGTAAGGAAGCATGCATCACTCAAGGTTGCGGCCAGCCGGTTGTCCTGGGCTCAGCCTTCTGTCTGGAACACACCTACGAGAGAGGTGTACGCAAGTGAGTTCTAACCCCTCCGTCAAGGAGACCCGCCCGCCGCAGGTCCCTTATGTCGAACGTCAGAACACAGGCGGCAAATTGACTTCAATCGAACGAGCGCTTCTAGTAATACCCGTCGCATCTGTCCTCGTGGCTTGCTCTACCACCGGCGGATCTCATGAAAGCACTGCAACTATTGGCAAGGTACTAGAGAAGCATGCGGCATCAGCTGCGGCAGTCTCGGGCACATATGTGCAAGGCAGTCATAACCCGCTGCACAGTCTCGTTGCCACCTTGGCGGCAGAACCTGCGCACACGATCTATGTGATCCAGACTGCGAACGGCGCAAAGCGCTATGTCCGTGAACGGGTTGCGTTCGACCTCGGCGCCTGCGTCGAAGTGATGACGGCGAAAGAGAGAGTAGGCGAGGAGTCTTGGAAACTCGGTGAGGCGGTGCTACGGGCGTCCAATGCCTGCGGCGCCTAATCTGTGCCCTAACCAGTCGCTCGATCCGCTGGCCCTCGGCGAGCCTCAGGTCTCGGCCCAACGCAATCGCCCGGCCCCGTGAAGACCACAACTTCGAGAGACTCATGTTTGATCACGTCGTATTTGGAGTCAGCGACTACGCGGCAGCTCGGGATTTCTTCATCAAGGCGCTCGAACCGCTGGGTGTAGCTGTTGTCTCGGAGGGGCCGCTCGGCGTCGAGCTTTGCCGCCCGAATAGTCAATCCTCTTTGTGCATTCGCCGAGTGGAGGAAAAGGCAACGCATCTCCATTTGGCCTTCACGGCCGAGAATCGCCAGCAGGTCCAAGATTTCTACCGCGCCGCTCTTGAGGCAGGAGGCAAAGACAATGGTGCGCCTGGTCTTCGCCCGCAGTACCACGCAAACTACTACGCGGCCTTCGTCACGGGCCCTGACGGGCACAACATCGAGGCGGTTTGCCATGAGCCCGAGGCCTAACCAATCGCTCGAGCCGACTCAAAGGAGATTGGCATGATCAACCAAGTTTTCCTGACCCTCCCCGTCGCCGACCTCCAGCGATCCGTCGCGTTCTTCAAGGCGCTTGGCTTTGCCCACAACCCGCAGTTCAGCGACGACACGGCAGCATGCATGGTCATCAACGACACGCTGTCTGTCATGTTGGGCACGCATGCAAAGTTTCGCGAGTTCACACCCAAGGCCGTTTGCGACACCAGCCAGGCCGTCGAGGTACTGATCTCGCTCAGCTGCGACAGTCGCGAACGGGTGGATGAGTTGGTCTCAAAGGCGCTTGCAGCGGGCGGCACGACCTACGACAAGCCGGAGGACTTCGGGTTCATGTACACGCACAGCTTCCTGGACCTGGACGGACATGGGTGGGGCTTGCTGCACATGAGCGCACAGCCTGCGCCATAGCGATTTCGATTCCTCGCGCAAGGGCAAATGGTGGGCCGCCGCTCGCAGTTCAGCACAGATTCAACCTCAGCCCCTACACGCGCCCTTGCGGTGACACTCAATCCTTGAGAATGGAGCGATATGGCCAAGTACCTCATCTCCTTCCCCAGCAAGGCCATGGTCGTTCCGGAAGGCGAGTTGGAAGCGGTTGGCCGCGCCGCGCGCGCCGTGATTGACGAGGCCAAGGCCGCCGGTGTCTACGTCTTCGCCGGCGGGATAGACGAGGCCGTGCCACCGGCACTCGTCGCGGCGGATGGCAGGGTGGTCGCGGGCGGCTACCCCTGGGCGCCGACGCTGGACGACGGGTTCACCGTGCTTGAACTGCCGTCGCGCGAGCAAGCGGTGGCGTGGGCCGCGCGCATTGCAAAGGCCTGCCGTTGCGATCAGGAGTTGCGCGTCTTCGGATTCGATCCGCGGTCATGAGGAACCGGGCTGCGGCCCAGGCATTGATTCAAGTATTGGGCCGCATCGGCAAGCCCTGACATACTGCTAACCTAAAACGTTAGCCACATCTCCACAATATGCGAACCAAGCAACTCCTGCTTGCATTCAGTCTTCTTGCTTGGGCGGAATCAGCTATGCCAGACGCCACACCGCTAGTCATTCGCGTGAGGGTTTCCGCGCCAGGCGCGACCGCTGAACGTGTCGAGCAGGAAGTCACCATCCTGGTTGAACGAGAGCTGCACGCTGTCCCGGGTCTGGCGTCGGTTGCATCCCGCTCACAGGAAGGGCTCAGCACCGTCGAACTCAGCTTCAACAGCAGGCCCAGTTCAGAAGACAAGAACGCGGTTACCCGGGCAGTATCTAAAGTCGTTGCGCAGATGCGGCCTTGGGCATGGGTCCAGAGCATTTCGATAGAAGAACCGGCGCTGCGCTGACGCCGGCCAAGCCCTCAATCGAGCCGACGCCTTTCGGTGCGGACCAATTCAAACGATGCCATCAAAGGGAGAGACACACATGTCAATGAAGGAGTGGGTTGCCGTGGTCAAGGGGCGCAGCATTCGCGTCGTCAACTCCTGGACCGGCGGTACCAGCTTGTATATCGACGGTGAGTGCAGGGATCGAAACGCGGGATGGTTTGCGCCAAGGCGGAAGCTCTGGCTTTCGGCGCACTTGACGCAGGGCGATCCGGAGAGCGGCCTGGTGCAAGTGTTCGTCAAAGCCGTTTTCTCGGTGAAGGCGCAGATCGTGGTGGCGGGGGAGACCGTCGCTGGAGACGCGATCTGATGGCTAGCTAAGCGCCTTCCCCCAGGGACTCTTTGCCGAAACACGTATTTGCTTATTCCGGATAAGCAAATACCAAAACTGTCGTTCCGTGAATAAGCGGAGCTAGGCAAGCTGCGAAGCATCGTCAATCTCGACAGCTTGCCCGTAGCCATCATGTCCCTGCGCCCGAACCGCCGTACCACCCTGCTGTCGCTGCTCGCGGCCCTGGCCGCCGCGCCCTACACGCACGCTTGGGCCAGCGATGGTAGCAATGCCTTGTTGAACGTCTCCTACGACGTCTCGCGCGAGCTCTACAAGCAGGTCAATCCGGCCTTTGCCGCCGCCTGGAAGGCCAAGACCGGTCAGGCCCTGACGCTCAACCAGTCGCATGGCGGCTCCAGCAAGCAGATCGGGGCGGTGATCGGCGGCCTGGAGGCCGATGTGGTGACCATGAACCAGGCCACCGATGTCGACGCGCTGGCCGAGAAGGGCTACACCACGGCCGACTGGCGATCGCGCTTTCCCAACAACGCCGCGCCCTACAGCTCCACCATCCTGTTCCTGGTGCGCAAGGGCAACCCCAAGGGCATCAAGGACTGGGCCGACCTGGCCAGGCCCGGCGTGGGCGTGATCATCCCCAACCCCAAGGTCACCGGCAATGGCCGCTACAGCTATCTGGCGGCCTGGGGCAGCGTGATCGCCAAGGGCGGCAGCGAGGCCCAGGCCAAGGAACTGGTGGGCAAGATCTTCGCCAACGTGCCGGTGCTGGACGGCGGCGGCCGCGGCGCCACCACCACCTTCACGCAGCGCAGCATCGGCGACGTGCTGCTGACCTTCGAGAGCGAGGCCGAGCTGATCGAGAACGAGTTCGGCAAGGGCTTGTTCGAGGTGGTGAACCCGAGCGCGTCGATCGACGCCGAGGCCCCGGTGGCCATCGTCGACAAGGTGGTGGCCAAGAAGGGCACGGCCGCCGTGGCCAAGGCCTATCTGGACTTTCTCTACACGCCCGAGGCCCAGGAGCTGATCGCCCGCAACAACTTCCGCCCGCGCGACGCCGCCGTCTTCAAGCGCCATGCCCAGCGCTTCGCCGACATCAAGCTGTTCAGCGTCGACCAGCTGCTGGGCGGCTGGGCCAAGGTCAACAAGGTGCACTTTGCCGATGGCGGCACCTACGACCAGATTCAAGCGGCCATCAAGCGCTGAGCAATCTCCATGAGCACTGCCGCACTGGACGCGCCCCTGCGCGCTCCCATCAAGACCCGCAGGCCGCGCCGCGTGCTGCCCGGCTTCGGGCCCACCATGGGCTTCACGCTGTTCTATCTCTCGCTGCTGGTGCTGATCCCGCTCTCGGCGGTGTTCATCAAATCGGCCGGCCATGGCCTGGACGCCTTCTGGGCCGCGGCCACGGCGCCACGCGTGATCGCCTCCTACAAGCTCAGCTTCGGCGCCTCGCTGCTGGCTGCCTTCATCAACCTGCTGTTCGGGCTGATCCTGGCCTGGAGCCTGGTGCGCTATGAGTTCCCCGGCAAGAAGATCGTCGACGCCCTCATCGACCTGCCCTTTGCCCTGCCCACGGCGGTGGCCGGCATCGCCCTCACCGCGCTCTATGCCGGCAATGGCTGGCTGGGCCGGCTGCTGGAGCCCTGGGGCGTGAAGGTGGCGTTCACGCCGCTGGGCATTCTGGTGGCGCTGATCTTCATCGGCCTGCCCTTCATCGTGCGCACCGTGCAGCCGGTGCTGGAGGACATGGAGACCGAGCTGGAAGAGGCCGCGGCCTCGCTGGGTGCGCACCGCTGGCAGACCTTCCGCCTGGTGGTGCTGCCCACCCTCACGCCGGCCCTGCTGACCGGCTTTGCGCTGGCCTTTGCGCGCGCGGTGGGCGAATACGGCTCGGTGATCTTCATCGCCGGCAACCTGCCGATGGTGAGCGAGATCACGCCGCTGATGATCATCTCCAAGCTGGAGCAATACGACTATGTGGGCGCCACCGCGATTGCCGCGGTGATGCTGGTGTTCAGCTTCGCGCTGCTGCTGCTCATCAACGGCCTGCAGGCCTGGAGTTCGCGCCGCAATGGCGAGGGGGCGCGCAAATGAGCGGCGCCGCATCTGCCTTCTCCCTGGGCGTGCCGCAAGCCGGCAGCGGCGGCCGCTACCAGCGCAACCCCGCCACGCGCGAGGCGCCCTGGGTGCGCTTCACCCTGCTGACCCTGGGCCTGGCCTTCTTCGCGCTCTTCCTCGTCATGCCCCTGGTGGCGGTGTTCCACGAGGCGCTGCGCAAGGGCTGGGAGCTCTACTTCGCCTCGCTGGTGGAGGCCGATGCGGTCTCGGCCATCAAGCTGACCCTGATCGCCGCCCTGGTCTCGGTGCCGCTGAACCTGGTGTTCGGCGTGAGCGCGGCCTGGGCGATTGCCAAGCACGACTTCCGCGGCAAGCAGCTGCTCATCACCCTGATCGACCTGCCCTTCTCGGTCTCGCCGGTGGTGGCGGGCCTGGTCTATGTGCTGCTGTTCGGCGCCCAGGGCTGGTTCGGCCCCTGGCTGCAGGCCCATGACCTGAAGATCATCTTCGCCGTGCCCGGCATCGTGCTGGCCACCGTGTTCGTGACCTTCCCCTTCGTGGCGCGCGAGCTGATCCCGCTGATGCAGGCCCAGGGCCGCGACGAGGAAGAGGCCGCCACCGTGCTGGGCGCCAGCGGCTGGAAGACCTTCTGGCTGGTGACCCTGCCCAACGTGAAGTGGGGCCTGCTCTATGGCGTGATCCTGTGCAATGCGCGCGCCATGGGCGAGTTCGGCGCGGTCTCGGTGGTCTCGGGCCATATCCGCGGCCAGACCAACACCCTGCCCCTGCATGTGGAGATCCTCTACAACGAGTACCAGTTCGCCGCCGCCTTCGCGGTGGCCTCGCTGCTGGCCCTGCTGGCCTTGGTGACCCTCGTTCTCAAGCAGTTCGTCGAGTGGAACGCCCACCGCACCCTGAAAGAAGCAACGCCATGAGTATTCAGGTCAGAAACATCCACAAGTCCTTCGGCGCCTTCACCGCGCTGGGCGACGTGAGCCTCGACTTTCCCACCGGCGAGCTGGTGGCCCTGCTGGGCCCCTCGGGCTGCGGCAAGACCACGCTGCTGCGCATCATTGCCGGCCTGGAAACCGCCGACCGGGGTCAGGTCTTGCTGGAAGGCGAAGACGCCAGCGACACCCATGTGCGCGAGCGCCAGGTGGGTTTCGTGTTCCAGCATTACGCGCTGTTCCGCCACATGACGGTGTTCGAGAACGTCGCCTTCGGCCTGCGGGTGAAGCCGCGCAAGCAGCGCCCCAGCGAGAGCGAGATCAGGAAGAAGGTGCACGAGCTGCTGAGCCTGGTGCAGCTGGACTGGCTGGCCGACCGCTACCCGCCCCAGCTCAGCGGCGGGCAGCGCCAGCGCATCGCCCTGGCGCGCGCGCTGGCGGTGGAGCCGCGCGTGCTGCTGCTGGACGAGCCCTTCGGCGCGCTCGACGCCAAGGTGCGCAAGGAGCTGCGCCGCTGGCTGCGCCGCCTGCACGACGACCTGCACATCACCAGCATCTTCGTCACCCACGACCAGGAGGAAGCGCTGGAGGTGGCCGACCGCGTGGTGCTGATGGACCATGGCAAGGTCGAGCAGGTGGGCACGCCGCAGGAGGTGTACGAAAAGCCCGCCACGCCCTTTGTCTACGGCTTCCTGGGCGCGGTGAACCGCTTCGAGGGCCAGGCCGAACGTGGCGTGATCCATATCGGCGAGCACCGCCTGCCGCATGGCTCGCCGACATCGGGCGCCGGTCATGTGCAAGCCTATGCGCGCCCGCACGAGCTGACCATCCTCACCGCCGCCGACGCCCAGGGCCTGGCCGCCACGGTGGAGCGCGTGCTGAGCTTCGGCGCCGCCGCGCGTGTGGAGCTCACCGGCCCCAACGGCCAGCACCTGGAGGCCGAGCTGAGCCGCGAGCAGGCCCTGGCCCTGAATCTGCAGAGCGGCCAGCGCGTGCACCTCAACGCCTCGCGCCTTTCCCTGTTTGAAGCAGCATGAATTTCCAGCAACTGCGCATCATCCGCGAGGCGGTCCAGCAGAACTTCAACCTCACCGAGGTGGCGGCGGCGCTGTTCACCTCGCAGAGCGGGGTCAGCAAGCACATCAAGGACCTGGAGGACGAGCTCGGCGTGGAGCTGTTCGTGCGCCGCGGCAAGCGCCTGCTGGGGCTCACCGCGCCGGGCAAGGAGCTCGCCATCATCGTCGAGCGCATGCTGCTGGACGCCAAGAACATCAAGCGCCTGGCCGACCAGTTCGCCGATGCCGAGGCCGGCCAGCTCACCGTGGCCACCACCCACACCCAGGCGCGCTACGCCCTGCCCCAGGTGGTGGCGCGCTTCAAGGCCGCCTTTCCCAAGGTGCACCTGGTGCTGCTGCAGGCGAACCCGGCCGAGATCGTCTCGCTGCTGCAATCCGGCGAGGCCGATATCGGCATCGCCACCGAGGCGCTCGACCAGGACCCCGGCTTCGTCACCTTCCCCTTCTACGGCTGGCACCACAGCGTGGTGCTGCCCGAGGGTCATGCCTTGACCCAGGCGCCGCTGACACTGGAGGCCCTGGCCGAGCAGCCGCTCATCACCTACCACGAGGGTTACACGGGCCGCGCGCGCATCGATGCCGCCTTTGCCAAGGCCGGCCTGGCGCCCGATATCGTGATGTCGGCGCTGGATGCCGACGTCATCAAGACCTATGTGCAGGTGGGCCTGGGCGTGGGCATCATCGCCAGCATGGCCTTCGAGCCGCAGCGCGACCAGGGCCTCACCCTGCTCGATGCTTCGCAGCTCTTCCCCGCCAACACCACCCGCCTGGCGCTCAAGCGCGGCCATTACCTGCGCGGCTATGCCTACCGCTTTTTGCAGGAATGCGTGGCCGAGCTGAACGAGGAGACGGTGCGCGCCGCGCTGGAGGCCTGAGCCTTGGTCAGTGCGGCGCGTTGCGCAGGCGCTCGGCCAAAAAGGCATCCATGCGGGCACCGTAAAAGCGACGCGCTTGCGGCGTCATCCAGGCCTCGAAACTCCGCTGCGTCTGCGTCAGCGCCCCACGGCGACCCAGGATGCGCTCCACCTTGGCGATCACCGCCCGGCCCCATTCATTGCGCGGACAGGCCACGCCCGACATCAGCATCTCGCTGGCCCCCTGGATAGGCGCCGTCTCCAGCTTCTGCAGCAGCGGCAATTGCTCGCGCTGCGCGGCCAGCACAAAGTCGTACTCGATGGTGTAGTCGCCGCGCCCCAGGGCCACCATCTGCAGCAGCTTGGTGCCGAACTGCACCGGCGCATACAGGGCTACCGACGGTGGCGGGCGCTGCGCCAATTGCGCGTCCAGCGCCGCGCCATAGCTGCGTCCATCGATCAAGACCCCCTGCAGCTGCGCCGACTGCAATACCTGATTCAGCCCGACCTCGCCCTGCGCATTGCGGGGCAGGCGAGCCATCACCTCGGGCAGGGCCACCAGCTGCGCGGGCGGCACCAGATGGGTGATGTAGAAGAAGGCCCGGGCCTCGCGCTCGGGCGTGCGCAGCGAGACCAGATGGCAGGCCGGCTCACCGGCCTCGATCATCAGCCAGCTGCGCTTGACGTTGGCCAGCACGGCGACATGCTCGGCCGGCTCGGGCCAATGCTTTTTCAGCTCGTCCAGCATGGGCTCGGCCATGCCCCTGCGCGCCGGCAACTTGGCCGCGTTGCTCTCGGCCAGCGCGAACTCGGGCATCAGCCAGGTGATGCGCTGCTCGGCCTGCGCGGCCGGGGCCAGGCCAGCCAGCAGGGCCAGAGCGGTTGCGAGCGCCTTGATGAGCATGCGCCGAGCATAGCGCGCCGGCCACGGCTCAGCGGCCGCTCAGGGCCGGCTCAGCCGCAGCACCTCGCCCACGCGCGCCTTGGCCACATCCTCGGCGTGGAAGGGCAGGCTGGGCCATTGCTTGGCCTCGAACAGGCGCAGCTGGTCGAAGGCATGGGGCGAGGCCGGATCGGTAGACTGCCCGTAGGTGAGGATGGCCTGCGCCACCGGGCCGCGCGCGTCGAAGCCCACGGTCTGGATATAGCTGGAGCCGTAGTCGATGCGCAGGCCCTGGGCGCCGATGCCGGGCGCGAACTGGTTGCCCAGGTTGTTCAGCACGCCCTCGTAGTCCTCGCCGCCATGCAGGCCGATGGCGGCATCGGTGATGAGCGGCCGCTGCACCTGGGCCAAGGGCGCGTCCAGCGCAAAGCCGGCGCCGCGCACCGCCTTCACCGCCTGGGCCAGCGCCTCCCACAGCTTGGCGGCCACGGCGCCATCGTCCAGCCTCAGGCCCGCGGGCGTAGCCACCGGCTGGGCGGGGTCGAAGGGCAGGCGGTGCACGCCGGGGATGGCGCGCGCGTTGCGCCAGAACTCGCGGAACAGGTGGGCGCCGCGCGAGCCCAGATCGCTGCGGCGGTCCCAGCCCTGCAGGGCCGCGCAACCGTCGCGCGCCTCGGCACTGGCGGGCGGCTGGCCGGCGCAGGCGGCCAGCAGATCGGGCAGCACCACGCCGGCCATGAAGTTGCGGTTCTCGAACAGCTGGCCCTGCACCGCTTGCGCGGTGAGCTTGCCGCGCGCCAGCAGCGCGGGGATCTCGCTCAGGCCGGCACGGGTGCGCGCACGCGTCAGGCTGGCATCGCCCACCAGCGGCGAGATGCCGCTCCAGCGCTGCTGCGGGTGGGTGTAGTAGAAGCTGTCGTTGCTGTTGTGCACCCAGTCGCTGCGCACCGCCATGGGCATGCGCGCCACCGGCATCAGGCCGGGCTGGGGCGAGGCCGGGTCGCGTTGCCAGTCGCAGTCGCTGCGCGAGCCGTCCAGCACCACCAGGCCGGCGGCCGGCAGCAGCGCGGCCGCGGCCTTGCCGGGCGCGCAGCGCTGCAGCTGGGCCGCGTCCACGTCCGGCACCACGCTGGCATCGGCATAGAGGGCCTGGCCATGGCGGTCCACCGCCAGGGTGTTGACCCAGGGCGTGCCCAGATTCTTCAGCGCCTGCTGGATGTCCTGCACGCTGCGCGCGCGGCCGAAGCCCATCGCCGCCTCGGTGCCGCGCACATTGCCCAGGTTGGCATCCTTGAGCGCGTAGGCGGTCTTGGCGGTCCACAGCAGGCCGGCGCGCGGCAGCACCAGCACCGGGCCCCAGCGCGTCGACCAGACGCTTTGCTTGCGCGTCTGCAGGCTGCCGTCCGCGGCACGCACCTGGATCTGCAGCTCGCGCTGCGTCATCGCCACCGGCTGGCCGTCGAGCAGGTAGCGCGTCGGCTCGCCGGGCACCAGGCTCAGCTCGTGCAGGGTGAAGCGCTTGCCGGTCGAGACCGTGTGCGACCAGGCCACGTCCTTGTTGAAGCCTATCGTGACGGCCGGGAAGTTGCCGATCGCCACCCCCATCACGTCCAGCTCACCGGGGATGGTGAGGTGGGCCTGCCAGAAGCGGTTCACGCCGGCCCAGGGGAAATGCGGGTTGCCCAGCAGCAGGCCGCGGCCGTCGGCGGTGACCTCCTTGCCGAAGGCCCAGGCATTCGAGCCCAGCGGCGAATCCAGCAGGCCCAGCTCGCGCAGCGCCGCGCCGGCATCGGCCAGGTCCAGCGCCGGCGGCGCGGCGGCCTGGGCCGGCGCGGGCGGCTTGGCGGCCAGCAGGGCATCGGCCAGGGCGGCGGTGGCGGCCTGCACCGCGGTGAGCTCGGCCTGGCGGCGGTAGTCGGCCAGCGTCATCGGCTGCACCCAGGGCTGGCCCTGGCAGGCCGCCGGCAAGCGGCCGGCGTGGTCGGCCAGGTAGCGGTTGTAGCCCGCCACCGCGCCGCGCGCCAGCGCCTGGGTCTCGGCGCCGGCACCCTGCCAGTGGCGCGCCAGCGCGGCATCGTCCATGTGCGCGGCGATGAAGAAGTCGATCTGCTCGTTGGGCAGCATGCGTCGCGCCAGCAGGCCCGGCGTTGCGGCACCGAAATAACGCGCACGTTCGCCGCGCACCGTCACCAGCTGGTTGGCGGTCATGCAGACATTGTCCTGGGCATAGGCATAGGCCATGCCATAGGCCAGGGTCTCGGCATCGGGCGCGCTGATGTGCGCGACGCCGTTGGCGGTGCGCTGCAGCGTGGCGCTGGCCGCGCCGCCCTCGCCCGGCGCATGGGCGCAGGCCGCCAGGGTGAGTGCCAGGATGGCGGCCAGGGTGACGGTCTGTTGGCGATGCAGGGTCATGGGCGTGCTCGTGGTGGCGGGTGCTGCGAATGTAGGCACAGCGGGCAGAGCTTGGGAAGGGGGATTCCGCCAAGCCGGCCGGGCGCGCCTGCCCGCGGGCCTCGGCAGGGCCATATGCGCGCGGCGCATGTGCAGCTGCCAATCGCTTCCTTCCGCGCCGGCGCGGGCACTCCTAAGCTTCGCTCCATCGTCAAGGAGGCCCGCGCCATGAGCATCACCGCCATCAACGTCCGCAACCAGTTCCGCGGCATCGTGCAGGAAATCATCGAGGGACCGGTGGTCTCGGAGGTGGACGTGCTGACGCCCTCGGGCCTGGTCGTCACCTCGGTCATCACCACCCGCTCGCTGAAGGAGCTGCAGCTGGCACCGGGCCGGGCCGTGGTGGCCCTGGTCAAGTCCACCGAGGTGGCGCTGGCCACGCTGTGAGGGCTGCAGCATGGCCTACCAGACCCCACGCCTGCTGATCATTCCCGGCCTGCACGACAGCGGCCGCGCGCATTGGCAAAGCTGGCTGCAGGCGCAGTACCGCGACGCACGGCGCGTGCAGCAGCGCGACTACGCCACGCCCGATCTGCCGCGCTGGGCCGAGCGCATCCAGCGCACGCTGGAGCAGGCCGGCCCGGGCGAATGGATCGCGGTGGCGCACAGCTTCGGCTGCCTGGCGCTGGCGCGCCATCTGCTGGAACAGCCCGATTCGCCGATCCGCCAGGCGCTGCTGGTGGCGCCGGCCGAGCCCAACAAGTTCGGCATCGCCGACCTGCTGCCGCAACGCCGCCTGGCCATTCCCAGCACCCTGATCGCGAGCCAGAACGACCCCTGGATGAGCGCCGCCAACGCGCAGCGCTGGGCCGGGCGCTGGGGCAGCAGCTTCAGCAACCTGGGCCCGGTGGGGCATATCAATGCCGAGTCGGGCTTCGGCCCCTTCCCGCTCGCCAAGCGCTGGGTGGAGGCCGCCAAAGCACGCGCGGCGCGCGAGCAGCGCGCCCGGCACGCCGGCTTCAGCGAATGGTCGTTCGCGGTCTGAGCCGCGTCGGCGCGGCCCTCAGTGGCCGAGGTGCAGGGGCTTGAAGCCGGGGTGGGCGAAGTGGCTGCCGTAGGCGTTCACGGCCTGGGCGGTCCTGAGCAGGCCCTGCTCGGGGCGCAGCTTGCCAGCCTTGCCGGCCATCGCATCGCTGCCCTCGCCGAGCTCGGCGATCACCAGATGCAGCATCGCGTCGGCGCGCGGCTCGAGCTTGCACTGGGCCACGATGGCGCCCACCTGCGTCTCGACCTGCGCGGCCAGCTCGCGGTAGCCCGCCTCGTCCAGCTTGCCGGCATGGGCGGCGGCCAGCTTTGCCGCGACCAGGCCGCGGATGCGTGACATGCCTTCGCGCAGCGGCGCATCGGTGGCCCATTTGCGGCCCTGGTCCAGGCTCAGCTTGTGCGGCGCGGTCGCCGCCTCATGGCTGTGCGCGGCCGGCTGGGCCAGCGACGGGGCGGCCGACACGCCGGCCATCAGGGCCAGCGCCAGCGCAACGGGCAGAAACCTTGTGTGCGGCGTCATCTGCGGCACCTCCTCAAGACACGTTGAAATCGATCACGATGGCGCCCGGCGCGCGCTGCTGGTAGGCCACGCTGACACGGCTGCCGTAGCGCTGCGCGATCTGCGCCAGCAGCGGCAGCGGGTCGTGGTCGTTGGCGAAGCGCATGGTCTCGCCGGGCTGCAGCGCGTCCAGCGCGCCGAAGATGGCCGCATGCCGGAAGCGCTTGGCCACGCCGCGGGCGTCGAAGGGATAGATGGCGTCGGGGGACAGGTGTTGATGGGACATGATGACTCCTGAGGGTTGAGGTCGATGGGGAGAGGCTGGGGCTCAGGCCGGGGGAGGCTTGCGCCGCCGCAGGGTGATGGTTTGGGGGGGCTGGGGGGGCCGGGGCGCGCCCGGCTTGGGCAGCGCCGCGGCGGGCGCGGCCAGATCGGCCAGGGTCGCGCCGTCGAGCTCCTTGAGAAAGGCGCGCAGCGCGCTGTCGAACAGATGCTTGAGGCGGCAGGCCGGGCTCAGCAGGCATTCGTTGACTTCGGCATCGAAGCATTCCACCAGCCGGAAGTCGGTCTCGGCGGCGCGCACCACATCGCCCACGCGCAAGGTGGCCGGGTCGGCCAGCAGGCGCAACCCGCCGCCGCGGCCGCGCGTGGTCTCCAGCACGCCCTGGCGCGCCAGGTCGTTGACGATCTTCATCAAATGGTTCTTGGAGACGCCATGACGCTCCGCCAGCTCGCCGATGGTGACGAGTTGCTGCGGGCGCGCCGCGCAGTACATCAGCACGCGCAAGGTGTAGTCGGTGTATTCGGCCAGCCGCATCGATGCCCCTAAAGATGTATGCAGTTTATTGCTTTAAGGCTTGCAGATCTTTAAGATGCATCAAAAATACTTCTTATAGAAATCCCGTTCCCGGAGCCATGCCATGACCTTCGTCGTCACCCAGGCCTGCATCAGCTGCAAGTACACCGACTGCGTGGACGTCTGTCCGGTCGATGCCTTTCGCGAAGGCCCCAACTTCCTCGTCATCGACCCCGATGAGTGCATCGACTGCGCGGTCTGCGTGCCGGAATGCCCGGTGGCGGCCATCCATGCCGAGGAGGACGTGCCCGCCGGTCAGCGCGACTTCATCCCGCTGAATGCCGAGCTGGCGCGGCTGTGGAAGCCCATCACCAAGACCAAGCCGGCGCTGCCGGACGCCGAGACCTGGCGCGATGCCGAAGACAAGCGCGCCCAACTGCAGCGCTGAGGCGCAGCCATCCCATCCCTACCGCAAGCCCATCATGAACATCGATAAATTCAAGCACCAGCACGCCAGCATCCTGGGCAGCATCGACGCGCTGCGCCGGCTGGCGCGGGCCGGCGTGGCACAGCACGCCAGCGACATCGCCGAGCACATCGTCGCGATGAGCTCGACCATCAAGCTGCATCTGGCGGTGGAAGACCAGGCGCTCTACCCGGCGCTGCAACGCGAGCGCGATGCCGAACTGGCACGCATGGGCCAGCGCTACCAGCAGGAGATGGGCGCCATCGCCAAGGCCTACGAGGGCTTCTCGCGGCGCTGGAACCAGGCCAACAAGCTGCAGGCCGATGCCGAGGGCTTCCGCCGCGACGCCAACCAGGTGCTGCGCATGGTCTACGAGCGCATGCAGCGCGAGAACCACGACTTCTATCCGCGCATCGAGGCGCTCTGAGCCGCGCGCCGCGCGGCCGCCTCAATGCTCGTGGCGGTGGTGCGCGTCCGGGTAATGGGCGTGGCTGTGGCGCAGCGGCTCGTGCCGGTGCGCATGGCTGTGGCGCGTGCCCGCCGGCACCGGCGGCTCGTGCGCATGCTCGTGATGCGGGTCGCCACGGCCATGCACATGGCTGTGGGCATGCTCCAGCGCCTCGTGCTCATGCTCGTGCTCATGCCGCTCCGTCAGGTGCAGGGCCACGCCCAGCGCCATCAGCGCTCCGGCCAGCAGCAGCTGCCAGCTCACCGGCTCGCCCAGCAGCGCGATGGCCAGCAGCGCGCCGATGAAGGGGGCCACCGAGAAGTAGGCGCCCGTGCGTGCGGTGCCCAGATGGCGCAGCGCGATCACGAACAGCACCAGGCTGGCGCCATAGCTCGCAAAGCCCAGCAGGCCGGCCGCCAGCACCGTCACCGGGCCCGGCCATGCGGCGCCCAGCAGCAGGGCCAGCAGCAGGTTGGTGCCACCCGCCACCAGGCCCTTGCTCATGGCGATGAAGCCGGCATCGCTGAGCGAGACCTTGCGCGTGAGGTTGTTGTCCAGCGCCCAGGCCAGGCAGGCGCCGGCGATCGCCAGCGCCGGCCACCAGGCGCCGGGCCGGGCCGCGTCGCCGCCGGGCCAGGCCAGCAGCAGGCTGCCGGCCACGATCGCCAGCATGCCCAGCGCGATGCGGCGGTCGACGTTCTCCCTGAAGGCGAACCAGGCCAGCAGCGCCGTCAGCACGCCCTCGGCATTCAGCAGCAGGGCCACGCTGGCCGCCGGCAGCCGGGCCAGGCCCAGCATCAGCAGCACCGGCCCCACCACCCCGCCGGCGACGATGGCGCCCAGCAGCCAGAGGCGCTCGGCGCGCGGCAGCTGCACCGCCGGGGCGCGCCGCAGCAGCCGGACCAGCCATAGCCCCAGGCCCGAGCCCAGGTAGAGCAAGGCGGCCAGCAGCCAGGGGCTGGTGGCGCCCAGCAGCGGCTTGGCCAGCGGCGTGCCGGCGCCAAACAGGATGGCCGCGCCCAGGGCGGCCGCGACACCGGGCTGGGGGCGGAATGAGGGGATGCGCATGGTGCCGGCAGTGTAGGCAGTATGGCGAGGGGCGCCGCTACTTCCCGCGCAGCAGGCGCAGGCCGTTGAACACCACCAGCAGGCTGGCGCCCATGTCGGCGAACACCGCCATCCACATGGTGGCGCTGCCGAACAGCGCGGCCAGCAGGAAGGCCGTCTTGATGCCCAGGGCCAGGGCGATGTTCTGCAGCAGCACGCCGCGGGTGCGGCGCGAGAGGCGCACGGTCTCCGGCAGGCGGCCCAGCTCGTCGTTCATCACCACCACGTCGGCGGCCTCCATGGCCGTGTGCGTGCCGGCGGCGCCCATCGCGAAGCCGATGTCCGACTGCGCCAGCGCGGGCGCATCGTTGATGCCGTCGCCCACCATGGCGGTGGGCCCGAAGCGCTGCTGCAGCTCGCGGATGGCGGCGAGCTTGTGCTCGGGCAGCAGATCGGCGCGCAGCTCGGTGATGCCGGCCTGGGCCGCGATGACCTGCGCGGTGGTGAGGTTGTCGCCGGTCAGCATCACCGGCGTGATGCCCAGGGCCTTGAGCTCGGCCACCGCCTGGCGCGACGATGGCTTGATGGTGTCGGCCACCGCGCAGATCGCCAGCACGCCGCGCGCGTCGGCCAGCATGGCGACGGTGCGGCCGGCGCGCTCGTGCAGGGCCAGGCCGGCCTCGAGCGCGGCCGAGCATTGGCCACGCTCCTCGATCCAGCGGTGGTTGGCCAGCACCAGCGGCAGGCCATCGACCGCCCCCTGCACGCCGCGCCCGGCCGCGGCCGCAAAGTCGTGCACCTCGGCCGGCTGCGCGCACTCGGCCGCCAGGCCGCGCGCAATCGCCAGCGAGACCGGATGGTCGGAGCGGCTCGCCAGCGCCAGCGCCAGGCGCGCCAGTTGTGCGCGGTCGGCGCCCGCGGCCACCGGCGCGAACTCCACCAGCACCGGCTGGCCCTGGGTGACGGTGCCGGTCTTGTCCAGCGCCACCACCTTGAGCAGGCGCGCCTGTTCCAGGTAGACCCCGCCCTTGATGAGCATGCCGCGCCGCGCCGCCGCGGCCAGGCCGCTCACCAAGGTGACCGGGGTCGAGATCACCAGCGCGCAGGGGCAGGCGATCACCAGCAGCACCAGCGCCTTGTAGAGCGCCTGCAGCCAACCATAACCCATCAACCAGGGCGTCAGCAGGGCCACCGCCAGCGCCAGCGCAAACACGGCCGGGGTGTAGATGGCGGCAAAGCGGTCGACGAAGCGCTGGGTGGGCGCGCGGCTCGCCTGCGCCTCCTCGACCGCATGGATGATGCGGGCCAGGGTGCTGTCCGAGGCAGGCGCCGTGACACGGAATTCAAGCGCCGCCGCCTGGTTGATGGTGCCGGCATAGACCTCGTCCCCGGGCCCTTTGTCGACCGGCAGGCTCTCACCCGTGACCGGCGCCTGGTCGATGGCACTGGTGCCCGTCAAGATCACGCCGTCGAGCGGGATGCGCTCGCCGGGTCGAATCCGCACCCTTGCCCCGACCGCCACCGAGGCGGTGAGCTGCCGAGCCCAAGAGCCGTCGGCCTGGCGTACCTCAGCGTCTTCCGGCGCCATCGCCAGCAAGCTCTTGATGGCATTGCGCGCGCGGTCGACGGCGCGCGCCTCGATCAGCTCGGCAATGGCATAGAGCGCCATCACCATCGCGGCCTCGGGCCATTGGCCGATCAGGAAGGCGCCCGTCACCGCCACCGCCATAAGCGCATTGATGTTCAGGCGCCCGGCGCGCAGGGCATAGAAGCCCTTCTTGTAGGTATCGAAACCGGCCAGGGCGATGGCCGCGGCGGCCAGGCCCATTTCGGCCAATTGCAGGAATTGCGAGCCCGGGCCCGCGGCGGCGGGAATGAAGGCCAGGGCCTCGGCGGCCAGCGCACACAGCAGCGATGCCAGCAGGCGCGGCAGGCCCTCGCCGCCATGCCCATGATGCCCGTGCGGGGTCGGTGCCGCGGCGGCGCCCGCCAGCGGCTGCGGATCGAAACCCATGCTGCGGATGGCAGCGAGGGCCGCCTCCAGCACGGGCGGCGCAGCGGCCAGGCTCAGCGTGCGCTGGGCCAGGTCGAAGCGCAGGCCCTCGATGCCGGCGATGGGCGCCAGCGCGCGGCGGATCTCGCCCTCCTCTACGGCGCAGTCCATGCTGGGGATGTGAAAGCCCACCGCCCCTGCACGCGTAGGCGGCGTCGGCGTGGGCGGTGGCTCTGCAGCGCCGCAGCAGTGGCTGCCGCAATTCGACGGAGCGGGCGTGGATGCAATCGGTGTGTCCATGCCGCCATTGGAAACCCTGCACCTGGACCAGAGTCAAGCGCGCTGCAAAGCAAAGCAGGATTTCTTGGTTCGCGCGCGCCGCCCGCCTGCCTACAGTCGGCAGCATTCCGAACCACTGCCACCCGCCGACACCGTGAACCCCATCCGCCGCACCCTTTTTTCCCTCGCCTCGCTGGCCCTTGCGCTGGGCGCCGCCGCCGCCCATGCCGATGTGAACCTGCTGAACGTTTCCTACGACCCGACGCGCGAGCTCTACCAGGACTTCAACGCCGCTTTTGCCAAGCAATGGAAGGCCAAGACCGGCGAGACGGTGGCCATCAAGCAGTCGCACGGCGGCTCGGGCAAGCAGGCGCGCTCGGTGATCGACGGCCTGGACGCCGACGTCGTGACCCTGGCCCTGGCCTATGACATCGATGCCCTGCACGACCAGGCCAAGCTGATCCCCGCCGACTGGCAGAAGCGCCTGCCCAACAACGCCAGCCCCTACACCTCCACCATCGTGTTCCTGGTGCGCAAGGGCAACCCCAAGCACATCGCCAACTGGCCGGACCTGGCGCGCAGCGGCATCGACGTGATCACGCCCAACCCCAAGACCTCGGGTGGCGCGCGCTGGAACTACCTGGCGGCCTGGGGCTATGCACTCAAGCAGCCGGGCGGCAACGCCGATTCGGCCAAGGCCTTCGTCAAGCGCATCTATGCCAACACCAAGGTGCTGGACTCCGGCGCACGCGGCTCCACCACCACCTTCGTGGAACGCGGCATCGGCGACGTGCTGATCGCCTGGGAGAACGAGGCCTATCTGGCGGTGAAGGAGCTGGGCCCCGACAAGTTCGAGATCGTCACCCCCAGCCTCTCGGTGCTGGCCGAGCCGCCGGTGGCGGTGGTGGACAAGAACGTCGACAAGAAGGGCACGCGCAAGCAGGCCCAGGCCTACCTCGAGTACCTCTACACACCCGAAGGCCAGGAGATCGCCGCCAAGAACTACTACCGCCCGCGCGACACCAAGGTCGCCGCCAAATACGCCAAGCAGTTCGCCGCCGTGAAGCTCTTCACCATCGACGAACTCTTCGGCGGCTGGCGCAGCGCACAGAAAACCCACTTCGACGACGGCGGCGTGTTCGACCAGATCTACGTCCCCGGGGCGCGCTGAACCACAGCCACCAAGCCCGGCAAGACCTGACCCCTTGTCTCCTCGGTAGGCCCCGCAGCGCTCGCGCCGCACTTACCGTTCATGCCCTCGGCGAGCTTGCGCTTGCCGGGGGCTTTTTTCGTCAGCAGAGCGGCGCTCAGGCCTTGCGCATCATCAACAAGGCCAGCGTCACCGTGCTGATCATGGCACCGGCCACGAAGGTTGCCGGCGCGCCGAGCGTCTCCCACAACAGCCCCGCCGCCACGCTGGCGATCAGCATCGCCACGCCGCTGAGCAGGTTGAAGAAGCCGTAGGCGGTGCCGCGCAGCTCGGCGGGCGCGACGTCGGCCACCATGGCGGCCAGCAGGCCCTGGCTCATGCCCATGTGCAGGCCCCACAGCGCCACGCCGCCCAGCAGGGCCGGCAGGGCCGTGCTGCTGGCCAGCAGCAGGTCGGCGGCGATCAGCAGCAGCAGGCTCCAGGCCAGCAGGCTGCGATGCTTGACACGATCGGCCAGCGCGCCGAGCGGGTAGGCGCTGAGGGCGTAGACCACATTCATCGCCACCATCACCAGCGGGATCAGCGCCAGCGCCAGCCCACTCTGCTGCGCGCGCAGCACCAGAAAGGCCTCGCTGAAGCGCGCCAGCGTGAACACCGCGCCAATCATCACCACCCACCAATAGGCCGGGCCGAGCCGGCGCAGCTTGGCGCGGCTGATCGGCGCGCCGCGCGGCGCGGCGCTGGCGGCATGCACGGGCTCGCGCACACCCAGGGCCAGCAGCAGCACGGCCAGCACCGCCGGGATCACCGCCACCCAGAAGATGGCGCGGAAGTCGTTGGCCCACAGCAGCATCAGGCCCACGCCCAGCAGCGGCCCGGCGAAGGCGCCCACCGTATCGAGCGACTGGCGCAGGCCGAAGGCGGCGCCGCGCTGTGCGGGCGGAGCGATGTCGGCCACCAACGCGTCGCGCGGCGCGCCGCGTATGCCCTTGCCCAGGCGGTCGATCAGGCGCGCCGCCAGCACCACGCCGGCGCCGCTGGCGATCGCGAACAGCGGCTTGGTGGCCGCGCCCAGGCCATAGCCCAGCAGGGCCAGGCCCTTGCGCTTGCCCCAGTGGTCGCTCAGCACGCCGGAGAACACCTTGACGATCAGCGCGGTGGCCTCGGCCGCGCCCTCGATCAGGCCCACCGTGAACACCGAGGCGCCCAGGCCGCCCACCATGAAGAGCGGCAGCAGGCTGTGGATCATTTCCGAGGAGATGTCCATCAGCAGACTCACGAAGCCGAGCACCCAGATGCCGGCCGGCAGGCGGGGTTTGGCGGTGGAGACCGCAGTTTTCATATGAGCTGTCAAAACATTGTTGTTCGTCAAATCACTGTCACACAGACTCGGCACAATGCAAAGCATCCAAGGCGACAAACCGGCTGCAGATTGGGCAGAACACTGGAACCCGTCACCAGCGCCAAGGGAACCGTCTCGGGGTGCAAACCTCCTGTCCGGTAAGCAGGGCCACCATCGGTGGCCCTTTGCTTTTTGTGGCCCGGAGCGCACAGATGCCGCACGGCGCTTGACCGGCGCGGCGCGCCTGCAGCACACTCGCGGCTCATTCTTCTTCCTTCAACTCAACAGGAGATCACCATGGCCAAGACTGATATTGCCCGCCTCCTGTCGGCCGCGTTCACGACACGCCGCACCTGAGTTGGACCCGCCACGCAGCCTGCGTGGCCTGAGCTAGCTTCCGAGCCGCCCCCCGCGGCCGACGCATTCCCCCGCTGTCACCGGCAAGGCCCGCGCCCTGCCGAGTCTCCACATGCCTGGAATCGTCACTCATGCTCGAAGCAACGCAACCACAACACCTGACCCTGTTGCAGACCCTGGGTCTCAACCACAGTCTCCGTTCCCATCTGGCCGGCCTTGACTGGCCCGCCAACACCGACGCGATGCGCGTCGTCGAAGTGCAGCGCGACCGCGTCCAGCTGCTGGGCGCCCACCAGCGCGCATGCAGCGCGCGCATCGCGGCCGAACTGCAGCAGGCGCTGCGCGACGAGGGCCAGTCGCTGGCCGTGGGCGACTGGGTGCTGGCCGGCCCCGACGCCTTTGGCGAGCATTGGGTGCGGGCCCAGGCGCCGCGCCTGAACGCGCTGACCCGCCGCAACCCCGAGGGCCTGCGCCAGACCCTGGTGGCCAATGTCGACACCGCCCTGCTGGTGATGGGGCTGGACCACGACTTCAACCTGGCGCGCCTGGACCGCTACCTGGTGCTGACGCATGCCGCCGGCATTGCCAGCGTGGTGGTGCTGAGCAAGGCCGACCGCTGCGCCCAGGTGCAGGCACGCCTGGCCGAGGTGCAGGCCCATCTGCGCGCCTGCCGCGAGGGGCCGCAGGCGGTGCTGGCGGTGAACGGCACGCAGGCGAGCGCGCGCGAATCGCTCTGGCCCTGGCTGGGCGCGGGCCAGACCCTGGTGCTGCTGGGCTCCAGCGGCGCCGGCAAGAGCACGCTCACCAACAGCCTGTGTGACGCGCACTTGCAGGGTACGGGAAGCGTGCGCGAGGACGACAGCCGCGGCCGCCACACCACCAGCGTGCGCAGCCTGCACCGCGCGCCCTGCGGTGCCTGCATCATCGACACGCCGGGCCTGCGCGGCCTGCAGCTGGACGTCAACCAGCAGGAGCTGGCCGAGGCCTTCGACGACATCAGCGGCCTGGCGCCGCAATGCCGCTTCCGCAACTGCAGCCACCAGGACGAGCCCGGCTGCGCGGTGCGCGATGCCCTCAGCGCCGCCCGGCTGAAGAGCTATCACAAGCTGCAGCGCGAGCTGGGCCGCGAGCAGCGCACGCCGCTGCAGCGCCAGGCCCAGCTGTCGGAGTGGAAGTCGCGCTCGCGCGAGGCGCGCATCCGCATACGCGCCAAGAGCGGTGGTTAGGCAAAGTAGCCGAGCGTCGGGGTGGCGAAGTTGCCGAGCTGCGGGAACAGCAGCGGCAGGTCCGCCGCGCCCACGCCCAGCCAGCTCGCCAGCGTCGCGCTCATCTGGTCCACCGCGGTGCTGGGCAGCCAGCGGCCCTCGTCCGAGACATCGTCGGGGCCGCCCAGCAGCAGCTCTGGCATGCGGCCATAGAGCCCGCGCCTGACCGCCCCGCCCATGATGAGCTGGTGGTTGCCCCAGGCATGGTCGCTGCCGCCGCCCGAGGCCGGCTGCAGGGTGCGCGCGAAGTCCGAGGCGGTGAAGGTGGTGACCTGCTTGGCCAGGCCCAGCTGCTCGGTGGCGTCGTAGAAGGCCCTGAGCGCCGGCCCCAGCTGGCCGAACAGGTTCTCCTGCTGCGCGAGCTGGTTGTTGTGGGTGTCGAAGCCGCCCAGCGAGACAAAGAAGATCTGCCGCGTCACCCCCAGGCTGGCGCGCACCTCCAGCAGCTTGGCCACCGTCAGCAGTTGCTGGGCGATGGCGCTGCCCTGGCCGGCGAACAGGCCCGCCACGCTGCCGGCGGAGGCCAGCGCGCCATTGAGCGCCTCGCTGGCGCGCAGGGCCTGGTTCAGCACCGCGGCGGCGGCGCGCTGCTCGGCATTCGCATAAGGCTGCTGCAGCAGGCTGGTGTAGAGGCCGTAGAGCGGGTTGCGCGCCGGGTTGGCGCCGAAGCCCTTGATGGCGAAGTTGCCGCCCGCGGAGACCGCCAGGCCCTGGCTGCTGGCGCCGTTCATGAAGACGTTGTTGCCGCTCACCGAGATCACCGCGGGCACGGTGCTGGCGGGCTGCAGGTCGGCGATGCGGCCGCCCCAGCCGCTGCTGCCCTGCGCGCCCGAGCCGCCCTGCTGCCATTGCGCCTGCTGGTCGCTGTGCGAGAACAGATTGCCCGGCACGCCGCTGCCGCCATTGGCGAACTGCGCCTTGCTGAGCGGCCGCAGCAGCGTGCCCACATTGGCCTGCAGGGCCAGATGGCCCTGGTTCCAGAGCTCGGCCAGCGGCGCCAGCGCGCCATGCAGGCCCAGCGTCAGGCCGTCCAGCGGCGCCAGGCTGGAGGCCTGCAGCGCCAGCCCGCCGGCGGCGGCATTGCCGCGCGCCTTCGCATAGGCGGCATAGCCGGCCGCATCCATCGGCACCAGCATGTTGTTGCCGTCGTTGCCGCCGTACAGGAACACGCAGACCAGGGCGCGGTAGTCGCTGCCCTGCAGCGGCGCGGCAAGACCCGACCCCAGCGCGAAGGGGCCGGCGGCAGAGAGCGCGGCGGCGCGGGCGAGGAACTGGCGGCGGTTGGCTGTGTAGTCGCTCATCTCAGTGCTCCACCAGATACTCAGGGGACATGACGGCCAGGAACAGCGCCGCCCGGGCGCGCTCCAAGGGCTTGCCCGCGGGCGCGAGCTGCGCGGCTTTCAAGAGCGCCTGCTCCAGGCTGCTGCTCATGCGGCCGGCGAACAGCACGCGCCTGATCTCCTTCACCAGGGCCGCGGGGTCGGCCGCCAGGGCCTGCCAGCGTGTCAGGTCGATCTTGCTGCCGGTGCTGCCGGCGACCTTGTCGTCGGGCGGCACGCCCTTGCCGTTCAGCGCGGTCGCGAACATCCCGCTGAGCCGGAAGGCGGCGCTGGCATTGAAGACACCGAAGGCCGGGCCATCCAGGCTCGGGTCGTCGGGCAGGTCGTAATCGGGCGGGAAGAAGTTGAACACCGAGGGCGGGCTGTAGATCGGCTGGCCCAGCGCCGCGGCCTGGCCGCGCAGCCAGACGCCATCGCTCTCGCCGCCGAGGGCGCGGAACAGATGCGTCAGCTGCAGGATCGGTTCGCGCAGCTTGCCGAAGTTCTGCGGCTGCGGCGGGGCGCTGGCCTCGGGGTCCAGCAGGATGGCGCTGAGCGTGGCCTTCATGTCGCCGCGCGCCGACCCGCCCAGAGCGCCGGAGCTGCCATTGAAGGCGGCAGCCACGCGCGCCACATAGGCCGGGCTGGGGTTGGCGGTGACGAGCTGCTGGATCAGCTGCCGGCCGATGAAGGGGCCGACATTCGGATGCTTGAAGACATTGTCGAGCGCGGCCTCGAGATCGGCCGCGGCGCCCTGCCCCGCCGGCAGGGTCTGCCCCAGCAGCAGCTGCTTGGCGCCCAGGTCGTGGTGAGCGGCATAGGCCAGCATGGGGCCGATGAAGTTGGGCGGATTCGGGAACCTGTCGCGCCCGCCGGGGCGCGGCGGATAGCTCCAGCCGGTGAACACATGGGCAAAGCCCTCCACCACCTCCTGGTCGTAGCTGGGCAGGGGCAGGCCACGGGCGTCGAGCTGCTGGCTGCCGTCCGGGTTCAGCTGCCACAGGCCGATGCTGAACAGCTGCAGCAGCTCGCGCGCATAGTTCTCGTTGGGCGCGATGCCCTTGGCCGGATTGGGCTTGTCGTTGTTGGCCATATTGAGGAAGCGGCCCATCGCCGGGCTCAGCGTCACCTCACGCAGGATGTCGCGGAAATTGCCGAAGGCATGGCCGAGGAAGATGCGCTCGTAGTTGGCCATCGCATAGGGCAGCCTGATCTGCTGGCCCGACACCACCAGGATCTGGCTCAGCGCCAGGGCGGTGCGCTGGCGCAGTTGGTCGGGCCCGCCGAGCGCGTTGCGGAAGAACTGCAGCTGCAAGGGGAACAGGCTGTAGTTGTCGCGCTTGCAACCGGGCGGCGCGCCCTCCGGGCAGCCGATCTTGGCGTTGACGTCCACCGCGACGATGCCGACGAAGTCCGAGGCCGGCTGAGCGAACTGCTCCTGCAGCCAGGCCGCCTTGCCGCTGGCCATCAGCGCCTGGGTGCTAGCCTCGGTGGGCCCGAAGCTGGCCTGGGCCAGGAAGCGCCGCGCCTCGCCCTCGTCGAGGCCGGCCGCCCGCGCGCCGGCCATCATCGTCAGCAGCATCGGCGCGCCGAGGGCGCAGGCGCAGATCGCGCGGCGGGTTGTCAGGAGCAAGGTCATGGACGCCTCCGTTTGTGCGCATGGTAGAAAAGTCGCCGGCTGTTGGTGCGCTTGCCGGTGTAATGATGTGTGAAGTTGCGCCAGCCCGGCGCCGCCCCCTCACTGGCGCCCATCACCATGAGCACGCTGCAGACCCGCATCGACGGCCATCTGGCCGCCCTCACCCGCCCGCAGAGCCCCGGCCATGCGGTGGCTGTGGCACGCCACGGCGAGCTGCTCTACGCCAGCGGCCATGGCCTGGCCAGCCTGGAGCAGCGCAGCGGCATCGGCGCGGAGACACTGTTCCGCATCGCCTCGGTGAGCAAGCAATTCACCGTGGCGGCCGGCCTGCAACTGGCCGCCCAGGGCCGGCTCGATCTGGCGGCCGATGCGCGCGGCCTGCTGCCCGAGCTGGCGCAGCTGCCGCAGGCCGTGACGGTGGACCAGCTGATGCGCAACTGCAGCGGCCTGCCCGATTTCCTGGAGCTGCTGCGCCTGGGTGGCGTGGGCCTCGAGCACCTGACCCGCCGCGCCAGCATGGCCGCGGCGCTGGCGCGCAACCGCCACCTCAACAGCACGCCGGGCAGCCGCTTTCTCTATTGCAACAGCAACTACCTGCTGCTGGGCCTGCTGGTGGAGCGGCTCAGCAGCCAGAGCCTGGGCGACTATCTGCAGCAGGCCTTCTTCGGGCCGCTGGGCATGGCGCAGACCCGCATGGTGGTGCCCTGCGACCTGGCCCTGCCGGGCCTGGCCGCGCCCTATCTGCGCCAGGAGGACGGCGGCTACCGCCGCGCCCTGCATGGCTTCGAGCATGGCGGCGAGGGCGGCCTGGTCTCCAATGTGCTGGACCTGACGCGCTGGGCCCAGGCCCTGCTGGCGCCGCGGCCCGAGCTGGCGGCCCTGGCCGAGGCGCTGATGGCGCCCACCCTGCTGAGCGGCGCCCAGCCCGCCGCCTATGCGCGCGGCCTCGAGCACAGCCAATGGCGCGGCCATGCCTGCGTGGGCCATGGCGGGCTGTGGCCGGGCTACCGCAGCGAGTTCCTGCTGCTGCCGGCCGAGGGCTTGAGCATCGTGGTGGTCAGCAATGACAGCGGCAGCAACCCCTACAAGCTCGCGCGCGAGCTGCTGGACCTGGTGCTGCCGCCCGCGGCGATGGCGGAGCCGGCCGCGCCGCCGGCACCGGACTGGGCGGGCGAGTGGATCAATGCCGAGGCCGGCCTACTGCTGAGCCTGCAGCGCGGCCCCGGCACCCGCCTGACGGCGCAGCAATGGGGGCTGAGCTTCGAGCTCTACCCCGAGGCCGACGGCAGCTGGCTGCCGCTGCGCGGCGCCTACGAGTTCCGCCTGCGCGCCGCTAAGGCGGACCAGGGAGGCACGCTGCTGCTGGAAACCGGCGCCGGCCAGCAGCATGAGCTGCAGGCCCTGGGCCAGCGCGCCGCCCTGCCCGCGGGCCTGGTCGGCCGCTGGCATTGCCCGGACATCGCCAGCACCTGGCAGATCGCCGAAGACGGCAGCGTGACGGTCGAGGGCCCGCTGATGCGCAGCCCGCAGCCCTGGCAGTTGCTGGGCCTCAGCGACACGCTGATGGAGCTGCGCGCGCCGGGCTACTGGATGAGCAGCAGCCAGCTGCTGCGCGTGGCCGAGCGTGCCGCCGACGGCCGCATCCTCGGCCTCAGCCTGGACTGCAGCCGCATCCGCGGCCTGCGTTTCAGCCCCCTGCCGTGAACGCGACAGCACTGTAAAGAAGTTAAAAAGCCCGCTCTGGCCTTCGGGCGCCGGCGCCGCTGCGTGCGATGCTTCGCCACCTTGCCGGCCCCCGCCCTGCATTCACCCACCCATTCACGCACGATGCGCCGTCTCCTTCCCCTGCAACTCGCCCTGGCCTGCGCACCCGCGCTGGCGCAGCAGGCCGAACCGCCCGCGGCCGCGGCCAGCGCACCGGCCGCCAAGCCCCGCCCGGCCGCCAAACCGACCACCGAACAGCTGAACCGCGTGGAGGTCCAGGGCGGGCCCAGCGATGACGCGCTGCGCCGCGGCGCCACCGCCGCCAAGATCATCATCGGCCGCGAGGAGATCGAGCGCTATGGCGACTCCACCATGGGCGAGGTGCTGAAACGCCTGCCCGGCGTCACCACCGGCGGCCGGCCCGGCCGCGGCGGCGAGATCCGCATGCGCGGCATGGGTGGCGGCTATACCCAGATCCTGGTGAACGGCGAGCGCATGCCGCCGGGCTTTTCGCTCGACCAGTTGCCGCCCGAGCAGGTGGAGCGCATCGAGGTGATGCGCGCGCCGACCGCCGAATACGGCGCACGCGCGGTGGCCGGCACCATCAACATCGTGCTGCGCGAGGCGCTGCAAAAGCGCATCAACGACATCAAGCTCGGCTTCGGCGCCGAGCGCGGCCGCATCAGCCCCGGCATCAGCTGGACCCGCAACGACAAGCTCGACGAGCGCGGCGGTGCCTACAACCTGAATGTGAGCCTGCTCAATGGCAGGCGCCTGGACGACATCAACAACCGCACGCGCAGCACCGATCTGGCCAGCGGCCAACAGAGCCTGCGCAGCCTGAGCGGCCAGACCGAGGGCGAGACCCGCGGTCTGCACGCCGCCGGCCGCCTGCAATGGCGCCTGGGCGGTGGCGACACGCTGGCCCTGCAGAGCTTTCTGGTGGCCAACGAGAGCGACAGCGAGAGCCATGCGCTGCAAACGCCCACCCAGGCCTTCGATGTGGCCGATACCAGCAGCCACAACCGTTTCACCATGCTGCGCCTGGGCCCGCAATGGCAGACCCGGCTGGACGAGAGCACGCGACTGGAGCTGCGCGCCGGCCTGGGCGCCGGCCAGGGCAAGGGCCACAGCCTGCGCCAGGAGTACCTGCGCAGCGCCGACGGCAGCCTGCTGCCCGCGCGCACGCAGGACGACCGCACCGACAGCGACGACCGCAGCTGGAGCCTCAACGGCAAGCTCTCGCGCCAGCTGGAGAATGAGCACAGCCTGGTGGCCGGCCTGGAGGCCGAGAGCACGCGCCGCGACCAGACCCGCATCTGCCTGGAGAACGGCCTGGCCTGCCACAACCTGCTGGACTTCGGCGACGAGCTCTCCGCGTCCACGCTGCGCCTGGCCGCCTATGCGCAGGACGAGTGGAGCGTGGGCAAGCAATGGGCCTTCTATGCCGGCCTGCGCTGGGAGGGCATAGCGACCAAGAGCACCGCCACCAGCTACAGCGTCAGCAACAAGTCCGGCGTCTGGACGCCGCTCCTGCACGCGGTCTGGAAGTTCGATGAAAAGAGCCGCGACCAGATCCGCATGAGCCTGACGCGCAGCTACAAATCACCCCAGCTGCAGGACCTGATCGCCAAGCCCAGCATCAACAACACCAATGGCTCCTGCCCGCTGGCCGGCCAGCTCTGCGGCCCCAACACCCCCGACCAGCCCGACCGTGCCGGCAACCCCGAGCTGCGCCCCGAGCTGGCCACCGGCATCGACATCGCCTACGAGACCTATCTCAGCAAGGGCGGGGTGCTGAGCGCCAACCTGTTCGTGCGCCGCATCAAGGATCTGATCCGCAGCAATCCGCAGCTCGAGACGGTGGGCTGGGCCAGCGAGCCGCGCTGGATCACGCGGCCGCGCAATATCGGCCAGGCCCGCACCATGGGACTGGAACTGGAGGCCAAGTTCCGCCTCGACGAATGGTGGGACGAGGCCTGGCCGGTGGCGGTGCGCAGCAATCTGAGCCTGTTCAGCTCCAGGGTGGATGGCATCCCCGGGCCCGACAACCGGCTCGACCAGCAGCCGCGCGCCACCGCCAACCTGGGCGCCGACTACCGCCTGCGCAGCCTGCCGCTGACCCTGGGCGCCACGCTCAACTGGACGCCCGCCAACACCATCCAGCAAAGCGCGCTGCAGCAGAGCCAGACCACGCGCAAGCTGGTAGCCGATGCCTTCGCGATGTGGAGCTTCAACCCGAATGCGCAGCTGCGCCTGTCGGGCAGCAATGTGGCGCCGCTGGACTACAGCAGCGCCACCTTGTTCAATACCGCCAGCCAGCAGATCGCCAGCGAGAGCGCGGGCCGCAGCTACACGCAATGGCAGCTGCGCCTGGAACTGAAGGTCTAGTGCTTTTTGGCAGCAGGCGCCTTGACCGCCACGGGCTCCAACTGGGCCAGCCGTTCGGGCTCCTGCGGTTGCGAGAGCTGCATCCAACCCAGCAGGCCGGCGCTGGCCGCCAGGGCCAGCCCCAGCGCCAGGCCCCAGGCCGGGCGCTGACGCTGCACGCGCCGCGGCGGTGCCGGCGTGGCCCAGGCCTGGTTGACGACGCGCCTGCTGCGCTGCACCTTGACGGCCTGCTTGCGTCCGTCACGCCCGGTCACAATTTCGAAGCTCAGCCACTCGTCCTGGGTGGGGGGTGCGGCATCCGTTGGGAAGGCCGAGATGTGCACAAATACCGGCTGACCGCCGTTCTCGGGGTCAACCAGGCCGTGACCGCGCTCCGCATTCCAAACCTTCAATGTGCCTACGAATCTCATGATGGTCCCCAACAAGGCTGGGGCGCTCCGGGCTGGAGCCGCCTCCGTCAGGCCGTCGTCGCGGCCCATAGAACGCATCATGAGGCGTGCGGCGCGATGCCCTGCAACAGCCTGTAAGTAGTGCAATCTGGGCAGAGCCTGCCAGGCCCTAAGATCGGCGCGCCGCTGACGGCGTCCCAAGTGAGTTGCCCTTGCTGCTTGTTGCTGAAATTCTGAGGCTTTGCACGCGTGCCCTGCTGGCGCTGTTGCTGTGCATGGCAGGAGCCGCCGCCACGGCGGCCGGCGCGGTGAAGTTGAGCGAGGCCGAGCGCGGCTGGATCGCCGCTCACCAGAAACAGGTTTTCACGGTCGGTTTCGATCCCTTTGGCGGCATGGACAGCTTCGAGTTCCGCGGCCGCCGCGTCGGCCTGCTGCCCGCGCTGCTGGACGATATGCGCACGCAGCTGGGCCTGAGCCTGGTGCCCGCCGAGGTGAAGAGCTGGGACGACGCCTACAGCCGCTTCGTGCAGGGCCGCATCGACGTGCTCTACGGCGCCAACGCCACCCCCGAGCGCGAAAAGATCATGCGCTTCACCCGGGCGGCCTGGAAATACCCCTACACGGTGTTTGCGCGCAAGGACTCGAGCGTGCAGACCCTGGGCGACCTGGACGGCAAGCGCGTCGGCTTTCTGGCCAACGACTTCGTGCTCGAGCAGCTGCCCAAGGAATTCCCCAACATCCGCTTCGAGCCGCGCAATTTCGAAGACCAGTCCGCCGGCCTGGCCGCGCTGGCCGCCGGCCAGGTGGACGGCTTCGTCACCTCGGGCGGCGGCGTCGAATACGAGTTCCTGCACGAGCACCCCACCCTGACCCTGGTGGCCGAGCTCAAGTCCATCACCTCGGACATGACCTTCGCGGTGGCGCGCGAGCAGCTGCTGCTGGGCCAGATCATCAACCGCTACATCGAGCAGCGCCAACCCCATATCCAGCAGCTCGCGCGCGAGGCCGGCCGCCTCTACAACCGCAAGGTGCTGCGCCTCAGCGAGGCCGAGCTGGCCTGGCTGGAGCTGCAGGGCGAGGCGGTGGTGGGCGTGGCCGAGGACTATCTGCCCTTCGACTACTTCCACGACGGCCAGTACAAGGGCATTGCCGGCGCCACCCTGCAGCGCATCGGCGAGATCGTCGGCATCCGCTTCAAGGTGGTGAGCGGGCCCTTCGCCCAGCTGATCGAGCAGGTGCGCGCGGGCAAGGTCGATGTGCTGAACATGGCCAAGACCGAGGACCGCCTGGCCGACTTCCTGTTCCCGCGCGCCATCAGCACCGAGCGCGACATCATCGTCGGCGCCAAGAGCAGCGCGCCGGTGCAGGATGTCTACGGCCTGGACGGCCAGCCGGTGGCGGTGATCGACGGCTTCTGGCACGAGGAATACCTGCGCAAGAACCTCAAGAACCCGCGCATCGTCAAGACCGCCAACATCATGGAATCGCTGCAGCTGCTGCGCGATGGCGGCGCCGCCTACATGATCGAGAACCCCACGGTGGTGGAGTTCTACATCAACGGCCTGGGCTATACCGACCTGGTCAAGCGCGGCATCACCTCCAAGGACTCCTTCATCTATTTCGGCGTCGGCAAGCGCCAACCCGAGCTGGCCGGCATCATGGACAAGGTGATCCCGCTGATCCAGTTCGACGAGATGAAGTACGCCGGCATCCAGACCGTGCCGACGCTGCGCAACGAGGCGAACCGGCGGCTGCTGATGCTGCTGGCCGGCCTGGGCCTGGTGCTGCTGGCGATCCTGGCGGTGACGGTGCGCATCGTGCGCAAGCTGATCGAGCAGCGCGCCAAGACCCAGTTCCTGCGCGAGCGCGAGCACCTGCTCTACACCGACAGCCTGACCGGCTTCCACAACCGCAACTACTTCAGCCAGCGTGCCGAGACCGCCGCGGGCGACTACCCGCAGGCCATCGTGGTGGCCGACATGAACAACCTCAAGCGCGTCAACGATGCCCATGGCCATGCCGCCGGCGATGCGCTGATCACCCTGTTCGCCGAGACGGCGCGGGCGCAATGGCCGCAGGCCGACGCCTTCCGCATCGGCGGCGACGAGTTCGTCTTCATCCTGCCCAATATCGGCGAGGCCCAGGTGCTGGCCGAACTGGAGGCCTTGAAGACGCGCTGCCAGCAGACGCGCCGCGAGCTGGCGCCGGGCGCCTGGATCAGCCCCAGCGCCGCGCTGGGCCATGCCATGCGCGCCAGCGCCACGCAATCGCTGCATAGCTGCGTGGCCCAGGCCGACGCACGCATGTACGAGGCCAAGGCCGGCATGAAGAAGCGCAGCACCGACCTGGCCGAGCCCTGAGGTCGGCGCCGCCCCCTCCGGCGACCATGTTCTGCGGGATGGTGATGGGAGCGCAGAGTGCCTACGCTGCGCCGGTGGTACGCCAGGCGCGCGGCCACACCCACCACACCAACACCCATGGAGACCCGGTATGGAAAAGCTTTCCTTTCAAGCCAAGGGATCGATCACGCTGGCAGCCACCCTGCTGCTGATGGGCATGAGCTCGCCCGGTCAGGCGGACACGGCGGTCCTGACCGACGGGGGCACGGCGAATGCGCGCTGTACGCTTGGCTATCCGGGCAGTGGCGGCCCCGACCAGCTCTCGGCCTGCCAATGGGACATGGCGGTGATCAAGGCCGGCGCGGCGCGCGCCAAGGCCACCGGCAAGGGCGTCAAGGTCGGCGTCATCGATGGCGGGATCGACTTCTACCACCCGGACCTGGTGGGCGCCATCGACGTGGCACGCTCATGCTCCTTCATCTACGGCAGCACGCCCACCGCCGACCCGGCCGAGATCGCCAATGGCGACTGCACGAACAAGGGCGCGGTGCAGGATCTCGGTGGCCACGGCACGCACACGGCCACCACCATAGGCGCGCGCGCCAATGGCATCGGCATCATCGGTGTGGCGCCCGAGGCCAGCATCGTGGCGCTGAAGGCCTGCACCATCAGCGGCTACTGCTTCGCCGACTCGGTGGCGGCGGCGCTGCGCTATGCCGGCGACCAGGGGCTGGACGTGGTCAACCTCAGCCTGTTTGCCGATCCCTATCTGTACTACTGCGCCGACGAGGCCGGCCAGCGCGCCATGCTGCGCGAGCTGCAGGATGCCGCACGCTACGCCCAGTCGCGCGGCGTGGTGATCGTGGCGGCCGCCGGCAACGAGGCGCAGGACCTGGGCCACCCCAGCACCGACAACATCAGCCCCGACTGGCCGCCCGGCGGCGCCATCGGCCGCGTGGTGCGCAACAACTGCCGCGTGGCGCCGGCCGAGCTGCCGGGCGTCATCACGGTGTCGGCCACCGGCGTGAGGACGCTGGCGAGCTATTCCAATGTCGGCACGCCGGTGGACGTGGCGGCCCCCGGCGGCGATGCCGGCCAGACCGCCGGCACGGTGTTTGGCCGCGGACGCGTGCTGGCCGGCTGGTCCATCACCGACGCCACCGGCACCTGGGAGGCCCTGATCGGCGCCAATCGCGCCGTTGAAAGCGGCGGCGGGCGCTATGTGTGGATCAGCGGCACCTCGATGGCCTCGCCGCACGCGGCGGGCGTGGCGGCGCTGATACGCGAGCGCCATCCCGGCATGCCCGCGGGCGCGGTGGCGGCGCTGCTGCGCGCCTCGGCCAGCCCCATGGCCTGCCCGGCCGACTGGCCCAGCGGCGACGCGCGGCAATGCACAGGCGGCATGGGCAACACCTCCTTCTTCGGCGCCGGCATGCTGGACGCGGCGGCGGCGGTGAAGTAGCGCTGGCTAATCGAGCGCGGCGGCGGCGCGCAGGCCCGCCGGGTCGAGGATCTCGATGCCGCCGCGCTGCAGACTCACGATGCCGCGCGCCGCCAGCGCCTTGAGCAGCTGGTTGGCGGTCTGGCGCGACACCGCCACCATCATCGCCAACTGCTCCTGCGACAGCGCGATACGCTGGCACGGGCCGCCGGGCCGCGTCTCGAAGCCCTCGGCCAGCATCAGCAGGCGGCGCGCCAGCCGCGGCCCGGCGCCCAGCAGGGCCTGGTCCTCGAAGGCCAGCAGCGCGCGCCGCAGCTTGTCGGCCAGCAGCAGGCCCAGCTCGCGCCAGTACTGCGGCCGCGCGGCCAGCAGGGCGTCGAGCCGGCTGCTGGGCACATGCAGCAGCAGCGCGTCCTGCAGCGCCTGGGCATCGTGGGTGCGCGGCCCGCCGTCGAACAGCGCGATCTCGCCGAACCAGCTGGGCGGCTCCAGCACCAGCAGGCTGCTCTGCCGGCCGGCCTCGCTGACGCCGCTGATCAGCAGCGCACCGCGCAGCACCGCGTAAAGGCCGTCGGCCGGCCCGCCGCGGCCGAACAGCCGGGCGCCGGCGGGCAGGCTGCGCAGCGCGGCCGCGTCCAGCAGGGCCTCGCGCAGCGGCGCCGAGATGGCGGCGAACCAGCGCCCGCGCAATAGCAGCGGCAGGTGCTGGCGCACATCGTCGTTGGCAGCGGGCTGGCTTCGGGCTGGCATCTAGCCGCTGATTCTGCGCTTCACCGCGCGCGTCACCATGCGCAGGCGCTGGGCGAGCGGGAAGCGCCTGAAGTTGACCTTCACCGCGCCCTCGGTGAAGGCGGTGCGGCGGCTGTAGTCGATCGCCACGTCCACCACCGCCACGCGGCCGCGCGCGGCGCTGGCGCGCGCCCGCGCAATGCCCTCGGCCAGCTGGGCGTCGTTGGCGATCGCCACATAGTCGGCGCCGGTGGCCTGGGCCACGCCGGCAAAGTCCACCGCACCCAGCGCGGTGCAGGGCTTGCGGTTGTAGGGGATCTGCTGCGCCTGCGCGATCTGCGAGAGCTCGCCGTCGTGGAAGATGAAGCACACCAGGCCCAGGCCCAGGCGCGTCGCCGATACCAGCTCCATGCAGCTCATCATGAAGGCGCCGTCGCCGATGATGGCCACCACCTCGCGCCGCGGATTCGCCAGCTTGGCGCCGATGGCCGCCGGCGCCGCATAGCCCATGGCGTTGAAGTCGGTGGGCACGATCAGCGAGCCCAGGCTGCGCACCGGGAAGAGCTCGGCGGTCAGGTAGGTGTGGTTGCCATCGTCGACCACGGTGATGGCGTCGTCCGGCAGCACCTCGCGCAGCGCCTGGAAGAAGCGCGCCGGGTTGACCCGGCCGCGGCTGTCGTGCGCCAGCCAGGCACGCTGGTAGTCGGCCTTGGCACGCGCGATGCGCTGCTGCAGCGCGCTGTCCGGCGCCCGCGCCGGGCCCAGGCGCTGCAGCTCGGCCAGCAGCGCCGTCAGCACCGGGGCGGCATCGCCGGGCAGCCGCACCGCGGCCGGGTAGTTGGCGTCGAACACCGCGGGATTGATGTCCTGGTGCACCAGCGCCGCCGGCACCGCCACGCCATAGCTGCCGGTGGCGATCTCGCCGAAGCGCGTGCCCACCGCCAGCATGGCGTCGCAGCCCTCGAAGGCGCCGCGCGCCGCCGGCACCGCGGCGGCGCCGAAACCGAAGCCGCAGTGCAACGGATGCTGGGCCTCGAAGGCCGACAGGCCCTGCAGCGTGGTGGCCACCGGCGCCTGCAGGTAATCGGCGATGGCGCGCGTCTGCGCGCCCGCGCCGCGCGCGCCCCAGCCCAGGAACAGCCCCGGCCGGCGCGCGCCACGCAAGAGCTCGGCGGCGCGCCGCAGCGCCTCGGCCGGCGGCAGGGGCGGCGGCTCCAGCCGCGGCGGCGCGGGCAGCTCGCCGCCGACCTCGGCCGGGAACAGCTGCAGCTCCACCGGGATCTCGACGAACACCGGCCCCGGCTCGCCCTCGTTGGCGATGCGCCAGGCCTGGTAGAGCGTGGGCACGATGTCGGCATGGCGCTCGATCAGGAAGCAGGCCTTGGTGAGGCCGCGCATGAAGCCCTGCTGGTCAATCTCGTGCAGCTGGTAGCGCCGGCCGCTGTCGCGCCTGATGCCGCCGCAGATCACCAGCATCGGGATGCCGTCGAGAAAGGCCTCGCCGATGCCGCTGGCCGCATGGGTGGCGCCGGCCGCGGGCACGATCACCAGCGTGCCGGTGCTGTCCGAGGTGCGGCTCACCGCATCGGCCATGAAGGCCGCGCCGCCCTCGTGCGTCACCAGCACCGGGGTGATCAGGGCCGAGCTGTTGAGCTCGTCGTAGATCTCGGTGTTGTGCACGCCGGGGATGCCGAAGGTGTAGCGCACCCCCAGGCGTTCGAGCGCCTGCACTGCCAGCCAGGCACCGGTTCTTTTCTTCGTCATGATGGTCTCCGTCGTGTTCAGGTCTGGGCCGTCGCGCTGCGCCCGGCGATGCGCCCGCTCAGCACGCAGCCGCCCAGGAAGGTGCCCTCCAGCGCGCGCAGCCCATGCAGGCCGCCGCCGCCGAAGCCCGCGGCCTCGCCGGCCGCCAGCAGGCCCGGGATGGGCTCGCCCGCATGGCACAGCACGCGGCTGGCCAGATCGGTCTGCATGCCGCCCAGGCTCTTACGGCTGATGATGTGCTCGCGCACCGCGATCAGCGGGCCGGCCCGCGGGTCGAGCAGGGGGCGGGGCTTGCAGGTGCGGATGCGGTCGCCCTTCCACTGGCGCAGCTGGGCGATGCGGCGCAGCTGCTCGTCGTTGTGCAGGGCCGGGCCGCGCGCGATGTTGGCGTCGTAGGCCTCGACGCCGGCGCGCACGCGCGCCAGCTCCACCGCCTGGTCGCCCTGCAGCGCGTTCATGCGCGCCACCAGCCCGGCCAGGTCGGGGGCCTGCACGAAGTCCGGGCAGCCCGCCAGCATCTCGCGGTAGAGCCAGCGGTTGCCCAACAGCAGGTCGCGCGCAAAGCCGAGCCAGCGGCGCTCGCGCACCGAGGGGTTGAACTCGGCGCCCGAGACCGCCAGCTCCTTGAGCGCGATGCGGCGGTTCATCAGCTGCCAGGAGTAGGCGCGCGGCTCGGCGCAGATGCGCGCCACCAGGTCACGCGTGTCGTAGCCGGTCACCAGGGGCATGGGGCCGATGCGGTCGCCACGCCAGTTCAACCACAGGGCCGAGCGCGGCGGCACCAGCGAGAGCCCATGCTCGGGCTTGCGCGGACGCGGATGGGCCACGCCGGCGGCGTAGTTCCACTGCCGGTCCAGATGGGTGATGCAGCCGCCTGCGGCGGCCACGGCATCGTGCAGCAGGCCATCGGCATAGCGGTGCGAGCCATTCAGCAGGCGCGCGGGCGGCTGGCCCCAGTCGGCGTGCCAATGGGCGCGCACGCGCGCCAGGTTGCCGTTGATGCCGCCGGCGGCCAACAGCACCGCGCCGGCATGGTGCTCGAACTCGGCCCCCTCACTCCCTTCAGCCCCCTCGGCATGGCCGGCCACGCCCACCACCGCCCCGCCCTGCTGCAGCAGGCGCTCGACGCGCTGGCCAAAGCGCAGCGTCAGCGCCGCGCGCCGCGGGTGGCGTTCGATGCGATCGAGCAGGTGCTGCACCAGCGCCTCGCC
>Ga0208519_100127_pt1 | contig 56500 bp, 55 predicted proteins | sample LakWasM130_HOW14_2_FD_183940 | JGI IMG/M metagenome (GOLD analysis project Ga0208519, IMG submission 183940) | Freshwater sediment methanotrophic microbial communities from Lake Washington under simulated oxygen tension - Sediment Metagenome... | ecosystem: Environmental > Aquatic > Freshwater >... | reverse complement strand
GCGGTGGGCTGGGTTACCGCCCTCAAGCTGGTTCCCTGGGGCGATGTCCTGGAGGCAACGCCCCAGATCCTGCAGGCAGCCAAGAAGCTGCTGGGCACCACGCGCCAAGGTACTGCGGATGCCGCTGCAGGCAAACTGGCGGATACGGACGGCGCAGCCGCTCCCCCGGTCACCCTGCAACTGCAGCAATTGCGCGAACGCGTGGCGCGGCTAGAACTGGAGCAGCAGGAATCAGCCCTGTTGATCCAGTCCCTGGCCGAACAGCATGCCCAGGTGGTGCAGGCGGTCGAGGCACTGCGCCTGCGCAACCGGCGCCTCACGGCAGCCGTCGCCATACTGGGGACGTTGTGCGTGGGCCTGCTGGCGTGGGCACTGCGGCCGTAGCATCGCTCGCAGCACCAAACCGCTTTTATTTTGATAGCTGCTAGCGCTTATGTATAAGCGCTAGCAGCTATTTTCATTAGAAGTCGTCGCCCGACCCCATCGCCAGGCTTTCGAAGCGCGTCTGCGACTTCTGGAAGAACAGCTTCACGGTGCCGGTGGGGCCATTGCGCTGCTTGCCGATGATGACCTCGGCCACATTCGGCTCCTTGCTGTCCTTGTTGTAGTAGTCGTCGCGGTAGATGAACATGATGATGTCCGCATCCTGCTCGATGGCGCCCGACTCGCGCAAATCGCTCATCATGGGGCGCTTGTCGGTGCGCTGCTCCACCGAACGGTTGAGCTGCGACAACGCGATCACCGGGCACTGCAGCTCCTTGGCCAGCATCTTCAGGCCGCGCGAGATCTCGCCCAGCTCGGTGGCCCGGTTCTCGCCCTGCGAGCCGCTGGAGCCGCTCATCAGCTGCAGATAGTCCACCACGATCAGGCCCAGCTTGCCGCACTGGCGCGCCAGGCGCCGCGCATTGGCGCGCAGCTCCGACGGCGTCAGGCCCGGTGTTTCATCGATGTGCAGCGACACGGTGCGCAGTTTTTCGATGGCCTCGGTCAGGCGCGGCCATTCCTCGTCGGAGAGCTTGCCGGTGCGCAGGTTGCCCTGGTTGATGCGGCCAATCGAGCCCACGATACGCACGGCCAGCTGCGCGGCGCCCATTTCCATCGAGAAAATGGCCACGGGCAGGCCTTCGTTCAGCGCCACATGCTCGGCAATGTTCACGGCAAACGCCGTCTTGCCCATGGACGGACGCGCCGCCAGCACCACCATGTCGCCGGCCTGCAGACCCGAGGTCATGCGGTCGAGGTCGATGAACCCGGTGGGCACGCCGGTGATGTCGTTCGGGTTGTCGGCCATCTCCTGCACGCGGTCGAGCAGGTCCACCACCAGCGTGTCCATGGCCTGAAAGCCCTGCTTCATCCGCGAGCCTTCCTCGCCGATGTTGAAGATCTTCTGCTCGGCCTCGTCCAGGATCTTGTCGACCGGACGCCCCTGCGGATTGAACGCATTGGTGGCGATCTCGTCGCTGGCCGTGACCAGCTTGCGCAGGATGGCGCGCTCGCGCACGATCTCGGCGTAACGCCGGATGTTGCTCGCGCTCGGCACATACTGCGCCAGATTGTTCAGGTACCCCAGGCCACCGATTTCCTCGGCCTTGCCCAGCCCCTGGAGCTGCTCGTACACCGTGATCACGTCGGCGGGCTTGCTGCCATTGATCAGGCCACCGATGGCGGCATAGATCAGCTTGTGCTCGTAGCGATAAAAGTCGCCATCCTTGAGCAGGTCGCCCACGCGGTCCCAGGCGTTGTTGTCCAGCAGCAGCCCGCCGAGCACACTCGATTCCGCCTCGATCGAGTGCGGTGGCACGCGCAACTGGGCAATTTCGCGATCCGGCAGGGGCGGAGCAAAACCGTGGTCTTCGAGCGGGGGAAAAACAGCGGACATGGGGTTCCTTGGGACAGGCGTTCAATGCTAGCGCAGAGCAGCCTGGCGGGATGGGGACAAGCCTGTGGATAACCAGGTGGCAGACTGTGGATGGCCCTGTATGGGCGTACCGCACCAAAAACAAAAGCCGCCCGAGGGCGGCTTTTGCACAACGTCACGAAATGACGATGGAGCGACGATCAGGCGGTTTCGCCGTAGACCGACACGTTGACTTCCACCACCACATCGGTGTGCAGAGCCACGCTGACAGCCGTTTCGCTGACAACCTTGATAGGGCCGTTGGGCAGGCGAACCTGGGCCTTCACCACCTTGTAGCCTTGCTTGTTCAGCTCTTCGGCGATGTCATGGTTGGTCACGGAACCGAACAGACGGCCGTCCACGCCCGCCTTTTGCGTCAGCTTGACGGTGGTACCGGCCAGCTTTTCGCCTTCAGCCTGGGCTTGTGCCAGCTTGGCAGCGGCTGCCTTTTCGAGTTCGGCGCGCTTGGCTTCGAACTCGGCCTTGTTGGCTTCGGTGGCGCGGCGTGCACGGCCCGAAGGAATCAGGAAGTTGCGGGCGTAGCCGTCTTTCACCTTGACGATTTCGCCGAGGTTGCCGAGGTTCACAACCTTGTCGAGCAGAATGATTTGCATGGGTTGTGCTCCTTAGATCTTGTGCTGGTCGCTGTAAGGCACCAGGGCCAGGAAGCGGGCGCGCTTGATGGCGGTGTTCAGCTGGCGCTGGAAAATGGCGCGCGTGCCGGTCAGGCGTGCGGGAATGATCTTGCCGTTTTCGGCGATGAAATCGCGCAGCGTGTCGACATCCTTGTAGTCGATTTCTTCAACACCGGTCACCGTGAAGCGGCAAAAGCGCTTGCGCTTGAACAGCAGGGACTGGGTGTTGCGCTTTGGGCGCTTGTCTTTGTTGAACTTCTTGAACGTGGCCATTGCGGACCCCTTGAAAATTAATTTTGTTGAATATCCTGGATGTGGAGCACTGCGTTCTTGCCGTTGCGCGGTGTGGCCAGAAATCCACTGAAAGTCCAGAGACTTCCGATGTTCTGCCGGGCCAACCGTTCGGCCATTGCACCAAAGGCAACGGCTTTCATGGCAGCCTTGACGTCCCGGGGCTGGCCTGCTTCGGTTTGCTGGGACTCGTGTTCGAGTCGCAGGGCGATGGCAGGCAATCCAGCGGGGGTGTAGCGCAGGGCCTCGGCCTCAGCGATACATGCAGTCAAGACAACGCGGTTTTCCACTCCCGTGAGGGCTGGAAGATCAGCGGTCGTTGGCCGCTGCGTACTCGGCCTGGCTGACCTTGCGGGCTTCTTCGCGCTCGACGGTCTTCATCATCGAAGACGGGCCGGTCTCGGCCTTCTTCTTCTGAACCGTCAGGTGGCGCAGCACGGCGTCGTTGAACTTGAAGGCGTGCTCCAGTTCAGCCATCACGGCCTGGTCGGCTTCGATGTTCACGCACAGGTAGTGGGCCTTGGCCAGCTTGTTGATCAGGTACGCCAGTTGACGGCGGCCCCAGTCTTCCACGCGGTGCACCTTGCCACCGCCAGCGGTGATCATGCCCTTGTAGCGCTCCAGCATGGCTGGAACTTGTTCGCTTTGATCCGGATGGATCAACAAAATGATTTCGTAATGACGCATGCATACTCCTTTTGGGTAAGACCACCCACTGCGTCTCGAAGTGGTGTGGCAAGGCAAAGCCGGCAATTATAACCAGCATGTTTGCGCTTGTACACTCCCGGCCTGATCCATGCGTTCCTTCGGTGTCAGCGGACATGGATAAAGCGCCCTGGCGCTGCCGCAGGCCTTGAAATACGGGCCACCCGCCCCATCCTTGTCGCGTATCCGTACGTTTCATAAAAATTCCGACATGCCAGATAACAGCCAGTCCTCCACCCTCCCAAGCAATCCCGCCCCCGAAGAAGCCGAGGCCGCCATGGCCGCCAACGCTTCTGATGAAATGGCCCGCCTGCAGGGCGAGCTGGCCGAACTCAAGGCCAAGAGCGCCGATCTGGCCGACCAGTTCCTGCGCGCCAAGGCCGAGGCAGAGAACGCCCGCCGCCGCGCGGAAGACGAGGTCTCCAAGGCCCGCAAGTTCGGCATCGAGAGCTTTGCCGAAAGCCTGCTGCCCGTCTGCGACAGCCTGGACGCCGCCCTGGCCATCCAGAACGCCACGGCCCAGCAACTGCGCGAAGGCTCCGACGCCACGCTGCGCCAGCTGCAGGCCGCCCTGGAACGCAACAAGGTGCAGGCCATCAACCCGGCCGCCGGCGACAAGTTCGATCCGCACCAGCACCAGGCCATCAGCGTGGTGCCGGCCGAGCAGGAGGCGAACACCGTTGTGGCCGTGCTGCAAAAAGGCTATGTGATCGCCGAGCGCGTGCTGCGCCCCGCCCTGGTGACCGTGGCCGCCGCCAAATAATTTCACGGAACCAGCTTGAAGCCCTTCAAGTTATCCACAAGTTACTAGCTATCCAACCATTCCAACATTGCGGAGAAGAACATGGGAAAAATCATCGGTATCGACCTGGGCACCACCAACAGCTGCGTGTCCGTCATGGAAGGCAACACCACGCGCGTGATCGAGAACTCGGAAGGTGCCCGCACCACGCCGTCGATCGTGGCCTACCAGGAAGATGGTGAAGTGCTGGTCGGCGCCTCGGCCAAGCGCCAGGCCGTGACCAACCCCAAGAACACGCTGTACGCCATCAAGCGCCTGATCGGCCGCAAGTTCACCGAGAAGGAAGTGCAAAAGGACATCGACCTGATGCCCTACAAGATCACGGCCGCCGACAATGGCGACGCCTGGGTGGAAGTGCGCGGCAACAAGATCTCGGCCCAGCAGGTCAGCGCCGACATTCTGCGCAAGATGAAGAAGACCGCCGAAGACTACCTGGGCGAGCCCGTCACCGAAGCCGTGATCACCGTGCCCGCCTACTTCAACGATGCCCAGCGCCAGGCCACCAAGGACGCCGGCCGCATCGCCGGCCTGGAAGTCAAGCGCATCATCAACGAGCCCACCGCTGCAGCCCTGGCCTTCGGTCTGGACAAGCAGGAAAAGGGCGACCGCAAGATCGCCGTGTACGACCTCGGTGGCGGCACGTTCGACGTGTCCATCATCGAAATCGCTGACGTCGATGGCGAAAAGCAGTTCGAAGTGCTGTCAACCAACGGCGACACCTTCCTGGGTGGCGAAGACTTCGACCAGCGCATCATCGACTACATCATTGCCGAGTTCAAGAAAGAGCAAGGCGTGGACCTGTCCAAGGACGTGCTGGCCCTGCAGCGCCTGAAGGAAGCCGCCGAAAAGGCCAAGATCGAGCTGTCCAACAGCGCGCAGACCGACATCAACCTGCCCTACATCACGGCCGATGCCTCGGGCCCCAAGCACCTGAACATCAAGCTCACGCGTGCCAAGCTCGAAGCCCTGGTGGAAGAGCTGATCGAGCGCACCATCGCCCCCTGCCGCACCGCCATGAAGGACGCCGGCATCAGCGTGTCCGACATCAACGACGTGATCCTGGTCGGCGGCATGACGCGCATGCCCAAGGTGCAGGAGAAGGTCAAGGAATACTTCGGCAAGGAACCCCGCAAGGACGTGAACCCTGACGAAGCCGTGGCCGTGGGCGCGGCCATCCAGGGCCAGGTGCTGTCGGGCGACCGCAAGGACGTGCTGCTGCTGGACGTGACGCCATTGAGCCTGGGCATCGAGACTCTGGGCGGCGTGATGACCAAGATGATCACGAAGAACACGACCATCCCCACCAAGTTCGCTCAGACCTTCTCCACCGCCGACGACAACCAGCCGGCCGTGACCATCAAGGTCTACCAGGGCGAGCGCGAGATGGCCAGCGGCAACAAGCTGCTGGGCGAGTTCAACCTGGAAGGCATTCCACCTGCATCGCGCGGCACGCCGCAGATCGAGGTGTCGTTCGACATCGACGCCAACGGCATCCTGCACGTGGGCGCCAAGGACAAGGGCACAGGCAAGGAAAACAAGATCACCATCAAGGCGAACTCCGGCCTGTCCGAGGACGAGATCCAAAAGATGGTCAAGGACGCCGAGCTGAACGCCGCCGACGACAAGAAGAAGCTCGAACTGATCCAGGCCCGCAACCAGGGCGAGGCTGCCGTGCACAGCGTGAACAAGAGCCTGGCCGAGCATGGCGACAAGCTCGACGCCGGCGAAAAGGATGCGATCACCGCTGCGGTCAAGGCACTGGAAGAAGCGCTCAAGGGCGAGGACAAGGACGCCATCGACGCCAAGACCACGGCGCTGATGGCTGCCAGCCAGAAGCTGGGCGAGAAGATGTACGCCGAGACCCAGGCTGCGCAGGCCGCCCAGGCAGCCGGTGGCGCGGACGCGGCAGGCGCATCGGCGTCGTCGGGCAAGGCCGCGGACGACGACAACGTGGTCGACGCCGAAGTGAAGGAAGTCAAGAAGGGCTAAAGCAGCCCTTGCTGACCCGAGCCGCCGCGCCGGCCCCTTTCCAGGGTGCCTGCGCGGCGTTCCTCTTCCAACCAGGCTGATTCATCCATGTCCAAAAGAGACTATTACGAGGTCCTCGGCGTTCCCAAGAACGCCTCCGAGGACGAAATCAAGAAGGCCTATCGCAAGCTGGCGATGAAGCACCACCCTGACCGCAACCAGGGGGATAGCGCCAAGGGCGCCGAGGAGAAATTCAAGGAGGCCAAAGAGGCCTACGAGATGCTTTCCGATGCCCAGAAGCGCGCGGCCTACGACCAGTACGGCCACGCTGGCGTGGACCCGAACATGCGCGGCCCCGGTGGCCCCGGTGCGGAAGGGTTTGGCGGCTTCGCCGAGGCCTTCGGCGACATCTTCGGTGACATGTTCGGCCAGCAGGGCGGACGCGGGCGTGGTGCGGGCGGCCGTCAGGTGTACCGCGGCAGCGACCTCAGCTACGCCATGGAAATCACCCTCGAAGAAGCCGCGCGCGGCAAGGATGCACAGATCCGCATTCCATCGTGGGAAAGCTGCGACACCTGCCACGGCAGCGGCGCCAAGCCCGGCACCAGCGCCAAGACCTGCACCACCTGCAGCGGAAGCGGCACAGTGCAGATGCGCCAGGGTTTCTTCAGCGTGCAGCAGACCTGCCCGCACTGCCGCGGCACGGGCAAGATCATTCCCGAGCCCTGCACGTCCTGCCACGGCCAGGGCCAGCTCAAGAAGCAAAAGACGCTGGAAGTGAAGATTCCGGCCGGCATCGACGACGGCATGCGCATCCGCAGCACCGGCAACGGCGAGCCGGGCACCAACGGCGGCCCGCCGGGTGATCTGTACATCGAGATCCGCCTGAAGAAGCACGACATCTTCGAGCGCGATGGCGACGACCTGCACTGCCAGGTGCCGGTGAGCTTCATCACCGCGGCACTCGGTGGCGAGATCGAGGTGCCCACGCTCGCCGGCAAGGCCGCCATCGACATCCCCGAAGGCACGCAGGCCGGCAAGCAGTTCCGACTGCGCGGCAAGGGCATCAAGGGCGTGCGCGCCAGCTACCCCGGCGACCTGTATTGCCACATCACGGTGGAAACACCCGTCAAGCTGACCGAGCACCAGCGCAAGCTGCTGCGCGAGCTGGATGAATCGCTGAAGAAGGGTGGCGGCCGCCACTCGCCCAGCGGCGAGAGCTGGACCGACCGGCTGAAGAACTTCTTCAGCTGAACGCGTGGCGCCGCATCGGGCGCCGGCCATGGCACACCAGGCTGCCCCGCACCGCGCGGGGCAGCCTTTTTTCTTGCGCCCGCGTTCCTGCCGCGCGTCCTCCCGCAATCTTTGCCAGCGCAGCTTGATCTGAATCACCTTTCGACCCGCTCCACCCCGAGAAGTCAGCCAGCACAGGCCGCTACGATGGCAGCCATCGGCATGCATGGAGGATCGCAATGGAAGTCAACATCACCTTTCTGGGCGGCGCGGGCACCGTCACCGGCTCCAAATACCTGGTGCGCCACAACGGCCACAGCATGCTGGTCGATTGCGGCCTGTTCCAGGGCTACAAGCAGCTGCGCCTGCGCAACTGGCAGCCCCTGCCCCTCACGCCCCACCAGATCGATGCCGTGGTGCTGACCCACGCGCACCTGGACCACAGCGGCTACCTGCCCCTGCTGGCACGCGATGGCTATACCAAGGCCATCCACTGCACGCCCGGCACGCGCGACCTGTGCGCCATCCTGCTGCCCGACAGCGGGCACCTGCAGGAAGAAGACGCCGCCTTCCTGAACCGCCACCAGCTCTCGCAGCACGCACCGGCGCTGCCGCTGTACACCCGGCTGGATGCGCAGCACTGCATGAAGCAGTTCCGCCCCCACGCGTTCCACAAGGCCTTCGAGCCCATTCCCGGCTGGCGCGTGACCTTCACGCCGGCCGGACATATCCTGGGCGCGGCCAGCGTGCTGCTGGAAGTGGGCGGGCGACGCATCCTGTTCTCGGGCGATCTGGGCCGGCCCGATGACCTGCTCATGAACCCGCCCGAGGCTCCGCCGCAGGCCGACACCGTGCTGGTCGAAGCCACTTATGGCGACCGCCAGCACCCGCAGGAAGACATCCTGCAAGAGCTGGCCCCCGCCCTGCAACGCCTGGCCCAGCGCGGCGGCGTGGCCGTGGTGCCGGTGTTTGCCGTGGGCCGGGCGCAGGCCGTGCTGCACGCCATCAACCTGCTCAAGAAGCAGGGCAGCATTGCGCGGTCGCTGCCGGTGTTTCTGGACAGCCCCATGGCCGTGAGCACCACCGGGCTGTTCGCGCACCACACGGGCGAGCACCGGCTGACCAGGCACGAGGCCGATGCCCTCGCGCACTGCGCCACCATGGTGCAGACCACCGACGAATCGAAGGCCCTGGCGCGCCGCCACGGGCCCATGGTGATCCTGTCGGCCAGCGGCATGGCCACGGGGGGGCGCGTGCTGCACCACCTGGCCCTGTACGCGGGCGACCACCGCAACATGGTCATCATCACCGGCTACCAGGCGCCGGGCACGCGCGGCGCGCGCATCGCCAGCGGCGAAAAGACCACGCGCATCCACGGGCAGGACATTGATGTGCGCGCCGAGGTGGTGCAGCTCACGTCCGCCTCGGCCCATGCCGACGCCAACCAGACGCTGGCCTGGCTGCGCAGCATGGGGCACGCGCCCGACCGGGTGTTTGTGGTGCACGGCGAGATGGGCGCGGCCGACATGCTGCGCCAGCGCATCGAACATGAGCTGCGCTGGCGCGCCACGGTGCCCGAGCATGGCAGCACGCTCCCTGCCTGAAGGTGCGGGATCAGCATCTCATCAACTGGATGAATCCGCCTCTTGCACGATGAATGCCATCGCATTCAGCGATGGCAACAAACAATAATTGAGCTGAGAATACACAGTCTTCTCGAAACAAGAAGACTACACCCCATCCCATGAAAAGCTCCGAGCGCAGTTTTGCGCGCCGTATCGACCTCACCTCGCTGCAACTGTTTGTGGCGGTGTGCGAGCTCGGCAGCATCGGCCGCGCGGCGGAGCGCGAGTTCATTGCCGCCTCGGCCGTCAGCAAGCGGCTGTCCGACCTGGAGACCGCCGTCGACACCGCCCTGCTCTATCGCCACAGCCGGGGCGTGACGCTCACGCCTGCCGGCGAGAGCCTGCTGCACCATGCGCGCACCGTGCTGTTTGGCCTGGAGCGCATGCAGGGCGAACTCAGCGAATACGCCGAAGGCGTGCGCGGCCATGTGCGCATGCATGCCAACATCTCGGCCATCGTGCAGTTTCTGCCCGAGGACCTGGGCGCTTTTGCGCGCGCCCACAGCCAGGTCAAGATTGATCTTCAGGAACACTTGAGCAGCGATGTGCTGCACGCCGTGCAGGAAGGCGCGGCCGACTTGGGGCTGTGCAACACCGGCGGCCCCGCCGCCGCCGATCTGCAAAGCCGCCCTTACCGCACCGACCGTCTGGTGCTGGTTGTGCCTGCAGCGCACGCCCTGTCTGCGCAAGAAGCGATCCATTTTGAAGAAGTGCTGGACTGGGACATTGTCGGCCTGCATGCCAACAGCAGCATCAGCCTGGCCATGCGCGCTGCTGCGGCGGCGGCCGGCCGGCCCCTGCGCCAGCGCATCCAGGTCACCGGGCTCGACGCCATGTGCCGCATGATCGACAACGGCCTGGGCGTGGGCCTGCTCCCCGACCGGGCCTTTGCCCTCATGCAGGGTGTGGGCCGCCTGCAGGCCGTGCCCCTGGCCGACCCCTGGGCACGGCGCGAACTGCGCCTGGTGGCCCGCGATTTCGACGCCCTGCCCGTGACGGCCCGGCTGCTCGTGGAACACCTGGCACCCCCACGCGCGGCACTTTGACGCACCCCTAAAATCCAACCACCCCACCTGAAAGTAGAAAGCCACGCCATGGGACGCACCCTGTACGACAAGATCTGGGACGAGCATGTCGTCCACACCGAAGAGGACGGCACCTCCATCCTCTACATCGACCGCCATCTGGTGCACGAGGTCACCAGCCCCCAGGCCTTTGAAGGCCTGCGCGAGGCCGGCCGCAAGGTCTGGCGCATGAGTTCCATCGTGGGCACGGCCGACCACAACACGCCCACCACCGGCTGGGAGCGCGGCTACGACGGCATTGCCGATCCCATCAGCAAGGAGCAGATCACCACGCTGAACGACAACATGGCGCAGATCACGCCAGCGGCGTTCTTCCCCTTCATGCACAAGCGCCAGGGCATCGTCCACGTGATCGGCCCCGAAAACGGCGCCACCCTGCCCGGCATGACCGTGGTCTGCGGCGACAGCCACACCAGCACCCATGGCGCGTTTGGTGCGCTGGCCCACGGCATCGGCACCTCCGAGGTCGAGCACGTGATGGCGACCCAGACCCTGCTGGCCAAGAAGGCCAAGAACATGCTGGTGCAGGTGGACGGCCAGCTGGCCAAAGGCGTGACCCCCAAGGACGTGGTGCTGGCCATCATCGGCAAGATCGGCACGGCCGGCGGCACGGGCTACACCATCGAATTTGCCGGCTCGGTGTTCCGCGCCATGAGCATGGAAGGCCGCATGACCGTGTGCAACATGGCCATCGAAGGCGGCGCGCGCGCGGGCCTGGTGGCGGTGGACGACAAGACCATCGAATACGTCAAGGGCCGCCCCCTGTCGCCCACGGGCGTGGAGTGGGACCAGGCCGTGGCCTACTGGAAGACGCTGCACTCGGATGCCGACGCGGTGTTCGACACCGTCGTCAAGCTCGACGCCGCCACCATAGTGCCCCAAGTCACCTGGGGCACCTCACCCGAGATGGTGCTGGGCGTGGACGCCCGCGTGCCCGACCCGGACAAGGAAAAGGACGCCAACAAGCGCGGCGCCATCGAGCGCGCTCTCACCTACATGGGCCTGCAACCGGGCAAGGCGATCAACGACATCACCATCGACAAGGTGTTCATCGGCTCGTGCACCAACAGCCGTATCGAAGACATGCGCGAAGCCGCCGCCGTGGTGAAGAACCTGGGCCGCAAGGTCGCCAGCAACGTCAAGCTGGCGATGGTGGTGCCCGGCTCGGGCCTGGTCAAGGAACAGGCCGAGCGCGAAGGCCTGGACAAGATCTTTGTCGCCGCGGGCTTTGAATGGCGCGAGCCCGGCTGCAGCATGTGCCTGGCCATGAACGCCGACCGGCTGGAGCCCGGTGAGCGCTGCGCCAGCACCAGCAACCGCAACTTCGAAGGCCGCCAGGGTGCTGGTGGTCGCACCCACTTGGTGAGCCCCGCCATGGCCGCAGCGGCTGCCGTGCACGGTCATTTTGTGGACATTCGCCAATTCGCCTGAAGGAGACCGCCATGAAGAAGATCGCCACCCTTATCGCCCTGTCCGCCGCTTTCCTGCTGGCTGGATGCAACACCGTCAAAGGCGTGGGCCAGGACATCGAACGCGCAGGCAGCGCCATCGAACGCGCCGCCAAGTAACAAAGAACGCCATGCAGAAATTCACTTTGCTCAAGGGGATCGTCGCCCCCATGGACCGCGAGAACGTCGATACCGACGCCATCATTCCCAAGCAGTTCCTCAAGTCGATCAAGAAGACCGGCTTTGGTGTGAACCTGTTTGACGAATGGCGCTACCTGGACCACGGCGAGCCCGGCCAGGACCCCGCCAGCCGCCAACCCAACCCCGACTTCGTGCTCAACCAGCCTCGCTACCAGGGCGCCTCCATCCTGCTGGCGCGCAAGAACTTCGGCTGCGGCTCCAGCCGCGAGCACGCGCCCTGGGCGCTGGACCAGTACGGCTTTCGCGCCGTGATCGCGCCGAGCTTTGCCGACATCTTCTTCAACAACTGCTTCAAGAACGGCCTTCTGCCCATCGTGCTGCCCGAAGCCACGGTGGCCCAGCTGTTCGACGAAGTGGCCGCCTTCCCCGGCTACCAGCTCACCATCGACCTGGAGCGCCAGGTCATCGTGCGTCCCCAAGGCGAAGAAATCGCGTTCGAGGTGCAGGCCTTCCGCAAGTACTGCCTGCTCAACGGTTTTGACGACATCGGCCTGACCCTGCGCCAGTCCGACAAGATCAAGGCCTTTGAAGCCCAGCGCCTGGCCACCAAGCCCTGGCTCGCGCACACCATGGTGTCGTGAGACCGCGCAGGCATCGAAAATTTCAGTCAAACTGGCATCTAGCGCTTTAATCATAAGCACTGAAAGCTATCAAAAGTAAAGCATCCGACAATGAAAATCGCAGTTCTACCAGGTGACGGCATCGGTACCGAAATCGTGGCCGAGGCCGTCAAGGTTCTCAAGGCGCTCGACCTGAAGTTCGAGATGGAGTCCGCCCTGGTCGGCGGCGTGGCCTATGACGCCCACGGACACCCCCTGCCCGAGTCCACCCTCCAGCTCGCCAAGGAAGCCGACGCCATCCTGTTTGGCGCCGTGGGCGACTGGAAGTACGACAAGCTCGACCGACCCCTGCGCCCCGAGCAGGCCATCCTGGGCCTGCGCAAGCACCTGGGCCTGTTCGCCAACTTCCGCCCCGCCATCTGCTACGAGCAACTGGTGGACGCTTCCAGCCTCAAGCCCGAGCTGATCGCCGGGCTGGACATCCTCATCATCCGCGAGTTGACCGGCGACATCTACTTCGGCCAGCCGCGTGGACGCCGCGTGGCCACCGACGGCCACTTCCCCGGTGCCGAGGAAGCCTTCGACACCATGCGCTACAGCCGACCCGAGATCGAGCGCATCGCCCACGTCGCCTTCCAGGCCGCGCGCAAGCGGAGCAAGAAGGTCACCAGCGTGGACAAGGCCAACGTGCTGGAGACCTTCCAGTTCTGGAAGGACGTGATGACCGAGGTGGGCCAGCAATACCCCGACGTGGAACTGCAGCACATGTACGTTGACAACGCCGCCATGCAGCTCGTGAAGGCCCCCAAGGCGTTTGACGTGGTGGTCACCGGCAACATGTTTGGCGACATCCTGTCGGACGAAGCCTCCATGCTCACCGGTTCCATCGGCATGCTGCCCTCCGCATCGCTCAACAGCAAAAACCAGGGGCTGTACGAGCCCAGCCATGGCAGCGCCCCCGACATCGCCGGCAAGGGCGTGGCCAATCCGCTGGCCACCATCCTCTCGGCCGCGATGATGCTGCGCTTCAGCCTGAACCAGGAGGAAGCCGCCCAACGCATCGAGGCCGCCGTGCAAAAGGTGCTGGCCCAGGGCCTGCGCACGCCCGACATCTACAGCGAAGGCACCACCAAGGTAGGCACGGCGCAAATGGGGGATGCGGTGGTGAAGGCGCTGGGATAAATAAGCCCCGCGGACACGACGCCAGGGCGGCCCCGTGCCGCCCTTTCGCTTTTTTCGGACCTCGCGGCGGCGCCCCGCAAACGGGCGTCAAGCCACCATCCGCTACAATCCGAACCATGTTTGTCGCCCGCCCGTTCGCCCTGAACACAGCATCCGCCGCCCTGGCCGGTGTGGCTGCGCGCGCAATCACCACCAAAACCACGACCATTAAGGGCTGATCCAGCTCCGGTTCGTCGTGCGCCCTCCCTGGCCAGACGAGCCGGGGCAAAACAGCCAGGTCTGGCACTGTTTCTTACTTTGAAAGGGCGTTGAAATGAGCAAGTTGGTAGGTTTGGTCGGCTGGCGCGGCATGGTCGGCTCGGTGTTGATGGACCGCATGGTGCAGGAGAAGGATTTCGATCTGATCGAGCCCCTGTTCTTCTCCACCTCCAACGCCGGCGGCAAAGCCCCTGCACAAGCCAAGAACGAAACCACGCTGCAGGATGCGTTCAACATCGACGCCCTCAAGCGCTGCGACATCATCCTCACCGCCCAGGGCGGTGACTACACCAACGAGGTGTATCCCAAGCTGCGCGCAGCCGGCTGGAATGGCCACTGGATCGACGCCGCATCCTCCCTGCGCATGGAGAAGAACGCGGTCATCGTGCTCGACCCGGTGAACATGCCCGTCATCCAGAACGCGCTGGCGAACGGCGGCAAGGACTGGATCGGCGGCAACTGCACCGTCAGCTGCATGCTGATGGGCGTGGGCGCGCTGTACAAGGCCGGCCTTGTCGAATGGATGAGCACCCAGACCTACCAGGCCGCCAGCGGCGGCGGCGCCCAGCACATGCGCGAGCTGCTCACGCAGTACGGCACGCTGAACGCCGAGGTGACGGACCTGCTCCATGATCCCAAGAGTGCCATCCTGGAGATCGACCGCAAGGTCATCGCCAAGCAGCGCAGCCTCACCGCCGCTGAGACCGCCAATTTCGGCGTGCCGCTGGGCGGCAGCCTGATCCCCTGGATCGACAAGGACCTGGGCATCGGCAAGAGCCAGGACGAGCCTGGCTGGGGCACATCCAAGGAAGAATGGAAGGGCATGGCCGAGACGAACAAGATCCTCGGCATGGGCGAAGGCTTCAACTCGGCCGCCATCCCGGTCGATGGCTTCTGCGTGCGCGTGGGCGCCATGCGCTGCCACAGCCAGGCCCTGACCTTCAAGCTCAGGAAGAATGTGCCTGTGGCCGACATCGAAGCCATGATTGCGGCCGACAACCAGTGGGTGAAGGTGGTACCCAACACCCGCGAGGCGACCATCCAGGACCTGACCCCCGTGGCCGTGACCGGCACCATGACGATCCCCGTGGGCCGCATCCGCAAGCTGGCCATGGGCCCCGAGTACGTGGGCGCCTTCACTGTCGGTGATCAATTGCTGTGGGGCGCGGCAGAGCCTCTGCGCCGCATGTTGTGCATCCTCCTGAGCGCCTGAACCAGACAGATCCCGCAAGCGCGCACGGCCTCGCCGCTGCGCGCTTTTTCTTGTCCGCCCGGCCAGAAACACCCGGTTACGCTACGTTGGCAATTGACAACAAGGAAATACGCCAAAACCGGGCACCAACACCCCGCACAAAGCTTCCACGCTACCTCAGCTTGTCAGTGCAAAACATTGATGCTATGGTGCTTTTTACATATTTTCACGCGCCGGGGCGGGATCAGACCATGAGAAGAACCACGCCGCTCGACCGGGCCGCACAACCACCACTTTTGATGGCACACATGCATCGTTGGAAATTTTCTGTCCTGGCCGCTGCGGCCGTCGCATTGACCGGCTTCCATGCCGACGATGCTTCTGCCTTAGCTCTGGGTCGCATCACGGTGCAGTCTGCTCTTGGTGAGCCGCTGCGCGCCGAAATCGAACTCCCCCAAATCACCCCGGAAGAGGCTGACACCCTGCGCGCCACCACCGCTTCGCCCGAAGTGTTTCGCGCCCAGGGCATGGAGTTCAATCCGGCGGTGACCAACCTGCGCGTGCAACTGCAGCGACGTGCCAATGGCACTGCCGTGTTGCGCCTGTCCAGTGACCGCCCCGTCAACGACCCCTTTGTTGACCTGGTTCTAGACGCCTCGTGGAGCAGTGGCCACATCGTGCGCAACTACACCATGCTGTTTGATCCCCCGGCATCGCGCCGCGCAGCACCTGCCGTCACTGCGGCAGCGCAAGCCTCAGCGCCCACCGCTCAGGCACGGGGCGGCTCTGCAGCGGCAACCGCACGCGCATCGGCTCCCGCTGCACCCCGCAGCACCGCTGCAGCCGGCCCACGCCCAGCGCCTGCCAATGGTGTCACCGTTCAGGCGGGAGACACGGCTGGCCGCCTCGCCAATGCTTACCGCCCCGCCAGCGTATCGCTGGATCAGATGCTCGTGGCACTGCTGCGCGCCAACCCGGACGCATTCATCCAGGGCAATGTCAACCGGGTCAAGGCCGGAGCTGTGCTGCAAATGCCTGACGAGGCTTCCGCACTGGCAACGCCACCGGCCGAAGCCCGCCAGATCCTGGCGGCACAAAGCCGGGATTTCAACGATTTCCGCCGCAAACTCGCTGCGGCAGCCCCCGCGACCAAGGTGGCGGCCGCAGAGCGCTCTGCCAGCGGCACCGTACAAACCCGCATCGAAGACAAGAAGCCCGCAACGGCAGCGCCTGACAAGCTGACCCTGTCCAAGGGGTCCATCACGGGCCAGAAGGCGGCAGAAGACCAGCTGGCCAAGGACAAGCAGGCCAGCGAATCCTCGGCCCGGATGGCCGAACTGTCCAAGAACATCAACGAGTTGAACCAGCTCAGCGCGGCGTCTGCGCCAGTTGCCGAACCTGCAGCTGCTGCCTCCAGCACACCCGGCCTGGTTGCCGTGGCCACGCCGGCATCGCTGCCCAGCCAGCCAGCCGCCTCCGAGCCAGCGGCCGTTGCGGCCTCCCCTGCGGCCAGCATGCCCGCTGCAGCCGAAGCAGCCGCCTCGGATCCCGCCGTGCCAGCAAAAGCCGCTGCACCGGCATCCGCTCCTGCGCCAGCACCTGTGCCCAAGCCCGCACCCGTGCCTATGCCAGCCATCGAAACGAGCTTTCTTTCGGGCCTGATGGAAGACCCCCTGGTGCCTGCTGGGGGACTGCTCGCATTGATCGCCCTGGGGGGTTACGGTGCCTACCGCGTGGTCCAACGGCGCCGTGCCAACGCCGGTGTTGACAGTTCATTCATGGATAGCCGTGCACAACCCGACTCCTTTTTTGGCGCCAGCGGCGGCCAGCAAGTGGACACGGCCAACAGCCAGATGAGCACTGGCTCGTCCATGGCCTACTCCCCCAGCCAGCTGGATGCCGGTGGTGACGTGGATCCAGTGGCCGAAGCCGATGTGTACCTGGCATACGGCCGCGACCTCCAGGCCGAAGAAATCCTCAAGGAAGCGATTCGCCACAACCCGGCCCGCGTATCGATACGGGTCAAGCTGGCCGAGATTTACGCCAAACGACAGGATCGCAAGGCCCTGGAGGCCGTGGCAGGCGACGTATTCCAGCTCACACAGGGGGAAGGCCCGGACTGGACGCGTGTGACCGATCTGGGGCGCGATCTGGACCAGGAAAACCCGCTGTACCAGCCTGGCGGTCGCCCTGGTGCGCCAAATGGCGATGCCTTGGCCACACCCGCCGCCAGTGCGGCGAGCGCCGCGATGGCCGTGGCGTCCGCGGCAGCAACGCTGCCACCCGATCTCGACCTGGATCTGGATTTCCTCCAGGACGCTCGGACCAAGGCACCAGCTGCCGCAACCCACGAAGGTGACACCGCATCGGCCGGACTTCCACCACTGGATCTGCCCACGTTGCCGCATGCCGCTGAGCCAGCCGTGGCAGCAACCCCTGCCATCACGCCACCTCCCATGGCAGACCTGGATTTTCCAGCCACCGACGACCTCGCCATGCTCACGTCCGGGGCCATGCCGACAACGGCCAGCCTCCCGGCAGCCACCCCGCACACGGCCCCGATGGAGTTTGACCTGGGCGATCTGACGCTGGACTTGGGCACACCATCCAAACCTGTCACCGCGCCCGTATCGGCCGCGGCACCGGCCTTGGCTGACAGCGGCGTCGATGCGGCGGCAGACGATCCATTGGCAACCAAACTGGCACTGGCGCAGGAGTTCAATGCCATCGGCGATACAGACGGCGCCCGAACCCTGATCGAAGAAGTGGTCGCCGAGTCCTCGGGAGCGCTCAAGGCCCGCGCCCAGCGGCTGCTGACCGACCTGGGCTGATGCGCCCGGTCGATTCCACCGCACCGCATAACCCGACCCCGGGCCACCTATCCAGGGTGGCCATGGGGGTCGGCTACAACGGCCAGCGCTACAGCGGCTGGCAAAGCCAGCTCTCTGGCAACACCATCCAGGATCACCTCGAAGCGGCCCTGAGCCGCTTCGCTACGCAGCGGATCAGCACCCTGTGTGCGGGCCGCACCGATGCGGGGGTGCACGGCCTCATGCAGGTCGTCCACTTTGATACCCCGCTGCACCGCCCGGCGGCATCGTGGGTACGCGGCACCAACACCTTTCTGCCAGCGGATATCGCCGTGCAATGGGCCCAGCCAGTGCCCGCTGGCTTTCATTCGCGCGGGAGCGCCATTGCACGGCGCTACGCCTATGTGCTGCTCCAGTCTCCCGTACGCCCCAGCGTCGATGCGGGCCGCGTGGGCTGGGTCTTTCACCCGCTCGACCATGCTGCCATGCAGCAGGCGGCGCAACAGCTACTAGGCGAACACGACTTCACCTCGTTCCGGGCTTCGGCTTGCCAGGCCAAGTCGCCCGTCAAGACCCTGCAACGGATCGCCATCACCCGCACGCCAGCCAACGGGGCAGGGCCGTCTGACGGCTTTGCGCCCTGCTACTGGCGTTTCGAGTTCGAAGCCAATGCCTTCCTGCACCACATGATCCGCAACATCATGGGCTGCCTGATCGCTGTGGGCCAGGGCAAGAAACCGCCGCAATGGATCGGTGAAGTGCTGGCCGCGCGCTCACGCAACGCGGCAGCGCCCACCTTTTCACCCGACGGCCTGTATTTTCAAGGCCCGGTTTACGAACCCCATTGGGGCCTGCCCAGCCGCACGGCTGCGTATGATTGGCTGCCATGAGCAGCCTGCCACCTGAAAAAACATCCACTTCCCCCTGCATTCGCACCCGCATCAAGATCTGCGGGCTGACACGCGAACAGGACGTTGACGCAGCGGTCGCCGCGGGTGTGGATGCCATCGGCTTCGTGATGTACCCAGCAAGCCCCCGGGCCGTCACCCCGCAAAGGGCTGCCGCGCTGGCCTCCCGCCTGCCCCCGTTCGTTACGCCTGTGCTGCTGTTTGTCAACGAGACCGCTTCCAATATCCTAGCTGCCAGCACTTTACTGGCGGGCGCTACCATTCAGTTTCATGGTGACGAGTCCCCTGCGGATTGCCTGGCTGCCACCCTCGGGGGCGCCCGTCCGTTTCTGCGCGCTGCCCGCATTCCCCTTGGCGATGGTGCCGAACGCTTCGACCTCGTAAAATACGCACAGGATTTTTCACGCGCCCAAGCCATCCTGCTCGACGCCCATGTCGACGGCTATGGCGGCGGCGGCAAGGCATTCAATTGGTCACTCCTTCCACCAAGCGTCAACTCTCATCTCGTTTTGTCTGGTGGACTCACGCCTGCAAACGTGATCGATGGCATTTTGCAAGTCCGCCCGCGAGGCCTCTCGCTGGCGGTTGACGTCAGTTCCGGCGTCGAGGCCGATGGCCCCGATGGCAAACCCATCAAGGGCATCAAGGACGCCAAAAAAATCCAACGCTTCGTTGCCGCCGTGCGTGCGGCCGATGCCCAACTTGCAAAGACCCCCCATGAATTCCTATCAGCAACCTGATGCTTCCGGCCATTTCGGCCCCTACGGCGGCAGTTTTGTCAGCGAAACCCTGACCCATGCCATCCAGGAGCTGCGCGACGCCTACGCCCGCTACCAGAACGACCCCGAGTTTCTGGCCGAGTTCGAGTACGAACTCAAGCACTTCGTGGGCCGCCCCTCGCCCATCTACCACGCAGCCCGCACCAGCCGCGAAATGGGCGGCGCGCAGATCTACCTCAAGCGCGAAGACCTGAACCACACTGGCGCGCACAAGATCAACAACGTCATCGGCCAGGCCATGCTGGCCAAGCGCATGGGCAAGCCGCGCGTCATTGCCGAAACCGGCGCCGGCCAGCATGGCGTGGCCACCGCCACCATCTGCGCACGCTATGGCCTGGAATGCGTGGTGTACATGGGCAGCGAGGACGTCAAGCGCCAAAGCCCCAACGTCTTTCGCATGAAGCTGCTGGGCGCCACCGTGGTGCCCGTGGAATCGGGCAGCAAGACACTGAAGGATGCACTGAACGAAGCCATGCGCGACTGGGTGGCCAATGTGGACAACACCTTCTACATCATCGGCACCGTGGCCGGGCCCCATCCCTACCCAATGATGGTGCGCGACTTCCAGAGCGTGATCGGCAAGGAATCCATCGAACAGATGCCCGCCATGCTGGCCGACCAGAAGCTGCCAGCCCGGCAACCCGATGCGGTGATTGCCTGCGTGGGTGGCGGCAGCAATGCCATGGGCATCTTCCACCCCTACATTCCGTTCGAGAACACCCGCTTGATTGGCGTGGAGGCGGCCGGAGAAGGACTGGAGTCGGGCAAGCACTCGGCCTCGCTGCAAAAAGGCAGCGCCGGGGTGCTGCATGGCAACCGCACCTTCATCCTGCAGGACGACAACGGCCAGATCACCGAAACCCACAGCATCAGCGCAGGCCTGGACTACCCCGGCGTGGGACCTGAGCACGCCTGGCTGCAGGAAATCGGCCGCGCCGAATATGTCGGCATCACCGACAAGGAAGCCCTGGAAGCCTTTCACTACCTGTGCCGCACCGAGGGCATCATCCCTGCGCTGGAGTCCAGCCATGCCGTGGCCTATGCCCTGAAGCTGGCCAAAACCATGCGCCCTGACCAGTCCATCCTCGTGAACCTGTCAGGCCGGGGCGACAAGGACATAGGCACTGTGGCCGACCTGTCCGGCGAAGATTTTTACGACCGCCCCTCCATGCGCGGCCTGTCCGTCAAGGGCGCTGTGGGAGACGCCAAGCCATGAGCCGCATCCAGACCACTTTCAACCAACTGCAAGCCCAGGGCCGCAAGGCGCTGATCCCCTACGTCACGGCCGGGTTCCCGTTTGCGGACATCACCCCCTCGCTCATGCACGGCATGGTGGAAGCCGGTGCCGACGTGATCGAGCTGGGCGTGCCGTTTTCCGACCCCATGGCCGACGGCCCGGTCATCCAGAAGGCGGGTGAAAAAGCCCTGGGCATGGGTGTTGGCATGGTGCAGGTGCTGGAGCATGTGCGCGAATTCCGCCAACGCAACACCACCACCCCCGTGGTGCTGATGGGCTACGCCAACCCGGTCGAGCGCTACGACCAAAAGCACGCCACGACAAAGGCAGGCAGCGCCTTTGTGCGCGATGCCGCCGAGGCCGGGGTGGACGGCGTGCTCATCGTGGACTACCCGCCCGAGGAATGCGAGGCCTTTGCAGCCGATCTGCGCGCCCACGGCATGGACCTGATCTTTCTGCTGGCACCCACCAGTACCGACGAGCGCATGGCCCAGGTGGCCCGCGTGGCCAGCGGTTATGTGTACTACGTGTCGCTCAAGGGCGTCACAGGCTCTGGCGCTTTGGACACGGCGGCCGTGGAGCAGATGCTGCCCCGCATCCGCCAGCATGTGCACATCCCTGTGGGTGTGGGCTTTGGCATCCGGGATGCCGCTACGGCCCAGGCGATCGGCCAAGTGGCCGATGCGGTAGTGATCGGCAGTCGCATCATCCAGCTGATTGAAGACCAGGAGCACGCCAAGGTGGTCCCCATCACGATCGACTTCCTGCGCGGTATCCGGAAAGCGCTCGACGCATAATAGAGGGCAACCCCCTGAGCGGCTTCGCCGCTTCCCCCTTCTCTCGCGCTGCGCGCGGGAAGGGGGACGCTCCCAGCGCTGCGGGGCGGCCCTTGCGCGGGAGCCCTGGTCTGGGCAGCGCCCGTTTCAAGGCCGCTCCGCAACTGGCCCATCTATACAGAGGAATACGCATGTCCTGGCTTGAAAAACTTCTGCCCTCCAAGATCCAGCAAACCGACCCCACCGAGCGCCGCCAGGTGCCCGAGGGGCTGTGGATCAAGTGCCCGAGCTGCGAAACAGTGCTCTACAAGGCCGATCTGGAACAAAACCAGAACGTCTGCCCCCACTGCAGCCACCACCACCGCATCGGTGCACGCGCACGGCTGAATGCCTTCCTGGACCCCGAAGGCCGTTACGAAATCGGCCAGGAAGTTCTGCCGGTCGATGCACTCAAGTTCAAGGACAGCCGCAAATACCCCGAGCGCCTGAAAGAAGCGCTGGAACACACGGGCGAAACCGACGCCCTCATCGTCATGGGCGGTGCGGTCAAGAGCGTCAATGTGGTGGTCGCCTGCTTCGAGTTCGACTTCATGGGCGGCTCCATGGGCTCGGTAGTGGGGGAGCGCTTCGTGCGCGGCGTCGAAGCCGCCATCGAACAGAAGGTCCCCTTCATCTGCTTTACCGCCACCGGCGGCGCGCGCATGCAGGAAGGCCTGCTCTCGCTCATGCAGATGGCCAAGACCAATGCGGCGCTGACCCACCTCGCCAAGAAGGGCCTGCCCTACATCAGCGTGCTGACCGACCCGACCATGGGCGGTGTGAGCGCCGGCTTTGCATTTGTGGGCGACATCGTGATCGCCGAGCCCAAGGCCCTGATCGGCTTCGCCGGGCCGCGCGTGATCGAGTCCACCGTGCGTGTGACCCTGCCCGAAGGCTTCCAGCGCGCCGAGTTCCTGCAGACCAAGGGGGCCGTCGATCTCATCTGCGACCGCCGCGAGCTGCGCAACACCGTGGCCAGCAGCCTGGCCATGCTGCAACGCCTGCCAGCCGACGCCGTTGTGTAAGCCGGCTCAGCGTCGGCTTTGCGCAGTAGCTATTCATTGAATAGCTACTAGCGCTTGTCCCATAAACGCCAGCAGCCAATCTGCCACAAAACCCGCCATCACCCCTGCATGACGCCCGCCTGCAGGTGCCCCAGGACGATCATGGCAACCTGCAAGAGCACCAGCACGGCCAGCGGCGAAAGATCCACCCCACCGACCAGCGGAATGATGCGCTGAAACGGCCGCAGCACCGGTGCGCACAAACGCGCCACCACATCGGCAATGGGCGAACGGGTCTGCATCCATGACATGACCGCATGGACAATCAGCAAACCGATCAGGCCCGAGATGGCCACCCGCACCAGACCAAAAAGCGCCAGCCACGGCAGCCAGGCCCAGGCGGACCCCGCCCCCAAAATCAGCCACAGCAGAAAATACTGGACCAATTGCAACAAGGCGGCCGCGACCAGGCTGGAGAGATCCCAGCGGCCCACCGGGGCAATCACACGCCGCAGCGGCATGACCAGCCAGTCGGTGAGAGCAAACACCAGCCCGCCGATCGGATTCGAGAACGGCACACGCTGCCACTGCATGTACAGACGCAACAGGCAGGCCCCGGTCAGCAGGCCACCGATGACATCGAGCAGGAAAGAGGCGATCTGGTAGAGCATGGATGAGACAAATTGGATGGAATCGCGTGCGAAAGCGGACTGCTGCATGGGATGATAGCGACCGCAGATCCCCGCCCATGACACAACCCCTCACCCTGTCATCCCTTCCGCTGTTCCCGCTCCATTCCGTGCTGTTTCCTGGCGGAGTGCTGGCGTTGCGCGTGTTCGAGGTGCGCTACCTCGACATGGTGCGCAAATGCCACCACGCTGGCGCCCCCTTTGGTGTCGTGGCGCTCACGCAGGGCCACGAGGTCCGGCAGGCGGGTGCGCCAGAGGAAGGGTTCCACGACATCGGCACCCTGGCCGTGATCGAAAGAATCGACTATCCGCAGCCCGGGCTGATCACCCTGCTGTGCCGCGGCAGCCAGCGTTTTCGCATCACAGAGCGTAGCCATTTGCCCCATGGCCTGTGGATTGGCAATGTGGAGCAACTGGCCGCCGACCTGCCTGTGCCCATTCCCGACGATCTTCTGCCCACCGCAACCACCCTGGCCCAGGTGCTGGCATCCCTGCGCGAGCGTGACACCGAGGCCGCCACGGCCATCCACCCCACCCCCGAACAGCTGGCCGACTGCGGCTGGGTTGCCAACCGCTGGTGCGAGCTGCTGCCCATCCCCCTCAAGCTCAAGCAGCAGCTGATGGAACTGGACAATCCGCTGGTGCGGCTGGAGCTGGTGGGGGATGTGCTGGAGCGGACGGGGATTGCGCCGCCATAGACGAATGCCCTAAAACCGGTATTTATTGCGCCAAGTTCTGGAATGGCCACGCTCGGCACCACACCCTATACCGACATGACGTAACGGACGTGTTGCCAGCGCTGCCCGGATCCCGTCGATAGCCCATAAAATCAACGGTTTGGCTGGCATCGGCCCGTCCAGTCCTTTATTCACGCCCCGCATCCACGGCTCCTATGTCTGACCAGAATCACGCCCCAGCCCCCCAAGACGAAAACCAGCTCATCGCCGAGCGCCGCGACAAGCTGCGCGCACTGCGCGAGGCCCATGCACAGGGCGGGGGCGTCACGTTCCCCAATGACTTCAAGCCGGCGCACCACGCGGCCACGCTACAGGACCAGCACGCCAGCAAGGACGCGGCATCGCTTGAAACCCACGCCGTTCATGTGAGCGTTGCCGGGCGCATGATGCTCAAGCGCGTGATGGGCAAGGCCAGCTTTGCCACCGTGCAAGATGGCTCGCTGGGCGAAACCGGCGGGCGCATCCAGCTCTACATCACGCGCGATGCGCTGGGCGAAGAACTGTATGCAGCCTTCAAGCACTGGGACCTGGGCGACATCATCGGCGCCGAAGGCACGCTGATGAAGACCAAGACCGGCGAGCTGTCGGTCAAGGTGACCACCCTGCGCCTGCTGACCAAGAGCCTGCGCCCCATGCCGGACAAGTTCCACGGCGTGGCCGACCAGGAGGTCAAATACCGCCAGCGCTATGTCGACCTGATGACCGACGAACAGGCGCGCAAGCGCTTCGTGGCACGCAGCAAGGCCGTGAGCGGCATCCGCGACTTCATGGTGCAGCACGGCTTCCTGGAGGTCGAGACGCCCATGCTGCACCCGATTCCGGGCGGCGCCAATGCCAAGCCTTTCGTCACGCACCACAATGCGCTGGAACAGGAGATGTACCTGCGCATCGCGCCCGAGCTGTTCCTCAAACGCCTGCTGGTGGGCGGCTTCGAGCGCGTGTTCGAGATCAACCGCAACTTCCGCAACGAAGGCATCTCGGTGCGCCACAACCCCGAGTTCACCATGATGGAGTTCTATGCGGCCTACTGGAACTACCAGGACCTCATGGGCTTTACCGAGCAGCTCGTGCGCGACGCGGCCCTCAAGGCCACGGGTACGCTGCAGCTCAGCTACCAGGGCCGCGAGGTCGACCTGGCCCAGCCCTTTGCGCGCCTGACCATCCGCGAGGCCATCTTCCAGCACACCGAGGCTGGAGCCCATGTGGACGATGCGGCATGGCTCATCAGCGCCCTCAAGAAGCTGGGCATGTCGGAAGAAAAGAACCAGCTTTCCGGGCGCACTCTGGCCAGCCTGCAGGTGCTCTACTTCGAGGAAACGGTGGAAGACAAGCTGTGGCAGCCCACCTTCATCATGGAGCACCCCACCGAGATCTCGCCGCTGGCCCGTGCCAACGACACGCGCCCCGAGGTCACCGAGCGCTTTGAGCTGTACATCACCGGCCGCGAATTCGGCAACGGTTTCAGCGAGCTCAACGACGCCGAAGACCAGGCCGCGCGCTTCCACGCCCAGGTGGCGGCCAAGGACAGCGGCGACGACGAGGCCATGTACTACGACCACGACTTCGTGCGCGCGCTCGAATACGGCATGCCGCCCGCCGGCGGCTGCGGCATCGGCATCGACCGACTGATGATGCTGCTGACCGACAGCCCCAGCATCCGTGACGTGATCCTGTTCCCGGCCCTGCGGCGCGAGTCCTGAGGCGGCCACCGCACCGCTCGATGGCCGCATCCCGATTGCAGTTGCTGAAGGCCCACCTTCCCGAGTGGGTGCAGGACTGGCTCGACGTCATTGTTCCGGGCGCGCAGATCCTGCTGATCCTTGTGGCTGCCTGGGCGCTGCAACGCCTGCTGCGCCGCGTTCTGGCACGCGCGAGCGTGCGCTTCCAGTTTCCCGAGGAACTCCTGGCTCCCATCAAGGGGCTGGTCCGCTGGACCATTGTGGCCAGCGCCTTGCTGCTGGTGCTGGAGCGGCTGGGTGTGTCGGCCACCGTGCTGTGGACGGCTTTCACCGGCTTTGCCACGGTGGGCGCCGTGGCGTTCTTTGCGGCCTGGAGCGTGCTGTCCAACCTGTTCTGTGCGCTGCTCATCTTCACCGCGCGGCCTTTTCGCGTGGGCGACTACATCGAGGTGCTGGACACCGCCGAGAAGCCCGGTGCCAAGGGCCGGGTGGTGGACATCAATCTGCTCTACACCACGCTGGAAGACCACAGTGCAACCCCAGGCCAGGCGGCCTGGCTGCAGATTCCGAACGCCCTGATCTTCCAGCGCGTGGTGCGCCGCTTCCAGGAGGCGCCGCCACTGGACACGGCCGCACCGGAGCCGGCCGTGGCAGCCGCCAGCCCGCCAACCCCCTTACCCGCCAGCGCCGTCCCGGCACCGTAGTGCGGGCTCACACCCTCAAGGCAGCAAATCCAGCGCCTGCAGATAGGCGGGCTGGTACATCAGCTCATCCCAGGCCTGGGGCAGGGTTTCGGGCAGCAAGGCCAGGCGGCGTGATTCGCTGTCCACGCTGGGCTGCCAGCGGCCCTGGGCGCGGGCCTCGTCCAGGCCGGCGAGGAGTTCGTCCACCGCCCGGCCATCGCCCACGCTCTGGTTGCACAGCAGCACCAGGTCGCAGCCGGCGGCCAGCGCTGCAATGGCGGCATCGGTGTAGCTGACCACCTGGCCGTCCAAACGGCGGGCGCCTTCCATGCTGAGGTCGTCGCTGAAGATCGCACCGTCAAAGCGCATCTGGCGGCGCAGGATGTCCTGCAGCCAGCGCTGCGAGAACCCCGCCGGGCGGCTGTCCACCTTGGGGTAGATCACATGCGCCGGCATCACGCTGGTGAGCGTGCTGCTGAGCCAGGGGTACGGCGCGGCGTCGTCGGCCAGAATGGCCTGGAGGCTGCGTTTATCGACCGGCACCTCGGTGTGCGAGTCGGCCCGGACGAAGCCGTGGCCGGGAAAATGCTTGCCGCAGTTGGCCATGCCCGCCTGCAGCAGGCCGTGCATGAGGCTCTTGGCCAGCAGGGCCACAACGCGCGGGTCGCGGTGGAAAGAACGGTCACCAATCACGCCGCTTTCACCCCAATCGAGGTCCAGCACGGGCGTAAAGCTGAAGTCCACGCCGCAGGCGCGCAGCTCGGCGCCCAGCACGTAGCCCGCTGCCGTGGCGGCGTTGGTGGCGCGCAATGCACCGCTGCCGGGCAAGGTCTTGGCGCCCTTGCCGTCATTCATCCACAGCTCGCCAAAAGCGTGCATGGGCGGCAGGTGCGTGAAGCCATCGGTGCGAAAGCGCTGCACGCGGCCGCCTTCGTGGTCCACGCAGATCAGCAGGTCGTCGCGCACGGCCTTGATGGCGGCGGTGAGCTGCAGCAGCTGTGCGCGGTTTTCCCAATTGCGGGCAAACAGGATGACACCGCCCGTCAGCGGGTGGGCCAGGCGGCGGCGGTCGGCGGCGGTCAACGCTGTGCCTGCCACGTCGAGGATCAGGGGGGCGTGTTCGGTCATCGGGCTTCCAATCATCAATTTGCTATCTAAAAAATAGCTGCTTGCGCTTATTAAACAAGCACTACAGAGCTATCTGGTTTGGATTTTTTCGACCACGCAAAAGCTGACGGCGTAGTCGGTCTCGTCGGTCACGCTCAGGTGCGCCTGCAGACCCTTGGCGTCGAACCACTCCTTGAGGGCGCCGTGCAGCACGATCACCGGCTGGCCGCTGGGCAGAGATCCCACCTCACACGCACGCCAGGTCATGGGCATGTGCATGCCCAGTCCGACGGCCTTGCTGAAGGCTTCCTTGGCGGAAAAGCGCGTGGCCAGGTAGCGCACGCCGCGCTCGGGCCAGCGCGCGCTGCGCGCGCGCCAGGTGGCCAGCTCGCCATCGGCCAGCACTTTCTCGGCAAAGCGCTCGCCGTGGCGCTCCAGGCTGGCCGCGATGCGGCGCACGTCGCAGATGTCGGTGCCAATGCCGTAGATCATGTTTTTTTGAACGGAATATGCCGATAGCGCTTATTCAGAAAGCGCTGAAAGCTATCAAATCAGGAGTTACTGGTGAACGCAAAACCCGCCTCGATGCAGCCCAGGTACGCCTGTACCGTGGCGCCATAGCCCAGCTCCAGCGCGTCGGCGATAAGGGCATGGCCAATCGATACCTCCAGCACGCCGGGCACCTCGCGCACAAAGGCGGCGAGGTTGTCGCGGTTCAGGTCGTGGCCGGCGTTCACACCCAGGCCTGCATCCAGCGCGGCCTGTGCCGCAGCCGCGTAACGTTTCAGTTCGATGGATTGCCGCGTCGTGCCCCAGGCAGCGGCATAGGGCTCGGTGTACAGCTCCACGCGGTCGGCACCCACCGCCCTGGCAGCGGCCATCTGCTCAGGAATCGGGTCCATGAACAGGCTCACGCGCACACCCATTGCCTTGCATTCGGCCACCAGCGGCGCCAGGCGCCCGGCATCCTGCGGAAAGCTCCAGCCATGGTCGCTGGTGAACTGGTCTTCGCTGTCGGGCACAAAGGTGGCCTGGTGGGGTCGCACCTGGCGGATGAAGTCCATCAGGTTCTGCGACGGATTGCCCTCGATGTTGTATTCGCGGCCCGGCCAGGCTTTCATCAATGCGGCCAGTTCGAACACGTCCTGGCTGCGGATGTGCCGCTCATCGGGCCGGGGGTGCACCGTGATGCCCTGGGCACCGGCCTGCAGGCACAGCTCGGCCGCGCGCGTGACACTGGGGATGCCCAGGTGGCGCGTGTTGCGCACCAGGGCCACCTTGTTGACGTTGACCGACAGGGCGGTGCGTTGCGGAGCGTGTAAAGGCATGGTCATAAGGACTGCAGGTCGATCATGAGCTGGCGGGTGCGCAGCGTGGGGCTGCCACAATGGTATTGCAGCAGGGCGCGCAGCTGGGGTTTGAGTTCTGCGGCCACCGGCACACAGGCGCGCAAGGTGGCGGTGTAGCTGGCGGCATCATCGAGCGCACGTTGCAGGGCCTGCCACTGGCGGCCAGGCAACCCTGCGCGGTCGGCATCGGACGAAATGCGCAGGCCGCCTTCGGGCACCAGCGTGTAGCGCGCGGTGGCCTGCAGCGGCGCAAATGTCATGGTCTGGGCATCCAGGCTGGGCAGCAGGCCGATCTCGCGCAGCAGCAGCAGCTCGAAGCTGCGCAAAACCGGCTCCAGCGCATCGCCATGCTCGCTGGCCAGCACACGCACCACGCCCGCGTAGGCGTCGAACAGCGCGGCGTGCGGGTCGGCCCGGGCCAGCAGGCGCAGCAGCAATTCGTTGAGGTACAGGCCCGACAGCAGCGCATCGCCCGTGGGCATCACATGGCCACCCACCCACTCGGCGCCCTTCAAGCTGTGGATGTCGGCCGTGCCATCTCCCGCCAGGGTGTAGGTCACCAGCAGCGGCTGCAGCGGCAGCAGCACGGGGCGGAAGTTGGAGCTGGGTTTCTTGGCCCCCTTGGCAACCAGGGCCACGCGCCCCTGGCGGCGGCAGAACACTTCCAGGATCAGGCTGGACTCGCTCCAGTCGTAGCTGTGCAGCACGAAGGCGGGTTCATCGGAAATGCGCTTGGCGGCAGCCACGGAAGCCCGGGATTATTCGTAGCCAAAAGAGCGCACCCGCGCTTCATCGTCGGCCCAGCCCGAACGCACCTTGACCCACAGCTCCAGGAACACCTTGGCGTCCATGAGCTTTTCCAGCTCCTGGCGGGCTTCGGTGCCGATGCGCTTGAGGCGCTCGCCCTTGTCGCCGATGACCATCATCTTGTGGTTGTCGCGCTCGACCACGATGGTGGCGGCGATCTTCACCAGGCGCTTGTGCGCCTTGCTGGCTTCTTCTTCAAACTTGTCGATGACCACGGTGGAGGTGTAGGGCAGCTCGTCGCCCGTGAAGCGGAACAGCTTCTCGCGCACGGTCTCGGAGGCCAGGAACTTTTCGCTGCGGTCGGTCAGCTCGTCTTCGGCATACCACCAGGCCTGCTCGGGCAGGTATTTGGCGCAGATGCCAAACATCCGTTCGATGTCGCCCTTGTTCTTGGCCGACATGGGCACGTACTCGGCAAACGGGTGGCGCTCCTGCATGCTCTTGAGCCAGGGCGCCAGTTCGGCACGGCGGTGCACCATGTCGAGCTTGTTGGCCACCAGCAGCGTGGGGATGCCGGGCTTGAACAGGCTCAAGACCTTGGCGTCGGCCAGCGTGAAGTGGCCGGCCTCGACCACGAACAGGATCAGGTCCACATCGCCGATCGCGCCCATCACGGTCTTGTTCAGCGACTTGTTGAGCGCCGTGGCATGGCGGGTCTGGAACCCGGGCGTGTCGACAAAGATGAACTGCGTCTGCTCGCGGGTGCGGATGCCGGTGATGCGGTGGCGCGTGGTCTGTGCCTTGCGCGAGGTGATGCTGATCTTCTGGCCTACCAGGGCATTGAGCAGCGTGGACTTGCCCACGTTGGGCTTGCCCACGATGGCAATCACGCCACAGCGCTGGCCCGGCACGGCGGCCGGCGCACCGGCGGCGGCCAGCATGGCTTCGAGGTCATTTTGCACGGGGGCGCTTTCAGCACCAGCGCTGTCAGCTACATCCTTGGTAGCATCATTCATACATTCTTCGCTTTCAGTGTGGCCAGCATGGCGGCGGCGGCGGCCTGTTCGCCGGCACGGCGCGAACCGCCGATGCCACGTTCGGTCAGACCCAACTCGGTGATTTCGCACTCCACGTCAAAGGTCTGGCGGTGCGCCGCCCCTACCGTGGCCACCACGCTGTAGTGCGGCAGCTTCATTTTGCGACCCTGGAGCCACTCCTGCAACGCGGTTTTGGGGTCCTTGGCGGCGGCCTGCATCTGGGGGTTGATCTCCACCCCCTGGAATAGGCGGTGCACCAGCGCTTCGGCGCTGGCGTAACCGGCATCCAGGTACACGGCGCCAATCAGTGCTTCGAGGGCGTCCGCCAGGATGGAGGGCCGTTGCTGGCCACCGGATTTGGACTCACCCTCCCCCAGGCGCAGCACGTCGGACACCTGCAGGCGCAGTGCCAGCTGGTGCAGGGTGTCCTGCTTGACAAGGTTGGCGCGCACGCGCGACAGGTCGCCCTCGGGCAGATCGCTCAGACGCTGGTACAGCAGGCTGGCCACGGCCAGATTGAGCACCGAGTCCCCGAGAAACTCCAGGCGCTCGTTGTGGTCCGCCGAAAAACTGCGGTGCGTGACGGCGCGCTGCAGCAGCGAGGCGTTGGAGAACTGGTGCTGCAGACGACTCTGCAGCGCGAGAAGTGCCGGCTGCACCTAGTTGGTCTGCCCATCAAAGCGATACACCAGGTAGGCTGGACCTGCCAGGGGTATCTCGCGCGCATATTTGAAGGACACCACCACTTTCTCACCCCGCTTGGTGATTTCGAGGTCCGAACCCTTGAGCGAATTGATGTCGTCAATGGCTGCGGCGCGGTCGAAGGCGGCACGAATCGCAGGCACTGTGCTTTCGGTCTTGGCCTTCTCGATGGCTTTTTTGGCGGCGACGTATTCCAGGAAGATCGGAATGGACTGCCCGCCAATGGCAAAGGCAGCCACGGCAAACAGACCGACAAAGATCAGCCCGAAAAACGACAGACCGCGCTGACGCGACCGGCTGGCTGTGCGATGCATGCTCATGCTTTTACTCCCTCGTTGTTCTGTGTCTGACGTCTTCAATGGAACGAACCAATCCGCTTGAGGTTGCCAAAATTCATCCAGACAAAGAATGCCTTGCCGACGATGTTGGCCTCTGGCACAAAACCCCAATAGCGTGAATCCAGCGAATTATCGCGGTTGTCGCCCATCATGAAATAGTGCCCCTGCGGCACCTTGCACACGACCCCTTCCACGCTGTAGCGGCAGTTCTCGCGGTAGGTGAAATTGCTGGCCCCCTGCACAAAGGCGGGTACATCGGGGTTGTTCAGCAGCCGGTGCGGCTGGTCACCCAGCTGCTCTTCGTACTGCTTGAAGTAACGCATGGCGTCTTCATCCAAGAAATCGGGCATGGCCGTGGTTTCCACCGGCTTGCCATTCACGGTCAGGCGCTTGTTGAGGTAGGCCACCTCATCGCCGGGCACGCCCACCACGCGCTTGATGTAATCCAGGCTGGGCTGTGGCGGGTAGCGAAACACCATCACATCACCACGCGCTGGTGGCGTACCTTCTGTCACTTTGGTGTGGATCACGGGCAGCCGGACGCCGTAGGTGAACTTGTTGACCAAGATGAGGTCGCCCACCAGCAGTGTCGGAATCATGGAGCCCGACGGAATCTTGAAGGGCTCGAACAGAAACGAGCGCAGCAGGAACACCGCGGCGATCACCGGAAACAAACCAGCGGTCCAGTCCAGCCACCAGGGCTGCATCAGAATGCGGCCCTTGGCCTCCTGCACGTCCATGTCCACCTTCTGGATGCCCATGCGGTCGAGTTCCGCGCGGCGCTGCACGGCCGCATCCTCGACGGCCTGGGCCGCGCGGCGCCGGCGCGGCAGGAAAACCAGACGCTCCGCCAGCCAGTAGGCCCCGGTGACCACGGTGGCCAGGAACAGCAGCAAGGCAAAGTTGCCCTCGATTGCCCCCGTGTACCAGGCACCGATATAGCCCACGAACGCGGCGAGCACCATCGAAGTCAGAATTTGCATGAACTGCATCAATCTTCCACCTGCAAAATGGCGAGGAATGCCTCCTGGGGCACCTCGACCGAGCCAATCTGTTTCATGCGCTTCTTGCCTGCCTTCTGCTTTTCAAGCAGCTTGCGTTTGCGGCTGACGTCGCCACCGTAGCATTTTGCCAGCACGTTCTTGCGCAAGGCCTTGATGGTTTCGCGCGCAATGATGTTGGCGCCAATGGCCGCCTGGATGGCCACGTCGTACATCTGGCGGCTGATGATTTCGCGCATCTTGGCCACCACGGCGCGGCCGCGGTACTGCGACTGCGAACGGTGCACGATGATGGACAGCGCGTCCACCTTGTCGCCATTGAGCAGGATATCGACCTTCACCACATCCGACGCGCGGTACTCCTTGAACTCGTAGTCCATCGAGGCATAGCCGCGCGACACCGATTTGAGCTTGTCGAAGAAGTCGAGCACGATCTCGCCGAGCGGCATCTCGTAGGTCAGCATGACCTGGCGCCCGTGGTAGGCCATGTTCATCTGCACGCCGCGCTTCTGGTTGGCCAGCGTCATCACCGGGCCCACGTAGTCCTGGGGCATGTACAGGTGCACGGTGACAATGGGCTCGCGGATTTCTTCCAGGCGCCCCTGGTCGGGCATCTTGGAAGGGTTTTCGACCATGATGACTTCACCGTCGGCCCGCACCACCTGGTAGACCACGCTGGGCGCGGTAGTGATGAGATCCTGGTCGAACTCGCGCTCCAGGCGCTCCTGCACGATCTCCATGTGCAGGAGGCCCAGGAAGCCGCAGCGGAAACCAAAACCCAGGGCCTGACTGACTTCGGGCTCGTAATGCAGCGAGGCATCATTGAGCTTGAGCTTTTCGAGTGCATCGCGCAGCGAGTCGTACTCGCTGGCCTCGGTGGGGTACAGCCCGGCGAACACCTGGGGCTGGATTTCCTTGAAGCCGGGCAGCGCCTCGGCCGCAGGACCTGCATTGTTGGGCAGCTTTTTTTCGAGCGTGATCGTGTCGCCCACCTTGGCCGCCTGCAGCTCCTTGATGCCGGCGATGATGTAGCCCACCTGGCCGGCATCGAGCGAGTTGCGCGGCTCGTTGGCGGGCGTGAACACACCGAGGTTGTCGGCGTTGTACACCGCGCCACTGGCCATCATCTTGATGCGCTCGCCCTTGAGCAGGCGGCCATCGACCACACGCACCAGCATCACCACGCCCACATAGCTGTCGAACCAGCTGTCGATGATCATCGCGCGCAGGGGGCCCGTGGCGTTGCCCTTGGGTGCGGGCACCTTGGCAACGATGGCCTCGAGAATCTCGTCAATGCCCATGCCGGTCTTGGCAGAACACGGGATGGCATCGGTGGCGTCGATACCGATCACATCCTCGATCTCGGCCTTGGCATTGTCGGGATCAGCATTGGGCAGATCCATCTTGTTGAGCACCGGCACCACCTCCACACCGAGGTCGAGCGCCGTGTAGCAATTGGCCACGGTCTGTGCCTCCACGCCTTGCGAGGCATCGACCACCAGCAAGGCACCTTCGCACGCGGACAGTGAACGGCTCACTTCATAGGAGAAGTCCACATGCCCCGGCGTGTCGATCAGATTGAGGTTGTAGACCTGCCCGTCTTGCGCCTTGTAGTGCAACGCAGCCGTCTGCGCCTTGATGGTGATCCCGCGCTCTTTCTCGATGTCCATCGAGTCAAGTACCTGCGCCTCCATGTCGCGATCGGCAAGCCCGCCGCACCGCTGGATCAGGCGATCGGCCAACGTCGATTTGCCATGGTCGATGTGGGCAATGATGGAAAAATTTCTGATGTGTTTCATCAACGGGAAACGTCAAATAATTGAATTGAAACGGCGCGGACAAGAAAAAAGGGCGCGTCGAATGGCGACGCGCCCTGAACCAACAATCATTGGCAACTGCGAAGGTTGGAGCTTCATTGTAGGCAAAAAGCCTGCACCAATGACCTCACCCCCCCCACAGGCGAGGCGCGTTGCCGCAGTGCAACAAGCATTTTACACACAGCTTATTCACAGCCAGCATCCGAACAACATGGGACAACTTGTGGGTTAGCTGTGGATCAGCTGTGCATGGGCCATCCTCATTCCACCATATGGCCGCAGCGTCGGCCGATATGTCGATATGTGTAGAACGGAGGTCTGCATTCTATCCAATATGATCGATGGACAGATCGACCCAGTTCGCGTGAGCCAACCTCACATAGCCAAAAAATAGACGCCAGAGCACCCTCGCCGGCCATACCGGGCACGGGAAATTCCGAAAAAATGCCCGGGATTTCTCTGCCAGTGCAGTCAGCGCAACCTCAACGCAGGTTCATTTGGCAGAGCGGATCAGGGCGTATTGGGCCCATTCTCCGCGCCGGTACAGCACATTGATGGGCTTGCTCTTGTCCACCTTGGCGAGGGCCGCCTCGAAATCCTTGACGCCGCCGATTTCGGTGTTGGCGATGGAAAGGATGATGTCGCCTTCGCGCAGACCGGCACGGGCAGCGGCATCGGTGGCAGCATTCACCACCACGCCACCTCGGATCTTCAGTTCTTTCTTTTGCGCGTCGGTCAGAGGGCTCACTGACAATCCCACCAGCTGTGCGGCCGCCGAGGCCTTGGGCTTTTCTTCCCGCTCGGCGGTTTTGCTGGCCGGCTTGTCGCTGTCGATCTCCGCGATGGTGATGCCCAGGTCCTTGGCGCTGCCACGGCGAAACACCGTGACCGTGCTTTTCGTTCCAGGCTTGGTATTGCCCACCATGCGTGGAAGATCCGCGAGCTTGTCGATCGGCTTGCCGTCAAACCGGGTAATGATGTCGCCGGCCTCGATGCCCGCCTTGTCGGCCGGAGAACCCGCCTCCACGCCCGTCACCAGGGCTCCCGATGCCTTGCCAAGGCCGATGGATTCAGCAACATCCTTGGTGACCTGCCCCACCTGGACGCCAATGCGCCCGCGCGTGACCCGGCCCGTTGCACGCAACTGATCGCTCACGCGGATGGCCTCGTCCATGGGAATGGCAAACGAGATGCCCATGAACCCCCCCGACCGCGAATAGATCTGGCTGTTGATCCCCACCACCTCGCCGCGCATGTTGATCAGCGGCCCGCCCGAGTTGCCGGGGTTGATGGCCACGTCGGTCTGGATGAATGGGAGGTAATCCCCCGTGTCCCGCTGCTTGGCGCTCACGATACCGGCAGTGACCGTGCTCTCCAGGCCAAACGGCGAACCGATCGCCATCACCCATTCGCCCACCTTCAGGCGGCTGACATCCCCCACCTTCACGGCGGGAAGCCCGGTGGCTTCGATCTTGACCACGGCCACATCGGTGCGCTTGTCAGCCCCCACGATCTTGGCCTTGAACTCCCGCTTGTCGGTCAGGGTGACGATGACCTCATCAGCACCGTCCACCACATGCGCATTGGTCATCACATAACCGTCGGCAGTGAGAATGAATCCCGACCCAACGCCCCGAGGCTGCTCCTCTTCAGGCTGAGGGCGCTGGGGACGCTGCTGCCGTGGCATGTTGGGAATGGGCACGCCAAACCGCTTGAAGAACTCCAGCATGTCCTCATCCATGCCGTTCGTGTTGGCGCGGGCCGACACCTTCTCGGAAGTCCGGATATTCACCACCGAAGGCCCCACCTGCTCCACCAGTTCGGTGAAGTCCGGCAAGCCGCGCGACACAGCAGCTTGCGCATGGGCTGCACCATGGGGCACAGCCACCAGACTTGCCGCCCCCATCAGCACGCCTGCCAGTGCATAGGAGTGCAGCCTTTTCCAATCGATCCTGAGCATCATCGACCTTTCTTCAATTATGGCAATCGTTACGAACAGCGCTTGTATAACAGTGGAGGAAACCAGAGTGACTTGGTTCCCCGCACCGCACGCTCCGTCCTTTCCAACAGGTCCTGTTCCGGCGCTGTCAGTGCGATGCCCCTGGTTTCGGGCAATGGCGGGAACGGGCCGGACGCACCACGAATGTCCTGGTGGACAATTTTTGACAGGGGCAGAAGGTGCGCTCCACCGCATTGCGACACCTCCCCTGGCGAACAGGATCACGCCGCCAGGGTATCAGCGGGCAGGCGCCTCAAAAGTGGCATTGCGAAGGAACCCTGCAGGCATCTGCAATGCAGAGGTGTTTCCAAATTGCCGGTGTGCGGCCAGCAGCTCATCCAGCCGCGGATCGCGAATCATGACCTGTTGCCCATCGTTTCCCGCGACGGAAACCACGGGTGCCACCGGCTGGGCTGGCGCTGGGGCTGCGGCCAGCTGTGCGCCAGAAGATGGCGTCCCTTGCAGCCCTGCCAAAGAACTCCAGCCAATGGCCACCACAGCAGCCAACGAGGCGAATCCAGCCGCCATCTTCCAGCGGAACACCGATGCATTGGCGGCAACCGCCGTTTCTGCGCGCACGACCTGCTCCACCGCAGGTGCGGCTTCGGGCAGACGCCCGTGCATGGGCTCTTGCGCCAACTGCTCTCGAACGCGCATCACCATCGAATGATTGCCCTGCTGGTGCAGCGCCAGCTCTGGAGAACGCAGGACATCCCCCACCAGTTGGTAGAGCTGCCAGGTGGCCTGGCCCTCGGCCTGCGCAGCGAACTCCAAGGCCTGCGCCAACTCGTCGCCCTGTAATTGCCCGTCGGCCAACGCCGACAACTGTTCGCGATTCATCCAATCTGTGGTCATAGCATCACCTGCCCATCTCGTCCTTAACCCAAGCACCCGCGCTTGCACGCGAATCCCAAAGAAACTGCATCACCAGCGCTTGCCCGACTGGTTCTCCAGCAACGGGCGCACGCGCGCAGAAATCGCCTCGCGCGCCCGAAAAATCCGTGACCGCACTGTTCCGATGGGGCATTCCATCGCTGCGGCGATCTCTTCGTACGTCAAGCCTTCTATCTCACGCAAGGTCACGGCCTGCCGCAGATCCTCCGGCAAAGCCTCCATGGCCGCATTCACAGCCGCCGCAATTTCCTGGGCCGCAAGAATGGTTTCGGGCGTTTCTTCGGAAGTTAGTTCGTGTCCCAGGCGGGAAGTTTCATCTTCTTCGTCACTGCCCCGCAGGGCGTTTTCCGAGATGACAGGATTGCGCTTCATGTCCATCAGCGCCTTTTTGGCGGTGTTCACGGCAATCCGGTACAGCCAGGTATAGAACTGCGCATCGCCCCGAAACTGGTGCAGTGCCCGGTAGGCGCGGATGAAGGTTTCCTGGGCGATATCGGGGACGAGGTCAGAATCCCGCACCATGCGGCCAATCAGGCGCTCAATGCGCCTCTGGTATTTGATGACCAGCAATTCGTAGGCACGCTGGTCACCCGCAACCGTACGTTCCACCAGTTGGAGGTCGCTGTCTGCGGGGGCGGTGGGGAGTGTTACGGTCATTGTCACTTTGAATTTACGCGTCCGTGCGGCGCGCTGCGGCAGGTTCACCAGCCCCTGGGGCATCCGGCCTGGGGCGCGAATATACCGCACGCCGCAGATCGCCCCATCGGTCGGGAACGCTCTGGCGTTCAAGCCACAACCAGGTGCTGCGTCCATCGGGGCCATCCAGGCAAACCCAGAGTTGACTCTGGAGATCCAGCCGCACCCAGAGGACTCCCTCCAGTGGATGCGCCGGCTTGCCCCGCTGGTCGATCTCCAGGCGCCATTGCAAACCGTCCCACTGCAGCAGCCCGCGAACGCGGTGCCGCCAGAAATGCCATATCGAACCAGCAGCGTACAACCAGAAAAAAATGGCCACGGACAGCCGCACTACCGAGTGACCAGCCCCCTGCAGGAGCCAGTTCAACAAAGCAGCACCGCCCACACCCAGCAGGGCCAGCAACCCCCAAAGCAACACCAGCCCCCGTCCAACGGGGTATTGAACCGGTGGTGCAGAAAAATGGGACGAAGCGCGGCGCATGGTCAGCGCCACTCGACGGGATACGGGCAAGCAAACCGGCCCTGCGGACGGGCCGCGGCATGGCAGACCGCCACGTTCAAGGCTGTCACCAGCAAGGCCTGGCGACCGCAAGCGGCATCAAAAGCGCTTGAAGACCAGCGTGCCGTTGGTTCCGCCAAAGCCAAAGTTGTTCTTGACGGCCACGTCCATCCGCATGTCACGCGCCGTGTTCGCGCAAAAGTCCAGGTCGCATTCGGGATCCTGGTTGAAGAGGTTGATCGTCGGCGGCACCTTCTGGTGGTGCAACGCCAGCACGGTGAACACACTTTCAATCCCGCCCGCGCCACCGAGCAGGTGGCCCGTCATGGACTTGGTGGAGCTGACCACGGTCTTGTAGGCATGTGCACCCAAGGCCGCCTTGATGGCGTTGGTCTCGTTGAGATCGCCCAGCGGTGTGGACGTGCCATGCGCGTTGAGATAGTCCACCTGATCAGGGTTGATACCCGCATTGTGCATGGCGCTCAGCATGGCGCGGCGTGGACCGTCCATGTTGGGAGCGGTCATGTGACCGGCATCGGCACTCATGCCGAAGCCGCTCAGTTCGGCATAGATTTTGGCTCCGCGCGCCTTGGCATGCTCGTACTCTTCGAGCACCATGACACCGGCGCCCTCGCCCAGCACAAAACCGTCACGGTCTTTGTCCCAGGGGCGCGAAGCCGTCTGGGGGTCGTCGTTGCGCGTGGAAAGTGCACGCATGGCCGCAAAGCCACCCACGCCCAGGGGCGACACGGTAGCCTCGGTGCCACCTGCCACGGCCACGTCGGCATCGCCGTATTCGATCATGCGACCCGCCTGGCCAATGCAGTGCAGGCCCGTGGTGCAGGCGGTCACCACCGACAGATTGGGTCCCTTGAAGCCAAACCGCATGGAAACATGCCCTGCCACCATGTTGATGATGGAAGCGGGCACAAAAAATGGGGTGATGCGCCGAGGTCCCCGGCTGGCCAGCTCGGCATGGGTGTTCTCGATCAGCGGCAGGCCGCCGATACCCGAGCCGATCACGCAGGCGATGCGTGTGGCCAGGTCGTCGTGCAGCGCCTCCCCTGTGGGCAAGCCTGCATCCTGCACCGCCTGGGCCGCCGCAGCGATGCCGAAATGGATGAAAGCGTCCATCGCGCGCGCATCCTTGGCGCTGATGTACGACTCCAGATCAAATCCCTTGACCTCGCCTGCAATCTTGCAGGCAAAGTTCGACGTATCGAACTTGGTGATGAGATCAATGCCGGACTTGCCGGCCAGGACGTTGGCCCAGGAATCCGCCACCGTGTTACCCACGGGACTGACACACCCCAGGCCGGTCACGACAACGCGACGACGGCTCATGCGTAAAACCTTCTGCTGATCGCTCAAGTCAGGCGCTGAAAGCCCGCTCAGGCCTTCTGGTGGGTGTTGGCGTAGTCGATGGCGTTCTGCACCGTCGTGATCTTCTCTGCATCTTCGTCAGGGATCTCGATGCCGAATTCGTCTTCGAGTGCCATCACGAGTTCGACGGTATCCAGGGAGTCAGCGCCGAGGTCGGCCACAAAGGCTTTCTCGTTGGTGACCTGGGACTCTTCAACGCCGAGTTGTTCAGCAATGATTTTTTTGACGCGTGCTTCGATATCGCTCATGGTTTCCCTCTGGGGGTTGTGAATAGATCCGCGATTCTAGCCGCTTGAGGAAAGCCCCCAAGTCAACCCGTCGCACGGATGAACCGACGTTAACTCTCAATAATTACATGTACATGCCGCCATTGACGTGCAATTCCTGCCCCGTCACATAGCCCGCCTCGCGCGATGCCAGGTAGGCGACCGCATGGGCGATGTCGGCAGGCTTGCCCATGCAGCCCAACGGGATCTGTGCGTTGAGGGCTTTTTGCTGCTCTTCGGGCAGGCTGGCCGTCATGTCGGTTGCTATGAAACCCGGTGCCACGCAGTTGACCGTGATGCTGCGGCTGCCCAGTTCGCGGGCCAGTGCACGCGTCATGCCGGCCACACCGGCCTTGGCCGCCGCATAGTTGGCCTGGCCCGGGTTGCCCGATGCACCCACCACGCTCGTGATGCTGATGATGCGCCCGAAGCGCTGCTTCATCATGGGACGAATGGCGGCACGGCTCACGCGGAAGACCGCCTTGAGATTGGTGTCCAGCACGGCGTCCCAGTCGTCATCCTTCATGCGCATGGCCAGGGTATCGCGCGTGATGCCGGCATTGTTCACCAGCACATGCAGGCCGCCCTGCTGCTTGACGATGGAGTCCATCAGCGCCTCGATGGCCGCGCCATCGTTGACGTTCAGATTGGCGCCCCGGCAGCCCGGGTAGGCCGACAGGGCCTGGCTGATGCGCCCGGCGCCTTCATCGGTGGTGGCTGTGCCCACCACCTGGTAGCCGCGCGCGGCAAGCTCCAACGCAATCGCCGCGCCAATGCCGCGCGATGCGCCGGTCACCAGCGCCACTTGCGCTTCAGATGCAGATTGCGTCATGCCAACAACTCCCGGGTTTCGGCCAATGTAGCCGGATCAAACAGTGCCGCGCCGACCAGTTCGGGGTCGATGCGCTTGGTCAGGCCCGCCAGCACCTTGCCGGGGCCGCATTCGATGAGATGGGTGATGCCGCGTGCCTTGAGCGCCTGCACGCACTCGACCCAGCGCACCGGGCCGAAGGCCTGGCGGTACAGCGCATCCCGGATGGCATCCGCGTCTTGTTGCACGGCCACGTCCACATTGTTGAGCACCGGAATCTGCGGAGCGCCCAACACCACATCGGCCAGCGCCATGCGCAGCTTCTCTGCAGCAGGCTTCATCAGGCTGGAATGGAACGGCGCCGACACGGGCAGTGGCAACGCACGCTTGGCACCCGCCGCCTTGAGCAGTTCGCAGGCCTTGTCGACACCCGCCTTGGTGCCCGCGATCACGGTCTGGACCGGATCGTTGAAATTCACGGCTTCGACCACTTCTGCCGATCCCGCACCAAAGGATGCCGCCGCCTCGGAGCAACCAGCGATGACACGGGCGGCCTCCATGCCCAGAATGGCCGCCATGGCCCCCGTGCCTACCGGCACGGCTTCCTGCATGGCTGCAGCGCGCAGACGCACCAGCGGTGCCGCCTGCGCCAGCGTCAGTACGCCCGCAGCCACCAGCGCCGAATACTCACCCAGCGAATGCCCGGCCACGGCCAGCGGCGTGGCTCCGCCCTCGGCGCGCCAGACGCGCCACGCGGCCACCCCGGCCACCAGCATGACCGGCTGCGTGTTGGTCGTCAGGGCCAGCGCCTCCTTGGGGCCCTCATGAATCAACCGTCCCAGGTCTTCACCCAGGGCATCGGAGGCTTCTTGAAGCGTCTGGGCCACCACCGGGTGATCGCCCCAGGCGTCCAGCATGCCCACGGACTGCGAGCCCTGCCCCGGAAAGACAAATGCAAAAGATTTCATACCACCAGATGTTTATAAGACATATGCCTCAAGCGATTACCCATCATGCGCAAGCAGCTACAACTTCAGGAGCACCGCACCCCAGGTGAAACCGCCCCCCACGCCTTCGAGCAGCAGGGTCTCGCCCTTCTGGACCTGGCCCGTGCGCACCGCATGGTCCAGCGCCAGAGGAATGGAGGCCGCAGACGTGTTGCCATGCTGGTCCACCGTCACCACCACCTTGTCCATGGACAGCTTCAGTTTCCGGGCCGTGCTTTGCATGATGCGGATATTGGCCTGGTGCGGAATCAGCCAGTCGATGTCGGCATCGGTCAGGTTCGCCTTGGCCAGGGTGGCGCGGGCAGCTTTGTCCAGCACGCCCACCGCCAGCTTGAACACGGCCTGGCCGTCCATCTTCAAGAGCGGATGGCCCAGCACCTCGCCGCCCGAGACGCCGCCCGGCACACACAGAATATCGACATACCGGCCATCGGCATGGAGTTCGCTGGCCAGGATGCCGGGCGTCTCCGACGCCTCCAGCACCACCGCGCCCGCGCCATCGCCAAACAGCACACAGGTCGTGCGGTCCTTGAAATCCAGAATGCGGCTGAAGACCTCGGCGCCCACCACCAGCGCACGCCTGGCGGCTCCGCTCTGGATCATGGCATCGGCCACCGTGAGGGCATAGACAAAGCCGCTGCACACGGCCTGGACGTCAAACGCAGGGCAACCGTTGGCACCCAGCTTGTTTTGCAATATGCAGGCCGTCGAGGGGAACACCATGTCCGGCGTGGAGGTGGCAACGATGATCAGGTCGATGTCCTGCGGCTGGCAGCCGGCAGCCTCCAGGGCCTTGCGCGCAGCCTCCAGGGCCAGATCGCTGCTGGTCACGTCGGGGGCGGCGAAGTGGCGCGCCCGGATTCCGGTGCGCTCCACGATCCATTCGTCAGAGGTCTGGATACCGCTCTGTGCCAGTTCGGCCACCAGATCGGCGTTGGTCACGCGGCGCGGCGGCAGGTAGCTGCCGGTGCCGGTAATGCGGGAATAGCGTCTCATCAATGTGTTGTCGCCGCGGCACCGGGCATTGGCTGGGCATTGGCGGGCGCCAGCAGGGGCGCCGCATGCGCAATCCGGGTCCGGACACGATCGAGCAGGTTGTTGCGGGCTGCATCATACGCCCGGTTCAACGCCTGCTCGAAGGCCATGACATCAGCCGAGCCGTGGCTCTTGAACACCAGCCCCCGCAGGCCCAACAGCGCCGCGCCGTTGTAGCGGCGGTAATCGATGCGCTTCATCAGCGCTTTCAGCACGGGATAGGCGACGATGGCAGCAGCTTTCGTCAAAATGCTGCGCGAAAACTCCTGTTTGAGCCCGCCCACCACCATGGTTGCCACACCTTCGGCGGACTTCAGTGCCACGTTGCCCACAAAACCGTCGCACACCACGATGTCCACGGTTCCCTTGAAGATGTCGTTGCCCTCGACATTGCCATAAAAATTCAGATCACCCGAATTGGCAGCAGATCGAAGCAATTCACCCGCTTTCTTGATGACTTCACTGCCCTTGATGATCTCTTCACCAATATTGAGCAGGCCCACGGTCGGCTCATCGGCATCTTTCAGCACGGAGACCAGCGCAGAGCCCATGACAGCAAACTGCAGCAGGTGTTCGGCCGAGCAGTCCACATTGGCCCCCAGGTCGAGCACCGTGGTAGCGCCGCCCTGGGCATTGGGCATCTGGGTGGCGATGGCCGGACGGTCTATGCCATCGAGCGTCTTGAGGATGTAGCGGGCAATGGCCATCAAGGCCCCCGTATTGCCGGCGGAAACCGCAGCGGCCGCCGTGCCGTCCTTCACCTGCTGGATGGCAACGCGCATGGACGAGTCCTTCTTGCGGCGCAGTGCAATCTCCACCGGGTCGTCCATGGCGACCACTTCGGAAGCCGGCACCACGGTGGCTCGCTCATGCGAGAACGACTGCAGACTGTCCTTCAGACCGACCAGCAGCAGATGGGCATCAGGATGATGTTGGAGGAACTGACGGCACGCCGCGAGCGTGACGCGGGGGCCATGGTCGCCCCCCATGCAGTCAACAGCCAGTGTGATCATGGGCGACTTGTCCGGCCAGCAAGGCTGGTCGAAAGATAAATGCAGTGGTCAAAACAAAGGCCCGTGCTACAGCAAGAGTAGCAACGGGCCTTGCGGGGAAGGCTGATGTCAGGCTTCAGATTTGTTCTTCAGCACCTGGCGACCACGGTAGAAGCCGTTGGGGCTGATGTGGTGGCGCAGATGGGTTTCACCGGTGGTCGGTTCCACGGCAATGCCCGGCACGTTCAGGGCATTGTGCGAGCGGTGCATGCCGCGCTTGGAAGGGGACTTTTTGTTTTGCTGAACGGCCATGATGGCTCCTGGTCTTGAATAGGGTTGGTAAAAACGCGATCAGCCCATTAAAGACACGAGGGGATTCGCGTGAAGCCCTCGATTATATCCCAAACGCCAATTATTGTCCCTTTTCTTCTTTGCGCAGGCTCGCCAGCGCAGCAAAGGGATTGGGTTTTTCGGCGCTGGCGGCCTCGAAATCGTCGTCGCTGGAGGCCAGCGGCACGGCCGTTGGGCATTCATCGTGCCGCGGCACCACGGGCAGGGCCATCAGCAGTTCATCCTCGATGAGCTCGCGCAGGTCGAACTCGCGGCTCAGTGCCAGCAGATCCTCCTCGCTCTCGTCGTCCAGCGCCTCGGCCGTGGCCTCATCGGCCACGAAGCGAAAGGAGCGCTCCACAGCCAGGGGCACATCCACCGGCGTCAGGCACCGCTGGCACTCCATGGGAAAGGTCGCCTGCACCTGCACATGCAGCCACACCTGCACGATTCCACCCAGTGCGGTGCGCAACTCGCCAGTGGCCGTCCAGTCCACGCGCAGATCAGGGTGCAGGCTCTTGGCCTCCTGGGACAGCCGCTCGTATTTCAGCAGCGAATCGTGCCCGGACAGCTGCCCGCCCGCCTGCGCGAAAGCCTTGACATCGAGCCGGTCGGGGGAGAATTCCTTGGTCATGGCGGCAGTGTAAGAGAATCGGCCGATGCATCCATCCCACACCCCGCAACGCCCACTGGTATTGGGCTCGACATCGCGCTACCGCCATGGGCTGCTGTCGCGGCTGAACCTGCCTTTCACGGTGACAGCCCCCGCAGTGGACGAAACCCCGCTGACCGCCGAAACACCCCGCGCCCTGGCCTTGCGCCTGGCACTGGCCAAGGCCCACGCAGTGGCCCGCCAGCACCCGCAGGCGGTGGTGATCGGCTCCGACCAGGTGGCCGACCTGGGCGGCCACCCGCTGGGCAAGCCAGGCACGCACGAACGAGCGGTGGCCCAGCTGCGCCAGATGCGCGGCCAGACCGTGATCTTTCAGACAGCCGTGGCCGTGGTCTGCGCCGCCACCGGGTTCGAGCAGGTGGACCTGGCGCCGGTCGAGGTGCGCTTTCGCCAGTTGTCGGACGATGAAATCGAGCGCTACCTGCGCGCCGAAGAGCCCTACGACTGCGCGGGCAGCGCCAAGAGCGAAGGCCTGGGCATTGCGCTGCTTGACGCCATCGTGAACGACGATCCCACCGCCCTGATCGGCCTGCCGCTGATCCGCACCTGCCGCATGCTGCGCGCCGCGGGCCTGGTGTTGCCATGAGCACGCGCCCCACGCCCCCGGCAGACACGCCTGCCTACACCGCCACCAACGGCACGCTGTACCTGGTGCCCGCGCCGCTCGACTTCGGCTGCGACACCCAGGCGCCCCTGCAGGACGCCCTGCCCGACGGCACCCTGAAAACGGCCGCCCGCCTGACGCACTGGATCTGCGAAAACGCCAAGAGCACGCGCGCCTACCTCAAGCGCATCGAGCCCCTGCACCCGCTGGCCGCCTCGCTGCAACAGCAAACCATCACCGAGCTGCCGCGCGAAGTCCACAAGAAAGGCGACCACGGCGCCAAGGGCTCGGCCCCGTTCGACGCCCGGCCGTTGCTGGCCGCAGCCCTGGTGGGGCATGACATGGGCCTGATCAGCGAAGCGGGCATGCCCGCCGTGGCGGACCCGGGCTCGTCCGTGGTGCGCGCGGCGCACGACCTGGGCATTCCGGTGGTGCCGCTGGTGGGCCCCGTCTCGCTGCTGCTGGCGCTGGCCGCCAGCGGCCTGAACGGCCAGAATTTCGCCTTTACCGGCTACCTGCCGCAAGACGCGCAGGAGCGCATCCAGCGCATCCGCGAGCTGGAATCGCTGGCACTCAAGACGGGGCAGACGCAGCTCTTCATCGAAACACCTTACCGCAACGCGGCGCTCTGGCAGGCCCTGGTGCAGACGCTGCAGCCGCACACCCGGCTGGCACTGGCAGGGGGGCTGACACTGCCCCAGGTGCAGATCCGCAGCCAGCTGGTGCGCCAGTGGCGCCAGCAGGCCATCCCCATCGACAACCGCACGCCGGTGGTATTTGCCTTCGGCCGTTAGCCGTAGCGGCCCGGGAATACCATCTATTCGATAGCCATCAGCGCTTACAAAATAAGCACTGGAGGCATTTTTCTATCCAATTTTCGGCCCTGCGCCGCCTCCAGGCAAAACCCGGGGCCGCGGCGTTCAATGCAATTGCGGAGCGGCAGTGTTTGCCAGGGCCTTGGCCGCGCCCACGCCCATCGCCGCGCCAAAACGCTTGGCCAGGCGCTCGGCCACATTTTCACGGCGGGTGTAGTCGATGATGTCTTCAGCCTTGACCACTTCGCGCGCCACGAAGTCGAGGCTGCCCAGTTTGTCGGCCAGGCCCATCTCGATGGCCTGCTGGCCCGTCCAGAACAGGCCGCTGAAGGTTTCGGGCGTGGGCTTGAGGCGGTCACCCCGGCCGGCCTTCACGACGCTGATGAATTGCTGATGGATCTGGTCGAGCATGGTGAGGGCGTAGGCACGCTGCTTTTCGGTCTGCGGACTGAACGGATCCAGGAAACCCTTGTTCTCGCCTGCGGTGAGCAGGCGCCGCTCCACGCCCAGTTTCTCCATGGTGCCGGTAAAGCCGAAGCCGTCCATCAGCACGCCGATGCTGCCGACGATGCTGGCCTTGTCGACAAAGATCTCGTCGGCAGCCGCCGCGATGTAGTAAGCGGCCGAGGCGCAGGTCTCTTCCACCACGGCATACACGGGCTTGTTGTGCTTGGCCTTCAGGCGCACGATTTCATCGTTGATCATGCCCGCCTGCACCGGGCTGCCGCCGGGGGAGTTGATCAGCAGCACCAGCGCCTGCGAGCCCTCGTCCTCCAGTGCGCTGCGCATGGCGGCCACCACCAGTTCGGCGCTGGCTTCGGCGCCCGAGGCGATTTCACCCTTGATGTCCACCACCGCCGTGTGGGGCGCCGACTTGCTGGGGCCGCTGGTGCTCTGGTACAGGGCCGCCCAGGCCACCAGCAGCGCCACCAGCAGCCAGGTCAGGCGAAAGAAGATCTTCCATCGGCGGGCGCTGCGCTGTTCGTTGAGGGCAGCGAAGGCCAGTTTTTCCAGCGTGGCACGCTCCCAACCGGGTTCACGCGATGCAGCGCTCACTTTTGCTGCCGAATTTGTAGCTGGTTGCGCCCACAGATCGGTCGCTTGCGCTGGATTTTGCCCAGAACCCGTGGGTTCGGTGCGGGTGGTGTCGGTCATGGGTCAGAACTCAACAGGTTGCAGGTTGTAGGCAGTATGCCAGTGCACCACCCCGTCCACTTCGGACAAGGCGATCTTCACCAGCCCGCCGCGGCAGGGGCCGCCCGCGCAGGCGCCGGTGTCCGGCCGGTAGGCCGCGCCATGGGTGGCGCACAGCAGCCACTGGCCAGTGTCATCAAAAAAACGGTCGGGCTGGTAGTCCATCTCCATGGCCACATGGGTGCAGCGGTTCAGGAAGGCATGGGGCCGCCCCTCGAAGCGGATGGCAAAGGCCCGGCAGGTCTGCCCGGTGTACACCACATCAAAGGGCACGGCCAGGTGGCGCTCCTGCAAATCGGCGCTGCTGCACAGCGCAATGGCGACGGAATCAGCGGTGGTCATGGGCGGCAGACAAGCAAGGATCTCGCAACGGCAGGCCCATCAGGCGTTGGACAGCAGCCAGTCGTGCAGCTCGCGCACCGAGTGGGCCACATGCAAGGGGTTCAGCACCTCAAAGGCTTCGGGCTCGTGGGCGCCGTAACTCACGCCCACGCTGGCGCATCCAGCCGACAGCGCCATCTGCAGGTCGTGGGTGGTGTCGCCGATCATCAGCAGGCGCTCGGGCGCGACATCCAGCTCGGCCATCAGCTCTTGCAGCATCAGGGGATGGGGCTTGCCAGCGGTTTCGTCGGCGGTACGGGAACTGTCGAACACGCCCTTGAGCTGCACCGAGTGCAACGCCTCGTCCAGGCCCCGGCGGCTTTTGCCGGTGGCCACGGCCAGCAGGTGGCCCTGCGCCCGCAGGTCGGCCAGCAGCGGCAGCACGCCGGCAAAAAGGTTCAGGTCGTCCTGGTGCTGCAGGTAGTGGAAACGGTAGCGGTTGCCCAGCTCGGGGTATTTTTCGGGCGGAACATCGGGTGCCGCATGGGCCAGCGCCTGCGTGAGGGCCATCCCGATCACATAGGCGGCCGCCTGGTCGGTGGGCACAGCGCCGCCCACGTCGCGCACCGCCTCCTGGATGCTGCGCACGATGATGGCGGTGGAATCAAACAGGGTGCCATCCCAGTCAAAGGCGATCAGGTCAAAGCGGCGCGGGCGGATGGTAGGGCGCATGGGGCAATCAGGCGGTGGGGACGAAATCGGCAAGTTCCGGTGGCAACTCGGCATTCAGCAGCACGCGTTCGCCAGTGGCCGGGTGGGTGAACTGTAACCGCCAGGCATGAAGGAACATGCGCCGCATCCCCAGCTTCTGCAGGCGTTTGTTCAGGTCAAAGTCGCCATATTTATCATCCCCCACGATGGGATGGCCTTGGGCTGCCAGGTGCACTCGGATCTGGTGGGTACGACCGGTCTTGATGGTGACCTCCAGCAGGCTCATGGCGGGCAGGCCCTGCGCCGCGCGGGCGGGCAGCGTCTGCCGCACCTTGACCAGCGTGATGGAGCGCATGCCGTCGGGGTCGTCGGTCGTGGTCACACGCACCCGGCGCTCGCCGTCGGCCTGCAGGTATTTGTGCAGCGGCTGGTCGATCACCTTCTTGTTGGCCGGCCAGCCCCCCGTTACCAGCGCCAGATAGGTCTTGCCGGTTTCACGTTCGCGGAACTGGTCTTGCAGGTGAGTGAGCGCTGACCGCTTCTTGGCCACCAACAAAATGCCCGAGGTCTCACGGTCGAGCCGGTGCACCAGCTCCAGAAACCGGGCCTGCGGCCGCGCCTGGCGCAGTTGCTCGATCACGCCAAAACTCACGCCGCTGCCGCCATGCACGGCCACGCCGGCGGGCTTGTCCAGGGCGATCAGGTGCTCGTCTTCGAGCAGAATGGGAAATTCGCGCGCCGGCGCGGGCCGCTCGGCCTTCTCGGCCACCTTGTCGGAAATGCGCACGGGCGGCAGGCGTACCACATCGCCCGCCTCCACACGGGTGTCGGCATTGACCCGGCCCTTGTTGATGCGCACTTCGCCACTGCGGATGATGCGATAGACATGGGTTTTGGGCACGCCTTTGAGCTGGCGCAGCAGGAAATTGTCGAGGCGCTGGCCAGCGGAGTCTTCGTCGACCTCCACCAGGCGCGCCGCAGGAGCGGGAGCGCCGGGAGTACGGTCGGATGGTGGTTTGCCCCCTATAATGTGTTTCACCTGCGCGTCAATGTGTAAGTGGTTGATTTGTCTGGAGTTTAGTCCACACAGCCCTTGCATCTGCGCAGGCAGGTCGATGCCAGCGGGCGTCGTACAGGTAGATTGCAGGCCAGATGCCTGCAGTGGCCCGTACACCGCACGGCGGGCTGACAGATTGAAACACTGATACGGAATCCCCCAAGCTGGCAGATTCGCCCCACCAGGGCACCGTCTGCCAGCGGATCGAAGCGAGCATGTGGTTGCTGATGGCATGGATATTGACTCTCTGGCGGTGGTGCTTGCCCCCGCTTTTGGGCGTCATATCGCCTCTAGCGCTCATTCTGCCTGCGCAAAAAGCTATTACTTCAATAGCAAAACTGCGCCCACTCCCACTCGCCCCCATCCACCCGCCCTTGCCGCCCCCGCTGAGCTAGCGCTCGACGGCCCTGCGGCATCCCCGGCAATTCCCTTCGTTTCAATGCGTCAGTCCAGGCATTCACAGCTCCGGTAGAGCTTGTTATTGGTTTGGAACTGCGGGTGGCAGCCCGCGCAGCCCTGCTGGCTGCGCCGCTGCCCACCGCAAAACACGCAAAGGAATCGCATCATGAAGCGGATGCTCATCAACGCCACGCAGCCCGAAGAACGGCGCCTGGCCATCGTCGACGGACAAAAGCTCCTCGACTACGAGATCGAGATCGAAGGGCGCGAACAGCGCAAGGGCAACATCTACAAGGCCGTTGTCACGCGTGTCGAGCCTTCTCTGGAAGCCTGCTTCGTCGACTACGGCGAAGACCGCCACGGCTTTTTGCCATTCAAGGAAATCTCGCGCAGCTACTTCGCCCCCGGTGTCTCGCCCAGCCAGGCGCGCATCAATGAAGTGATCAAGGAAGGCCAGGAACTGCTGGTCCAGGTCGAGAAGGAAGAGCGCGGCAACAAGGGCGCCGCCCTGACTACCTTTGTCTCGCTGGCCGGCCGCTACGTGGTGCTGATGCCCAACAACCCTCGTGGCGGTGGCGTTTCGCGCCGCATCGAGGGTGAGGACCGCGCCGAGCTCAAGGAGGCGATGGACCAGCTCGAATACCCGAACGGGATGAGCATCATTGCCCGCACCGCCGGCATCGGCCGCAGCGCGCCTGAACTGCAGTGGGACCTGAACTACCTGCTCAAGCTCTGGAACGCCATCGACGGCGCCGCCAAGGGCGGCAAGGGCGCCTTCCTGATCTACCAGGAATCGAGCCTGGTGATCCGCGCCATCCGCGACTACTTCAACAACGACATCGGTGACATCCTCATCGATACCGACGACATCTACGAACAGGCACAGCAGTTCATGGCGCACGTCATGCCCGAGCATGCCGCCCGCGTGAAGCGCTACCGCGACGACGCCGCCCTGTTCAGCCGCTTCCAGATCGAGCACCAGATCGAGTCGGCCTACGCCCGCACCGTGCAGCTGCCCTCGGGCGGCGCCATCGTGATCGACCACACCGAAGCGCTGGTCAGCGTGGATGTGAACTCGGCCCGCGCCATCAAGGGCGGCGACATCGAGGAAACCGCCACCCGCACCAACCTGGAAGCCGCCGACGAAGTGGCCCGCCAGATGCGCCTGCGCGACCTGGGCGGCCTGATCGTGATCGACTTCATCGACATGGAAGAGTCGAAGAACCGCCGCGAAGTGGAAAACCGCCTGCGCGACGCGCTGCGCCAGGACCGCGCCCGCGTGCAGTTCGGCACCATCAGCAAGTTCGGCCTGATGGAAATGAGCCGCCAGCGCCTCAAGCCAGCCCTCTCCGAAGGCTCGTCCATCCCCTGCCCCCGTTGCGGCGGCTCGGGCCACATCCGCGACACCGAATCGTCGGCGCTGCAGATCCTGCGCATCATCCAGGAAGAGTCCATGAAGGACAACACGGCCGCCGTGCATTGCCAGGTGCCGGTGGAAGTGGCTTCGTTCCTGCTGAATGAAAAGCGCACCGAGATCGCCAAAATCGAACTCAAGCAGCGCGTAGCCGTGCTGATGGTGCCCAACAAGACGCTGGAAACCCCCAACTACCGCCTGGAGCGCCTGAAGCACGACGACCCACGCCTGGACCACATCGAAGCCAGCTACAAGCTCGCCGAGGAAGTGGAAGACCCCACCGCCGTGACGCGCCGCTCGCAAGAGCCCACCAACAAGCAGACCCCGGTGATCAAGGGCGTGCTGCCCGACGCACCCGCCCCCGTGGCCGAGCCCCGCCCCGAAATCGCCGCACGCCCACCGCGCGCCGGCCAGCGCCCTGCCACGGCCGCCCCGGCACAAACCGCCCCGGTTGCTGCGAAGCCACAGGAACAGGGCTTCTTCGGTTGGCTCAAGAGCCTGTTTGGCATGGGTGACAGCCCGGCACCCGCACCGGTGGTGGCTCCCGCTCCCGCTGCTGAAGCCGGCACACGCGGCGAACCCCGCCGTGAAGGTCGCAACGGCGAAGGCCGCGGCCGCCGTGGTGGCCGCGATGGCAACCGGGACGGCCAGCGCGACGGAGCACCCCGTGACGGCAACCGCGAAGGCACCGGTGAAGGCCGTGGCCGCCGTGGTGAGCGCTCGGCCGAAGGCCGGGCACCGCGCGATGGCGAAGGCCGTCCGCCCCGTGGTGAAGGAGAAGGCCGCAATGGACGCGAAGGCCGTGAGGGCCGTGAGGGCGGCCGAGGCCGCCGCGATGCCGAGCCCCGCAACAACGCCATCGCTGCCGACACCGACAACACCGCCGCCCAGACCGCCATCCAGGCGCAGGTGACCGGTCCGAACGGCAATGGCGCCGAAGCGGCCGGCAACCCGCCCCGTGGCGAGCGCGGCCCCCGCCGTGAGCGCGGCGAAGGCCAAGGTCGCCGGGAACGTGGCGAGCGCGCCCCCCGCGCGGCCGAAGCCCCGCGGGATACCGGCGTCCCCGCCGCCGACTTTGCGGATACCGCCCCGCTGGCATCGCTGCCCGATCTGGACCTGACCGGCAACGACACCGCACCGGCCAGCGACGACCGCCGCGAGCGCCGCTCGCGCGACCGTTATGGCCGCGACCGGCGTGAGCGTGGCGAGCGCGCTCCCCGCGACACGGTGGAGCCGACGGCACCCGCACGGATGGAGTTGGATTCGCCGGCCGCAGTGGCTGCCCCGGCCGCCGAAGCCCCGCCAGAGCCCGCACGCCGCAGTTACTTTGATACTGCCCCGGCAGCCCAGGCACCGGCACAGGAGCCCGCTCCCACGCTGACGCCTGCCCCTGCCCCTGCGCCTGCCCCTGCGCCTGCCCCTGCGCCAGCAACCGCAGCGCCGGCACCCATGGCCGCCGCGCCCGCGCCGGTGGCCGCACCCACACCGGTGGCGGCACCGGTCCCTGCTGCAGCGCCTGCCACCCAGGGCATGCCACGCGTCCAGGGCTTCACGCTGCCGCTCGATGCCCTGCAGCAGGTGGCTGCCGCATCCGGATTGCAATGGGTGAACTCGGACGCTGAAAAGATCGCCGCCGTGCAGGCAGCGATTGCAGCCGAGCCACAGCCCATCCGTGTGCCACGCGAGCGTCCGCCCGCCGTGGTGCTGGACGAAGGCCCGCTGGTGCTGGTGGAAACCCGCCGCGACCTGTCGGCCATGACGCTGCCTTTTGAGCAGCCCCCGGCTGCCTGATGCAGTCACCAAGAAGGCGGCCCAGGCCGCCTTCTTTCATTGGGGCCCCTGGTGCCTCTGTCTGCTCCGTTTTGTTGCCCGCCTTCATTTCCAAGATCCCCGGACCACAACGCCCCACCATGCTGTTCCTGCTGTCTCCCGCCAAATCACTCGACTACGAAACGCCTCTGCCAGCGGGACTGCCACACACCCTGCCACAGTTCGTGCCGCAGTCCATGCAGCTGATCGAGGTGCTGCGCCAGAAATCGCCGCAGGACATCGCCTCGCTGATGGGCCTGAGTGACGCGCTCGCCGCCCTGAACGTGGCGCGCTACCAGGTCTGGCAACCGAAATTCAACGCCACCAACGCGCGCCAGGCACTGCTGGCCTTCAACGGCGACGTGTACGAAGGCCTGCAGGCCCGCACACTCACTGCGCCCGACCTGGACTGGGCGCAGCACCACCTGGCCATCCTCAGCGGCCTGTACGGCGTGTTGCGCCCGCTGGACTGGATGCAGCCCTACCGGCTGGAGATGGGCACGCGCCTGGCCACCGATGCGGGCAGCAACCTCTACCAGTTCTGGGGCCGCCAGATTGCCGAGCACCTCAACCAGCGCCTGCAATCCGACACCACGCCCGTGCTGGTCAACCTGGCCTCGCAAGAGTATTTCAAGGCCGTGGACCGCAAGGCGCTCAAGGCGCGCGTCATCGAATGCGTGTTCGAGGACTGGAAGGGCGGTGCCTACAAGATCATCAGCTTTTATGCCAAGCGCGCACGCGGTCTGATGGCGCGCCATGCCATCACGCAGCGCATCGCCACCCCGCACCAGCTGCAGGCATTCGATCTGGAAGGCTACGCCTTCGCTCCGGCCTCGTCAGAACCCGAGCGCCTGGTGTTCCGGCGCAAGACCGCACCCACCGCGTAAATCCGCACGAGACCACGCCCCTGTCGAAGGACCGCCATGGCATCGCGTTCTGACCAGCGCCCGCACACCACCGCTGCAAGCCCCCAGCGCAGCCGCGCCGCACGGCAGGCCATCACACCCGAGCTGCGCCGCTGGATCAGCGCCCAGGCCCAGGCCGGCCACGGGGCACCCGTGATGCTGCAGTCCCTGCGCGATGCGGGCTGGAACGAGGCCTTGGCCGCCGATGTGCTGCAGATCACGCTGCAGGAACACCTGGACGCCATGGCCACCCCCAAGGGCCCTCCGGCCGCGCCACGGGTGCCCGAACCCCGGCTGCATGACTCCCCTGCCGTGGTGGATTGCGGCGACCGCACCGCGCAGGTGCTGCTGACCATGGCCCAGCCGCGCATCGTGGTGTTTGGCAACCTGCTCTCGCCCGAGGAGTGCGACGCCCTGATCGCTGGCGCCACGCCGCGCATGGCCCGCTCGCTCACGGTGGCCACGCAGACGGGCGGCGAGGAAGTCAACGACGACCGCACCAGCGACGGCATGTTCTTCCAGCGTGGCGAGAGCCCGCTGATAGCGCGCATCGAGGCACGCATTGCCCGCCTGCTGCACTGGCCCGTCGAGAACGGCGAGGGCCTGCAGGTGCTGCACTACCGCCCCGGGGCCGAATACAAGCCGCATTACGACTATTTCGATCCCGGCGAGCCCGGCACCCCCACCATCGTGCGGCGCGGCGGGCAGCGCTTGGGCACGCTGGTGATGTACCTGAACACGCCCGAGAAAGGCGGCGCCACCATCTTTCCGGAAGCGCAGATCGAGGTGGCGCCGCAGCGCGGCAATGCCGTGTTCTTCAGCTACGCGCGCCCTGACCCGTCCACCCGCACGCTGCATGGCGGCGCGCCGGTGATCGCGGGCGACAAGTGGATCGCCACCAAGTGGCTGCGCGAACGGGAATTCAAGTAAGAACAGGTTGCAGCGCTTATAGATAAAGCGCTAACAGCTATTCATTAAATAGCAAAAGGATTCACCATGACCACACCGGAAAAATCCCAGCTGGGCAAGGCATCGGCGTACGCCGACCAGTACGACGCCTCGCTGCTGTTTCCCATACCGCGCGCGGGCAAACGCACCGAGATCGGCATTGCGGGCGCAGCGCCCTTCTTCGGGGCCGACCTGTGGACGGCCTTCGAGCTGTCGTGGCTGAATGCACGCGGCAAACCGCAGGTGGCACTGGCGCACATCACCGTCCCCTGCGAAACGCCCAACATCGTCGAGAGCAAGTCGTTCAAGCTCTACCTCAACAGCTTCAACAACACGCGCTTTGCCGACGCAGCCGAGGTGCAGGCGCGCATCCGCGCCGACATCAGCGAGGCCGTGTGGCGCGGCGCCGAGCACCCCGCCACCGTGGGGGTCAAGCTGTTGCTGCCCGAGCTGTTCGACCGCGAGCCCGTGCACGAACTCGATGGCCTGAGCCTGGACCGCCTGGATGTGGAATGCACGCGCTACCTGCCGGCACCCGAATTGCTGACGGCCGAGTTCAACGAGGCGCCCGTGACCGAGACGCTGACCAGCAACCTGCTCAAGAGCAATTGCCTGGTCACGGGCCAGCCCGACTGGGGCAGCGTGCAGATTGCCTACAGCGGCCCGCAGATCGACCAGGAGGGGCTGCTGCAATACATCGTGAGCTTTCGCAACCACAACGAATTCCACGAACAATGCGTGGAGCGCATCTTCATGGACATCTGGACGCGCTGCCAACCCATCAAGCTCACGGTATATGCCCGCTACACGCGCCGCGGCGGCCTGGATATCAACCCGCTGCGCACCAGCCACCCGCAGGGCCTGCCGCGCAACGTGCGCACCGCCCGCCAGTAAGGCTCTAAGAGCCTGTTCACGATCTCCCAGGGGTCGCGCAGCGGTCTTTGCGCGATGGGATGCAAGGCGCGGTGTGCAGTGGATAGCCTGGCTATCCACAAGCGCCGCAACGCCGCAGACCGCCCGCAAAGACCACTGCCCGATGGGTTGGAGCGAAATCGGGCGATTGGACGCCCCGGCCGCTTGCATGGGCACCAGCCCATGCGGCGCACCCGAAGCATCCACTCATCCCGATTGCGCTCCAACGCGATCCCCTGCGAGATCGTGAACCAATGGGATGGACGCCCCCACCCTAAACGGCATCGAAAGTGCCACAGTGGAGA